>ORJL010139480.1_pt1 | contig 23853 bp, 22 predicted proteins | sample 1779941 | NCBI WGS metagenome assembly ORJL01 (sample SAMEA104232317, study PRJEB22302) | groundwater metagenome | biome: forest; feature: aquifer; material: groundwater | place: USA | collected 2011-08-07 | depth 5.8 m
AGGAGGGGATTAGTGATGGGGTTTTTTTGGGGGGGAGCGAGTGGCTTGGCCAGCGCGGGCGAGAGGGGTTTGGGGGGGACGAGCGAAGTCTGATGAGCGAGACGTTCCCCCCATCACAATAACATAATGGAATATTTCGTCGGTCTATCAAAGCAGGCGCTGTTCCTGTCGCTCATCCTGACCGCTCCGCCGGTGCTGGTGGCGATGCTGGTCGGCCTGGTTATTTCCATCCTTCAGGCGACGACACAAATTCAGGAGCAGACACTGACGTTCGTTCCAAAGCTCGTGGCGGTCGTTGTCACGCTTGCCTTTGCAGGCCCGTGGATGCTCGTCCAGCTCATTGCCTATACCGCCGCGATATTCGATTCGTTTGCTACTTATATTAAATAGTATTGGGGTCAGGCTTAACTTTTTAACTTTTGACAATGTTGAAATAAAATAAGTTAAAAAGTTAAGCCTGACCCCAGACCAGAGTCAATATGAATGAAATGATGCAACGGCTTGGCATTAACGTGAATTTCACCTTCGCGCTAATATTTGCGTCCCTCATCTGGGTGAGGATGCTCACCATTGTCACCGTGGTCCCGTTCCTCTTTGGCAAGCCGGTCCCAAGAAGCGTCCGTATGGGCGCTTCAGTGTTTCTGGCTTTCTTTGCTTATAAATATCTCTCCACGGCCAACCCTCCGCCGATAACAGAGGACATGTTATTGCTCGCGGTGCTCTATTTAAAAGAGGCATTTATTGGCGTGCTTATTGGTTTTGGCGCTGGACTGATATTCTATGGCTTCGAGGCGGCAGGCCAGATGATAGACGCCCAGCGCGGCATGTCGATCGCCCGGTTGCTCATCCCTGAACTTGGGACGCAGAGCTCGCTTGTCGGGTCATTTCTCTTTCAACTCGCGGTGGTCGTCTATTTAACCATCGGCGGGCACCACCTATTTTTGAACGCGGTCTATGGGAGTTACCAACTATTGCCGGTCTTTCAGTTCCCGAGCATTCAGCCGGGGCTGATGCCGTTGATGGACTTTTTCATGCGCATTACGGCGCAGATACTTGTCCTTTCGATTCAAATCGCCGCGCCGGTGATAATCGCTATTCTAATTGCCGATATAATCTTAGGCGTTGCGAACCGCATAGCCCCGCAGATAAACGTCTGGGAGTTGGGCTTTAACGTAAAGGGTTATTTGGGCATTCTGGCCCTCTTTTGGGCGATAACCATAATAGTCTCGCAGATGGAGCATTACACACTTCAATCGACCTCGAACCTCAACGAGATCATAGACTACCTTAGGGGCGTGATTCCATCGCTTCCCCCTTTGGAAAAGGGGGGATAAAGGGGGGATTTCCCCCTTGATTAGATATGTCAATATGGTTATAAACATACTTAGGAGGCATTAGAATGAAAAATAACAAAAAAAGGCATTTTCAATTTCCAGTGGTTATTGAATGGGTCGAGGAGAGCAAGATGTATGTCGCAACCGTTCCGGGGCTGAAGGGGGCGCACACGCAGGCTAGGACACTGGATGAATTGGAGGAGAATGTTCGTGAGGTCATTGAACTCTGCGTTGAAGAGGCGGAGAGCCGCAGAGAAACGGATTTTCCAACATTTATTGGCGTTCATCAAATTGAGGTTGCCTGCAAATGAGCAAATTTCCATCGATCAAGGCGCGACAGATGGAACAGGCGCTGTTTCGTTTGGGCTTTGTGAAGACACGGCAAAAAGGGAGCCATGCTTTTTACCGCCATGCCGATGGCAGGGCAGGCAACGACCGTTCCACATCACAGGGGGCGGGGTCTGGCAAAGCCCTTGGTTAAGGCAATATTGGCCGATATTGACATCTCTCCGGAAGAATTCCTAAATATTCTCAAAAAGTAGCAATAATTTTAGCGGAACAAAAGTCCTAGAGAGTGGGGTTTTATTACCCCGAAAGGCGGGGGCTGGTGGCTGGTGACTAGTGGCTGGTGAATTGACACAAACAGGTATCCACTTGAAATTACAGTGTTTTTCACTAGTCCCCAGTCACTAGTCACCAGCCACCAACTTGGCACGCGCCTTGCTAATAGAACCGTCGGATGGATAGTTTGATATTGTAGTTGCCCGATTTATCGGGCAGGAGACATAAAAAACAACGCCCTGATAAAGGGCAAAACATTGGAGGAATGATATGACAGTAAATATTACAGGCGTAAAAGACACACCGATTAACATTGATAGCAATAATAATGCCACAGTTGATAGCGCTGGTGAGCTCCACGATCTTGCTGGTGCTCTTGGTTTGAGCCAAGAGTTTCTATTCACCTTGTTGAATGGGGCAACATTTACAGAAGGTGCAAATGTAACCCTGATAACTCTTTTGGATAAAGCTGTGGGCAGTGTTGACCCAGAAGATCCTGCAGCGGTGGAAAAACTTTTGGCAAAGTTCAAAGAAATTGAAGGAAATCTTCCCGGTGCAGAGTCGCATGTTGAAGATTTGATAAAGACTGTTGCCACTAAGAAAGCGGCATATGATAATGCGCCAGCAGGAACAGCCAAACAAGCAGCGCAGACGAAGCTTGAAGAAGCCGAAAAAGAATTAGCGGTTGCAAGAGAGGTGGTAGCTAAACTTAAGTCAGAAGCAGCCACCGCTAAAGAACAGTTACAGACGGCCTCTTCAAAGAGCTTCATGAAGGGAGAGGACGCACTTAAAGCTCAGATCAAGCAGGCTACAGGTCAAGCGGCCGCACCAAAAGCCGCAGCAGCTCCCGACTCACCTTCCCCCAACACGCCGTTCGGTGCCGGAAACGGCACAGGTGGAGGCGGAGCTGGAAAAGCGGCAGCGGACGGCAAGGCAGGGGCCGATCCATACGCCGGGTTTGGAAATGGCGCATATAAGGCGGGGGTTGACCCATATTCAGCAGTTGATGCCGTAGGATTTAACGACAACTTTATCAACGATTCATGGGACATGATAAGCGAAAGCCAGAAGCGTCAGAAGATGCTCATGCTCTTCTTTTATTATGCTAAAATGGCCATGAGCGGCGACATCGGGGCGATGTATCAGTTCATGAGGTTTCTGGCCCACGTCATTGGCCGCGACAAGGCGCTTCAGAACGTCTGGATGGGCACCAAACTTCTTGAGTTGCAGGAGAAGTCGCGCCAAAACACAAAAGATCTGCTTGCAACTGATGCCGATGACAAGGACGGCGCGTGGACAAAGAAATTGCAGACGATCAAGGGCGATGAAAATATGATCGCGACATCGCAAAAGCTCATCACCCAAATGATGGAAGAGTTTACGCAGATCGTTGAAACGCTGACCAACGTCCAGAAGAGCTTGCTAGACGTGAACGGCAAGGTTCTTAGCAACCTGAGCCAGTGGAGATAAGCAGAAGTGACTAGTGGCTAGTGACTGGTGACTGGAAAACAGAGAAGAACGGTGAGCAGTTAGTAGGCGAATGACGAGCGACGAATCAAAGGCCCCGGGGGAATAGTCAGATGATTATTACCCGGGGCTTTTTATTTCGGTTGGTTATGTAGCGCAGGACTTTAGTCCTGCTAATCTTGGCAGGTCTAAAGACCTGCGCTACGAAGGTTATAGAAACTACTAGCAAATGGCGGAAAAAAATGGTAAAAAAGCATGTCATCGCGAGGAGTCCGAAGGACGACGTGGCGATCTCGTGGGCTTAGTTGGGTGCAGGGGATTGCTTCGCTTCGCTCCCGCCAATACTACGCGGCGGGCAGGCGCAATGACATAATACTGGAGTTAATATGCCGCCAAAAAACGACGATCCAATGAAGAATATGTCCAAAGAAGACGCAAAAACTGAGCTCGAAAAGTTCTTTAAACGCATTGAAGAGGACCTTAAAAATACGCCCAAAGAGCTGATGGAAGTGGGGTCAGAACGGGTCATTGACTTCATTAAAGGCAATATCACCTGGTCAGAGATGTTCAATATCCCCAAAAAGGTCGTCAAGGACATGGTGGAATATGGCTATCTGCAGTTCCAATCGGGGCGATATGAAGAGGCAGAGCGGTTCTTTAAGATGCTCACCGTCATGGACTGGAACAACAGCTATTATCACTCCATGATGGGTTCGATCCTGCAAAGGCAAAAGCGCTATGGTGAGGCGGTGGCAGAATATTCAGAGGCGATAAAACTCAACCCGAACGATATTGTGAGCCTCACGAACAGGGGCGAGATCTACATACTTCACAAGGTGTTCGATAAGGCGATCGCCGATTTTGAAAAGGCGGCCAGCCTTGACCCGAAAAAAGAGGACAAATGGGCGAACCGGGCGCGGGCGCTTAGGGTCAAGATAGAACAAATAAAGAAGGTCACAGCGCCTAAGAAAGAAGAGACGAAGGAAAAGGGAACGAAAAAGGGGAAACGGTGAGAGGAGTAGCAACCTTTACCTGTCCGCCTCTGGCGGAGGGCGCGCCAATTGTAGTGGCAGAGCTTGCTCTGCCTAGATTCTGGCAAAGCAAGCTTTGCAACTACAATACTGGCGCAGCCTAAAGGCTGCTACTCCAAACTATATGGCAATAGAATCAATAGCAAAAAAGATCAGTGACAGCGAAGTAAAACTTCCGATGGACAACCCCGTTGTTGCAGACGCTCTCCGGCGCGGTGATATTCAGGGGTTGCACAAGCTTCTAACCGACTATGGCCTCTCTATCGGCGACTTTGAACAATTTGCCGCCAGCCAGCACAGTAAATATATCAATCAGGTAGTTCAGGCCGAGCCGCTCTATGAAGGCTATGCCATGTCGCCTCCGCCGCAGATGGAGAGTTTTCCCCAGTTCGATATGTCAAGCAGTTTAAGTCAGGATGATAAGAAGATGGCGGCCGAGATGATCGTCGGCAAGGCGATGTCGGCCGCGGGAAAGGCCGCCACAAAGGGGGCGGTCGGCAAGGCGGGCATAAAACCGGACATGACTGAGATACAGGGGCATGTTGACGACGCCATGGAAGATGTTGACAACGTGAACAATATTATAATGGAGGCGCAGTTCGCGCAGGACCTTCAGAACAAATCGGCAGAGCTGGAGAACCAACTGCAAAAGATATTGGCAATGGCCAGAAGCGGCCAGATCGAGGACCCCTCAATTATAATCCTGGCGTTGGCGAAGGTGCAGGTCGAAAAATACGGCCTGGTCTTTACACAGCTTGGCAAGAAGGTGCTGAACGTCAACGAACAGATGAATGGGGCATATGAGACACTGAAGAGCGACCCGAGTTTAAAGCAGCAATATACGATGAAGCCAAAGATCCAGGAGGGCACGCAGACATTGGCCAGGCTGACGAACGAAATGAATCAGGTGGCACAGCATATTCAGTCGGTCATTTCGTTCTCGAAGAGTTCGGTCGACGCAATAAAGTCGTCAAAGGACGAGATCATCAGGAAGCTGACGGCTTCGGGTAGCTAATATCAATATGTAGCGCAGACCTTTAGGTCTGCCAATATTAGCAGGACTAAAGTCCTGCGCTACATGGTTTGCCCGATAAATCGGGCAACTACAATATATGCCAGAAAATATTCAAGAAGGGGCGGGCCCAAAAAGAATTCCAATTCTGGACCCAACGCCCGCGCGGCGCAAGAGGCTTCTGGAGATATTCAATAAATTTCTGGAAGATAAGGTGTGCATTGCAGAGCTCAAAGGCATTGGCCGTGACAAGCTGTACCAGCTTGCCGAAGCCGGTTGGATCAAGTTCAAACACGGCCGGCTCGACGAAGCCGAAAAGATCTATCAGGCGCTGATCGTCCTGGACCACCGTAACGGTTATTTTCATTCGGTCATGGGGGCGATCCATCAGAAGAAGAAGCGCCCCGTCGAGGCTATTCTTGAATATTCCCGCGCAGTGCAGATCAGCGACAAGGATATTTCATCGTTCGTCAACAGGGGCGAGGTCTATCTTCGCCACAAGAACTTCAAAAAAGCGGCCGAGGATTTTAAGAGCGCCATTCTTTTGGACATGAGCGGGCGGAACATGTGGGCGAACAGGGCCCGTTCGCTGGTCATTGCGCTGAAGCGTTCGTTAGATGTTGCGAGCAAGAGAAAATAATGTATATCGTAGTTGCAGAGCTTGCTCTGCCCAATTTGTAGCGCAGACCTTCAGGTCTGCCAATATTGGCAGGACTAAAGTCCTGCGCTACATATCTGGCAAAGCAAGTTTTGCCATTATTCCTTCAGATCCTTCGTAGGTATCCCGTATTTTTTCAGCAGGTTTCTGATATGCTTGCGGTCGATGCCGGCCTCGCGGGCGGCCTTGGAGAGGTTGAAATTGTTGCGGCGAAGCATGTCCAGAAGATAGTCCTTTTCAAATACCTCCACAACCTTCTGCTTCGCCTCTTTGAAGGGAATGTCCTTTTGAACCGTTAATTTTTCGGTCCGTTCGTCATCGCGCTCAAGTTCGTTAAATACAAATTCGATCTGTTCCTTGGAAATTATGCCTTTTTCTGCAACAGCCGACGCGCGTTCGACCACATTCTGCAGTTCGCGGACATTTCCCGGCCACTGGTAGCGCTGCAGGGCCTTCAGGGCGTCGTCGTCAACCTTGGTGACACGCAGCGCGCCATCGGGGTTCTTGTTGAACTTTCCGTCGCGCAGGAACTTTTCGATGATGAGGGGAATGTCCTCGGCCCGGTCTCGAAGCGGCGGTATCAGTATCTTCACGACAGAGAGCCTGTAATATAAGTCCTCGCGGAAGCGGCCTTCATTGACCTCTTTCTTGAGGTTCCTGTTCGACGCGCAAACGACCCGGACATCGATCGGCACCGACAGGTTCGTGCCAACACGCCTGATCTCGCGGTTCTCAAGCGCGCGCAGAAGCTTTGGCTGTAGGTCCAGCGTCAGTTCTCCGATCTCGTCCAGGGATATCGTTCCGCCGTTCGCCTCTTCAAAAGCGCCCCGTCTGGCCTTGAAGGCCCCCGTGAACGAGCCTTTTTCGTGTCCAAAGAGTTCCGATTCGATTAGGTTCGGCGCAACGCCTCCGCAATCAAAGACGACGAACGATCTATTCTTGCGGGGGCTGTTCTCATGGATGGCGCGCGCTACAAGCTCCTTGCCTGTCCCCGTCTCTCCCTCGATTATAACGGTTGCAAGAGTGGGCGATATCTTTTCAAGGATGCCGAATATCTGCCGCATTTTGAGCGACTTGCCGACCATTGCGCCAAAGACCTCGCTTTCAGAGGGCTCAATCCGGACTTTCTCTTCGAACGCCACGAATTCGATCGTTGTGTTGCCGAGTTTTATCCTGTCGCCCGGGACCAAAAATGCCTCTTTCACCTTCGTGCCGTTCAAGAACGTGCCGTTCGTGGATTTCATGTCCTTCAGCAGGAACGAGTCGGAGTTATATTCTATCATTATGTGATTCCTTGAAACCGTGGCGTCCTCGACGATGAAATCGTTGTTCTCTTTTTTGCCGATCTTTGTGGTTGATTTGACAAGGCTGTATTTCTTTCCCTTCTCAGGCCCGTCAACGACGGAGAGCTGGCATTTCCTTAAAGAGATGTTCGCGCTCCCCTCATCGAGCTTTATTATCTGCGTCTTGTTTTCAAAATCCTTCTTTGGTTTTGCCATGATCACTCCTCTTCAAGCGTAACACTGAATTTTTTATCGTCCTCTTCACCGGCCATGCTGAATGTCCTCTCCCATGTTTTGAAGCCCTTGAGAACGACCTGAATACTATGCTGCTTATCGCGCCGGACCTTCTTTATCGTGAGCGGGGTTCTGGCCCCGATGTCGTCACCGTCAAATATGACCTTGGCACCGGACGGGGTCGAACTGACGGAGACAGAGCCGAAGATGTCTCCAAGCTTCACCGTTCCTACGTCTGCCTTTTCTCCCGGCTTCAGGTTGATATTTTGCGATGACCGCGCCTTTCCCTCTTTGTTCACCAGAAGGCTGACCGTCCCCGGTTTGATGCCTGAAATGGTGATGGGGGTCGTCCCTTTATATTCGGCGTTAATGAAGACCTCTGCCCCGGAGGGGCTTGAGGAGACCTTTAGCGAGGCGGGCTCGGCACTTGGGGGATAAGTGATTTTGTCATCTATTATGGGAGGTGGGGGGGGCGCGAGCTCTTTCAGGTCGCCTTTTATGGCAAGGGGCTCCGCCTTTGACACCGTTATCTCTTTGGTGAATGGTTCGTAGTTCTGTTTTTCAAGCCGGACGGTATAGTTCTTGCCGATCCCGAGGTTCTTCAATGTGCTTGGTGTCTTTTTTCCGGTGTTCTTGCCGTTCAGGATTATTTTTGCGCCAGCCGGATCTGATTCGATAGAGACCGTGGCTGTAGCAGTAACAGGAGGCGGTATCGGTGGCGGCGGTTTTACGGGTGGTGTTGGTTTATCAATTGGAGGTGTTATGGGCGGTGCAGCCGTTGATTTTAATATCTCAGCCACCTTCAACGGCTTTGTGTCCGTAAGCGTGACCGATCTTGTCACTCCCTCATAGCCGGCCTTTACGAGCCGGATGTTCTGTTTCTCTCCAAGCGTGAGGTTCGGGATGGTCGCAGGCGTGAGGAGCCCTGTATCCCGCCCGTTCAAAAAGATCTGCGCGCCGGCCGGTTCAGATGTTATCTCAATTGAAGATATCTGAGCCGTTTGAGTAAGTTTGGCGGAAATGTTCTGCGGTTTATTGCTTGTGAGTTTGACCGTCTGTTCGAACTCATTAAAACCCTCTTTGATGAGTTTGACATTTATGTCGGTGTTCAAAGGGACGCCGGTCAGGGAGGTTGGCGTGAACTGGCCGGTCTGGTTCCCGTCCACGAATATCTCGGCCCCGGCCGGTTCAGATGCTATATCCAGCGTGCCTGAAGCTACCTCCAATTCAATGTTCATGGTGACCACCGGGTCGGTTGAGGTGATGGTGATGAACCGGTCCGAGTCGGCGAATTCGTCTTTCTTGAGCTTTACCGTATAGGCCTTGCCGATGGTCAGGTTCTCAAGGATGGCGGGTGTTACAAGGCCCATCTCTTGATTGTCCAAAAATATCTTGGCGCCCGGAGGTGTGGAATTAATGTTCAGCGTCCCTGCCGCAGGGATATAAGGTATCTTTGTCGCGGTCGGCTGGCCGGTGATCTGCGGGTGAATGAACTTGAAATATGCAAATGCCACGCTGGCGACAAGGACGGCAGCGATCCCGACGGCGGCCAATTTTTGCCCCAGGCTCTTTTTTGCGGTTTGAGGCGTATTCTGCGGCACCTTGATGGATACCGATTCATCCGATGTCACTTCTTGAATTATATTCGTCGGGACGGTGTCTTCCCTGTGGACCAGGTTCTCCTGAAGGGCCTCCTCTGCAATGTTGATCGAAGATGTCTGGGCCTCTAGCTTCATTTCAAGTGCGCCGCGCTCGTGCTGCTTGCCGATCTCTTCGGCAAAGAGGTCTTTAATGAACGCCGCAAGCTTCTGCGTGGTGAAATCAATGTGGGTCGTGTAGAGATATTTGGTCAGATCGACCTGTATGTCGCCGGCGGTCTGGTAGCGGTCCTTGACATGATAGGCAAGTGCCTTTGCAAGGATGGGTTTCAATCCCTCTGGGACGGTGTCGGGAAGCTTTGGAACGTCTATTCTGGTCGTCCTGATCTTTTTCAGCACCTCGAACTGCGATTCGCCGGTGAAGAGTTTTTCGAGCGTCAGTGCTTCATAAAGGACTATGCCGGTCGAAAAGAGGTCGGCTCGCCAGTCAACCGTCTTGCCAAGCGCCTGTTCGGGCGACATATAGGCGATCTTGCCCTTCAGAATGCCGGCCATTGTGTGCGAGATGTTCATTGCGGCCTTTGCAATGCCGAAGTCCACGATCTTTACCTCGCCTTCATAAGATAAAAGGATGTTTTGCGGGCTCACGTCGCGGTGGACGATGTTAAATGGCTTGCCGCTGGCGTCGGTCTTTCTGTGGGCATAGTCAAGGCCTTTGCATATCTCGCTGATAATATATGTAGCGAGTTCGTCGGGGATCTTCATGCCCCTTTCACGGCAGCGATAGACGATGTCGCGCAGGTTGACGCCGTTGATATATTCCATCGAGATGAAATAATCATCTCCGACCTTGCCCAGGTCATAGACCTGCACGATGTTCGCATGTGAGAGCGTGACCGAAAGCTTGGCCTCGTCCACGAGCATGGTGATGAAATCCTTGTCGGCGCAACAGTGCGGGAGGATGCGCTTGAGCACAAGGAGCTTTTCAAAGCCGTCAACGCCGAAGGTCTTTGCTTTATAGATCTCCGCCATTCCTCCGACGGCGAGTTTTTCGTTCAGAAAATATTTACCGAACTGCTTTGGTTCAAATTCGGACATATTATGTTTTCGGAGTAGCAGCCTTCAGGCTGCGCCAATTTCGGAGTAGCAGCCTTTAGGCTGCGCTAATTGAACTCAATTGACGCAACCTAAAGGTTGCTACTCCTACACTTACCTTAAAATCAAAAACAGCAGCAGCGCGGCAACACCTGTGCCGATTGCTATGTAAATTAAAAGTTTTTTATGGTCCATTCTTACACTGGCGATTTTTCCTGCCGCAAAAGAGCCGGCGGCGTTCGCCTGCTGGGCGGGCATGGGAGCAGGGACGCTCACCTCAACGATCGCATCTTTAACGAACATGTTCAGTGGCACATCCTGGCCCGGCTGGTAGTGCTTCAGCGTCCAAAAATCCTCGCGCGTGGAAAGTATCACATGGGCGTTCTTCAAGAACTTTTGCCCTTTAAGTTCAATGTCCATCTCTGCAAGTGAAACACCTTTCTGCATCGTTGCGCCCCTAAACCACGCGCGGACGATATCTTCACGGCGCAGCTTCAGGTATTTCCTGTTCGCCATCGCGGCATAGGCCTTTTGCCATCCGGGGGCTGCGTGCGAGCCGGAATATTCGTCGGACGACTGCCGCTGGTCCTGTTGGTGGCTCCGGTCGTCCTTTGTCTCTACCGCCGATTCAACATAGTAGGTCGATCGCGATTCTGTTTTGTCTATTTTTTCGACGGGCATAGGTTTTAATTAATACGGAGTAGCAGCCTTCAGGCTGCGCCAATTGCATTCAACCAGCGCAGCCTAAAGGCTGCTACTCCATTATTTTTTTGCGCTGTCTTTCTTTGTATCTGCCTTCACAGCTTCTGGTTTTGTGTTCCCAGCCCCAACTTTTTTCCCCGAACCGTATCCATCTTTATACCAGCCTCCACCCTTCAGGGCGAAGCTGGATTGGCTTATGAGACGCTTTGCCGATATCCCGCAATCTGGGCATTTTGCCTCGGATTTATCGATGATTCTTTGAACAATTTCAAAATGTTTGCCACATTTTGTGCAACTGTATTCGTATGTTGGCATAGCCTCGTCAGGTGGTGACTTTTGTCACCATATTACTTATTTGGAAACGAAATGCAAACGAAATCGTCCGTCGTAGGCGGGCGATCTTCTCAGATAGTGCAATTGTGTTCTCTCGTCATCGCTCGCTTACCAAGCGAGCGATCTACTCAGACAGTGCCATGCTTCGTTCTTGTTTTCTCCCATGCATCCATATTCTCCAATCCCGTTTCTATCAGTGAAGCGTGGCACTTGGTTTGCGCTACCCATTCGTTGAATTTTACTTCGCCGCCTCTGACCGAATTCCGCTTGTAAGGTCGATATTTATAAGTTTGGTCGGTGTTTCGATCACAAGGGTCTTGTCATCGATCTTCAAAGCATTTCCAGCGGGATTCTCGATGGTGGGCGCCCAGTAGTCAATGAACTCAACGCAGCCGGCTGCGGCCATTTGAGGTTTGATCCGCCCGATCCAGTTGGCGGCGGTCAAAAAGTAGATGTAGTCACCGGTCGGGTTTTGAGCGGCCTCTGCCTTTACGCCCGGAGGCACTGCATTGATCGAGCCTTGCACTGTTTCAACCTTTGGGGTGATATCTAAGTTTAACCCTTCGGGGAGATTAGGTTGTTCTATCTTCGTTGTAAAATCGATCGATGTCCCCGCAAGGACGAATTTGACCGCGCCGGCCTCTGAATATGTAACGAACGGCGGGCAGGCCAGCTCTGTTATGGCAGCAATGCTCAGGCCTGTCTTTGTCCCAAAGGCTATCACCGGCGATTGCGAATTCAATGTTGTGGACGACTGAGATTCAGAACCTGTGTTGCAATCAACTGATCCAGAGCCCAGCGTGACCTTGAACGCCTCTCCGGATATCGTCACCGCCAAGGCATCCGGGGCCTGAGCGCCCGTGGTCGGAGGATCGGCCTGGAGCTTGGCCTGTAGATTCAGCTCATCCTTATTGTAAGGCGCGGAAATGGTTTCGGCCATCTTGGGCGGCGCCAAAACCTCGGCCAGCGTGATCGCATTGATATATTTATATCCGCTTGCCGGACACTCGACCAGACTCTTTGTCGGCACGGTGACTTGCTGCTCTGTTTGCGGCTGCTGCTGGCCCTGAACAGCCCCCAGCGTTTCTGTGTTCTGCGGGGGAGATGCGTTTTCGCTGCAAGACACAAACGCACAGGCGGCAAAGGCGACCGCGACGATCAGAAATATTTTTTTCATAGGGGCTCCCTGTTATGTAGCGGAACCCTTTAGGGTTCCACAAGTTGTGGAGGGCTAAAGCCCTCCGCTACATTATTTCAGCGCCCCTTCTTCAAGGCGCGTTATCTCGTCTCTTAACTTGGCTGCACGTTCAAAATCAAGCTTTTTAGCGGCGGCGAACATTTGTTTACGCAGGCGGGCGACCTTTTTGGGGACATCCTTGGCGTCTATCACCTCGGCGGTATCTACCTCGGCATAATCGGCCTCATAGATCGAGTTCAGGATATCCGATATCTCCTTCTTTATCGTCTGCGGCGTGATGCCGTTCTTCTTATTATATGCCTCCTGCAGCTTGCGGCGGCGGTTGGTCTCGGCGATGGCGCGTTTCATTGAACCCGTCATTACATCGGCATACATAATGACCTCGCCGTTCACGTTTCGTGATGCGCGCCCGCAGGTCTGGATGAGAGAGCGTTCACTTCGCAGGAAGCCCTCTTTGTCGGCGTCAAGGATGGCGACAAGCGAGACCTCCGGCAGGTCAAGTCCTTCGCGGAGTAGGTTGATGCCGACAAGGACGTCGAATTTGCCAAGGCGTAAGTCCCGGATAATGGCGATGCGTTCAAGCGACTCGACCTCGGAGTGCATGTAGCGCGTTTTTATCCCCTGCTCCTGCAGGTAGCCAGACAGGTCCTCTGCCATGCGCTTGGTGATGGTGGTGATAAGAGTGCGTTCGCCGACGGCAATTCGCGCTGCGATCTCAGATCTCAAATTTGAGATCTGATCTTTGGCCGGTCGAACTTCGATCTTGGGATCGATGAGCCCTGTTGGCCGCACGACCTGCTCGACAATATGTTTGCCCGAACACTTTATTTCGTATTCCGCGGGCGTTGCCGAGGTATAGATGACCTGACCGACCCTTTTTTCGAATTCGGCGAAGCTTAAAGGCCGGTTGTCGAACGCCGAGGGGAGGCGAAAACCGTATTCGACAAGGTTTGTCTTTCTTGCCCGGTCGCCTTGGAGCATCCCGCCTATCTGCGGGCCGGTTATGTGGCTTTCGTCTATGAAGAGGAGAAAATCCTTTGGAAAGTAGTCGAGCAGAGTCTTTGGCGGTGTTCCCTTCGTGCGGCCGTCCATGTAGCGCGAATAGTTCTCGATGCCCTTGCAGAAGCCGATCTCTTCCATCATCTCAAGGTCATAGTTGGTGCGCTGTTTGATCCGGTGGGCCTCAAGGATCTTTCCCTCGTTCTCTAAGAACTTGATTCGCTCCGCAAGCTCAACGCGGATATCTTCGATCGCCTTCTTCAGCCGCTCCTCCGGCGCCACATAGTGGCTATTGGGATAGATGGCGATCTTGTCAATCCCGTCATTCCCGCGAAGGCGGGAATCCAGTGAACGCATGAGATCCCCGCTGGAGTTTACCCCCGAGTGTTTTAATCGGGGGCGGGGATGACACTGTGCCTCACCCGTCAAATAATCGATCTCCGTTATCCTCTCGATCTCATCCCCAAAGAACTCGACGCGCACCGCTTTCAGGTCTTCATAGGCTGGGAATATCTCGACCGTTTCGCCCCGGACGCGAAACGTCCCGCGGTGAAAGTCTATGTCGCTTCGTTCGTATTGAATTCCAACGAGCCGGCGCAAAAGCTCATTGCGCGGGATGGTGACGCCCTTGGCAAGGTCTATGTGCATCCCGGAATAGGCGTCCGGCGAGCCAAGTCCGTAGATGCATGAAACTGAGGCAACGATTATCACGTCGTTGCGGGTGAGGAGAGAGTGCGTGGCAGAATGGCGCAGACGGTCGATGGCGTCGTTGATGGACGAATCTTTTTCGATGTATAGGTCCTGCGCGGGGAGATAGGCCTCCGGCTGATAGTAGTCGTAGTAGCTGATGAAATATTCGACCGCGTTATTGGGAAAGAGCTGTTTGAACTCCTGATACAACTGCGCGGCGAGCGTCTTGTTCGGCGCCATGATGAGCGCCGGCTTGCCGGTGTTGGCGATCACGTGGGCAACGGAAAAAGTTTTACCGCTCCCCGTGACCCCTAGCAACGTCTGGTGCTTTTCGCCGTCCAGCACGCCCTTTGTCAGCGTCTCTATCGCCTTTGGCTGATCGCCCTTTGGCTCGAAGTTTGTCCTTAGCCCAAATTTGGGGTCAGGCTTGAATAATTCACTATTCATTTATTTCTCTCACTATGCACGGCCTAAACAGCTTTTTTATTTCCTCTTCGATATTTGCGATCAACTCTTTTTTTGCTTTGTTCCGGGTTATATTTATTTCAACTTGTTTTACCATCTTCGATATTGTTGATTCAGCTCGCTTAAAGTATTTGCCTAGCTTCTTTGATCTGAATCCCCCAATTGTTCTGCAGATATATGCAACCAACCCCCTTCCTTCAGCGCCCCGCCTCTCGTTCGTCATCGAAAGAATATTTTCTCTGCTGATGCCGGTATGTTTTGCAACGATATCAACAGCCTCATCTATCGATATTTTGCGGTATTCAAAATCATCTACCGCGGTCTTGATGACATCTTCCGCAAATTCCTTTTCTCCCAAAATTCTCTGATCTTTTAGGTTGTAATATTCCTTTTTGTGCCCCTCAACGTTGGCATCGTTTATAAACTTTTGGAACGAGATTAATGCGGCATTGTGTCGGCGATCAAAAAGGCTGAGCACATCACCAACGGATGTGATCGGATCGTTTTTCCCTTGAACAATTTCCGCATAAGAGCTCCATGGCCATTTAATCAATGAGCTTACAAGCCCCGCTCGTATAGGGTTCAATATTATGTATCTTATCAGTTCCAGTAAGTAGTTTTCTTTTTGGCACAGAATGGCTTTGTATCTGCCTTGGAAAAGATGTCCAACCCTCTTATATCTGCGGTTGAAATATTGAGTATAATTAAGCTGTAAAGATTGCATGACCTTGGATAATGGATGCTCGCCCGTTTCGATAAGAAGGTGAACATGGTTGGGCATCAGTGCATAGGCATAAAGGATAAACTTAAATCTTTTCTTGACTTGCCTTAGACGAAAGAGAAAATGTTCGTAGTCTTTTTCGCAGGTGAAGATTTTCTGACGATTATTACCCCTGGCGATAACGTGATAAAGTGCGCCGGGGAATTCTATTCGAGGTTTGCGTGCCATAGATAACTGCGGGAAAGGTTACGGCAATGTTCGACGTCTGTCAATTGTAAATAGTGAATTATTCAAGCCTGACCCCAAGGTCTGACCCCAAGGTCATTCGTGTTAATAATGGTGAGCTTGGTCACAGCAACAGCGATCATTGATACCGTTTTAATACTGGCCATTGCTTCCGCAGAGCACATTTTCCTCGCGATATAGCAGGTAAACCTTTATCCCTTTAAAGACCTGTCCATTTGCCTTGTCCGTGCAGGCCTCTTCATATCGCCCCTCTTGCCCCACGGTCGTGCCACGAGTAGAAACATTGATCTGCTGGCCATTACCCAAAGTGCGCGTTTCCAGATTTTGGTTACATTTTTTGGCGATCACATCGGCCAGCGCAAGCATATTCGCTATCCTTGCGGCCGCTGCCCCGCTAGAACACGTGGATTCTCCGATCAGATAACCAAGTTTCGGCTTTGTGAGCCATTCCGGCCTTGCCTGTACGGCCTTTTTTAACTCACCTTCGTCCTTATCGGCGGCACCGGTAATGTTGGCCGCACACTGCGCCAGCATGAGACCACCAACTATTCTGCTGAGTGTTCTTATCATAATGTTCTCCTTATTTTTTCCCCTTTTTCCATGCCTATTATCATTATCGGCAGGTTTTAGAAAAAGTTGCGAACTTTTTGTAAGCAAGTCAAGCCCAACGGGTTAACCATTTGAAATTTAACAGAAAATTTCTTCATTGAACAGGCGCCTTTTTTTGTGCTTTAAATACTTCAGCAGCGGTAAAGGGGATGCTTATAAAAAAGTGGAGGGATATCAGGTGGATCGTTTTTCATCTGAGACCTTGTATATTAAGCGCAGTTCTGCTAAGATAAAAATATGAAAAGCAGCGAATTTAATTCAAGGCAGAAAATGTGGCGAGCTTTCCACCGTTGGGAGAAGCAACCGCAGAGCGCTTGCTCATTTCCGGATCCACTAAAGCTTATTGGCGAACTTTTAGATCTTTGCAACAGCGCCGGTCGTGTTGAGGCTTTATGGTCGAAGGACCTTGTTCAAGGTGTTCTATGTTTGCATAAGAAACTGCAGTTTATCAGGAGCTGATCTTGACCAATCTTGAAGATGCAATTCTAGAGATCATTCATTTTTTGGGACAAAAGAACATCCCATATATGTTGATCGGCGGGGTGGCCAATGTCTTTTTTGGCGTTCCGCGCGCAACGGTCGACGTTGATATCACCATCAAGGTTGACGAGTCTCATTTGGGATCTTTTGTGAATGATCTGGTTTTGACATTCAAGCCATATCCACCAGACCCCGTAAGTTTTGTCAAAGAAACGAGAGTTCTGCCGGTCAAAACTTCCAGCGGGATCAGAGTTGATATTATCTTCGGGCAATTGCCGTACGAGGACGATGCAATAGCCCGCGCTCACAATAAACAGGTTGGAAAAGAACAAGTAAAGGTGTGCAGCCCGGAGGACCTGATCATCCATAAGATCATCTCGGAAAGGGCGAAGGATCGAGAAGATGTCGAGGGAATAATCAATACCCAACGTGATAGGTTGGATAGGGCGTATTTGGACCCGATCGTCAAACAACTTTCCGAAGAGTTGTGCCAATCGGACATTTTGGAGTTCTATAGAAAATGTTTGGGGAAAACCTAGGCTATTTTATCTTCCACTCCGTCGTTCCGTCCGGCTTGTCTTTGAACTCAATGCCCATATCGAGTAGTTGTTTTTTGAGTACATCGGCCTTGGCGAAGTCTTTTGCCTTGCGGGCTGCCGCGCGGTCGGCGATTAGCTGTTCGATCGTTGCCGAGTCAACGCCCTTTGCGGAAGTGCCGAGTTTTTTGCGGCGGGATTGGTATTCGGCAGGGTCACTTCCAAAGACGCCGAAGATGGAGTTAAAGGTAGAACGGAGCGAGGACCATTTGGAGGAGAGGATTGAGGGGAACGCCTTCTCCCCCCCACCCTGCCCCCCTCCCGCAAGGGGAGAGGGGATACTGTCGAGATATTTATTCGTGAGGCGCACGAGTTCGAATATCACGCCGAAGGCGCCGGAAGAGTTGAAGTCGTCGTCCATGAAGGCCTCAATGCGGGCCTTTGCGGATTCGAGTCCTTCGGACAGTGTTTTTTCAGTCTTTGTCATCCCTGCGGTAGTAAGCGGGGATCCGGTGAACGCAGGGGATCCCCGCTTTCGCGGGGATGACAGATCTAGCCTTGCGGTCATCTCATAGAACCTATCCACCGCGCTCTGCGCCTCGGCGATCGCGGTGTCGGTATAGTCGATGGCCGAACGATAATGGCTGGAGGCAAGGAAATAGCGGATGGCCTCAAAGTCATGGCGCTTCAATATCTCGCGGACGGTCAGAAAATTCCCGAGGCTCTTGCTCATCTTCTCCGAATTTATATTAATGAACCCGTTATGGAGCCAGTATTTGACGAACGGCTTCCCCTCGGCCCCTTCGGCCTGTGCTATCTCGTTCTCGTGGTGGGGAAATATCAGGTCCTCTCCGCCGCCATGGATATCAAAGGGCTGGCCCAGATATTTCGAACTCATCGCGGAACATTCGATGTGCCATCCCGGACGGCCCTCGCCCCAAGGGCTCGGCCACTTTGGCTCGCCCGGCTTACTTGCTTTCCAGAGCGCAAAATCAAGAGGGTCGGCCTTCTCTTCGTCCACGCTCACGCGCGCGCCAGACTCCAGTTCTTCAATGTTCTTGCCTGAAAGCTTTCCGTAACCGGGAAATTTTCTCACCGAAAAATAGACGCCGCTCTTTGTCTGATAGGCAAGTCCGTTGTCCATGAGCTTGCTTATCGTCGCGATCATCTCTTTAATATGTTCGGTGGCGCGCGGCTCGATATCGGGGCGTAAATTGCCGATCGAGGCCATGTCGTCGGAATATTCTTTGATGTAGTATTCGGCCAGTTCCTTCCAGTCGCGGTTCTCTTTGTTCGCGCGATTGATTATCTTGTCGTCAATGTCTGTGTGGTTCTTGACGAACTTGACCTTGAGGCCTTTGTAGCGCAGGTAGCGGACGATGACATCGAACGCAACGGCGGCGCGCGCGTGGCCCATGTGGCACGAGTCATAGGCCGTGATGCCGCAGACATACATGCCGACGTGTCCATCTTTTATTGGCTTGAATTCTTCTGCCCGGCGTTTGAGCGTATTATATAGTTTCATTTGTAGTTGCCCGATTCATCGGGCCAATATTGTAGTTGCCCGATTCATCGGGCCAGATGTTGGCCCCATAAATGGGGCAACTACATTTATTTTAACAACAGCCATCTCCTAAAAAACACATCATCTATTTTATATATATTTTCTTCCCTGCTCAGTATATCTTTATCGACAAGCGCGTCAAGAGCCTGTTTTAGAGAATCCTTCTGCCAGTTATGCCGTGACAGGAAATCCTTTGAAAAGACCTTTTCGCCGTTTATGTGCGCCGCTACTTTCAAAGCGTTCAATTGATGCTGTGTCAAAAGTTCGCATAGCGAGCGGAAATAGTCGCTATTCTCATCGATGATCCTCTTTATCGCCGCATCTACTTCGGCCTTTGTCACGTCTCTTTTGCCGGAGATCGCACTATTCCATACAACGTGCGCAATGCGCTGGGTGTAATAAGGATGTCTATCTGCCTGTTCAATAAGATACTCCGCCTCCGATCTTTCTACCTTGCATCCAGAATCCTCGAATCGCCGGATCACGCAGTCTGTCATAACAGACGTGTCCATCTCTTTTAAGGGGAACATCATTGCGCTGTGATAGAACGGCCTGTTTGGGGAATTGAATATCTCCGTCAGCAGGTGTTTTTTGCTTCCTAGAAAGACATAGGAGATATTCTTGTGCGTCTGGTAGTGGCTTCGAAGCGTCGCCTCCAGTTTTCTCTCCTTGTCATATGTTCCTATTTGTTGGAATTCGTCCAGAACAAGAACGCCCGGTTTTCCTTTTTTGGCGCAGTAGGCGGGAAAGGCCTCAAGGACCTCATCCAAGAGGGCTTGCTGTTTGATGTTGCGGCCAAAGTCTATCGTGAGGACCGGTTTTCCCTCGTCATCCAAGGTCAGCATCGGCGTGAACGATCTAAAGATCGCCTTGGCCTCTGCGAGTATCTTATTAACGGGCCCTTTTATTGCAGAAGAGACGCCCATGGCATAGCGGAGGGCGAAATCCTCGACCGACGCTGTCGGATACAGGTCTATGCATGCTGTGATGAATTTGTTCTGCGGAAGCTCGCGCAAGACCTCTTTAATGAGGGAGGTCTTTCCCATGCGCCTTTTGGAGAATATAACCACGTTCTGGGAGTTGGATAACTCTTTTTTCAGCTCCCTGCTCTCGTTCTCCCTGTCCCAAAAGGCTGACCCGCTGACCTCGACTCCGTAGGCAAAAGGGTTTTGTTCCATAGTCTTGTAGTTGCCCGATTTATCGGGCAAGGTATTGGCCTGATAAATCAAGCAACTACAGATATGATACCTCTCGGTTATCAAAAAGTCAAGGATTTGGTTATATTTTAGATAACCGCAATTTGATAACCCACTTGGTCGATCACCTGCATATGCACTTGACGTGACCAATGTGGAGTAGCACCCTTTAGGGTGCGCCAAAGTGCGTTAAACTGGCGCAGGCTAAAGCCCCAGCCTGAGGCTGGTCTGCCTCTGGCATGATGCTACTCCAAAAACTTTGAAGTGGCGTCAAGTGCATATGCAGGGTCGATCAGGCTAACTCTTTAAATTATTTGACATTTTATGTTTTGCAGTGGCATAATTGGTCATATGCAACACAAAGCTTGCAAGGTGGTAAAAACAATCGCGGCGCGGTTTGATGCCGGTGAGGACTTGTTGCTGTCCCTGCAAAAGCTGGCGGAAGAGAACAATATCAAGGCGGGGGTTTTTACGGCCATGGGGGGCCTGAAGAAATTTGCCTATGGCCTGTTCGAGCACGGGACTTATCATAACATCGTCAAAGAGGCGAAGCGCTGTTGCTTTGAACTTCTCCCCACGATCGGGAATGTCTCGATAAAAGAGGGAAAGATATTCGTTCATTGCCACATCATTGCCTCGGACGAAGAAACGGGCGTCGCCTCCGGCGGGCATTTAATAGAAGGTTCGATCGTCTATCCCACAGCCGAGGTTTTTATGCATGAGATCGACATGGAGATCAGCCGCACGTTCGACCCCGGCAGCAAGTTCTGGCCGATGAAGTTTTTGTAGTTGCCCGATTTATCGGGCCACAATAATGAATACAGAAGGACAAGCGGTTCTGATCGGCATCATCGGAAGAGAGAAGGACTTAGACATTCTTCTGAAGAAGAAGTGGTATCGAATTCCCGTCGCAAACATGCCGCGCCGGAGGTTTTCGTGGCTGGCGTTCTATCATACATCCAAACTGAGCAGGTTAGGCAAGAAGATACAATACTATGCAAAGGTAGAGCCGGAGCGCGTTCAAAGGCTCGCGCGCCGCGAACTGCTGCCCGATGAACCAAGGCACGCCCGGGCGGACGACAGCTATTACAAGTTCTGTTTTTCGACCATAAGGAAATTGCGGCGGCCGATTCGTAACAGCACGGGCATGCGCATGGTCTTTGGATTTACCACGCTGCCGCGGCTATTAAAGTTCAAATCGCTTCCAAACCTCTTTGGTGTCAGGCCGCTGGAGAGGATATTCAGAAAGCTCCTCAAGAAGAACGATATTCCGTTCATGGCCGAATATTCTATCATGTCACGGCACAAGATACGTTACCGACTCGATCTGGCGATCTTTTGCAAGAAGGGAAAGATAAACGTCGAATGCGATAGCCCGAAATTCCATTCGGGTCGTCGCCACACCTATGACCTCAAGCGCAACCGCTTTCTGCAAAGACGCGGCTGGCGAGTCAGGCGATTCTCGGATGAAGAGATACTTTTGGATCCCGGCGGATGTGTTGCAGCGCTCAACCATTTAGTCAAAAAATTGGGCGGGTTAATATGTAGTTGCCCGATTCATCGGGCCAATATGTAGCGCAGGACTTTAGTCCTGCCAAGCACAATGATATAGCCTTAGTTTGGTTTTAGCTGCTTCAATATTTCCTGCGCCAGTTTCTCTTCTTCAGGGAACTGGCCAAAGAGGGTCAGCCCATATTCAACGCCATTAACGGACCATTTAAAACGGTAGTGAGTAAATTCTTTGATGGTTTCATTTTCCACGCTAGCATATTTTCCGTACAGTCTTTGCAAGGTAGTCAATTTTTTAACTATCGTATCGCCGGGCAAGGTGTCATACAGGAAATGCTTAGGATCCTTTGCTTTCGGCGGGCTATTACCATTTGCTGCATATTGCGGATCAACGAGTTTATTTGAAAAGAATAGTGTGTTTGGCGGGAGGATCCTCCATTTTTCCATGTCCAGCCTGTACGGACGAGGTAATTGAAGAAACCGTGCCACAGATGCATCTGTTTGGTCGAGCCAGCCGGCTCGAACATCGACATCGAACAGATCCACGCCGACCGCCTTTGCCGCGAGGGCTATGAGTTCGCTGCAATACAGTTTTCCGTTGTCATATTTAAAGTCCGAATCATATTTGGGATAGGTCTTTGTAAGCTCGGCGGCTTTTGCTGCGAATTTTTTGGCGTCGATACCACCGATGACCTTGAACCACGCAATGTTATTTGAACGTCCCAAAAAAACATCGACCGGTGTTTCTTCTCCGTTGTTTCCAAAGGATTCAATGACGACCCAGCCGCCGTCATCATTTTTATGAAGGATGCCAACATGGGTGATGGGGCTATCAGTTGCGTCTTGGATCACTTTTACAAGCTGGCTGGTGTTAGGCAGGCTCTGAAAGATAAGCATCCCTTCACGGTAACAAGAGTTGTTCGAAGAAATTTTATCTCCCATAAAAGACCTCTACAGTTACTTTTCCACTTTATCGCCGCTGCAGGCTGTTCTTAAATAAGTTTGAAGACCTTGGGCATCTTTACGGTAGCTCTTTGTGGATTGCATGGCCTCTTTTAACTCGCATCCTGCTGCCAGCGATATAGTATCCACGCATTCATGCACCCGTTGTTTGGTCGATTCGTCGTTCGGTGGTCTATACTCATTTCCCATGGGGTCTTCTTTGATAGCATCTACAAATTTTGAGTCACAAAAGACGCGTGCCGAAGAGATTATACAATCCTGTGCATTTTTACAGGACATTAATTGCGCTAGGGGTTCATTTGCCCTTTGAATATATGCGTCATATTGGCTCGCAAATGATTTAAAGAAGTCTTGGCGGTCTGCGATCTTCTTTTGCAATTGCACAACGTCGCGATCAATTCTCTTTGTTGAAATGTCAAGGGAGTCCGTTTTGATTACGTGACAACCATTGTCATCCTGATATCTTGTCCCAAACATCACAGTATAATTGTGTACAGTATCGCCAGCATGATTGAAGCTAAACGTCGGCACAATTTTAGCGGATTTTTCCGGCGTGCACATCATATCGGTATTAAATGGGCCTCTAAACTTTATTATTTCTTCTGTCTGTCCCTTGGAGCGCAAAAACACATTTGACGATGGATCGTCATCACCAATAGCACCATTTATCTCCACACATAGTTCCACGCCCTTTTTTAAACTTATACATTCTGGACCTGCCATATTTGCCTCCTTGCCCGCCGATGATTTGATGGCGGGCGTTGTTTGCCGATTTACGGCTTGTATATATATTATCGTCCCATGTCAAAAATAGTTGCGTGCGCCCGGCAGCGAGCATTCGACTGGGTGCTTTTAACATACTGATATTAAAGGAGAAAGGAGGGGGGAAGGAAAGTTAAAGAAAATATCGGTAGAGGTTAAATAGTCCCAGCATACGCCCTGAGCAGGGGGCGTAAGAAAACTACTCCCAAAAGGAGGCTTTGTTGCGAGCAGAGAGCGACAGGGTAGACAGGGTGTCCGTCGCGCTACGTCCGCCGCGATGTATTGGCGGAAGGCGGAATCCGGATGGTCGACGAGTAAAATTGCAGGCCATAACCGAGCGGTCAGATAAGCCGCAGGGCGGAGTGATATCACCGCTACCGGCCAATATATACCTGATGGAAGTAGACCGGAAGCTGAAACAGGAAGGGATATCATTCGTGAGATATGCGGACGACATACGAATAAGTAGAGCCTGTCGGGGAATTCGGTTTGTCATCGCGAGGAGGCCAAAGGCCGACGTGGCGATCTCCAGAAATCAAGTGGTTACGGGAGATTGCTTCGTCGCTTCGCTCCTCGCAATGACAAAAAACGGCATTTCCCGACAGGC
>ORJL011506933.1_pt1 | contig 23810 bp, 18 predicted proteins | sample 1779941 | NCBI WGS metagenome assembly ORJL01 (sample SAMEA104232317, study PRJEB22302) | groundwater metagenome | biome: forest; feature: aquifer; material: groundwater | place: USA | collected 2011-08-07 | depth 5.8 m
CCCCCGCAAACGCGGTGCTCTGTTCCGCCAGTCCCCCGGCATAGCTGATCCCCAGTAAGCTCTTGCGTCGGCTCATGGCTCTCACCTCGTTGGAGAGAGCATGCCATATTTGTCCAGCTTTGACTACTCACGGATTGGGGTTCGCTGGGAACCATTGCAGGCGTGAAGATACTAAGAAGACCGTAAGTAGCCGGACTCTTCCGACGGGCTTTGTTCGTAGGGGAGAACCGCCGGTGTCCACTTACTAACGCACCCTTTAGTAACTGGCGCTGATTTCTGGCCCTCGGCAAGCTCGTCGGGACCGAAGCTGCTGTTCAGAGATGGCTCAGGCGACGCGTACACGCTGCCGGTGGCAGACCTCACATATCGAAGGTTAGCAGACAGCGAATTCAAGAAAGGCGGCTCAATTGCCGCTGTCAGAAGAAACGCGCTGAACCTTCTGCTGAGCCGAACGGACCGGGTTTACCTACGCATCGGCCTGACTCGCCCGTGGACGCAGCCCGATACCGGCGTAACGGGGTGTTGGACGCAGGTCACCGGAATACACACATTCCCCGACTATCTCCAAGGGAAATGCTTCGAGGACTTTAGATAGGGGAATGGGCGCACTCTAGCGCAGGTCTGCCAGCGGCTGGCTAGGCAGGCGGGAGACTCGCCCTATTAGTGCTGCGTTCCACAATACTCCAGGTACGCCCGCCGGTAGCTGGCCAAGAACGGTTCCAGCAGAGGGAGGAACAGCCCAAGCTCCTCTGCGGGTGCGCCGGTTACCAGGATTCTGCCGGTGATGAACGCCAGAGCTATGTCGGACACGTCGCCAAAGGCGGCTTGGTGGAGAAGTGCCGCGTCCATGCGAAAGGTGCCGTCGGGTGGTGTGGCCAAACTGCCAACGTAGGCCAGCGAACCGTCGTCGCTCAGGATGAGGCAAGCCCTCTGGCCATAGTCGGGGAACTCCCAACACAGTGAACGACATACCAGGGCGATCTCCCGGACGGTGGCCGGGGGCAACTGCTCTCCCAGCAGGTCAAACGCTCGTTGCACCATTGCCCGGAAGTCCTCCGGGCTGGGAGGGTCACGCCTGCCAGAAGCGCCCTGCATGAGCGGCAAGGGACCAGGCTCAGTTGGCCTTGGCTGCCGCTTCCCCCGCGATACGCTTGGCCTCATCGGCCAGCTTGCGAAGCTCATCCGAGGTCCGCTCCGCCACCTGGGCCACCCGTTTGGCCATCTCCGCCATGTCAATGTCGCGGTGCAGGTAGCTCTGGAACATCTGGTTTAGAGCAGTTATCTCTCGGGCGCGCTTCTCCACCTCGCTGGCCTTCAGGTCCAGCTCCTTCTCCAGCTTCGCCTTGCGCCCGCTCTCTTCTCGCTGGGTCTTCCGCTTGTCCAAGGCGTGCTGGACGCACTGGACCAACTGCTGGAACTGCACCGGCTTGGTAACGAAGTCATAGGCGCCGGCCCGCATGGTGTCCACGGCAAGCTGCACCTCGCCCATAGCAGTGACAAAGACGACGCCAACATCGGCGTGTTTGGCTTGCATGTGCCTGAAGAGGTCCATCCCTGACATTCCCGGCATGATCATATCTACCAGGGCTAGGTCCACAGGCTCCTGGGCCAACAGATCCAGGGCATCATGCCCGCTGCCGCACACCTTGCACACATACCCGACCTCTTCGAGGTTCTCCTTGAACAACTGCCTGATGCCTGCCTCGTCATCCACCACGAGGATAACTGCCTGGTGCCCATTGCTGTGCCCATTACCCTGCATGATGCACCTTCCTTCCCCAACTGATATGATTAGGGCGAGACAATACGCTTGTCAAAATGGCCGGAAGTGTGCTAAACATATGAGAACACTTGGCCAGGACAACTCAGACCCGAGAGAAGAGAGCCGTGACTAATCAGACAACCATCCTGGTGGTAGACGACGAGACCCATGTGAGGGACATGCTCAAAGAGTGGCTGGAAGAGGAAGGGTACCAGGTCCATGTCGCGGCCAGCGCCGCCCAAGCCCTCAAGCTGTTCTTTGACGCGCGGCCAGCCCTCACGGTGGTGGACCTTCGGATGCCCGGGATGGACGGCTTCCAACTCATCACCCGGCTGCGCGAGCTCTCCGCGGCCCACATACTTATCCTTAGCGCACTGAGCAGCGACGAGAACATTGTGCGCGGGCTGGACCTTGGGGCTGATGAGTACCTGGTCAAGCCCGTTTCGCAAGGGCCGTTCGTGGCCAGGGTGCGCTCGCTGCTGCGCCGGGGGACCGCTGAGGCCGAGGTCACCGCCGCCTATGCCGACCCGGAGCTTAGCATTGACGTGAACGCCCACACTGTTATGGTGCGCGGCGAGAAGGTCCATCTGTCGCCATTGGAGTTTCGGCTGCTGGCCTATCTCGTCAAGCATCGTGACCGTGTAACCTCCCACGACGAGCTCATCAACGAGGTATGGGGAGCCGATGTTGGGTCTCTGGACAGCCTCAAGTGGTACGCCTCCTCATTGCGCCGGAAGCTAGAGGTTGACCCAGACTCCCCGCACCTGATTGTCAATGTACGGGGGCTGGGGTACCGCTACCTTCCTCCTGGGACTTCGTAACCGGCAACAGCACCTCGATCCTGGTCCCCCTCCCACTGCTGCTTTCCACATGGATCGTGCCATGGTGCATCTCTACGATGTGCTTGGCTGAGAACAGCCCCAGCCCCATGCCGTTCTGCTTGGATGTATTGAACGGCTCAAAGATCTTGTCCAACTGGCCCTTGGAGATCCCCGGCCCGTTGTCCACGATGCTGATGGCGGCGTGTCCGTTGTTGCGCCCCAAGGAGACCACCACGTGCCCACCAGCGGGGACGGCCTCGACGGCATTGGTGACCAGGTTGCTGAACGCTTCCCGCAGCAGTATGGGGTGTCCCTCCGATGGCATGGAGGACACGACGAAGTCCCGGTCCACCGTCACTTCCTTGCTGATGCGCGTGGTGGACATGCCGATGGCCTCATCCAGGACTGTGGCCAGGTCGAGCTTTGCCCACTGCTGACGCGCCACGCTAAGGAAGGCGTCAGTAAGCTCGTTCATGCGCCAGGCAGCCTGTAGGGCCTCGTCCACCTTGACCCGGTGGGGGTCGCTTGCCCCCATGCGGCGCTGGAGGCTCTCCAGCCGGCCAATCACGATGAACAGGGGGTTCTTGACCTGATGCCCCAGATCGAGGGTCAAGGCGCCCACGGTAGCCAGCTTGGCATTCCCTAGCAATTGGCCCTGAAGGCTCTTGACCTTGTCCAGGGCTTCCTCCAGGCGGGCGTTGGTGTTGGCCAGCCGGGAGAAGGCGAAGTAGATGATGACCACCGGCACCAGCAGGGCGACCAGTATGGGCGGGTTCTCTTGGTAGCTCACCGCCCCTAAATAGCCGAAGGAGAAAAGGCTCACTTCGGCCAGGCCGTTCTCCTTCGTGCCGTGCCACCACAGCTTGACCGGGTTCATGTGCAGTTGGGCTGCCGCCGCCAGCGACACCAGACCCGTGTTTACGGCGTACATCAGCAGCAGGGGTACTATGACTGCGACGGTGCTCAGGTTGTCGCCGGCCAGAGAATGGAAAGCCCACGAGGCCAACCCTGTGGACAGGGCAGTCTCCCCCGTGCTGAACAGGTACTTGTACCAGGGCATGAGCATGACTGGTGGCTTGAAGCGCAGTCCAATCAGAGAGGCGAGTCCACCCATGATGGCGGCTAGGGCCGCCGCCCCTGGAGGCAGGACCAGGGCAGCCAGGAACAGGGGGGCCGTGGTCACGCCGGCCTTGATGCGCGGTCCCACGGGCAACGGGAACAGGCCGGCGGCCACCACGAGCACGGTGAACAGTGCTGTGGTCAGCCCCAGCGAGGCGTTCCAGGTCACCTGGCGCGCCAGGTAGTCCAGCCAGACCAGCCCACCCAAGAAGACGGCAGATATGAGAAGGCACAGCCCGACATTGAACCCGGGCTTGCCAGCCTGTGTTCGCCTTAGCCTCATCAACAGCACAAACATCCCATTCAAGGCTTGCGCCTCCAACCGGCAGACGCCGCTACCGGCATGCGGACCAACCTACCACCGGGACCTCGCTCGGCAGTCCCATGCGCTACCCATACCACTCCGTCACCGGCGGCCTCACTCCCAAAACCATTGTAGCCCCAGTAGTGGCTAGTCGCCATCGCCTTCCGAGTCGGCTTCGCCGGATATGGGCACCGAAACCGGCCCGACCACAACTTTCTCCCGCAGGTCACCGCTAGCGCTGGCCAGCGCCGTGTTGCCGCAGTCGCCAAGGCTTATCCACGCATTGACTGTGCCCGCCCTGGAACTGGCGCCCTCGACGGCCGTCACGCGGAAGGTGCCCTTTATCTGGGCGCTGCTCTCCGTTGCCGTCAACTGCTTGGAGCGTACCTTGTGAGGTTCTTCCTTCTTGGTCATCTGGCTGACCAACTCCACGTCAACCCCTTTGGGGTATGCCAACTCGACAGATGCCCTGTAGTCGCCCGGCCCACTGCCCCCATCCACTGACCAGCACAAACGCACGTCGGTGCCTTCTACATCCCATCTGGAGTTCCAGAACCATCCGGCCAGGGCGCTGGAACTGGTGAGAAGACCCAGCAGCAGCACTGAGGAAAGAGCCGGTATCCATACGTTACGCATTGCGTGCTCCTTTCTGATCGGAGGACCCGGGAGGGGGCCACGGCCCTTGGCGGCCTGCCTCCCGCTACGGGAGTGTCTGGCCCTAGGGCGACACCGGAACCGTAGTAGAGAGCTTGATTTCCTTACCCACCGGCCCAGTGCCGCTGGCCAGAACCACACCGTCGGCCACAATGGACACCGAAGCGGTGTGCCCATCGGCGCCTTTCAGTGGGCTGATCTTGAACTCCGCCTGGACCTCCAGGCCGCGCCTGGTGGCAGACAGGTCATCGTCTTCTTCAAGCTTGACCCGCTCCTTGTCCGTCATGCGGTTGACCAAGACAACCTTAGCGCCCTCGGGATACTCGAACTCTATCTTGGCCTTGTAGAGGTCGGCGCCATCGGGATCGTCAACGGTCCACACCAGGCGCACATCTGTGCCCTGCACGTCCAACTGGGCGTTCCAGAACCATCCGGCAAGGGCACTTGGGGCGGCGATAATACCTACAACTAGGAGAATAAGACTAGGGACCCACAGCTTACGCATCGGCTAAGCCTCCTTGTTCGTGGAATGAGGTCTATGCTCTACGGTCTGCCTATGCCTTCTTGGTTGCACCCCCCGGTGCCTGGGTCTCGACGGCACGAATTCGAGTGGATGTAGACAGCTCGTGTCCCAGGGCACCCTTGCCGTGTTCCATATTCGGGCATGGGCATGTGGAGCGCCAGTGTGAAAACAGTATGAACACCGTATCAAGGTAGCACAGCAACGTGTAGTTGTAGCGTGAGCCACGTGTAAGTTGGGTATGAGTTTGTGTGCACGACCACTAGAGGACGGTGAAATGTCGCAGCGCTTCGCCGTTGGGCGTAGGGGAAACGAAAAGCGCCTGCCGGGGCGGTCCACGGACCGTCCCGGCAGGTGGAATCGCTGGTCAGGGAGCCGGCAGCAATCGTCTACGCCAGGTGGCGCTTGAAGAAGGCCAGGGTCTTGGGCCAGGCATCCTTGGCCGCCTCGGCATGGTACACGGCTGGCCGCATATCGTTGAAGAAGGCATGGCCTGCGCCCGGGTAAACGTACATCTCGAAGGTCTTGCCCAACTCCTTGAGCTTGGGCTGCACCTGTTCCTTGGCCGGGACAGTGATGCGTGCATCTGTCTCCCCGTAGACCCCCAGCAGGGGACAGGCCAGGTCCTTGAGCCGGTCAATAGGCTCGGGGTGCATACCGTAGTAGACGGCAGCGGCGTTGAGGTCCTTGCTGCTCACGGCGGCGGCGAAGACCCATTCCCCGCCGGCGCAGTAACCGATGGCCGCCACCTTGCCCGTGCAGGAGGCGTTGGTCTTGAGGTGGCGGGCTGCCGCGTTGAGCTCCTTGGCCAGGTGGTCATTGGAGTAGGACCGGCGCATGGCGCCCGCCTCCTCCGACACCACCGCCACACGCCCGTGATAGAGGTCAGGGACCAGCGTAACGTACCCTTCCTGGGCAAAGCGCTGCCCCATGTCGAACATGTGGGCCTTGAGACCCCAGTACTCCTGTATGATCACCAGACCCGGCCAGCGGCCCGCCCCCTCGGGGCGAGCGATGTAGTACCACTGCTTCTCACCCTCGCTCTGGACCTGAACGAAATCGTGAACTATAGCCATGAGTACCTCCACAGCGCGCCCAGAAGCGCAAGAATTACGTTTCGGACTTTAGCGGATTGGAGACGTGTCTGTCAAGCCTGAGCTACCGGCTTATCGTGCGCCAACATTGAGGATGACATAGCTAAAGCGGCCCGATGGGGTGACCACCTCCACCTGGTCCCCTGCCCCATGTCCCAGGACCGCCTGGGCCACTGGTGAGTTGGCGGATATCAGGCCGCGAGCAGGCGCGGCCTCCCGAGGGCCAACCACCGTGTACTCCATCTCTTCGCCGCTCGACACGTCCTTGAGTCGCACCAGACAACCCACAGCAGCCTTCTCGCTTTTGTTGGCGCCGGCAGGGGTTAGAACGCTGCCCCGGAGCAAAGCCTCCAGCTCCCGGATGTGCGCCTCCACGTGCCCCAGCTCCTCCCGTGCCGCCTCCAGGGGTGCGTTCTCGCGGAAGTCCTTGTCCGCCGCCGCTCGTTTGATCTCATCCGCCAGCATTGGGCGCTTACCCCTAAGGGTTTCCAACTCCTCTTGTACTTTCGCCCGGCCTTCGGCTGTAAGCTCCTCGACGGCCTGAGAGCCTGCCGTCCGCGACGCCCTCCCGGAAGCCTTGCGGGCACGAAGGTGGGGCGCCAGATTGCTGGCGGTGAGACCCTCCTTGCTGGCGTACTGGAGGAAGGCTCGGACCGGCGCCAGCTTCTGCACGATGTCGGCGACACCTGCGCGAGACTCAGCGTAGTTGTCTATCTGGAGCGCCGTCAGGTTCGCCACCGGGCGGTCTTGTCCGCACCAATGCACAAAACGGAGGACTTCGCCTTGGGCCTCTGCTCGTTTGCCGGCAGAGAGGGACCCCAAGAACTGACTTGCCGCCTGTATGAGACTAAGACCATTCGCCACGCTAGATCACCTGCTCCTCGGGATTCAGCTCGGGCAACTTGTGGCTCTGAAGCAGCAGACTGAAGTATATGCCCAGGTCTATGAGGTCGTCGGTCGGCAAGTAGCTGGGGGCGGAGGCGTCAAACAGCACCTTGGCCGACGCAGGGTTGTCCTCGTCCTGGAAGTACATGACCACAGCCAGCGCCAAGTGGGGAAAGGCCAAGAAGCGATACGCCCTGTCCCCAATGCCGACCATGGGGGTGCCTCCCCGGGCCTGGCAGGCCGCAGACAGTCCCTCTGGGTCGTTCCCATAGATGCGCTCCAGAGGCGGCCCTGACCTCACCTGGAACTTGTCGTCGGCCACGAAGTAGCCCCCTGGCAGCTCGCGGCAGCTAACCCACTGGTCGGCCAGGGGCGCGCCGTCGGCATAGAGCAGGTAATGCATGAGCAACACCTGCAACCAGATGGAAGGTATCCTCCCCCCCACGCGCTCCACGCGGCCCTGAGGGTACTCCACGAAGTAGGTATGGTGGAAGAAGGGTATAGTCCAGCGGCCACTATCGAAGTTGACCCCTGCCTTTGCCGCCACCACGAAGGGCGCTACATCGCGAAGCCGCGCTAGCGCCAGTCGGTAAGCCTCAATGCTCATTATCGGGTTCTCGCCATATATATTAGCAGCTTGCCACGAACCTGCAAGCCGAACTAGGCACGCCGGGAGCGCAGCCACTCTAGAGTGGCCTGCATATCACCTACCACAGGCAGCCCCTTGGCGCGCAGGGAAGTGGCCCGCTGGCCAAGGAGGCGGAGCACCGCTCCCTCGATGTCGTGGCAAGCCAGTTGTTCCGTCTCCTCGCGGTGGGGGTACTCATGTCGTCCGGGCTCGGCCTTGTCAGCTACGAAGAGGACCATCTCCAGACGGGACATGCCCGGCCGGCCGCTGGTGTGGTATCGGATGGCGTTCAGAACGTCCTCATCGGCTACGCCTAGCTCCCTGCGCAGCCATTCGGCAGTCACCGGGCCGTGGAGCAGGACCGGGGTGCGCTGCTCAGCCCGACCCCCATTCACCCCGTAGGCCTTCGCCCGCTCCCGCAAGGCACCGGGCGACTCCACCCGGAACAAGTCGTGGGCCAAGGCCGTGAACTCGGCGGCCACTGGGTCCACGCCCTGGCAACGGGCCAGGCTCACGGCTTCGGCTACCACCCGCTCTACGTGCTCCCTGATGCCCCGGGGCAATAGGGTAAGGCGCTGCCGCACCTCGGCGAAAGGAAGGGACAGGCTGGTCTCCACCATGGAGCTAGGCCATTGCCCCCAGACGCTTGCCCCCCAGCAGATGCATGTGGAGGTGGTGCACCTCCTGCCCCGAGTCCGCGCCGCTATTGATTACCAGCCGGTACCCAGAGCCAGCGACCTTCTCCTGCTTCGCCAACAGTACGGCTACAGCCATCATGTGCCCTATCAGCGAGTGGTCGCTATGAGGCACATCGGCCACGGTGGGCACGTGGGACCGGGGAACGATGAGCACATGCACCGGCGCCCGGGGCTTGATATCCCTGAAGGCCACCACGTCCGCATCCTGGTGCAGGAACTCTGTCTTCATCTCCCCTGAGGCGATCCTACAGAAAATGCAGCCTGTTGCCATAAGTGCACCTCCCCATATTGAGACACCGCCCTACAGTTTACCCGCTCCCTGGGCCGCGGGAAACCCCCAAGGGGCGCTATCCTCCCGGCGGCTGGGGCGTTATAGAAATGAAACTCAAAAGCAAGAGTCCCAAGAGGACGATGGAGGAGGAGAACAATGAACACACGGAATCTTCTGAGGCGAGCACTCCCAGCAGTAGCGGGTCTCATGTTGGTAGTGGGCGCGTGCGCACCCCAGGCAGCCAGTGCCCACGACATTGAGGGGTTGCTCAAGGCAGTGGAGGGTAAGCAGATCGTTATCGAGCGCAATGATGGCAGCACCATTCTGGTCCGCATATCTGATGACAGGCCCATAGCGGAGCTCAACGACCTGGTCGGCCACGAGGTCAAGGCCACGGTCAATACCTCCCGCGGGGAGCTCCGGTCCCTGGTCAGGATTGACCGCAGCGATCCTAGCGGTGACAACCGGGGACCAGGGCGCGGCGACGATAGCCTCCAGGCGAACGACAACCGCGGCCCGGGGCGGGGTGACGACGACCTCGAGCTGAACGACGATCATAGGGGCCAGGGACGCGGCGAAGCCGAGGTACGCGGCCCCGAAGCCGAAGCTCGCGGTCGGGAGTTTGAGCTGCGCGGTGCGGAGGATGATGTCCGGGGCGCTGAGGTAGAGATACGTGGCCCCGAGTTCGAGATGCGTGGCCCCGAGCTTGAAGTAAGGGGGCATGAGGCTGAGTTGCGTGGCCCAGAGCCTGAGCTTCGTGGCGCAGAGGCCGAGGTAGCCGAGGACCTCCACTTCAGTGGCACCATTGAGTCCATGGGTCCCAGTGCCTTCGTCCTCGGCGGCAAGACCTTCAAGGTGGACGCGGCTACCATGTTGGACAACGGGCTCGCGGTAGGCGTGCCAGCCAGGGTCGAGTTTATCACCCTGCCCGACGGCTCCATGCTGGCCGCTGAGATTGAGACCGATGCACCCGACGATGTGGTAGTGGCTCCTCTGGGCGGACAGACCCCAGCGCCACAGCCCGGTCAGGCCATGCCCGAGGTAGGTGAGAACTTCCACTTCAGCGGCACCATCGAGTCCATGGGTCCCAGCGCCTTCGTCCTCGGCGGCAAGACCTTCAAGGTGGACGCGGCTACCATGTTGGACAACGGGCTCGCGGTGGGCGTGTTGGCCAGAGTCGAGTTCATCACCCTTCTCGATGGCTCCGTGCTGGCCAACGAGATCGAGACCGATGCCCCGGACGAGGTAGTAGTTGCTCCAGCAGCGGGACAGGCCCCGGCCCCTCAACTGGGCCAGCCGACACAGCCCGCTCAGGCCACAGCGCAGGACTTTCACTTCAGCGGGGCTATCCAGTCCATGGGCGCCGGCGCCTGGGTCATCGGCGGACGGAGCTTCACGGTCAACGGCTCCACCGTCCTTGACACCGGGTTGGCTGTGGGAGTGATGGTACAGGTGGACTTCGTAGTGCAGCCTGACGGGTCCGCTCTGGCCACCCAGATTGAGACCGCAGTCAGCGGCAAGAACAAGTAGTCCCCTCAGACAACGAGCAACAGAGGCCCGGCCCGATGCCGGGCCTCTTCTTCTTGTCCGGCAACTGCGCCCACCTAACGACACCCCCGGGCCGGCATTACTGCCCCCACGACCGCACCGGCGCTTCTCCTCTTACCAGACCTTAACAAAAAGTGCTCCAAACTCGGCTTGCCCGCTGCTAGACTGTGAGTTGGACTATACCAGGCGGCTAGGACAAGTGCGCGGGGGTGTTACATGGCAGACCTGAATTCAGTACGTAAGGCGCTATCGGGCACACGTGGAGGGGCAGTTCAGGGGGCACCAGCCCAGCCGTTCCTCAATTGGTGCCCTGTCTCCCAGCCGGGAGACAGGCCCATCTTCGTCTGGGAGACGGTCCTGAACCATCCAGACGACGGCCGGTGGTCCCAGGGAGATAGCCGCCGGGAGCGCGGAAAGGTATAGCGACCTCTCCCCTAGCTGTTGCCGGCACGGCAACTGCTGTTATGGCCCAGGTACGGTCCGAGAGACCAACAGCTAGGTGTGAGGAGGACAGGGGATGGGGACCGGAAAGCTACTGAGGGCAATCCTGCCAGCCGCTGTCGGCCTGATGGTGGCGGCCGCGGCTTGCTCTACGCAGGCCACTACCGACGTCAATGGGTTGCTGACGGCCATAGAGGGCAAAGAGCTCATCATCCAGCTCGAGGATGGCACCACGGTACGCGTAGAGGCCGAGAAGGCCCAACCCTCCGCTGAGGACAGGGCGCTGGTGGGGTCTGAGGTGAAGGTGGTGGTCAAAGGCCCAGAGGATAGCCAGAAAGTGGTCAAGATGGAGCGCCTCGGCGATGACGCGGCCCAGCGCCAGCGCGGGCGTCGAGAGGCCGAGCTTCGTCATCGGGAGCGCGAACGGGTCCTGCCCGAGGACATGCACTTCAGCGGCGTCATCCAGTCCATGGCCGCCGACAACATGGTCATCGGTGGACGCACCCTGAAGGTCACGCCAGCCACACTCCTTGACCAAGGGGTGGCTGTGGGCACTATGGCCAGGGTGCACTTCGCCACCATGACTGATGGCAGCCTTCTGGCCACGGAGATAGAGAAGGACATCCCGGCGGCGCCAGGCGCGGTCAGGCTACCGCAGATGGGAGTCGAGGACTTCCATCTCGCTGGGTTGGTCCAGTCCATGGACCCCGAGGCCGTGGTTATCGGCGGGCGGACCCTCAAGGTCAACAACGCTACCTTGTTGGACTCTGGTCTAGCTCCAGGGGTCCAGGTCCGGGCGGAGTTCGTAACGCTGCCGGACGGCTCGCTCCTGGCTATTGAGATCGAGACCGCGGCCAAGGCCGCCCCGTCCGCCGGCGCGCCAGCCGATCCAGCTCCCAGCCTGGCGGAGGATATGCACTTCGTCGGCCTGCTCCAGTCCAAGACACCCGACTCCATGGTTATTGGCGGGCGCATCTTCAAGGTTAACAGCGCCACTGCGCTAGACGCGGGCCTGTCCAGTGGCGTACTGGCCAAGGTGGAGTTCGTAACGCTGCCGGACGGCTCACTCCTGGCCACCCAAATAGAGACCGACGCGCCGGACGCCGCCGCATCCGCCGCCAAGGCGACCATGGGTGTGGTGGAGGACATGCACCTCTCCGAGACCATCCAGTACATGGGACCCGATGCCTGGACCATAGGCGGCCGCACGTTCAGGATCAATGCCGCCACCAGGCTGGACAGTGGCCTGGCAATCGGAGCCAAGGTCAAGGTGGAGTTCGTGACGTTGCCGGATGGGTCCCTTGTGGCCACCGAAATCGAGACGCTGACAAGCGGCAGAAACAAGTAAGCAATTGCCGTGCTGAGGGAAGAGGCCTGGGACCAAACCCAGGCCTCTTCGTTTCTGCCCCGCCAACAGGCTATTTCGGAGATGCGTAGGGCCAGAGTTGCTGGTCATGGTCAGCGAACGAACGAGCTGATACTCGGCCTGACGACGATGCCGATCCATCCCGTTTTCCAGAGTGAAAGGCGGGCCCCGCGGTCAGTGCGCATGGCAACTGCTGCCTGACGATACGCCCTGTCACCATCCTACGGCCTCTGGTCGGTTGCGCTTCGCTTCACTCACCCCACACCTTACTAAAGAGTGCGTAAGTAAATGGACTCATCAGGCCGCGATATAGCGCAGATGCGGATCGAAGAAGAAGCCACAAATCAGGTGGGGGAGCTTCTGCAGCCGGTGCAGGGCAGCAGCGGCCTTGCTTTTGAGGTCCCCTTTGGCCTTGTCGATGCCAGCACGGCCAATTCGGTCCGCTTTGACGTTCTTCCATCCCGACCACAGTCGGGAGGGGTTGAGCTCGGGCGAGTAGGCCGGGAATCCCGATGCGTCGGGGCCCAGCCTAGTCGCCGAAGTAGATAGTGGCCCCCAGTGCTACAGCCTCAGCGCGGATGGCCGGGTACTCTTCGCTCTTCTACCGCTCCATCCCGACATGTCGGGACTTCGCCCTTCTGCGGAAGGGCTTTCAATGAACCAGTTGTCTCACATGTCATTCCGAGCCCCGCAGGGCGAGGAATCCCATGGTTATGCCCTATGCAGCGACAAACCATGCCCCGATGCATCGGGGCGGTCGTCCAGGTGCGGGGTCCCGATGCGTCGGGATCGGAATGACAGTGAAATGGACCTCCAAGGAATCCGTGGGCAATTCGGTTCATTGCTCTACATTGGGTCCCGACACGTCGGGACCTATGGAACTCGCAAGGACATTTCGATACGCTACCCGCAGCTCATGGCTTCGGCGGCGTCAATGAGCTGGTACTGGGTGGCGGGAGACGGCTGCCACCCAGTGTCCACGATGCACTGCTTCACCCGCGCCGCCGACAGGCTGGGGTTACGCGATATGATCAGGGCCGCCAGCCCCGACACGTGCGGGGCCGCCATGGATGTCCCCGAGAGCACTCCGTAGCTGTTGTTGGGCAGGGTGCTCAGGATGTCCTCACCGGGGGCTACTACAGATACCAGGTCCCCGTAGTTGGAGAAGGAGGACAGGTTGCCCTCAGGGCCCACGGAGCCGACCACGATCACGTTGTCCGGGTACTGCTTCACCAGGCTGGCCGGTGAGGCATACTTGGTGTCCCGACACTCGTTGCCCGCAGCGAATACCCACAGCACGTCCTTGCGGGCCATCTTGGCATAGTCCAATGCCCCCACCAGGATGTTGTTGATCTCCGTTACCTTCTTGGCCGTGGCCGAGGTGCCCGGTGTCCCACACTGGTTGTTGTCCACCCACTGGAGGCTCATGTTGATCACCCGTGCCCCCGCCTGTATGGCCACGATCATGGCTTCTTGAGCTTTGACCGGGCTGGAGCCGCCAAAGTCGTAGAGGGACAGGGAGCAGTCCCACACCACACCAGCCACACCCACCCCGTTGTTCCCCCTGGCGCAGATGGTCCCCGACACGTGGGTGCCATGCCCCCCAGCCTTTGTTGGCTTCGGCGCCGAGATGGAGGCTATGTTGTCCCGCAGATCCTCATGGCTGCTGTCGAAGTCGGCGTCCAGCACGGCCACGCGGACCGAGGATGTGCCTGTAGTGGTCTCCCATGCCTCGGGGAGACGGATGATCCGCATGTCCCAGCCATCGGCTACGGAGTCGTCCCAGCCGGGGTACTGGGAGTCGTTGGGATTCACGGCCAGCTCATCCAGCAGGTAGTGGTGCGAGGCCGAGGCTACCCCAGTATAGCCCTGGAGGCGCTCCAGCACGCTGTCCAGGGCAGCCAAGCTGCCCACCTCGTACTGTAGCTGATAGGTCCTGGTCGCCTCCACCGCACCGATGATGGTAGCCCCCGTGGCAAAGGCGATCTGCCGGATGCGCTTCTCGGCGTCAGGCAGGTTGGGGCTCAGCCTCACCACCACCTCGTCCCGGGCCAGGGGTTGGTTGTTGATGTCCCGAGTCATGCGGGCCGGGGGCGGCTCAGCGGCCCTGGCCGGTATGAGTTGCTTGACCTCGGGGGCATCCTGGGCATCCGCTTCCTTTCTGGCCTGCTCCGCCTGTTGGACCAGGACCTCCGAGGCGGACGGCAACGCCGAGTCCGCGGAGCTGAGCAAGTTGGACGGGTTGGCGGTGGCCTGGCCACCTCCGGTGGCGGTCAACGTGGCCGAGCTGGCTATGACAGGGTTGCTGCGCCAGGCTATGGTGGACTGTGACCCCCCAACAGTGATGCTGGCCGGGGAAGCGGAGAGCACCTCACCGGCCTCATAGGAGTTTGAGGCGTTGGCGTCAAACTCGAGGATGGTGTACAGGCCGTTGGAGGCCGGGCTTACCTGAACGAAGGGCAATCCGCCCAGCGTGCCCGCATACCAGCGGGAGGTGAGGCGGGCGTCGTTGCTATCTGCCGGCGCCGCGGGGTTGTTGTCGAAGGCCACGGTGAAGGCGTGGAGACCCAGACGGACATCGGCGCTGCCGCCGGTGTTGCCGCCGCCGCTGCCCACGCCGAGGCGCTCGTCATCATCAAGGCCGGTCTGGCGAGGGCTCTGTCCCGAAAGAGCGCCTTCACCCTGAGTGTAGTACGCTCCCGGGTCATCATCAGTCTCGATGTCCATAGTGTCATAGCGGCCATCCGAGTCGGTGTCGCCCAACACGAAGTACGCCGTATCATCGGCGGCTTCGTCGCCATCGCTGTCAATAGTGAAGGCGCCGGTGTACCAGGTGCTAGAGGTGATACTAGCGACGCTGGGCACTCCACCCGGGTTGCTCGCAAAGGCCACGGTGAAGGTGTGGTAGTCGCCCAGGCGGACGTCATCGCCGGAGGACATCGTCTCGTCCTCAGCAGCGCCGGTCTGCTGGTTGGCGCGGTCTCCGTCGCCGTAGTCGGTGTCGTTGGTGGACAGGTCCATGGTGTCGTAGAGGCCGTCGGAGTCAGTGTCGCTGAGCACGAAGCTCACCGTGTCGTTGGCCGCGCCATTGGCGTCTACGTCAACCGTGAAAGCTCCTTTGTACCAGGTCTTGGACTGGATAGCGACATCGGCGGTCACCGAAGCGCCGGCGGTGTCCCTCACGAAGCTGACGACGAAGAGCTGGGACCCCAGCGTAACGTCCTTGGCGAGCCCTTGGCTAGCCAGGAGGCGCTCGTCGTCATCCCCAGTGCTGACCAGCGCGTTTTCCAGGTTGCTGCCCTGGGCGAAGGTGTCATTGCCGAGAGACAGGTCCAGCCGGTCATACACCCCGTCGGAGTCCAGGTCGGTAAGGGCATAGTACAGAGCGTCCACGGCATCCGTCTTGTCACCGTCCAGGTTGGCATCCAGGGTCAGCGTGCCCGTCCACCAGGTGGAGGAGAGCGTCATGCCGACAGTGCCGGGCGTAGTATCGAAGGTGAAGTAGAAGGTGTTCACACCCATCTGCACATTCGCCGCTGCCGGCACCCTCTCGTCGTTGGTGTTGTTGCTGGCGGAGTAGTCTACGATGGCGTCGCTCAGGGTGCCCTCGCCGAAAACGTTGTCCCCGACGGATAGGTCCAATCGGTCGTATAGGCCGTCTGAGTTGGTATCTGTGATGGCGGCATAGAAGGTGTCGTCGGCGCTGCCATCGCCGTCCAGGTCCACGGAGGTGACGGTGGCCACATACCAGGTGGAGGCGGTGACCGATGCTGGCGCAGAGGTGGCCGAGCCCACGAACACATAGGCCGACTCGCCGTAATAGCTGGCGATGGCGAAGGTATCCCCGTCCACAGCCACGGATGTCCCTAACCTGTACCCTCCCGCGTCGCTCCCGGTTCGCCTGGCGGTCTCCGTGCCATCGCTCCAGCCCCCCGCAGGGCGAACGAACACGTAGGCTGAGCCGGAATACACGCCCGCGGCGGTAGAGTCGGCATCCGCCCCCACCACTATCGTGTCCCCGCTGATGCCCACAGACATGCCGAAATCGTCCATTCCCGCCCAGTCGCTGGCGGTAAGCTTGGCGGTCTGCGTGGCATTGCTCCAGCCTCCAGCGGGGCGTACAAAAACGTAGGCTGAACCGACGTTAGTACTCCCAGCGATGTCGTCGGCCCCGGCCCCTACCACGATAGTATCGCCACTCACACCCACCGACCATCCAAACCAACCAGCCTCTACCGGGTCCGGGTCGCTGGGTATGAGCTTGGCAGTCTGCGTGGCATCGGCCCAGCCCCCACCGGGGCGCACAAACACATAGGCCCCGCCAGCGTTGTAGACGCCGGAGTTGTCGTCCATGAAGGCTCCCACTACGATGGTGTCCCCGTATACGGCCACGGATACTCCAAAGTAGTCACCCGCTTCCGCGTCGCTGGCGGTAAGCTTGGCGGTCTGCGTGGCATTGCTCCAGCCTCCAGCGGGGCGTACGAACACATAGGCGGCATTGCCGCCGCCGGGGGTGGTGTAGTCGTTGGAGGCCCCGACTACGATGGTGTCCCCACTGATGGCCACTGACCAACCGAAATGGTCTTGGTATGCCGCGTCGCTGGCGGTGAGCTTGGCCTGCTGGCTCCAGGTCGTTCCACTGCGCACGAACACGTAGGCCGAGCCAGTGTCAGCGACACTGGGACTATCATCGAAGGCTGCTCCCACCACGATGGTGTCCCCGCTCACCCCCACCGAACGTCCGAAGTAGTCATACGGCTGCGCGTCGCTGGCGGTGAGCTTGGCCTGCTGGCTCCAGGTCGTCCCACTGCGCACGAATACATAGGCCGAACCGGCGTCAACGCCCCCGGCGTTGTCGTCGGCGATGGCCCCCACCACCATGGTGTCCCCGCTGACGGCCAGCGCGTACCACCCAAAGTGGTCATTGGGTGCTGCATCGCTGGCGACTATCTTGGCCTGCTGGCTCCACGTGGCCAGGGGGCCGGTGGGGAACTCCACCAGGAAGGAGTAGTAAGGCCCCAAACGGACCAATGAGCTGCCCATCATAAAGGCAACGATCCGCTCATCATCATCCGTGCCCGTCGTGCCGTTGCTGAGAGAGCCGCCCACGGTCTCGCCAAAGATGCCGTCGTCGCTGGAGAGGTCCACAAAATCAACGCTACTGCTGCTCATGAAAACGGTGAGCACGAAATACACCGGATCCGGGTTGCCATCCGCGTTGATGTCCACATTGAACTGGCCCGAGTACCAGGCGTGGCTGCCCTCTTGGCCCGGTAGCCCAGGGTCCGGCTTGACTATGGTCGGGGCGCCGGTGTTGACGGTCTGCGGAGTGATCGCCGGCATGTTCCCCTGGGGCGCCGTGGTCACTGCGGTGAAGCTCACGTTGCGTGGCGTCACCAGCCCAGCCAGTCCGTTTGGCTCCGTGGTGCTGAGCGAAGCGTCCGAGGTCTTGGGGCTGACCATAGAAGAACCTGGGACGTCCGCCGGGTTATTGGTGACGGTCGCCGTGGCCCAACGCGGGCTGTTGGCCGGCACGCCGCTGGGCTGGGTTGTGGTGGCGGTCGTATTGGCGGGCTGCGGTGTCGTAGCCGTCAGTGGCACTGGGCTGGGGTTGCTCGTGGCGACAGGGGTGGTGGACTGGCCGGGGCCTGCGGCCTGCCCGGAGACCAGGTATGTGGCTACCGGGGCCACCATGAGCCACACCGCAGCCACCGCGAGCACCCTGCACAGGTTGCGCGGCAGCCGAGGGAGGATGCGCCGGCGATGGCGCCTCCACCGGTAATTGTGATGGCGTGGTCCGGGGGACATTGCGCCCTTCCAAGGCTGTGGTTTCGGAGCTTGGCCCAACGGGGCGTAGCACTGCTACGCCCCTACTCGGTACAGCCTTACGTGTATCTCAACTGTATACCAAAGATATAGAGAGCAAGCCAGTGGCACAGTTCTAGAAGAATGCTCTAGGTGTTTGCTATGCAGGCACGCGGCACCGCCCGCCGTCGAGGGGCGCTTGGCAACTGGAGACCTTTTTGTCCAGGTGGGGCTATCGGCTGCCGCGAGGCTGTCGTTCAACCGTGCCTTTCTGCCGCTGGCCTCTCGAATGAAGCTGGGATGTGCGGACTGCCACGGCGCAGCGATCTACCGCCAGTACTCCGCTGGTGCGCACGCCTAGGGGACGGACCTGGCGGCGCGTGGTCGGGTTAGGCACAAACGGCGGCGTCCCGCAAACAAGGCTCCGGCAGACAGCTCAGGCATGACTGTTGTCATGGGCTTCATGCCGGGTACAGCGAGACCTCTGGGCAAACCTCGAGACGAAGAGCCGTCGTGTGCGGTCCGATCCCGTTCCTCCGATACGGGCAGGCCGCAGCCCAGCCCGAGGTAGTCACTCGTGATAGAATGAACAGCAGGGCGACAGTTGCCGGGCGTCGTAAAGACGCGGTTGTCGCTGCCTTACCCCCGCCGCGCTGGTGCGCGGTTCTCGGGCATTGTTCGAGGGGCATTTCAGCGGATACGCTACCAGGAGCAAGTAATGGGCGATTTCCTGAGCATGGGCCTCAACCCGCGCGTCCTTCGCGCCGTGGCTGCCATGGGATTTGAGGAGCCAACCCCCGTTCAAGTGCAGACCATTCCCCGGCTCCTCCAGGGCAAGGACCTGATGGTCCAGGCCCAGACCGGTACGGGCAAGACCGCTGCCTACGGCATCCCCATGGCGCAACGGGTCAACGCCGGGGACCGGAGCGTGCAGGCGCTGGTGCTGGCGCCCACCCGGGAGCTGGCGCTACAGGTGGCGGACCATCTGACCCAACTCACGCAGTTTCTGGGCGTGTCCGTGCTGCCGATCTACGGCGGGCAGTCGTACGATCACCAGATCCGTTCACTGCGACGGGGTGTGCAGATAGTGGTAGCCACACCTGGCCGCCTCTTGGACCTGCTCGACAAACGTGTCTTCAACCTGGCGCAGGCGCGGTTTGTGGTGCTGGACGAGGCGGATGAGATGCTGGACATGGGGTTTCAGGAGGACGTGGAGCGGATCCTGAGCCTCACACCGCAAGAGCGGCAGACCTCCCTCTACTCGGCCACCATGCCGGAGGCTATCCTGCGGCTGGCCACCCGATACCTCCGCCAACCGGAGCGCGTTATCCTATCGCAACCCAAGGCGCTGACTGTTCCTACCGTCAGCCAGTTGTATTTCCTCATGCACCTCCAGTTCAAGGTGGAGGCCCTGACCCGGATACTGGATACTCGATCACCCGAGCTTGCCCTGGTGTTCTGCGCCACCAAGCGCATGGTGGCTGACCTGGCCCGGGAGCTGCAAGGCCGAGGCTATCGGGCCGAGGCGCTGCATGGAGACATGACCCAGGGCCAGCGTGAAGGGGTGATGCAGGCGACCCGCAACGGACAGGTGGAGGTGCTCGTGGCGACGGACGTGGCCGCCCGTGGTCTCGACATCCCTGAGGTGTCCCATGTCATCAACTTCGATATCCCGCAGGACTCGGACTCCTACGTGCATCGCATCGGACGGACGGCCCGGGCCGGACGGGCGGGCGAGGCGATAACCCTGGTGACGCCCCGAGAGATGCCGTTGCTCCGGGAGATAGAGAGCGCGCTGGGCGGTCGTATCGAGTATCAGCCGCTGCCCGCAGTGGCGGACCTGGAGGTGCGCGAGCGGGAAGGCATGGCGGTCCAACTGCGCCAGGTGCTGGTGCAAGGTGACTGGGCGGGGTTCCGACCCATGGTGGACGGCCTATCGGCGCAGCACGACCCGCTGGACATCGCGGCGGCGGCGCTGAGCCTGGCCTACGGCCCCGCGAAGTCGCGTGCCGAGATCCCCCAGATCTCCCCCGCAGCGGTAAAGCCTGAACGGTCCACATTCGCCCCGCGCCGCAGGTTCGGGCGCGGCCGCCGCCGGTAGGCCACTAGGCCCATGCCCTGACCACGTTGCCGCGTGGGCTTTCAAATGCCTATCGCGGAGGCAGTGGCCAATGTCTCACCCTTGGCTAGGGAGGTCCAGGTGAGGGCGCTGAGTACGTGAGGCTGAAGACCGTCTCGGTTAGCCACCTCTTGAACAACTCGTTGTCCACGAACAGCTTGACCAGATCTGTGTCGTCCTTCAGGAACCCGTTCATCACCCGCTCAAGCGCCTTGTCGTGCTCGATGCGGGCGTTCTGCCTGTCGGAGTTCTTGCGGGCGTTCTGATAAGCCGGGTCAGCCGCCATCTTTGCTGGGATTTCCTCGGTTATCCGACGCCACACCCGATCCCCATCGGCCCACTGTATGTTCCCAAACTGTTCGTTGAAGGTCTTGAGGATATTCGACAGCAGATCCAATTCCGGCTCGGGCTTGTGGCCACCACCTATTGTTGGCACGGGGTCAATCTCTGCGTCGGCGTCAGGTAGCTGGATCTTCGTAGCTGCCTGCTTCTCCACACGGTAGCTATCCATGTCTATGGCTTCCAGGATGCCCTTGGACAGGTCCTCCTCTTTAGGCGCAGGCAGTTTCGGCACGAGGAACGTCAGGAAGATCGAAAGCTTCTCCCACTCTGCGTTGGTGTAGGGCAAGATGCAGGAGAGAAAGCCATAGGTACGGAGGAAGGTCTTCGCCTTCCCCTTGAAATCTACCTGGCCATCCTCGTCAAGTAGCTCGTTGTAGTTGACGACGCTGGCATCAAGAATGGGGTCAAGCTGGTCGCGGTCGGCGCCGCCGAGGTAGAGCTTGACGAGGGTGTCCACCTGCTCCAGTGTGTAGACTTGATACCCGTCGAGCGCCGCTTTGAGGTCGTGCAGTTTGTTCGGGTCGGTCTCCTCGCTGAGGATCGTCGTACGATAATAATCGGAAAACGCCTCCTGAATGGTGTCGGAGTCGTTCATGAAATCGAGCACGAACACGTCGTGCTTCTGTGGGTGCGCGCGGTTGAGCCGCGACAGCGTCTGCACTGCCTTGACACCCGACAGCACCTTGTCCACGTACATCGTGTGCAGAAGCGGCTCGTCGTAGCCGGTCTGGAACTTGTCGGCGCAGATGAGGAAGCGGTATGGGTCCTCCGCGATCCTGTCGGCGATCTTGTTTGACGGGAAGCCGTTGAGCGAGGCTTCCGTCACCTTCGCCCCGCCGTAGTCATGCTCGCCGGAGAAGGCGACGATGGCCTGGTACCGGCTCTTGCGTTCCTTCAGGTATTCGCGGAAGGCGTGGAAGTACTGGATGGCGCGCTCGATGCCACTGGTCACCACCATTGCCCGCGCCTGCCCGCCGATCTTGTTGAGCGCCAGCACCTGCTCGTGGAAGTGGTCCACCATGATCTCGGCCTTGAGCCGGATGGCGTTGTCATGGCTCTCCACGTAGCGGCGTAGCTTCTTCTTGGCCCGTTTGGTGTCGTACTCCGGGTCACCCTCCACGGTCTTGACGAGCCTGTAGTAGCTGGCGACAGGCGTGTACTGCTTCAGCACATCCAGGATAAAGCCCTCCTGGATCGCCTGCTTCATGGTGTAGCTGTGGAACGGACGGTGCTTGGTCTGGCCGCCATCGCTGTAGGGCTCTCCAAAGATTTCGAGTGTCTTATTCTTGGGCGTGGCCGTGAAGGCGAAGTAGCTGGCGTTCGGCAGCAGCTTCCGCGCCTCCATGATGCGGTTGATCGTGTCCTCGGCGGTCTCGTCGTCCTCTTCGGCCCCGGCTTGGGAGAGCGCCATGCTGATCGCCGCCGAGGTGCGCCCGCCCTGGCTGGAGTGCGCCTCGTCTATGATGATGGCGAACTTCCGCCCGCGGTGCTCGGTCCCGATCTCATCGAGGATGACCGGGAACTTCTGCACCGTGGTGATGATGATCTTCTTGCCACTCTCGATGAACTTTCTTAGGTCGTCCGAGCGCTCCGCGTGGCCCACCGTTGCGCTCACCTGCGCGAACTGCCTGATGGTGTCGCGGATCTGCTGGTCGAGGATGCGCCGGTCGGTGACAACGATGATGGAATCAAACACCGGGGCATCCCCTGGGAGGCGCCCGCCCACCGGTAGGGGCTCCCCTTGTGGTCGCCGGTCCGCTGGTAGGGGCATCCCTTGTGGGTGCCCACTCAGGCTGCCCGCCGAGTGCTGGATGAGGTAGCGCGTGCCCGCGCCGTGCTGCCCGGCGTGGGCCAGCAGCTTCCGCACGACGTCTAGCTGCTGGTAGCGCGGGAAGATCTGCGCCGCCTTCTTCTTGCCGGTCTTCTGGTTCTTCTCCTCCACCACCTGTGCGTAGTTCTCCAGGATGTCGGTCAGCCCGCGCGGCGTGAGGATGCGCTTCCACAGGTAGTCGGTCCTGAGGCCTTCCGGGTTGGGCGGGTTGCCTGCGCCATCGTTCCAGCCCTGGTTGAAGGGCAGGAACCACGATGCCTTGCCCTTGAGATCGGTGCAGAATCGGACCTCGGAATCGTCTACCGCGAAATGGACGGCGCACCGCCTGAACTGGAACAGCAGCTCGCGAGGGTCGCGATCGCGCTTGTACTGCTCCACCGCGTCTTCCACCGTCTGCTTGGTGAGGCTATTCTTCAGCTCGAAGGTGGCAACGGACAGGCCGTTGATGAAGAGGCAGAGGTCTAAGGCGAGCCGCGTCTCGTCGCGGCTGTACTTGAGCTGCCGGGTGACGCTGAAGCGGTTCTGGGCGTTGCGCTCCTCGGCCCTGGCATTGCCGGGCGTGGGCGTGCCGTAAAAGAGGTCGAGCTGGTGCGCCCCGTGCTTGACGCCATGGCGCAGCACGTCAATCACGCCGCGCCTGGTGACCTCCCCTTGCAGGCGGGCGAGGAACTTCTGCCGCGTGGGGCTGGCGTTGCCGAGGTCGAGTGCATCAACCGCCTCCGGCTGCGTGGCGCGCAGGAAGGCGGCAAGCTGCACGAGGTCCACCGCGTAATCGCGGTCGTAGTCCTTGGGATCGCCGAGAATCCAGCCCGTGCCGCCGTAGGCCGCAGGCGCCTCGGCAATCGTGCCCGGCTTCACCGGCACGGCCCCAGTGCGCCCGGTCATCGCGGCGACGATGAGGCTCTCCAGGCCCTTCTCGCTGGTGTCTGTCGTCATGCCTCGGCCTCCTCGGGCGCGGCATCCAGGTCGCCGACGGTGATGTCCTCGCCTTCGGCCAGCGTGCCGGTGTCGTCATCCGGGCAGCCACAAGGGACTGCCCCTACGTCGTCGGTTTCTTCGGGCAGGCTTGCCGCCGCCACGCGCACGTCCAGCTTGCCCGTCACCACGTCAGCGATCAGGCGGGTGCGGTATTCGCGAAGGAGGGAGATCTCACGTTGAGCGGACTGTATTGCATGCTCAAGTTCCGCGGTTGCGTCCGTGATCGCGTCTAAGATTGCCTGCTGTTCTGCGAGTAACGGACACAATACGGGGATCCGCAAAAACTGCTCGGGGTACAAGCGGAGGCGCGAGGAACGGATACCAGTCGATCGACAAACATACTCGGCAACGTAGGGCTTGGTCCGCAGCAGCAGGTCGATGAATTGCGGACGGAACACTTCATGGCGAAGCGGTCTGTAAACAGCGTAGGCCGGGCTCACGATGCCGGTTTGTCGCGCCACACCAAGCGCCGCCATCCAGGCCCGAGCTTCCCGCGAAAGGGTCTTTTAGATACGTAGGGGGAGGGTACAAAAAGGGTACTTACCCCAACCTATTCTGGTAGACTAGCTTTGACCAAAAGACAAGCTGCCAGAGGGAGGAGATAAGTACCCCATGCACATTATA
>ORJL010279236.1_pt1 | contig 23794 bp, 28 predicted proteins | sample 1779941 | NCBI WGS metagenome assembly ORJL01 (sample SAMEA104232317, study PRJEB22302) | groundwater metagenome | biome: forest; feature: aquifer; material: groundwater | place: USA | collected 2011-08-07 | depth 5.8 m
CGGCGTCTTCGGCGTCCTCGGCGGACAGGAAGATCCAGACCGCGATCCTGGTCGCGCGAGGGATTTCCCCGACATGCTCCTAGCCGGCCCTGGCGCTCTCGAGAGCCTTCGCGATCGCGTCTGCGAGCGCAGGGTCGGTGTCCGGATCAACAGACGCGAGCCGGTTCATCAAGCCCGTCCGAGCTTGCGCGCACTCCCGCAAGGGTCGGCCGAGAATCGGGGCCGTGAGCAGCCCGCAGTCCGCCTGCACCGCCTGCGCAGAGAGGACCATCCACCGTAGGTTCCGAGGATCGGCGTCGGGAATCGGGCACCAGCTTGGTCCGCCGAACGAATTGTCGCAGTAGCGGAGATCGGGAGATGGTGCGGGTGCGGTTGCGGGACAGGGGGGCGCGTCGAACGCATCGTCCGGTTTTTTCATTGACTTCAGTTGCGATCCGGGTACTATTTTGCGCTTTACAACGGTTTGCACCACCCTGCCGATCGTGCACTCCACGGGACCCGAGCGCAGGAAATCCCCTCGGGCAACGTTCCGGAAGGCGCGGGGAGACTTTGTCGTCTCCGAGGCAGGGGATCTTACCTCTTGAGGACGGCGATGGATTCGCAGAATCGCGGGGACCGGAAGACGGCGATCGGGGTCGTCACGAGCGACAAGATGATGAAGACGATCGTCGTGAAGAGCGAGCGTCTCGTGAAGCACGCGAAGTTCGGGAAGTTTCTCCGGAAGTACACCGTCTACAAGGCGCACGACGAGAAGCGCGAGGCGAAGATCGGCGACCGCGTGGAAATCATGGAGACACGCCCGCTCTCCGCGACGAAGCGCTGGAGACTCATCAAGATCGTGGAGCGCGCGGGCCAGTAGCCCCGCCGGGAGGTTTTCGTCATGATCATGATGCGCACGAAACTCGACGTCGCCGACAACACCGGCGCGAAGCTCGTCGGGTGCATCAAGGTGCTCGGCGGCAGCCGCCGCCGATACGCCCACGTCGGGGACATCATCATCTGCGCCGCGAAGAAGGTGATCCCCGGCGGCACGATCAAGCAGGGGGAGATCGTCCGGGGCGTGGTCGTCCGCACGGTCGACGCCATCCGGCGTGAGGACGGCTCCTACGTCCGCTTCGACCGGAACGCGATCGTGCTCCTCGACAAGGACGACAATCCGCGCGGGACGCGCATCTTCGGCGCCGTCCCTCGCGAGCTGAGAGTCAAGTTCATGAAGATCATCTCCCTCGCCGCGGAGGTCGTCTAGATGAAGATCCGCAAGGGCGACACGGTCAAGGTCCTCTCCGGCGACCACCGGGGGGAGCAGGGCACGGTCCTCAAGGTCGACCGCGACAAGAGCACCGTCCTGGTCCAGGGCGTGAACCGGGTCTGGAAGCACCTCCGCCGCTCGGTCGAGTATCCGCACGGGGCGCGGATCGAGAAAGAGGCCCCGATGCCGATCGCGAAGGTCGAGGTGGTCTGCCCCAACTGCGGGAAGCCGACGCGGGTCGGGTTCACGCACGCGGGGACGGCGAAGGACGCCCCGAAGATGCGGCAGTGCCGCCACTGCAAGAAGCCCTTCACCTCGTCCCCGGAGGAAAAGGCCTGACGATTGGGAATGCGGGCCGAATGGCGTTGACCGTTCGTCCCGCGTGACACCGCCGATGCAGGGGCGGCCCTCGTGGCCGCCCGGCTGAAACAAAGGAATACCCCGATGGCGCGGATGCTGGACAGGTACTCGGCCGAGATCGTTCCGTTCATGATGGAACGGTTCGGCTACAAGAACAAGCTGGCGGTGCCGCGCCTGCAGAAGATCGTCCTCAACATGGGGATCGGCAAGGCGACGGAGAACAAGAACCTCGTCGAGGCGGCCGCGAAGGACCTCATGATCATCGCGGGCCAGAAGGCCATGATCTGCAAGGCGAGGAAGAGCATCGCGGGATTCAAGCTGCGCGAGGGGCTCGACATCGGCGCGAAGGTGACCCTCCGCGGGAAGCGGATGTGGGAGTTCCTGGACCGCCTGATCGCGATCGCCCTCCCGCGCATCAAGGACTTCCGCGGCGTCCCGAGGAAGTCGTTCGACAAGGCAGGGAACTACTCGCTCGGCGTGTCGGAGCAGACGGTGTTCCCCGAGATCAACATCGACCAGGTGCAGTTCGTGCAGGGCATGGACATCACCCTCGTGATCGACAACAGCACCCCGGAGGCCTCCGAGGCGATGCTCGAGAAGCTGGGGATGCCGTTCAAGCGGTAAGGTAAGAGGAGAGACCCTTGGCCACAACGGCTTGGCGATACAAGCAGAAGCAGGTGCCGAAATTCTCGACGCGGAAGTACAACCGCTGCCAGATCTGCGGGCGGCGGCGCGGGTACTACCGGAAGTTCCAGTGCTGCCGGATCTGCCTTCGCAACATGGCGCACCGCGGCGAGGTCCCCGGCATGACGAAGGCGAGTTGGTAAGGGAGTAGCGCCCGCAAGGGCGCTAGAGAAGACCGTGACGAACGACCCGATGTCGGACATGCTGACGCGCATGCGGAACGCGAACCAGGCGCGTCACAAGAGCTGCGACGTCCCCTCCACCCGGCCGTTGATCTCGCTTGCGAAGGTTTTCAAGGACGAGGGGTACATCAGCGACTACCGCTTCATCGAGGACCCGGTGAAGAAGCAGGGGACGCTGCGGATCTACCTGAAGTACGGGCCCCACGGTGAGAAGCTGATCCAGAAGGTCGTCCGCGTGTCCAAGCCCGGCCGGCGGATCTACCGCAAGCTGGTGGAGCTGGGCAAGGTGATGGACGGCCTGGGCATCTCGATCATCTCCACTCCGAAGGGGATGATGAGCGACCGCGAGGCGCGGAAGCTCAACCTCGGCGGCGAGCTGATTTGCAAGGTGTGGTAGCGATGTCGAAGATCGGCAGGAAGCCCATCGAGATCCCCGACGGCGTCGACGTCCAGGTCGACGGCACGAACGTCCGGGTGAAGGGGCCGAAGGGCTCCCTCGAGCAGAAGCTCCACCCCGCCATCTCGGTGAAGGTGGACAAGGCGGCGAAGCGGGTCGTCTGCGGCCGCTCCTCCGACCTGCGCGAGCACCGGGCGCTGCACGGCCTCGTCCGCGCCCTGGTGAACAACATGGTGATCGGGGTGACGAAGGGATACGAGAAGAAGCTCGAGATCAACGGGGTCGGGTACAACGCGAAGCTCCAGGGGACGGAGCTCGTCCTCTCGCTCGGCTACTCGCACGACGTCGTCATGACGGTGCCGGCGGGGCTGAAGGTGACCGTCCCCAACCCGAACAACGTGACAATCCAGGGTGTGGACAAGCATCTCGTGGGGCAGTTCTCGGCGGAGGTCCGCTCCAAGCGGCCGCCGGAGCCCTACAACCTGAAGGGGATCAAGTACAGCGACGAGGTCATCCGCAAGAAGGCGGGGAAGACCTTCGTCACGAGCGCCTAGAGAGGTTCCGATGGGGAAGTGGGAACAGAAGGCGGAGAGCCACGCGCGCCGCCGCAGGCACGTCCGGAAGACGGTGACGGGGACGCCGGAGCGTCCGCGCCTCTCGGTATTCCGGAGCGTGAGGCACATCGCGGTGCAGGTGATCGACGACATCGCGGGGCGGACGCTCGCCTCCGCGTCGACGCTGGCGAAGGCGGTCCGCGAGAAGATCCCGAACGGCGGCGACGTGAAGGCGGCCGTCGAGGTGGGCAAGATGATCGCCGAGGAGGCGAAGAAGAAGGGGATCACGGCCGTGGTGTTCGACCGCGGCGCCTACCGGTACCACGGGCGCGTGAAGGCGCTCGCGGACGCGGCCCGGAAGGCGGGGCTGAAGTTCTGACGGAGTGACGCCCGCAAGGGCGTCGAAGAGGAGGCAACCCTTGGCAGAGCCATTCCGGGGCAGCAGGGATCGCGACTCGAAGGACGACGGCGGGGTCAGCTCGATCGTCGTGAAGGTCAAGCGCTGCGCGAAGGTGGTGAAGGGCGGCAAGCGGTTCAGCTTCAGCGCGCTCGTGGTCGTCGGCGACGGCAAGGGGACCGTCGGCATCGGACACGGGAAGGCGAAGGAGGTGCCGTTCGCGGTCGAGAAGGCCTCCAAGGAGGCGCGCAAGTCCGCGGTGCGGGTGTCGATCGTCGGGACGACGATCCCACACACGATTTATGCGAAGTACGGCGCGTCGAAGGTCCTCATGCGCCCGGCGTGCAAGGGGACCGGCGTGATCGCGGGTGCGGCGGTGCGCGCGGTCATGGAGATGGCAGGGGTGAAGGACGTGCTGACGAAGGTGTCGGGCAGCACGACCGCCTCGAACGTGGTGAAGGCGACGCTGGAGGGCCTGCGGGCGCTCCGGAGCAAGAAGCAGATCGAGCAACTGCGAGGCGTCAAGATTGTCTGAGGAAAAAACCTCAAGGTTCAACTCTCAACAGCAAGAGAGACTCAAGGATCGACGATCAACCTCAAGTGCAATTTCCGTTGGATGCGCCTTGAAGTTGAAGTTTGAGAGTCGAGGGTTCGCGAAATGAACGTCACCGATGTCCTCAAGTCGCCGGTGAAGCGCCGGCGGAAGAAGATCGTCGGCCGCGGGAAGGGGTGCGGCCGCGGGAAGACGTGCGGCCTCGGCGAGAAGGGCGCGAAGGCGCGCTCGGGGTACCAGTCGCGCGCGTACTACGAGGGAGGCACCATGCCCCTCGTGCGCCGCATCCCGAAGCGCGGCTTCTCGAACCGCGCCTTCGCGGCGACGGTCGGGATCGTGAACCTGGAGCAGCTCGAGCGCTTCGACGCGGGCACCGTCGTCGACCGCGAGCTGCTGAAGAAGGTCGGCATCCTCACCGGCGGGTTCGACCGCCTGAAGGTGCTGGGCGAGGGGGACCTCACGAAGGCCCTCACCGTGAAGGCGCACGCGTTCTCGAAGTCTGCCCTGGAGAAGATCGCAAAGGCCGGCGGCAAGGCGGAGGTCCTGAAGCCGTAATGGGTCGCTTCAAAGAAGTCATCAAGAACATCTTCTCGATCCCGGAGCTCCGGCGCAGGATCTTCATCACGCTGGGGCTTCTGGCGATCTTCCGCCTCGGCGCGTTCATCCCGCTGCCTGGGCTGAACGTGAGCGCCATCGCCGCCTGGATCAAGGCGCAGCAGGACAAGATGGGAGGCCAGATGTTCGGCCTCATCAACATCTTCTCCGGCGGCGCGATGCAGCAGATGTCGATCTTCTCCCTCGGCATCATGCCGTACATCAGCGCGAGCATCATCTTCCAGCTCCTGGTGAAGGTCATCCCGCAGCTCGAGGCGATCACGAAGGAGGGTCCCTCCGGCTACCGCAAGATCAGCCAATACACGCGGTACGCGACGGTCGGGATCTGCATCATCCAGTCGATGTTCATCCTCAGGATGATCCAGACCAACCCCCTCCACCTGCCGGACAAGGGGAACGTCGGGATGGTGCTGAACCCGGGACCGGGGTTCCTGTTCGTCGGGGTCCTCGCCCTCATGGCGGGGACGATGTTCGTGATGTGGCTCGGGGAGCAGATCAGCGAGTACGGGATCGGGAACGGCTCGTCGCTCATCATCATGGCGGGGATCGTGGACGGGATGCCCCGCGCCGCCCGCCAGCTCATCCAGGAAGAGGTCGGCATCGACAAGATCCTCACCCTCCTGGCGATCTACATCGTCGTCGTCATCAGCATCGTCCTCACGACGCAGGCGCAGCGGCGCATCCCCGTCCAGCACGCGAAGCACACCCGCGGGCGGCGCCAGTACGGCGGACAGCGGAACTACCTGCCGCTCCGCGTGAACCAGGCGGGCGTGATGCCCGTGATCTTCGCCTCTTCGATCATGATCCTGCCGGCGATGATCGCGCGCGCGATCGGCTGGGCGCCCCTCCAGGAGGCCTTCGCGCGGCAGGGGTTCATCTTCAGCATCTTCTACATCGTGCTCGTCGTCTTCTTCACCTACTTCTGGACCGCGCTCTTCTTCCAGCCCTCGGAGATGTCGAACCAGTTGAAGGAGCACGGCTCGTTCGTCCCGGGGATCCGCCCCGGCAAGCGGACGGCGGAGTACCTCGAGTTCATCATGAACCGGATCGCCCTCGTCGGCGCGTCGTACCTCTGCCTCGTCGCCCTCATGCCCGACATCGTGGCAGGCGCGATGGGCGTGGAGCGGACCGTGACGCGGTTCCTCGGGGGCACGGGGATCCTGATCGTCGTCGGCGTCGGCCTCGACATGATGCAGAAGATCGAGAGCCACCTCCTCATGCGGTCGTACGAGGGCTTCATGAAGAAGGGTCGCGTGAGGGGACGGCGGTAGATGCGGATTGTCCTTCTGGGACCGCCGGGGGCCGGAAAGGGGACGCAGGCGAAGAGGCTCTGCGAGGAGTTCAAGTACGCCCACGTTTCCACCGGGGAGATCCTCCGCGAGGCGGTGAAGAAGGCGACCTCCGTCGGCTTCGAGGCGAAGCGGTACATGGACGCGGGGCAGCTCGTGCCGGATGCGATGGTGATCCGCATCATCGAGTCGCGCCTGAAGCGGAAGGATTGCGAGAAGGGCTTCGTGCTGGACGGGTTCCCTCGCACGTTCGGGCAGTGCGAGGCGCTGGAGAAGATCCTCGAAAAGCTGGGGATGTCGGTCGACATCGCGGTCCACCTGACGGTGCCGCTCAGGGCGCTTTACAACCGCCTCTCGGGGAGGCGGGTCTGCCGCCAGTGCCAGCTCCCGTACCACGTGCCGGACCACCCGCCGAAGCGCGAGGGGGTCTGCGACCAGTGCGGCGGGCCCGTCGTCCAGAGGGACGACGACAAGCCCGAGCCGGTGCGGATGAGGCTGGACGACTACGAGCGGGTGGTGCAGAGCGTCGGGCCGTTCTACGTGGAGCGCGGACTCTTCCAGGAAGTGGACGGCGATCGGGCGATTGCCCGGGTCTACGACGACCTTCGCAAGATTGTGAAGAAGGGCCGGCGCGGCCGCCCCAGGAAAGCGGCCTCGAGCCGCTAGAGAATCATTCAGGCAAGCGTGATCAACCTTCGGTCTTCGAGAGAGCTCACCTTCCTGCGGCGGGCGGGCCAGATCGTGGCCGGCGCCCTGAAGCTGGCGGGGGAGATCATCAAGCCGGGGATCGAGACGCAGGAGCTCGACCGCGCGCTCGGCGACTACATCCTGTCGCAGGACGCGGGCGTGGCGTTCAAGGGGTACCGCGGGTTCCCCGCGAACGTCTGCATCTCGGTGAACGAGCAGGTGGTGCACGGGATTCCCGGGCCGCGGAAGCTGGTGGAGGGGGACATCGTCGGGATCGACGTCGGCTCCATCTACCACGGCTACTACGGCGACGCCGCGAGGACGTTCGCGGTCGGGAAGATTTCGAAGCGGGCCGAGCGCCTCCTGCGCGTGACGGAAACGGCGCTGAAGCTCGCGATCGAGAAGGTGCAGCCGTACGTGAGGCTGTACACGATCGCGGAGACGATCCAGCGGTACGCGGAGGCGCAGGGGTACTCGGTCGTGAGGCAGTACGTGGGGCATGGGATCGGGCAGGAGATGCACGAGGACCCGCAGGTGCCGAACTACGTGCTCAACCTGGCGCTCGACGAGTGGGACCACGTGCTGGCGCCGGGCGCGGTGATTGCGATTGAACCGATGGTGAACGAGGGGACGCACGAGACGAAGCAGCTCTCCGACAAATGGACGGTGGTGACGAAGGACGGCCGCCTTTCGGCCCACTTCGAACACACGGTCGCCGTGACGGAGACGGGGCACGAGGTGCTCTCGCTCCTTCCCGGCGAGCCGCCCCTCTAGGAGGAGTATGGCCAAGGAAGAGCCCATTCGGGTCGAGGCGGTGGTGAAGGAGAAGCTCCCGAACGCGATGTTCCGCGTGGAGCTCCAGGGGGGGCACGAGGTGCTCGCGCACATCTCGGGGAAGATGCGGATGAACTTCATCCGGATCCTGCCCGGGGACAAGGTGACTCTGGAGATGTCGCCGTACGACCTGACCAAGGGGCGGATCGTCTACCGTTCGAAGTAGGTGGAGCCATGAAAGTCCGACCGAGCGTGAAGCGGATCTGCGAGAAGTGCCAGATCATCCGGCGCCGTGGGGTGGTCAGGGTGATTTGCGACAATCCCCGACACAAGCAGCGCCAGGGAAATTAAAGGGCCGATGGGCGATGGGCGATGGGCGAAGAGCGATGGGCGAAGCGCGTTGAGCGGACTCCACTGGGTCGCTCCTCGCCCTTCGCCCTTCGCCCTTCGCTCCTCGCTCCTCGCCCCTCGCGCCTCGCTGACGAAACCACGTAGCACGGAGGAACACGGATGCCCCGCATCGCTGGCGTTGAGATTCCGGGCGAGAAGGTCGCCTGGGTCGGCCTCGGGTACATCTTCGGGATCGGAGACACGACCGCGAAGCGGATCCTCGCGCAGGTCGGCGTGAACCCGTGGAGCAAGATCAAGGAGATCGGCGAGGACGTCATCAGCCGCATCAACACCCTCGTCGACAAGCAGTTCGTGACGGAGGGGGCCCTCCGCCGCCAGATTGCGCAGAACATCCAGCGGCTGAAGGAGATTGGCGCCTACCGCGGGCTGCGGCACAGGCGCGGCCTTCCGGTGCGCGGGCAGCGGACGCGGACGAACGCCCGCACGAGGAAGGGGCCGCGGAAGACGGTCGCAGGAAAGAAGATCGCGAAGGGCGTGTCGTAGTCTTTTCGTAATCGTAGTCGTAATCGTAATCGTAGTCGTTCTGGCCGAGGTCCTCGTTCAGAACGATTACGATTACGACTACGATTACGACGACGAGACCTCAACCTCAAGCAAGGGAAAGAACCATGGCTGAAAAGGGACCCGAAAAGAAGGCCGACGCGCCGGCCGCCGCCGCCCCCCCGAAGGAGGCGAAGGAGCCCAAAGAGCCGAAGGAGGCCAAGGAACCCAAAGAGCCGAAAGACGCCAAGGGGGGAGACGCCCCCGCGACGTCTGCCGGGCCGAAGAAGAAGAAGATCAAGCGGATCGTCCCGCGGGCGATCGCGCACGTGAAGGCCACCTTCAACAACACCATCATCACGATCGCCGACGTGAACGGGGAGACCCTCTGCTGGGCCTCCGCGGGGACGATCGGCTACAAGGGCTCTCGCAAGAGCACGCCGTTCGCGGCGCAGCGGGCGGCGGAGTCGGTCGCGGAGAAGGCGCTGAAGTTCGGCGTCCGCGAGGTGGAGGTGAAGGTGAAGGGGCCGGGCGCGGGGCGCGAGAGCGCCATCCGCGCGCTGCAGGCCTCCGGCCTCGACGTGAAGGCGATCGAGGACGTCACGCCGCTGCCGCACGACGGGTGCCGCCCGCGCAAGAAGCGGCGGGTGTAATGTCCGGGCGGCCGGAGTGGTCACCCCCATGGGTGTCCCTCGTGGCCGCCGCTGTAGGGGCGGCCCTCGTGGCCGCCCGCTCGAAAACGTAATGAGAGGAACGCAATGGGCCGAAACCTGGATGCGAAGTGCCGGCAGTGCCGGCGCGAGGCGAAGAAGCTCTTCCTGAAGGGCACCCGGTGCGACACGCCGAAGTGTCCGATGGACGAGAAGCACCGCCCCAACAAGGCGAAGGTCCCGGGCCAGCACGGCGACAAGCGCCAGCGGCTCACGGACTACGCCGTCCACATGCGCGAGAAGCAGCGCGCGAAGAGGATCTACGGGCTGCTCGAGCGGCAGTTCCGCCAGTTCTTCGACCACGCCCTCCGCATGCCCGGGAACACGGGGGAGAACCTCGTCGTGCTCCTCGAGCGTCGCCTGGACAACGTCGTCTACCGCCTCGGCTTCGCCCGGTCGCACTCGGAGGCGCGGCAGGTCGTCGGCCACGGCCACATCGCCCTGAACGGCGAGCGGACGAACCTCCCGAGCTACCTGGTGAAGGTCGGCGACGTCATCCGCCCCGTGGCGCGCGACGCGTCGAAGAAGCTCCTCTCCGACAACCTGAAGATCATCAACAAGGAGCACATCCCGTCGTGGCTGCGCCTCTCGGAGGAGCCGCTCGAGGGGACCATCGTGCAGATTCCGAACCGGCAGGACATCACGGTCGACATCAACGAGCAGCTCATCGTCGAGCTCTGCTCCAAGTAAGATCGCCCCGAGTGGTCAGCGACATCTGCTGCGGATGACAACGCCCCTGTAAGGGCGGCCCTCGTGGCCGCCCACTCGTAAACGTAGTTGGGGCGGCCCTCGTGGCCGCCCACTCGCAGACGTAGTTCGGGCGGCCCTCGTGGCCGCCCACTCGAAAACCTGGTTTGCCTCCTGGAGGAATGGGAATGCGCGTTCGTTGGAAGGATTTCGAGCTGCCGACGCGGGTCATCTTCGACGAGAAGACCAAGACCGAGCTGTACGGCTCCTTCATCGCCGAGCCGTTCGAGCGCGGCTACGGGACCACGATCGGCAACTCGCTGCGCCGCGTGCTGCTCTCCTCGATCGAGGGGGCTGCGGTCACGAGCGTGAAGATCAAGGGGGTGTCGCACGAGTTCACGGCGATCCCCGGGGTCTACGAGGACGTGACCGACATCATCCTCAACGTCAAGAAGCTCGTGGTCCGCCTGCACTCCGACGAGCCGAAGAAGCTCCGGATCAGCGTCCGCGAGAAGGGCGAGGTGAAGGCGGCGCACATCCAGACCGACCCCGCCTGCGAGATCGTGAACCCCGACCTCCACATCGCGACGCTGACGGAGGACGTGGAGTTCGACGTGGAGATGGAGGCGCGCAAGGGGCGCGGCTACGTCACCGCGGAGGAGAACGAGGGGCCCGAGCAGGAGATCAGCAAGGTCTCCATCGACTCCATCTTCTCCCCCGTCCGCCGCGTGAAGTACCGGGTGGAGAACACGCGGGTCGGGAAGCTGACGAACTACGACAAGCTCGTGATCGAGGTCTGGACGAACGGGACGATTCGGCCCGAGGACGCGCTCGTCGAGGCGAGCAAGATCCTCAGGAAGCACCTGAATCCGTTCGTGCAGTACTTCGAGCTCGGCCGCGAGCTGCAGCTCAACGAGAAGAAGGAAGAGGAGGCCCGGAAGCGCGAGAAGTACCTCGAGGAGCTCCGGCAGAAGCTGGGTCTCGGGGTCAGCGAGCTCGACCTCTCGGTCCGCGCCTCGAACTGCCTCCAGCTCGAGAACATCCAGACGATTGGCGAGCTGGTCACGCGGAGCGAGAACGACCTCCTCAAGGTGCGGAACTTCGGCAAGACCTCCCTCAAGGAGGTGAAGAAGAAGCTCCAGGACCTTGGGCTGGCGCTCGGGATGGACCTCGAGGGCATCTTCGGGAAGAAGGAAGAGGCCGTCAATGCGGCATCGTAAGCAGGGGCGCAAGCTGGGCGTGACGCAGTCGCACCGCAAGCGGCTGCTGCAGGGCCTGGTGAACGCGCTCTTCCTGCACGAGCGGATCATCACGACCGTCACGCGCGCCAAGGAGGCGCGGCGGATGGCGGAGAAGCTGATCACGCTCGCGAAGCACACGCACCCGGCGCTGCTCGCGCGGTACCGGCAGGCGCTCTCGACGCTCCAGGACAAGGTGATCGTGAAGAAGCTGTTCCGCGAGATCGCGCCGCGGTTCGCGGACCGGCCGGGCGGCTACACGCGCGTCGTGAAGCTGGGCGGCTGCCGGTGGACGGACGAGAGCAAGTACGCGATGACGCGGCTCGGCGACGCCGGCCCGCGCTGCATCTTCGAGCTGGTCGTCAGGGCCGAGCCGACGAAGGCGGAGCCGGGGAAGAAGGGCGCGAAGGCGGCGAAGCCTGCGAAGGCGGCCAAGACGCCGAAGGCCCCCAAGGCCGAGAAGGCCGCCAAGCCCGCGAAGGAGAAGAAGGCCGGGGCGAAGTAGCCGCCTCCATCGACGCGCACGACCGCGGGCCGCTCCGGCGACGGGGCGGCCCGCGCTGCATTCCGGTCGATCCGGTAACCCGGGCAGCGGCAGATTCCCAGCCCAATCTTCCTTGACGAAGGGGGGGGGGAAGAGGCGTACCCTCATCCTCCAAGAACCAGGCTCGCGTCCAGCCAGCGGGAAAGCCGAAGATCTGGGGTGTGGGGCTGGCCCCATCTGGCGTTCAGTTCGGGTTGAGAGGGACAACGATGCGCTTGTGGACGATGGGAGCCGGTAGGTGGGTGTCACTTGCCCTTTTCGTGCTTGTATGGCCGCTGTGCGGGCTTCTGGCCGCGCAGACGCCTCTCAAGCCGGATGACTTCAAGAACATCGACGAAGCGATCAAGGTCCTTGAGGCGAAGTCGGCGTTCTTGCAGACGGAGGCGAGCGTCCCAGAGGACGTACGGAAGAAGTTCGACCTGGCCATCAAGGCCCTCCGCGCGCTGTACAAGCTGGACCCCCAGAACGAGAAGATCGAGGACTCGCGGTTCCTGGCACAGGGACTGGGCAAGGGTGGGGAAGGCCTCACGTACGGATTGACCCCTCTCCTTGACGACAAGGGGAATCCACTCCCTGAGGCGAAGGGGGAGGAGCACCGGATCGCCATCACCTCGGACCTGAACGTCTCGAACGCCAAGGACTGCAGCAAGGAGTTCGTGCGCCTCCTCCTCATCCTCGCGCATGAGGCGCACCATTTGAATCAGACGACAGCGATCTTCCCGAAGGACGACAAGGAGCGCGCCAAACAGATCGCCACCCCAGCGGGCGCTGCGGCTGTCCTGGACAAGAAGAAGAAGCAGTTCGAAAACGAATTCGATTGCTACAACGGCCAGAATGTCATGGCACAACAGCTCGTGAACGCCCTAACGCAAATCCAGGTGAACCGCGGAAAGGGGCTGGACCCGATGACCGGTGTGCCCGAGTGGGCGCGACACTGGGCCGTCTGCACGGACGATGAAGCACTCAAGAAGGCGAATGAAATGGCCGATGGGCTCGGAAAGGCCGTCGCCGCCTTCAACACAATGCGCACGGACGTCAAGGGGATCCCCCCGGCCACTCCGGGGTTCATCATCGTCAGGTACATGGATACTGTGCAAGTGTTCCGTGACCTGGTCGGTGGGGCAAACAACGTGCGCGTTGGCCTTCGCTACGACGATTCCCACCTCGAGATTTCCGACGCGGAGCACGGTGTCGTTCTCCTCGACACGGGGATCCCCCATCCCCAAGATTTTGCCTTCGTACAGGACCAAACCCAAACCGGCACCTTCAAACTCATCGTGTGCGGGGCCGGCGGCATCACCCGGTCTGAGGGCATCGTCCGCGTGTTCGACGTCCCTGACCTTCCTCCGCTTGGGACCAGAAACGGCTTCGAGCCGACCGTGCTGAATTTCGGCACCGTCCCTTGTCAGACCCTCTGCGCCGCAAACCCATTCCTGATGAACCCGACATCCATCCTCATGATGCCGACGGGCCAAGCGTACGTCTGGGACGTCGACGCCGCGGCGCTTTACCGCATGCCCGATGACGATCATGACGGGGTGCCCGATCGGGTCGACTTGTCCGCATCCTCCGTAAACGTGCCACGAGGCTTCGACCTGCGCGAACTTGCCACAGTCAGCGTGCGTGACGGTCATGTGATTCTCAATTGGCGGATCGGCGTGCCCCTCGACGCCGGGGACTCGTGGATGTATGAGTTCCTCGACCCGGACGCCAATGGGACATTCCAGGCCGTCAGGCCCACCCGCCCGTCCATCCTGCTGCGGTCCCCCCACCCGCGCTAGGACCGGCCACCTCTGCGGCAGACAATTCGACGCACACGACCGCGGGCCGCTCCGGCGACGGGGCGGCCCGCGCTGCATTCCGGCGGCGCTCTACTTCGCGCCTCGCCGCCCTGAAGGGCACGATCAATTCGCCGTAAGTCTTTGATTGACAGAGAGAGAGACTCTCGACAAGGTCACTGGCCTCTTCAGAAGTCATGCAGTGGGAGGTCATCGCGTGCGTACTCGCTCGCTTCGTACGATTGGCGCTGCCACCCTGTCGTCCGTCTTCCTCTTTGCCCTGGTCGTAAACATCATCCTGGCCACGGCTGCGTCGAGCCGGCGCTTCTCCCCGCAATGCGGTGGCTCCCTCGCGGCCGCCGCGCCTGGGACCGGCTCGGGCACGGGAGGGACCGTCGGGCCGCCCATCGGGGGAGGCGGTGGTGGAGGCGGGACCCTCGGGGAATTCGTCCGCTCGCTGACTCCGCCGGATCCCGCTCTGCTCGCTGCCCTCCGCGGAGGTGTTCGGGCACTCGCAGCCGAGGAGTGCAAAGAGTTCAAGTGCTTCTGCAGTACGGCAGACAAGAAGTGCTACAGCACATGCGGTACCCTGAAGTCCGGCACGACCTGCAACTGCAACGATACCACCGACACCTGCAACCAGGAGTTCGGCGGGGAGTGCGTAGGTACGTGCCAGGCACCCGCACCCGCTGGCGCGATGTGGGCCTGTCTCGTGACGATCGCCTTCCTCTCTATCCGTCGGACCATGGCGTAATGCGCAACTGTGGAGGCTGGCGATGACCGTCCGCGGCCGCGCACGGTTATGGATTGCGTTCCCCATGGGGCTGGTGGCCCTTCTCTGCCTTCTCGCGCTTCGGCACTCCATTCAAGGGCGCCGGCCGCCAGCCGCAGTTGAGGATGCAGGCCGATCGCCGGTAGCCGTGGCCGCGGCCAGTCACATGACCGAGCCAGGTGGGTCGAGCACTCCCCCTGGCGAGCACACGGACTCCCCGGGGCAGGCCCTCGCAGAGCCCACCGACGTCCTTCAGCGGATCGCCGAAGGGATTCTCTCGGGGACCGGTGGATGGAGAGACATCGCCTTCGACAAGCCAGGCGAGCTGGACCAGTTGTTCGACGATCCGGGCTTCATCGCCTTTCTCCGGCGGATCCATGACGCGCTCGGCCCCGAGGGGCCGAGCGTGCTGACGAAGGCATACGGGCTGGCGAAGTCGGGAACCTATCGCTTCCTGGTGCTCTCCCTCTTGTCTGAATACGACGATCCGCGCGCGGCGGAGTTCATCTCCGATGCCCTCCAATCCGCCGGCTCACCGCGGGAGGTCAGCCTCGCCATGCTCTGTCTATGCCGAATCGGCACAGACGCTTCTTTCCGGGTCGCGCAGGTCTATCTCCAGACTGTCTTGGATGAGGGCCGAGGTGACCTTGTTGCGCACATCAGCCCGGCAATCGGCCGCCTGGGTGCGCGAGCTATCCAAATGCTCCTGAGGGCTTCGGAGTCGTGGCTGGCAAGCGGGCTCTCCTCGGAACAGATCATCCTGGGCGCGACCAAGGGTCCGCTCTCGTACGTTCGCCCCGGGAACGATCTCGCCGCCTTGAATCGGATCGCCAGGGAAGACCCCCGATCCCCCATTCGGGCGATGGCCGCCTCGGCCATCGCTCGCGGCGAGGCCGCAAGCGCCGTTCCCGCTCTGCTCGAGCTCTACTCGAGCGAGCACGACGGAGAGGTCAAGCTGTGGATTCTCTCCTCCCTCATGGACGTCCTCGGCTCGACGCCGGGGCCCGCACCCAAGCGCAGCGAACTCAGCTCTACGATTGCGGAGATACTGCGAACAACCGACAACCCGAGGCTGTTCAGGGTCGCGGCGCGGGGGGCCGCCTTCCTCGGCGATTCCATTTCGAGCGACATGGTGAAGAGCGCCTTCCACTCTGACCTGTCCGCGCGGTTCTCTCGCGATGAGGCAGAGAGACTGCGGGGGGACCTCCTCGTAGACCTCACGTGGGCAGAGGAGAGCCGGGCCGAACCACTGGTTCGGGAGTGGTTCGACGAACAGGGAATCACGCCAGTCACCCTTCGAGCCGCCTCGGCCAGTCTCCAGAACCCGTCCGACGAAGAGATACGGAGACGGCTGCATCTGTACCTGGCTTCGGACCAGGCAACAGCCTCTGGCGACTTCCATGCGATGCGGATCCTCGCCAGGTACCCCTCGGGCCGGGAATCGACCGCCGGCGTGGTCCGACAGGTCTATTGGGACGCCGCGACCGATCCCATGACGCGTCTCAGGCTGATCGACGCGGCAAGGGAGTTGGGAAGCCCGGCGAGCGGATTCCTCCGCGAAGTCGCGGATCGAGAAGCCGAACGCCTGCCACGATTCGCGGCGTTGGAGGCATTGCTCCAGATGCCCGAGAGCAGGGTCCAGGGGGAATCCCAGAGCGCACTCTTGGGAGATGCACGCACGCTGATCCTGGACGCTACGTCTCGTGATCCAAGAGTGGATTTGACCTACCTCCAGGCGGGAGCTGACGGTCAGTATGAGAGACGCCTTGGACGATTTGCTGCGTTCGTCCGGGATGTGTACTCGCTCGGCGGCACGAGGGAGGACACCGCCATGCTCCGCGAACTTCCCAATCGTTTGCCCCTCGCAGCCGCCCCGATGAGCGACGATTGGAAGGAACGAGTTCGCTCAACGGTCTCGGAGGCGTGTCAGGCTGCGATCGATACAATCGAATTCCGCAGCCTGCGCTAGCATGCTCGCACGGCTCTGTCTGCGGTTTGTCCTCTTCAGCGGCGTCCTGCTGCTTCTGTGCGTGATTGCCCTCTGGATGCCCTGGTCAGGTCCGGCGAATCTGCGGCTCGACCTCTTGAGCGCCGGGCTGAGCCACCACTTGCTGGGGCTGCTTGGGGTCGCAGTCATCCAGGATCAGACGACACTCTACGTCCCTCACTATGCGCTCCAAGTTGCCCCAGAGTGCAACGGACTGTTCGAGGTCCTCGTTCTCTGGGGCGTCCTGTGGTCGATGCCTCTTGCCGCCCGGCGTCGGATCCTGGCGAGCGTCGTGGCCCCTGTCCTGATCCTCGGGCTGAACGTGCTCCGGATAGCGAACATCCTGCTCGTCGGGCAGCATTCGGAACGCGCCGCGCGAATCGTGCACGGCTACGTGTGGAACGTCGTCTACTTCATTGCCTTCATGGCGCTCATACTGCTGTGGACGGGGGACACGACACGTGAAACCGACAGGCAGCTCGGCAGCCCAGGCGGCGCGAATCGGCCTGATGACCGCCGCACTGGGGTGTAGCGCCTATCTCGCCTACGCTACCCTCGCAGGCCGCTGCGATTGCCCGCGGACAGCCCAGTTTGCCCTGATCCCCTTCATGGGCGTGGCGTTCTATTGCGCGGCGCTCTGCACCCTGCTCGTGGCGCGGACCGACAGAGGCTTCGCTCGCATGCTGGGCCTTGGCCTCGGGGTCCACCTGACCCTCCTGACAAACCTGATCGTCGGCCGACACGCGTGCGTGGGCTGCATCGTCGTCGCTTCGTTGTGCGCCGGAGCCGTGGCGATTGAATTGCGGCTCGGGACACTGAACTGGCGGTCCGCCCTCGCTTGGGTCATGTTCGGCGGCTTGACCCTCGAGACGACAGCTCGGGTTACGAGCCTGGGTGCTTGGCTCATGTAGAGAAGTGCGGATCTGTCAGTGATCGCCATGTCGTGCACCACGTCACATCGGGCATCCCGCACCACCCGTATTCACGCATCGTGCACCGGCCATGTTCGGGCATGACTGTCGCCAGACCTGATCAGCACGTTCCTCCAATCAGATCAGCACGAACATCACTCCTGATCGGCATGGCCACCGAATCGATCGAACATCCCGCGCGATCACGGTTTCGACCTCGTCAGCCCTCACCATCGGCGCGATCCGCCTGGGACATGGGACAGGCCCAACCTGCACAGAGCGCTCCGACGACCGCGATCCATGCCGCGCGCGACTCGATCGGCCCGCGCTGCATTCCCGTGACTCGGCCCGCGGATGCCTCCGGTCCATCGACCAATGGCACCGGCAAGCTCCCCAATGCCTCTGGTCGATCGACCAATGGCACCGGCAAGCTCCCCAATGCCTCTGGTCGATCGACCGATGGCACCGGCAAGCTCCCCAATGCCTCTGGTCGATCGACCAAAGGCACCGGCAAGCTCCCCAACGCCCCTGGTCGATCGACCAATGGCACCGGGAAGCTCCCCGACGCGATTGGTCGGTCGGCCAGAGGTGGTGGGGAGGTCCAGGACGCAACTGGTCAGTCAGTCGCAGGTGCCCCGACGGCCCCCGGCACGGTCGGCTCAACCCGCTTGAGGGTCGACCCCAGGAAGCGTATGATGCTCTCGAGATGAACAAGCTCAGCCGCATCGAGATCCAGGGGTACAAGTCCCTCCGCCACATCGACCTCAGGGACCTGGGCCCCCTCAACGTGATGATCGGGGCGAACGGAGCGGGGAAGTCGAACTTCCTGTCGTTCTTCAGCCTGCTCAACTGGATGTCCACAGGTGCCTTTCAGCAGTTCGTGCTCATCCACGGATCCGCGAACTCCCTCCTGACGAACGGAGCGAAGGCCACCCCGCAGATCACCGCGACGCTCGCCTTCGATACGGACGACGGCACGAACACCTACCACCAACGCCTCGCCCACGCCGCCCCCGACACCCTGATCTTCGTCGACGAGGCGGTCTCGTTCCAGAGGCGAAACTACACGATTCCCCCCCTTCAGGTCTCCCTGGGAGCCGGGCACAAGGAGACGCTGGTCCGCTCGGATCATCCGAACCAGACCGTCCGCTTCATCTCCGCGGTCCTCCTGCGGTGCCGGGCCTATCAATTTCATGACACCTCCCGACTGGCCAGGGTTCGCCTCACCGGGAAGGTATCCGACAACCGCAGGCTCCTGAGCGACGCCGGCAACCTGGCCGCCTACCTCTACGCACTCCGGCAGACGAAGAATGGCCACTACCGTCGAATCGTCGACACCGTCGCGCAGGTCTATCCGGCCTTCGCGGATTTCGACCTCGAGCCCGCGCGGCTGGATCCCGAGTCCATCTCGCTGCAGTGGCGCGAGCGGGGCTCCGACTACCTCTTCGGCCCCCACCAGCTCTCCGACGGGACCCTGCGCGCCATCGCCCTCATCACGCTGCTGCTCCAGCCGGACGACGACCTCCCCGACATCCTCCTGATCGACGAGCCCGAGCTCGGCCTCCACCCGTTCGCGCTCGGAGTCTTCGCCTCCCTGGCCAAGGCCGTCGCAACACGTCGGCAGGTCATCGTCGCGACGCAGTCGCCCGCGCTCGTCGCCCTCTTCGAAGCGGAGGATATCCTCGTGGTCGAGCGGGGGCCGCAGGGCAGCGACTTCCGTCGGCTCGATCCCCTGAAGCTCAAGGAGTGGGTCGACGACTTCCGCCTGAGCGAGCTCTGGGAGAAAAACGTCCTCGGCGGGAGGCCCCGTTGAGCGTCCGCCTCATCCTCGTCGTCGAGGGGCAGACCGAGGAGACGTTCGCCAGAGACGTCCTCGTCCCCCACCTCGCCAGCTTTTCCGTCTTCGTGACGGCGAGCCGCGTCGAAACGAAGCGCCACGGACAGAAGGGGGGGATGACCAGATACGCGCGGCAGAAGTGCGCCCACTTCGCTCAATGGCTCGCCCGCTGCGAGAGCCTCGACGCAAAGGCGTGACTCCCCCCCGAGCCGCTGCTACACTCCCGACCCTGCACGATCGAGGAGAGTCGATGTTCCGGAAGCTCATCCCCCGCGAGACGAAGTTCTTCGAGTTGTTCGATCGCGCCGCGACGAACGTGCTCGAGGCCACCAGGCGGTTCTCCGACCTCCTCGGCAACTACACCGACGTCGAGGCGAAGGTGAAGTCGGTCAAGGACGTCGAGCACCTCGGCGACGAGCTCGTCCACGAGACGATGGCGCTCCTCAACACGACCTTTGTCACGCCGATCGACCGCGAGGACATCCACACCCTCATCTCGAAGATCGACGACGTCCTCGACTTCATGGACGGCGCGGCGAACCGCCTGATGCTCTACCGCATCGCCAAGCCGACCCCCGAGCTGTGGAACCTCTCCCAGGTCCTCGTCCGCGCCGTCGAGGCGATGGTGAAGGGGGTGAAGGCGCTCCACGAGATCAAGAAGGTCGACCCCATCCGCCTCCAGTGCATCGAGATCAACCGCCTCGAGAACGAGGGGGACCAGGTCATGCGCGGGGCGATGGTGAAGCTCTTCGACGAGGAGAAGGACCCCATCCTCATCATCAAGTGGAAGGAGATCTACGAGGGTGTCGAGACCGCCATCGATCGTTGCGAGGACGTCGCCAACGTCCTCGAGGGGATCATGCTGAAAAATGCCTGATACCGCCACCCTCTTCCTCATCTTCCTCGCCCTCGTCTTCGACTACCTCAACGGGTTCCACGATGCTGCGAACTCGATCGCGACGATCGTGGGCACCCGCGTCCTCACGCCGAACAAGGCGGTCATCTGGGCCGCTTTCTTCAATTTCGTCGCGTTCCTCATCTTCGGCACCCACGTGGCCGAGACGATCGGATCGGGGATCATCGCGACCGAGATCGTCGACAGGACCGTCATCGCCGCCGTGCTGCTGGCGGCGTCGATCTGGGACCTCGCCACCTGGTACTGGGGCCTTCCGACCAGCTCGTCGCACGCCCTGATCGGAGGGCTCCTGGGCGCGGCGCTCGCGAAGGTCGGCTCCATAGGCGTCGTCTGGGCCGGGATCTGGAAGACCCTCGCGTTCATGGTGATCGCCCCGTTCGTCGGCCTCTTCATCGGCGTCGCGGTCGCGATCGCCGTCTATTGGACGTTCCGCCGCTCCAGCCCCAGCCGCGTCGATCACCTCTTCCGAAGAGGTCAGTTCATCTCCGCCGCCGCCTACTCCCTCGGGCACGGCGGAAACGACGCGCAGAAAACGATGGGCGTCATCTTCGTGCTCCTCCTCAGCCTCAACTACATCCTTCCCGAGCCGATCCAAGGGATGAAGGTCACGGCGGCCCCCGCTGGGATCCAGGTCGCCTCGGTGGAGGGAGGGAGCCTCGCCGAAGTGGCGCACGCCATGAAGGGCGACGTCGTCGTGAAGGTGAACTCGAAGGAGGTGAAGACCTACGCCGACTGCTGGACCGGCCTGAGGGCCACCAAGGCCGACAAGATCGTGAAGGTGACGGTGCTCCGCGCCGGGCGCGAGGTCGAGCTCGCGGGGAAGAAGAAGATCACGATCCCTCTCTGGATCGTCCTCGCCTGCCACCTGGCGATGGGGCTCGGGACGCTCGGAGGGGGCTGGAGGATCGTCAAGACGATGGGGATGAAGCTGACGCCGCTGCGCCCCGTCGACGGCTTCTGCGCGGAGTTCGGAGCCGCGGTGACGCTGTTCGGCACGGGACAGCTCGGGATCCCCGTCTCGACGACCCAGACGATCACGGGGTCGATCGTCGGCGTCGGCGCCCTCAAGCGGATGAGCGCAGTGCGGTGGGGGATCGCGGGGCGGGTGATCTGGGCGTGGCTCCTGACGATCCCCGCGAGCGCCCTCCTCGCAATCCTCGGCTACGTCCTCATCCACAGCTTCGTATCGTAACCCTACGCGAAGCCGGCCTGGCGCAACAGGTCCATCGAGACGCCCCCCGACCCGCCGCCGGTGACCACCTTCCGCACCCACTTCCCCACGAGGTCCCCCTCGAGGTTCACGGCGTCCCCCGGGCGCAGCGCCCCGAGCGTCGTGTGCTCGAGCGTGAACGGGACCAGCGCGACGGTGAAGCGGTCCTTCCAGACGCCGACCACGGTCAGCGAGACGCCGCTGATCGCCACGGAGCCCTTCTCGAGGAGCGAGTCGGAGAACCCCGCGGGGATCGCGACCTCCAGCTCCACGGCCTCGCCCGCGCGCGCGAGCCGAGCGACCGTCCCGGAGGCATCGACGTGCCCCTGGACGATGTGCCCTCCCATGCGGTCGCCCCAGCGGAGAGAGCGCTCCAGGTTGACGCGCGAGCCGGGGGAGAGGCGGCCTAGCGTCGTGCGCGAGAGGGTCTCGGGGACGACGTCGAACGAGGCGACGGTCCCGTTCCGCGCGGCGACGGTGAGGCAGACCCCGGCGACGGCGACGCTCTCGCCGTCCTTGAGGTCGGAGGCGAGCGGGCCGAGGTCGATGGAGAGGCGCTTCCCCGCGACGGTCGGGACGACCGCGGCGACGGCGCCGACGTGCTCGATGATGCCGGTGAACATCGCGGCTCCTGACGAAAACGGGAGTGTACGCAGGCGAACCCCAATTTCCAACTCCAACTCCAACGAACTCCAACCCCAACTCCAAGGCGACGCCGCTGCCCTTGGAGTTGGCGTTGGAGTTTCTTGGAGTTGGAGTTGGAATTGGAGTTCGCTTGACGTCCCCTCCGCTCGCGGATAGCGTTCCCCCCGAATGTACCCATTCTGCCTCGTCGTGGGGATCGGCGACCTCGGCCGGCGCACCGTCGCCGCCGTGCAGCGCCACTTCCAGCAGCAGCGGTTCGCCCCCGGCGAGACCCTGCAGTTCATCGTCTTCGACGCGGAGTCCATCGGGGGCGCGAAGCCCGAGACGCCGCCGACGCGGGTCGAGTGGCACCGCCGGTTCACCGAGCAGGCCGAGGTCGCCTACGACCGCCTGCGGAAGGCCGTCCTCTCCTGCGAGGGGATCCTCGCCGGGGCGAAGGAGAGCCGCACGGCCCACCTCCGGAAGAAGGTCTTCTCCTGCTTCGTCGTCGGCTCGCTCCCCGACCCCCTCGCGAGCGGGGTGCTCTTCGACGTGGCAAGCCTCCTCTCGAGCGCCGCGGCGCCGTGGAGCTGCTTCACCACGGCCGTCCTGAACCTCGAGGTCTTCTTCAGCGACCTCGCGCAGGAGAAGCGCGACTGCGCCTGCGTCTACGCCGCGCTCCGCGAGCTCGACACGCTGATGCTGCCGAGCTCCCCTCCATTCGGGATGGACTTCGGCGGACGCGTGCCGGTCGCGCCGCGGCAGCGGCCGTTCGACCTCTGCTACGTGACGACGGGGGAGAACCACCTCGGAACGCTGAAGACCGAGGACCACATGGTGACCTTCCTCGGGCGGTTCCTCGGGCACTGCCTCGCCTCGCCGCTCGGCGTGCGCCTGGAGCAGCTCTGGGACGACGCGCAGGTCTCGACGGCGGTGATCCCGTGGAGCCAGATCGGCCGCCCGGCGGCCTACAGCGGCATCGGGATGGCCGACGTGCGGATCCCGCTCCCGAGCCTGACGAAGTACTGCGTCGTGCGCTACGGGAAGGACCTCGCGGAGAAGTACCTCCTCCTCGCGCCGCCGGCGGGGGAGGGGGACACGGCGGCCGAGCAACTCATGACCGCCGCGACGCTGCGCCGCGAGGACCTCGTCAACGCGCTGCTGGAGGGGGACGCGAAGGAGCGGATGAAGCCCCGCGTGCAGCCGCTGTCGCCGCTCGACGAGGGCGACATCCGGGGGCACCTGACCCGGATCGGGGAGTCGATCAAGAGCATCCCGCTCGAGCCGATCGAGGCCCAGGTCGACAGGAACTACGAGCGGTTGAAGAAGGAGCGCGCGCGGATGCTGGAGTACGCGGCGCACCAGATGATCCAGATGAAGCCGGCGGGGATCCAGCGCGCGACGGGGATGCTGCGGAAGATGCTCGACCTCCTCCCCGCGGAGCGGGCGAAGTGCGTGAAGAAGCTGAAGGAGTACCCGGACATCTGCGACGCCTACGACGAGGCGCTGCGCGGCCTCTTCGACGCGCTCACCGCGTACGCCGACTCGCCGTGGATCTGCCGGAAGCTGTTCGGGAAGAAGAAGCGGAAGCGGATCGAGTCGCTGCAGAAGCTGGTCACGAGCGAGCTGGACCGGAAGCTGAACGCGCTCCTGGAGTGCTGGGCGATGGAGCGCGGGGTGAAGCTCTACGACCAGTTGAAGGCGCAGTGCGAGGACCTCCTCTCGGCGATCGCGTCCCTACAGGATCGTCTGCGCGAGGTGGCGCGGAAGTTCGCGGAGCTGCCGGTGCCGCCGGCGGAGGAGGAGCTTTTCATGGACCGCCTGGCGGTGACGCCGGCGGAGTTCGAGCACATCTACGAGAAGGTGCGGCTGGAGGCGATCGGCGGCGAGGCGGCGGCGAAGGAGCTGGCGACCTTCCTGCAGACGTACACCCCGCTGAACGCCTGGC
>ORJL011343306.1_pt1 | contig 23774 bp, 15 predicted proteins | sample 1779941 | NCBI WGS metagenome assembly ORJL01 (sample SAMEA104232317, study PRJEB22302) | groundwater metagenome | biome: forest; feature: aquifer; material: groundwater | place: USA | collected 2011-08-07 | depth 5.8 m
CAGGCCGAGGGCAAGAAGCGCATGAAGCGCGTGGGCAAGGTGGAGATCCCCCAGGAGGCCTTCACCGCCGTCCTCAAGCTGGAGGAGTAAGGGCGAGGATAGCGATTCAGAAACGCGCGATTGTACCAAACTGTTAGAACGGCGCGGCTCTTATGTCATTCTGACGCGAAGCGGAAGAATCTTAGGACACGACGAAGTGCAGGGTGAGTCCTAAGATTCTTCATCCTTCTGCCGAAGGATTCAGAATGACAACTAACGGTGTGGTCCTTCTCTTTCCTCCTGGCCAGAGCGCCACCGCGCCACCCAGGAACAGCACGGCGCCCCCGATCCAGATCCACGTCACCAGGGGCACTACCATGACCTTGAAGGTCGCAGACCCCGTATTTATCGGGGTCGCAGACCCCGCATTTATCGGGGTAGCTGAACCGCTGTTCCAGCCATCAAGGACCACGTACAGGTCTTCCCGCAATGTCCACCGTACGGCGGTCTCCGCGACGGGCGGATAGTTCACCGGAAAGTACCTTTGGGGGGACATCTCGGCCACCCGGTCTCCCCCGTTGTACACGGAAAGCCTGGCCCTGGTTGAGTTGGTGGCGGCGTCTTCCGTCATACCCTCATATTGCAACGTGTAGCGATGGACAACCATGGTTTCGCCGGGACGCAGTGTAGCCCTGGTCTCCGTCACGTAGAACGACGAGCCGATGACCCCCATCGCCATCACCACAACGCCAACATGGCTCAGATAGCCACCGTAACGAGACCGGTTGTCGCGAAGCAGCGTCAGGAAGGACCAGAGGAGTCCCTTCGCCCTGGCCTCGCGGCGCATACGGACCTCTCGCGCCCACTGCCCCATTATCGCGGTGAAGACTGAAACGCACAGTGAAAAAGCCATGAGGGGCAACCATCCCCTTACTCCGACCATGAACAGCGCGAGAGCTGCCGCCGGCGCGGCTGCCGCAGGAACGGCCAGCTTCCTCGCGCTGCTTCCCGAGCCTCCACGGCTCCAGGCCAGCGAAGCACACGCTCCCATCAGCACAATGATGGCCAGGAAGGCCGGCCCCATTATTCTGTTGAACGTCGTGGCAACCCCATCGCCTCTGAGAGTCGCCGTGCCCCAGAGAACGAAGGCAGCGGCGGCGGCCATCATCACGTTGTTCAGTCCAAACAACCCCTCCTTGGAATCCAGGCGGATGTGACGCTCGCCTCGCAACTCCTGCCATCGGTAGAGGAGCAAGCCCAGGGAGGCGCAGAAAGACAGTACGAGGAATGCCAGCAAGAACACGCCCACGGCTGACTTGGGGAACGCGTGCGGAGATGAGATGACCCCACCCCTGGTTATGAAAGCGCCCAGCACTATCAGGTTGAAGGGGACAATGGCCAGGACCAAGTTCCATATGCGAAACAGGCCCCTCCTCCGCTGCGCCAGCGACGAATGCAGGAAGGCCGTTGCCGTCAGCCAGGGCATCAGCCCGGCATTCTCCACCGGGTCCCAACCCCAGTAACCCCCCCACCCCAACTCCACATAGGCCCATTGCGCGCCCAGCAAATTCCCCACCCCAAGGAGCAGCCACGCCAGCAACGTCCACCGCCACACGCGTGTCACCCACTCGTTGTCCAGTTCTCCGCTGAGCAGAGCCCCTATGGCGAAGGCGAAGGGAATCGTGAACGCCGCGTACCCGGCCAGCAAGGCTGGCGGATGAAACAGCATCGCCGGGTTCTCCAGGAGTGGATTGAGTCCCCGCCCGTCCTCGGGAGCCAGCGGCAGCGTACCGAATGGGTCCAGCAAGAATACCGTCAGGAACAAGAAGAATGCCAGGACGGCCATCACCGTCGACATGGCGTAGCCGCTCATCGCTCCGAGGTTGCCGCGGCGCACCAACAGCACCGCGCCGAACAGGGAGAGGAGCCATGTCCAGAAGAGCAGGGAGCCTTCGTTGCCCGCCCAGAAGGCTCCCAATAGATAAGCAAGGCCCATGTCTCGACGGGTATGCAGGGCCACCTGCTCCAGTCTAAAATCGTGGCTGAGCAGAGCATAGACCAGAGCCAGGGCCGCCAATGACACCAGAATGAAAGCCGTACCCACTGCGGCCCTGGAACTGGTGAGCAATCGGGAACGCCTGCTCCGCGCCGCGTAGGCGCCGGCCAGCGCCGCGTACAGGGCTGCCACGAAGGCCGCGCCCAGGGCTATACGCCCTATCTCCGGCATAGGCTGGCTTTCCTGCTTTCCATCGCCGTTCTCCGAGCTTGTGAAGGAATAACGAGGAGTGCCTAATCTCCCTCTTGTCTCCCATTAGAACAGGGGGAGGCCCGTTTCCCCCTTGGTAAAGGGGGATTAAGGGGGATTGCAGAGACTGGAATACCGCCTCGTCTCCCCAACAGGCTGCGCATCACCTCCCAGTCCAAAACACCGAGCAGCGTCGGCGATGTGACTTCTTCACAGCCTCTCAGCTCGGGGTCGGGCGCCAGTCTAGGACTTCGCTTTGGTGTGACACCCGGCGCACACCTGCTCCGTGAAACTGGCGTGGTTGTCGGGCCACTTGGGCGCTCCGGCCAAGCCCTGGCCATGACATGCCGCGCAGCTAGCGGTGGGGTGCACCGCCGGTATGTTGGGTGGTCCGCCAGCGACCGGTTGTGCCTGACCAGATGGCGTGGCCGTCGGCGATGGGGCCGATTCACCGAGCCCCGCTTTCAGATGGCACCCAGCGCAGGCCTGCTCACCGAATCCCGAGTGGCTGTCGGGGAACTTCGGCGCGCCCGCCAGGCCACCCTGGTGACAGGCTGCGCACCCCGACGTGGCATGGACTGCCGGGACCTTGGGGAGCCCGCCAATAGCCGGTTGGGACGGCGCCGTCGGAGTGGCCGATTCATCAACTCCCGCGGGTTGCCCCTTCTGATGACATCCGGCACAAGCCTGTTCGGTAAACGAGGTGTGATTATCGGGGAGCTTGGGCGCTCCACCAAGACCGGCCCCGTGGCACGACGCACAACCGGCCGTCGGGTGGATAGCGGGTATCGAAGGCGGCCCTCCAGCAGGCGGCCGTGTTGCTGGCGGAGTCGCGCCGGGAGCTATCGGGGCCGACGGTAGGGAATAGTGGCAGACGGAGCACTCAGAGCTGACGACCTTCCCCTTCGACTCCTCTGAGACCGAAACCAGTTTGCCGTGGCATCTGAAGCACCCCGCAGATTGCAGGTGACCTATATTGACGGGGTGGGTCTGCCAACCCACCTTCATCTCCGGGAAAGTGGTCAGCTCGGCTACTTGTCTCAACTGCCGCACAGCCGCATCAATGGCTGCAGGCTTCTCCTGGCTCACCTTGGGATAGGACGTCCGGTAGAACTCCCGAATGGACTCAACCCTGACCATCGCTTCGTCGAGGTGGCTGCTCGCCGGGTTCAACGCTCTAAGCCCCTCGCGCTTTATGAAGGGAAGGGCCCGGTCTATCTTCCCCTGCGCCAGGGCAGCATCGATCAGCGTCTCGGGAGAATAGAACACGTGAGTGGCCCGGTTATGGCAGTCCACACAGTCCATGGGCCGCTGCTCAGCCGCCAGTCTCTCGGGCGTGACCAGCCCGGCCCTGGAAGGGTCAACGAACTCCTCCAGCTTGCCAGTCTCCCGTGCCACACCCACCCAACCGATGTCCTGGCGCTTCTCATCGAGAGGCAAGTACCAGACCCTGGCGCTCACATGCCAGTGGATGCCTCGGGCGACGTCCGACTCCCCGCCACCCACCCTCAGCACCAGGGTGTTGACCGTCTCGGTATTGGCTTCGTCCTGCTGAAAGTGACGGCGCACTCGGACCAGGTCTCCAGCGAACTTGTTGGGCCAGTGGCATTCTTCACAGGTCTCCCGCGCCGGCCGCAGCTCCTCGACGGGTGAGGGTATGGGACGGCTATAGGTGTTCAGCGCGACAGCCGCAACCTGCCGTACGCCACTGATCTTCGACTTCACCAACCAGGATGCACCTTCTCCAATATGACAGGCAACACAGTCCACCTTGGCATGGGGCGAGTTCTGGTACGCCACGTACTCCGGCCTCATCACGCTGTGGCATACCTCGCCGCAGAACTCTGGAGTATCCATAAAGGCTGCCATGCGATAGCCACCGATGGAGAGCAGCAGCAACTCGATGGCCCCTGCGGTTACGAAGAATAGGAGCCTACGCCGCTGCCGCGGCTCCTTGAAATCCAGCCTGAAGTAGTCGCGCCAGATCTCTTTCAGGAATCTCATCCCTGGTCGCCTCGATCTTCGCCGCCGCTCTTGTCAGGACTCCCGGAATCACCATTCCCGTTCCTCGCCTTCTTCCTTGTCAAGAACACACCGAAGAGGAAGACCATCCCTCCGGTCGCGGCCAAAGCAGGCAACAATATGAAGGTGAAGAAGCCGATATACGGGTTGCCGGCAGGCACGGCAGTGACCAGGATGAGAATGACTACGGCTATGCTGAACAGGATGATGGAAGCGCCCGACGCGATGAGCAGGTCGCTGAACAGCTCACGAAGCCAGCGGAGGGCGCCGTTAGGTCCGGCTCGGCGTCTCGTTCCTGCGACGACCCCTCCCTCCCCATCGCCAGCAGCCTCCAGCGGCACTTGCGCCGCCATCCCTTCCGGGGCCGGCGCCACACCCGGTTCTTTCCCCGCACCCACTGCGGTCGATGAGGCGGCGCCAAAGCGCGCCTCAAACTCCAGAGCATGCTCCTTCCGGTAGCGCTCCCTGGGGACCTTGCCAGTGAAGATGGACGAGTTCAACGGGAATATCCCCGGGGCGGCATGGTTGAAGAAGAGGTGGACCAGTACTATCCAGGCTGCTGCCAGTACGGCCTCGTCGCCATGGGCCACCAGCGCCGCCGGGACTATCCATCCAGGCAGGAAGTTGGTGAAGAAGACGGGATACATCAGGATGAGTGCGGAAGCCCCGAACACCGGCATCCCCCAGAATATGGCGAAGTAGTCGAACTTCTCTCGCCAGTTGAACCGGCCGTACTGCGGTCTCTCTTTGGCCAGGCCCAGGTAGTACCGGACCTCCTGGAAGAAGTCGAAGAAGTCCTTGAGAGTGGGCACCATTTGCACCGGGAAGGGTTTCTTGGCGACGAACGTGCCATACGCTATGTACACCAAGTGGTAGAGACAGTCAGCCAGCATGGTCCAACCGGCGATGCGATGAACAGTCCTGGTATTCTCTACACCCCCCCAGAAGCCGATCCACCACTGGCTGGTGGCCCAACCGGAGAACTTCAAGGGCATCCCGGTGGCCACCAAAACGACAAAAGTGACCATCATCACCAGGTGCTGGACCCGCTGATGGACATCGAAGCGCCGCACCGCCTCTTGAGAGGACAGCGATTCTGGCTTAACGGGGCCCGTTTCGCCTACTCCTTCCATCGGTTTAGCCCCCATTTAACGCCGGCAGATGCCGCGAGAACTACGCCCAGTCCAACAACGAAAGAGGTGAGACCCAGGAAGAACTTCTCCGCATAAAACACACCCGGTGAGTGCTTGGGCGAGGCTTCCTCATGGCCCAGGAAGCCGCTGGCAAACTCCTCCCCGGCCCCGGGATGGCACTGCTCGCACGTCTTGGCCAGGTTTTCCACGCCCGCCACTGGCGACTGGGGGTCGTTGGCACTCTTTATGTCATGTGTCCCGTGGCAGTTGGTGCAGGTGGCCTTGTCCAGTTGGCTGATTTCGTATGTGCCAAGCCTTATGGCCCTGCCATGGAAGCTGCGCATGTAGGTGTCGTAGACCTTCTCCACGATTCCGTACCGTTCCATCAGTTGCTCATTCCCATGACACTGGCCACACGTCTCAGAGATATTCTTCTTGTAAGCGGATGCTCTGTATTCCAGCACCCGAACGACATTGTGAGGGTTGCTGGTCGAACTGTGGCAGTCCACACACGTTGCCACGTCGGCATTGCCTTGGGCCAACTGCTGACCGTGGATGCTATTCTTGTGGACTTCATACTGGTAGCTGTGGCACATGCCGCACTTTTGGGCAAGGGAAAGCTTGGTTAGCGGGGTCTCCACTTCATGGGGTTTGGAGGTATGGCAAGCCGTGCAGTCAATGTACCGGTGGGCAGATGTATTGAGGAATTCCTCTTTGACGAACAGGGACACCTTCTTCCCTTCCCCGTTTATCTTGGAGAGTTCGGGATTGCCATGGCACAGCAGGCACTGGTTGAGGTCGAGGCCGTAGGTGGAACGTGACGTAAGGCCCAAGACAATGATGGCGGTGAAAAAGGCTGCAGCCAGGCCCAAGAGGAAGAGGACCAACCGGCCTCTGGCTGTTGCTATTCCTTTGTCCCCGAGGAGGACGAAGCTCAATAAACCCAACTGTGTGTTCCCCTCTCTGAGTCCGCAGCCCATGCTGGATGTGAATCACTTCACATCGCCAGGGAACTTTTATACTTTTTTCACGAGCTCCAAGGTCATATACTAACTCAGGTCAACCACGATGTCAAGAGGCCAGCAGCCTCACTCTCTCAGCGGCCCCGGCCTTGTCTTCGGCAGGCTCCTTCTTCACCTGGAACAAGACCTTTTGCGCCAGGGTCACCTCGTTCCAATGAGAGTCTTCCAGGTCTGTCAGGTGGAAGAAATACTGTCCTCCCTTCTCCGCCCGAATGAAACCATAGCCCTTGTCTTTGAAAACCTTCTCGATCTCTCCCGAGTAGGCGCCCCGTGGCGCTTCCGGAGGCTCCTCGGAAACGCTGGCCACCGAGTCGGCCACCAGCTCTCTCTGGGCAGCCGCTTTCTCCTCGACGAACTTCCTGCGGCAGTCCTCACAGTAGAACGGCTGACCTCTTCGCAGGCGGTAGGTCGTCCACACCTTCTTGTCGCCCACGTGCAGCGGCGACTGGCACTCCAATAGTCGCTTCTCATAGGTCAGCTCGATCTGAGACACCACGTCGTTCAGCCAGATGATGTCCATGTCTTTGACTCGCGCGTTGTCCAGGGGGTCGGTGTACTCCGGCGCACAGCAGTCCTTGATGCTGGCTATGGCGATCCGTTTTCCCAAACGCCTCACGTGCTGAAGGACAGGCAGATAGTCGCGGTCGCCAATGACCGCGATGGCCAGGTCGTATGCATTGGGGATGGCAGCGTAATAGAGCAGAGACGTGGCCAGGGCAATGTCTACGCACTTTTCCTTCGGCTCGAAATCGTCGTTCGGGTCCCGGTCCTTCCTTCGCAGCCGCCGTCCCCGGAAGTTGATGGGGAATACGTCTACTTCGTAGTGAAACTCCTCTTTGAGTATGTTGAAGAAGTCCAGCCGACGTTGCACCGCTTCATCGTCCCTGAGGTCGTAGTTGACCGCAACGCTCCCGAACAGATAGACTCGGACCAGGTCTGTGTCAGCAAGCCTCAGCTGTTCGGCCACCTTGGACCCCAGGACCTTGGGGAGCAGACCGTAGTCTATGTGCATGTCCGGCAAGCCGTGGCTCTCCGCCAGCTTGGGAGTGCTGGAGTAAAGCCATGTGCCATCAATGAACATCATCACCTTGGCCACTTGATCCTCCTTTGTCGTTCTGTCGGCGCCTTGGCCTTCAGGACCCAGCCCGCAGGGAGCAGCACGAGCCGTGGGTGCTCACTCCTCTCTACCGCCTCCCGCCGCTTAACTCTGCCGGTCCGGCGGCCAAGGCTATCCCGGCTAATTCTTCTCAATGCGTGCGACAATGGGGTTTTGTCCTTCGACCGTGCTGAGATGTCCCTTCAGCCATGCCCACACATGCCAAACAGGTGTCGCGGACATTGTGGCATGGTGTAGGCGTGAAAGCAAGGCAAGCGCTGCCGCCCTGGTCAGTGAATTTGGATTGATTGGCAGATACGATATGAATGCGATAGTGTTACACCCAAGAGGTAGCGATGAAGAAGTCGTCGAGCCTGCTGAGGTCCAGATTGTTGGGGGCTTAAGGGAGACATCCACACCCTGGGCTGGGGCGTCGTTGCTGATTGAGTTGTTTCGAGCTTCGGGGGTAGAAGCTGTGGCTGACAAGGTGCTGCCGGGCAAGAGGTCGAGCAAGGGACTGACGCTCGGCCAGATGGATGCAGGCCGCACGCAACATTCCCTTGGGGGTTACCCCCCTACCGCTGCTGCCCGCGTAGGGCACTGAGCACATCAGCGACAGTCACAATCTTGGCAAAACTAACCCCTACAGTCGTCAGGCTGGCCGACTCCATCTCTTCGGTGAAGGACGAGGTCGTCTCGCGGGGCAGCAGAACATGGTAATCTCTGAAGAAGGCATCCCGTATTGTCGATTCCACGCAGATGTTGGTGGCCACGCCCGTGACAACCAACGCCTCCACCTTAAGACCGCGCAGCAGCGTCTCCAGGTCAGTGTTGTAGAAGGCGCTGAAGCGGTTCTTTGTCACAATGTAGTCACACTCCGCGGGGGCCAGTTCCGCGATGATCTCGGCGTCCCAGGACCCAGCCACGCAGAAGCCGAAGGCCTTGGCTGTCGGCGACAACTCAGCCATTAGCCCGGCGTCGGCGTAGTCGGGCCGGAACCACATCTTGGTGAAAACGACTGGCGCTCGCACGCGACGGAACGCCTCCGCAAGCTGTCGGATCGGTTCTACCGTACCCTGGTTCCGCTCCACGTTGCGCCCGCGCTTGGCGCAAGAGCCGTCGGAGCTCACAAAGGCGTTCTGCATATCTATGATTACCAGGGCCGTCTTTGCGATATCAAGGGTCAAGCTAGACGTCGGGGGCCCGCTTAGACTTGCCACGCCTTCTCCTTTCTGGCGAGCAGGTGTCCCACTCATCGCTACGCCTGCACCCGCGAGATCTTGACCTTAGTGCAGATGTCCATGTTCATGGCAGGGACATCCATGTGCTCGAAGTCCAACGGCAGCAGCCACTCGAAGTTAGCCCCTTTGCCCTTCTGGCTGGCGATGGGAAGGTGCTTCGACCAGTGGCCTCCGAAACCGGAGAGTCCCACAGCTTCAGGATGTATTCCCTGAGACAATCTGGCGATGGCTTGCACCTTGCCACCGGTGGAGTGGGACTCTAGCTCCACCCAGTCACCGTCTTTGATGCCCTTCTTGGTTGCCGTATCCTCGTTGATTACCAAGTAGTAGGCGTAAGGGTCCATCCTGGAGACCTCGTCAAGCCAGGCGTTGTTGCCGGTGCTGGTGAACGTCTGGAAAGGCATGCGAAAGTAGAAGGCCCAGAGATCATAATCGGGGCGCTTCTCTTCGTGCGAAGGACACGGGTTCCAGTCCGGCAGAGGCTGGAACTGGTTGGTCGGAAAGCCCTCTATCCCATGCTCCTTCTTCACCCTCTCGATATCCTCGGCGATCTTCGGGAAGAACTCAAAGTAGATAGGGACGCGGGCCTTGATGAAAGCTTTCCAATAGACCTCCTCCACCTTCTTGGGCCATCGGATAACGCCGTGCTCTTTGAACCATTCCCAGCCGTGCTCCTCTCCAAACAGGCTCTTGAACCGTCGGTCAACGAAGTCTTCCAGAGTGTATCTCTTGCTGGGGTCAAGCTTGTAGGGGTCAGACAACTGGGTCATATTCAGGACGGAGTACATCTCGGGCAGCACTCCCATTCTCTCGGCCAGCTCGAGGATGACCTCGTTGCTGGGCCGTCGCTGGTACATCGGCTCGACCACAGGCTGCGCCACATGGTACGCCCACTCCTGGACCGGCAGACCGTTGAACCATAGGTCGGGCGACGGGTCTACCCTCTCCAGGTAGCAGGCGTCGGGCAAGACGATATCTGACAGGTCGGTGGACTCATCCAGGAAAAGGCTGAACGAAGCGGTGAAGATGTCCTTGAACGCCCTGGCGACGAGATTGGGGTCCGCCAGGGTCATGAGGTAGTTCGAGGCAAAGTGGAAATGGAACTCTATCTTGTAGGGGAGCTTGTACTTCTCGGGGTCCAACAGGGCCAGCGGGATCATGGGGCTCATGACAACGGCGGTGGGAATCATGTCAAGCATGCCGTAGGTCTCTGGTTTGCGCACCTCTGCCGGCGGGTAGGGCTTTTTGGCCACATTGGTGCTCCACATACCGGGAGACATGAGTCCGTCCAGACCCTGACTGGGAGACCAAGCTGGCCGGCCCGTGCCGGGGTACCCGAAGGAGCGCGAGTTATGGCCCAGAAGGCCGCCCGGTACGTTCGATGCTCCGACGATCTCTCCCAGAAGCTCCATCGCCATGGAGTTGAGCGTTGCATTCTTGTGCCCCTGAGCGCCCTTGAAGTACATCACGGCCACCGGCCGATAAGGCATCTCCTTGCCCTCCAGGACAATCTTGCTGCCTATCCGCGCATTCTCCCCGAACTCCTTGGCCAGGCGGCGGATGGTGGCAGCAGGTACCGTCGTCAGGTCGGTGACCGACTCCGGGGTGTACCGCTTCACGTGCTCTTTCAGAAGGCTGAATGCGGTCCGGGCGCGCACGCCCTCCGCTTCATATTCCCCTTCCAGGGCGAACTCCTTGACCGTAGGGTCGTCGTAGGTCTTGGCGCGCCCTTCATGGGCGTCCCACACCAGAGGCTTCCGGCTGTCCCTGTCCCTAACGTAGCGACCATCTGGACCTATGAGATAAGGCCCATTGGTATGTTCTCTCAGATACTCTCGGTCATAGATGCCCAACTCATTGAGCATCACATTGACCATGGCCAGGGCCATGGCGGCGTCGGTGCCGGGACGGATGGGGACCCACTCGTCCGCCTTCTCACCGGCCATGCCCATGTAGGGTTCGATCACTACCTGTTTCATGCCCCTGGCCCGGGCGTCGGCCATCATGCGCGTCATACCGCTCACGGTGTAATAAGCGCCGGCCCCCACCGGGGTCCCGAAATTCAGTATGTAGTTGCAGTGGAGTGGATCGGGCCACTTGCACCAGGCACCGTGAAGAAGCCCGCCAAAGAGGTGCTCGGCATTGCCACAGTGGGGACCGGCGCCGGACACCCAGTAGTTCGCAGCCCCCAACGCGGCGTTTATGAACGCGTTGTTGACCGCCATGCCGCCGCCGGCCACGACGACGGAGCTGCTGACGAGGACACCCCGGGGATTCGTCTTCTGCAGCTTCTTCAGCTTTTCGGTGATGGTATCCAGGGCCTCATCCCAGGTTATCTCCACCCACTTGGGGTCAACGCCGATGCCCTTCTCGGGGTTGGTCCTCTTCATAGGGACGTTTACCCGGTTGGGATCGTACAGGAGCATGATGCCCGAAGCTCCCCGCGGGCACAGCCGACCCTGGTTGACCGGGGTGTCAGGATTGCCCTCGATCTTGACGACAACCCCGTTTACCCGGTGCACCTTGATTGGGCACCGGCTGTAACAGAGGCTACAGGCGCTGGGAATCCAAACATCGTCCTTAATGTCTACCCGTTCCCTAGCCGTCTTGGTTTCCGTCGTGGCCACGGCTACCTCCTTCATCGACCTTTCGGTCCCGCTACTGACCGGCTTCCCACTCGCCGGTGAATGCCCTCGAGGCCCCTCCCTGCATAGCCGTTATGACAAAGATGGAAACTTCGGCTCCCGGACCAGGTAACTTCTGGTCAAGGTCGCCCGCTTGTACGGTGCGATCGCCCACGACGATGTTCCCCGATTCTTGAATATTGCCGTCGCCCCGGAAGCCCCGACGGCGGAAGTCCTCTCCGTACTTCCGTGTGAGGCCCGAGATAGCCTCGCGCAAGGTGGAGCCCTCCGGTGCGTCCATCTCGACGCCGGGACCATCCACCACATCTCTTAGCTGTCCGTAGAACCTGAACTTCACTGTGAGCATGGTCTCCCCTGGTACACCCACTAACACTAGGCCAGACCGAGACACCCCGTGGACTTTCGGGTCAGCGGCGGCACCGAGCGGCTAGAGGCCCGTCACGACCTCTTCGCCAGCGACTCAGCCATGGGCGGCACGTAGAGCCCAGCCTTGAGGATGGAGTATGTGAGGTAGTAGTCACCCACGAGCGAAAGAGCGCCAATCAGGCCCAAATAAGCCATGCTTGTGGTGAAGAACAGGCTGAGAGCGCCCAGGGCTATAGGAGCAGCCAGTCCCAGCAGCACCACACCAAGGTAGAAGGCAAAGCTCGCCCTCCCCTTGAGCAGCTCCATGACCGAACGCTGCGCAGTAACGTTGGCTCCGTACATCCCTGAGAGGTAGAACAGCACCAGGATGCCCGAGGACACGACCACCCACAGCTTCACCAGGTCGGCATGCTCCGGCGCACCTTCCCCAAGGACCGCCCAGGCGACAAAGAGAAGGGCCAGCCCTCCTCGAGTCCCGTAGGCCAGGTAGAGAGGCGGCAGCAAAGGGGTGTTCCAGAAGGGTACTGCCTTGTTGACCGCAAGGACGAACCCCTTGTAAACCAGGAGCCACAGGGCGCCGAAGAGGGAAAGGCCCAGGAACACTTTTCCCAGGGCTGAATCTGGGCCCCAGGGCAGCCCGTCCGCGTAGAACGGAAGCATGTACAAGAAGGCCGGTGGGGTGAAGATGGCAATCCCCCAGATGCCCCGGCTGATCCACGATGACTGGGGGCGCAACAGCATTCTCCAGAACCGCTGGGGCTTGCCGAGGAAGGCCAAGTGGAAGCCTCCGCTCCCCACAAGAACAACCAGGAGGCTCAACACCAGGCCCAGCCCATAGTCGTAATAGGCCGAGGCAGCCCAAGTCCCGGCACCGACCCCCGACAGGAAGAAAGCCGTTGCTAGGCAGAGACCCCTCTTGTCAATCCACTCCCGCTGAGGGCGGAAGGAAGCCCTCAGGTCCTCGGTGATCTTGTCGAAAGGGTCCGTTAGAAAGGACGTGTCCGGCATTGCAATCTCCTTAAGAATTCAGCAATCCAAAGCTCTAACGCGGCGGAAGGTAGTACACCGAGGGGTCAGTGCCCAACTCGGGGTGAAGTTGAAAGGCCTGACCCGTCGCGAGGAGATGTGACACCTCGCTGGCAGGATCGTCCAGGTCGCCGAAGAATCTGGCCTCGCACATACAGTTGGCGACGCAAGACGGCGTCACCTCCCGGTCCACGCCTGGCTTCAGGCCCTTCTTCTTGGCCTCGGCCAGCTTGTGGCTGCAGAAATCGCACTTCTCCACTACTCCAGTGGGATGTTTGGCGTACCCCACCTTTTCGAAGGGTGTCAAACCCTGCCCCGGGTAGTACTCTCTCTGTTTGGCATGGAAATAGCGCGAGCCATACGGGCAAGCCATCAAGCAGGCGCGGCAACCGACACACTTGTCCTTGTCTACGGTGACCACCCCGTTCTCCTGGTTCTTCTCCGTAGCACCGGTGGGGCACACCGCCAGACAGGCCGGCTCCTTGCAATGGAAGCACAGCAGAGGCAGGCTGGTCTTCCTCACATTGGGGTACTTCCCCTGCTCCAGCTTCTTCACCCGCGCCAGCAGCACACCAGGCGGCGTGGCATTCTCCGCTTTGCACGCTATCTGGCAGCCGTAGCAGCCGATGCACCGCTTCAGGTCTATCACCATCCCATATCTCATCCTAAGCCTCCACCCTCGAAATCTTGACCTTCACACAGATGTCCTGGTTCAAGTTGGGAACGTCCATGTGTTCGAAGTCCAGGGGCAGTAGCCAGGCGAAGGCAGCGCCCTTCCCCGGCTGATTGGCGATAGGCAGGCCCTTGGCCCAGCGACCGCCGAAGCCGGAGATGGCCGCGCATTCCGGATGTATGGCCTGGGAAAGCTTGGCTTTGGCCTTCACCTTGCCTGCAGTCGCCCCGGATTCCACCTCTACCCAATCGCCATCCCTGATCCCCTTCTTGCCGGCAGTATCCTCGTTTAGGACGACGAAATGGGCATAGGGGTCCATGCGTCCGACCTCGTCCAGCCAGGCATTGTTGGCCGTGCTGGTGAACGTATGGAACGGCACCCTGAAGTAAAAGGCGAAAAGGTCGAAGTCGGGCCGGGTCTCCTCGTGAGAGGGGCAGGGATGCCAGTCCGGCAGCGCCTGGAATGCCCAGGTGGGGAAGTCGGGGATGCCGTGCTCCTTCTTGACCCTCTCGATGTCCTCTCCAACGGTCTTGATGGACTCGAAGTAAATGGGCACACGAGCCTTCGTGAACGGGTGCCAGTACATCTCCTCCACCTGCTTGGGCCACCGCACAAGCCCGCCATGCTCGCGCATGTATTGGACACCGCGTTCCTCGCCGAAAAGGCTCTTGAAGCGTCGGTCCGTCAACTCCTCCAGGGTATACTTCTTGTTCAGGTCTAGCCTGTAGGGGTCCACGACGAATAACAAGTTGAACAAGGCGTTGAAGTCGGGGAGCGCCCCCATTCGCTCTGCCACCTCGAGAAGGACCTCGCCGCTGGGTCGCCGTTGATGCATAGGCTTGACCACCGGCTGCCCGAGGTGATATGTCCAGTCTCCCACCGCCGTCCCGTTGAGGAACGTATCTGGCTGCAACTCCCATCGCTCCAGGTATGACGCATCGGGCAGCACCACGTCGGAAAGCGCGGTGGACTCGTCCAGGTACAGGCTGAACGAAACGGTGAATACGTCCTTGAAAGCTTTGGCGACCAGGTTGGGGTCAGCCAGGGTCATCAAGTAGTTCCCTGCCCAGTGCAGATGGAGGTCTATCTTATATGGGAGCTTGTATTTCTCCCGCTCCAGCAGGCCGATAGGCGTAAGGGGGCTGGCAACGACTGCTGTCGGCACCAGGGAATGGAAGGTGTAAGAGTCCGGCGGCCTGGCCTCTTCGTGAGGATAAGGGATTCTGCCCGCCCGGGGACCGGCTACCGTAGCCTGCTCGCCCTTAGAGGTGATGCCGCGCAGCCCAGCCCAGTTGCCGACGACCATCAGACCGTCAGGCCCCTCGCTCGGGAAGAAATAGGGCCGTCCCGTCTCGGGGTGGCCAAGGCAACTGGCGTTCAGTCCCAGTAGGCCGCCAGGCACATTGGAGGCCCCGACTATCTCGGTGAGCAGCTCCATAGCCATGCTGCTCAGCGTGGAGTTCTTGTGTCCCTGCGCCCCCTTGAAGTAAAGGACAGCCACCGGCCGGTACGGCAATACATGCCCCTGTACCACGATGGTGCTGCCTATCCTGGCGTTCTCCCCGAACTCCCTGGCCAGGCGTCGGATGGTGGCCGCCGGCACGCCGGTCAGGTCGGCGGCCGTTTCCGGAGTGTACTTCTTCACATGGTCTTTGAGGATGCTGAAGGCCGTCCAGGCGCGAGCGCCCTGGGCAGTGTAGCTCCCCTCCAGGGCCAACTCTTTCACGCTGGGATCATCATAGGTCTTGGCCCGGCCTTCCTGGACATCCCAGACGAGGGGCTTCTTGGTCTCGCGGTCCCTGACGTAGTGCCCGTCGGGCGCGATGAGGTACGGGCCATTGGTGGAATGCGTGAGATACTCGGCATCGTAGATCTTGTATTCGTTAAGCAACAGGTTGATCATTGCCAGGGCCATAGCCGCATCGGTGCCGGGACGAATGGGGATCCATTCATCCGCCTTCTCGGAGGGCTGCCCCATGTAAGGCTCGATTACTACCTGCTTCATCCCCCTGGCCCGGGCATCCGCCGTGGCGCGGGCGAGCGCGGTAACGCTATAGTACATGCCCATCCCTGATGGGGTGCCGAAGTTCAGGAGATAGTTGCAGTAGTTGGTGTCCGGCATCTTGCACCAAGCTGCGTGCAACATCCCCCCGAACAAATGTTCGGCGTTGCCGCAGTGCGGACCGGCGCCGGACACCCAGAAGTTGGGGGCTCCCACCACCGCCGTCACGAACAGGTTATTGAACCCTCCTCCCCCCGCCGTCACGGAGCCGGTGGTCAAGACGCCCCGGGGGTTGTCCTTGCGGACGTTCTTCAGCTTCTCCGTCAAGATGTCGAGCGCTTCGTCCCAGGTTATCTCCACCCACTTGGGATCAACGCCGATGCCCTTCTCCGGGTTGGTTCGTTTCAGCGGCACGTTCACCCGGTTGGGGTCATAAAGCTGCATGATGCCTGCGGCGCCCCGGGGGCAGAGCCGTCCGTTGCTATTCGGGCTGTTGGGGTTACCCTCGATCTTGACCACCACCCCGTCCACACGGTGCACCCGTATGGGACAGTGGCTGTAGCACTGAAAACAAACAGTCGTTATCCAGACATCGTCTTTGGTAGCTTCACGAGTCACTCCGGCCACCATCAGTCCCTCCTCGCTTGCGTCCAGCCCGATCCCAGTTCTTGGAGCGTCGCCAGGACAACAGACCCTTCCCTCAAAGTGTGCTTCATCTCTTGTCCGCCTCGGCGCGAGTCACCTTGACCTTGACACACAGGTCCTGGTTCATGGAGGGAACATCCATATGCTCGAAGTCCAGGGGCAGCAGCCACTCGAAACAGGCCCCCTTCCCCTCCTGGCTGGCGATGGGCAAGTGCTTCGACCAGTGTCCGCCGAAACCAGACATGGCCAGAGCTTCAGGATGGACGCCCTCGGACAGCCTGGCCCGCGCCCGGACCTTGCCCAGAGTAGCGCTGGACTCTACCTCCACCCAGTCTCCGTCCTTTATCCCTTTCTTCTCCGCCGTTGCCGGGTTCATCACCACAAAGTGGGCATAGGGGTCAATCCGAGAGACCTCGTCCAGCCAGGCGTTGTCCGCTGTGCTGGTGAACGTCTGGAAGGGCGTCCGGAAGTAGAAGGCCCACAGGTCATACTGTGGCCGCTTCTCTTCATGGGACGGACAGGGGTTCCAGTCCGGGAGGGCCTGGAACTGGTCGGTGGGAAAGTCAGGTATGCTGTGCTCCTTCTTCACCTTCTCGATATTCTCTCCGACCGTCTTGATGGATTCAAAGTAGATGGGCACCCGGGCGTGAACAAAGGGCTTCCAGTAGACTTCTTCCGCCTTCTTGGGCCAGTGAAGCACTCCGTGCTCTCGGAACCATTCCAGGCCGCGCGCCTCGCCGAACAGACTCTTGAACCGGCGGTCCATGATCTCTTCCAGGGAGTATCGCTTGTTGGGGTCCAGTTGGTGGGAGTCGTCCATGTGCATGGCATTGATGAGCATGTTCATCGCTGGCAGAAGGCCGACTCTCTCCGCGAGCTCGAACACGACGTCGTAGTTGGGACGCCTCTGGTGCATAGGGGCCACGGCCGGCTGTCCCACGTGGTACGTCCATTCCTTGACGGGCAGGCCGTTGAAGAAGACGTCGGGCATGGCCTCCCATTTCTCCAGATAGCAAGCGTCGGGCAGGACGATGTCCGAGAACTCGGTAGACTCGTCCAGGAACAGGCTGAAGGACACCGTGAAGACGTCTTTGAACGCCTTGGCCACCAGGTTGGGGTCTGCCAGGGTCTGGATGTAGTTCCCCGCGAAGTGCAGGTGAAGGTCTATCTTGTAATCGAGGTTATATCTCTTGGGGTCCATCATAACCAGAGGGGGCATGGGACTGGCGACGCAGAGCGTGGGTACCAGTTCATGAAGGGTAAAGGTGGAAGGTTTCTGCACTTCCTTGTGAGGATAGGGCCCCCTCCCGTCCCTGAACCCGCCCCGCGGACCGCCTCTTCCGCCCCACGTGCCCGTGATCATCAGGCCGTCCGGGCCCTGGGCGGGTATGTACCTCGGCCTGCCCGTCTCCGGGTGCCCCAGAGAGCACGCATTGACACCCAGCAGACCGCCGGGAACATTGGAAGCTCCCACTATCTCCACCAGGAGCTCCAGCGCCATAGAGTTGAGGGTTGAGTTCTTGTGGCCCTGGACCCCTTTGAAGTAGAGCACCGCTACAGGTCTGTAGGGCAACTCCTTGCCCTCCACCACGATGGTGCTGCCGATGCGCGCGTTCTCGCCAAACTCACGGGCTAGGCGGCGAATGGTGCCAGCCGGGACCGTGGTGATCTCCGAGGCCATTTCGGGAGTGTACTTCTTGACGTGCTCCTTCAGCAGGCTGAAAGCCGTTCTGGCGTGGACGCCCCGCACTTGGAACTCCCCCTCCAGGGCGAAGTCGCCGATAGTGGGGTCGTCGTAGACCTTTGCTTGCCCGTCCGAGGCGTCGCCTACCATCGGCTTGCCGGTCTGTTCGTCCCTCAGATAGTGGCCATCCGGGCCCACCAGGTAAGGGCCATTGGTGTGTCCCTTCAGATAGGGCGCGTCATAGATGCCGTACTCGTTAAGGAGCAGGTTGACCATGGAGAGAGCCATCGCAGCGTCGGTGCCGGGACGAATGGGCACCCATTCGTCAGCCTTCTCCGAGGGCATACCCATGTACGGTTCGATGACCACCTGCTTCATCCCCCGGGCTCTGGCGTCGGCCATGAGCCGGGCCATCGCGGTGACGCTGTAGTAAGCGCCAGCTCCCGACGGCGTGCCGAAATTGAGGATGTAGTTGCAGTACGTGGTATCAGGCTGCTTGCACCAGGCGGCGTGAAGCAAGCCCCCAAACAGGTGCTCGGCATTGCCGCAATGGGGGCCAGCGCCGGATACCCACCCATTGGCCCCCCCCGTGAGGGCGCTCGCGAAAAGCGCATTGATGAAGCTGCCGCAGTTGGTTACCGAGCTGGTGGTCAGGATGCCCTGGGGATTGGTGGCCATGACCTTCTTCAGCTTCTCTGTGACGGTATCCAGGGCCTCCTCCCAGGAGATCTCCACCCACTTGGGGTCAACCCCGATGCCTTTCTCCGGGTTGGTCCGCTTGAGGGGAGTGTTCACTCGATTCGGGTCGTAGAGCAACATGATGCCCGAGGCTCCACGCGGGCACAACCTTCCATTCCCTACGGGGCTGTCCGGATTACCCTCGATCTTCACCACGACGCCGTCTACCCGGTGCACCTTGATGGGGCACCGGCTGTAGCATACGCTACAATTGGACGGAATCCAGACATCGTCTTTCACGACGACTTTGGCCTGCCCAGTTTCCATTTCAGCCTCCTGGCTTATGTCAAGTCCAGCCGGGGTGTAATGAACATGATAGCGTTACAAGCCCGCGTGGACAAGGGCGAAGTTCAGCCCTGCGACAAAGCAACCGCCCGCCCTACACCACTTCCATGACACGACGCTCACGGGCCACGACGATCCGCGCCAGAATGGCCGCCACCAGACAGATGGCTGAGAGGGCGACTCCCAAGGCGGCCGCCCTTTGCTGGTCTCCCGAACTCATCATAAACTGGAACATCAGCACCGGGACGGTGTTGGAGCCGGGCAAGACTATGTACAGGATGAGGATGAGGGCCTGGCTGGCGGCGAAGAACCTCAGCAGCCAGTTGTTTACCAGGGCAGGCGCCAGCAAAGGCAAGACCACTCGCCTCATGGTCTGGAGCCAGGAGGCCCCCGAGACCCGGGCCGATTCCTCCAGTTCCGCTCCCAACTGGACCATGGCACCGTTCAAGAGCCTCATGGCGACGGGGGTTGAATCTATCATAACCACGATGGCCATCAAGAAGATGCTGCCAAAGAGCAGCTTGAGGCCCGGTATGCCGCCCAACACCGCCCAGTAGATGCCGACCGCCAGAACGATGCCAGGGCTGGCCCGAGGCACCCAGGTGAGCACCTCTATCAGCGCCCTGCCTTTAAGCCTGGTTCTGAGATAGGCATAGCTCAGCAGGCCATGCACGACAGTGCTTCCCGTAGCTACCAGGGCAGCCAGCACAAGAGTGTTCTTGAAGGCCTTTATCGTCGCTGGGTCCCGGAAAACGAGCTTCCAGTATTGGGTAGTGAGGCCGGAGTCTATAAGCCCCCAGCCTTTGAGGAATGTGGACAGTACCAGGGCAGCCACGGGCAATAAGACGCCGACGATAACCCAGGCCACCATGATGCCGAAGGCGACCCACTTCCACCGCCCCAGGTCGGTTGGTCTCACGTTGAAGCCGCGACCCGTGACCGTGACGAACTGCCGACCTCCCAGGATCCTGAACTGGAGATATATCACGCCCGCCACAAAGATGAGGAATATATTGGCGGTGGCCATGGCGCCGGGATAGTCAATGGGTGTGGTGCCGAACAGATACCAGATATAAGTGGTGAAAACGTAAATGCCCTTCGGCGCCAGCAGGAATAGCTCCATCTCAAAGGATGAGAGGACGAACAGGAAGGCCAGCAGGCTGGTCCCCAGGATGGCAGGCATCATCACGGGCACCGTTATGCGGAAGAGGGTGGTCAAATTGCTGGCTCCGCAGGTCCGGGAGGACTCCTCCATGCTGGCATCCATGTTCCGGAAGGCCGGACCGATGAACACGTAGAATATGGCGCCCGCAAACACCACGCTCAGAAAGATCAACCCCCACAGGGAGCGGATATCCAGGGGCGGGTTGGCCAGATTGAACGTATCCATGAGCAACCTGTTGATGAGGGAGCCTCTGCCCGAGGCAAGGAAGAGCCAGGCCAGGATGACGGGCAGTGGCGGCAGGAAGATCCTGAGCCAGATGAAGTTCTCAAAGACACCCCGACCCGGTGTATTGGTACGCGTGAGGATCCAGGTGAACACGATGGCGAAAGCCACGCTGAGGCCGGTCCGCACCAGGGCCAGGCCGATGGTCATGATGAGAGCCTTGTACGTCCGCCACTGACTCCAGACCCGGCCGTACCCGTCCAACGTGAAGGGGGCATCGGTCCCTGGCGGACCGCCCTTGAAGCTGGCGTAGACCACCATGAAGATGGGATAGACCATGAATAACGCCAGGACGCCCAGGAGCGGGAACAACGCGTAGGGCTTGAGGCGCTCCCATGTCCAGGGAGACGTCATTCGTCCTGACTGGACCGCCTCAGCGGATGATTGCGTCACGCGACCTCCTCTACTCTAGAAAGCCAACCCTGCCTGCGCATCCTTCTCGCCGGTAACTCAAAGGTCAACCTCGGATTCGCCCACAAAGAACCCCCCGCCGGGTTGGACGAAGGACTGGCTAGCCACCTAGCCAGGTCCTTCGTCCCGGCGCAGCGTACGCCCGTGACCGGCACGCGAGTCCTTCCCTAGAGACCCCCTACGGATTGCAATTGCGCGGGTGGCGGCGGGTACTGACCCCAGAACCCCATGGAGGCGTCCTTTACGTCTTTCAGGAAGGCATCCTTGGTCATACCTTCCTTGGCCAGCTTGAACATGGTCCTTCTGGCATAAGCGTAGTCCTCAAAAGTGTACCATTGAGGCTCCTCCAGCCAGAACTGGGTCATGGGCTTCTGGGCCCAGTATTTCGGCTCTATGGGGTTGGGCACATCACGGCGTAGCGAGGTTATGATCCCCTTGTGATTGACCCATTTCGTGTTCCCTTCTTTGGACAGGAGCCAGTTCATCATTACCATGGCGGCGTTGGGGTGAGGTACCGTCGTCGGCAGCCCGCCCATGAGGGAAGTGACTGGCGTCCCCGGCATGGGAGAATCGAAGCTCTCCGTCTTGACGCTGGGGTTATTGAAGAACGCGTTCTGTTCCTTGACGTTGCCCGCGGTCTGCGTCAAGAACTGGTACAGGAAAATGCCGCAGTCGCCCGTGTACCATGGATTCTGCCCCAAGAAGAAGAAGTAGAAGTTGCTGTTCCCCTTGTTGGCATACTGGTGGTAGAACTCGGGCCACCAGTCGGCGTAACCCAGGCTGCGGAAGCCTCTCCAGAAGCGGTTGTCCAGGAAGACGTTATTGATCGGGTCGTTCTCGCAGATCTTCCCCTTGTAAAAGGGATCCAGGAGGTCTTGTGGTTTCTTGGGGACCCTGTCCGGAGGGATCAGTTTGGTGTTGTACTCGAAGTTGCCGGCGCCGATGGCCATGGCGGGCCAGAGCCGAGCGCTGTACCGGCTTACCATGGGATTGGCATACCATACGTTCGGGTCATTGATATCCTTCACCGCCGGCAGGTTGTCCATGGGTTTGAGGATGCCCATGGGCTCCACCGACCCCACCTGCCCCGAACCGATGGTCTGCCACACATCCACAACCTTGATGCCCGCCCGGTACTCCGACTTAAGGCGCTCCACCATGGTGGTGACCGTTTGGGCGACGATCTCGACCTCAATTCCGTAGGTGCTCTTCATGCCCTCCTTGACCATGTCTCCAGTCCAGCCGGGGAACCAGCAATAGCATAGGACCTTGCCTTCCTTCTTGCCAGCCTCCACTATCTTGGCCCAGTCGGCGTCCGAGATAGTGTTGGCGGGAGCCGGTCCAGGCAGGACTTTCTTAGCTGTAGGGGTGGGAGTAGCTGGAACGGGCGTCGCAGTAGGAGCAGCCGGTACGGGGGTAGGTGTGGCTGTCGCCGGGACCGGCGTTGTCCCCGGCCGCGACGTAGGTGTCGCGGGAACTGGGGTTGCCGTGGGGGCCACAGGAGTAGAAGTAGCAGCGGCCGGCCTGGGAGTCGGCGTCGCCGTGGCCGGAACAGCAGTAGGCGTTGCGGTAGGCGGCCTCGGCGTCGGCGTGGGCGTAGCCTTGGCGCCGCAACCAACCAGGACAACCAGGAGGACCCCCAGCACGATGATGCCTATCCAGAGCTTGATCTGACCCTTCATATATTGCCTCCTTAATGATGGACCATCGCTAATAGCCCCCGGCCGATGGCCTCGGGCCATTGTTTCCGCTCCCCGGCCTCTTTGTTTGCCTCTTCTCTTCTGGCATCACCCACGAGGAAACCCAAGAAAAGAAAGAGGCCAGACACCATTCTACAGGTGCCTGCCCTCGGTTCCTCCGCAGGCTAGGCTTCCCCCGGATGCTATTCTACTTCTTCTTTGCCCTCGGGCTCGGGGCCTGATTATTGGTACGACCTCTCTCCCGGTCCCTTCCGCCAACTGGCTGTGACGTTGATGACTACTAACTTCTACTACTTAGCGCATCTCTTGTCAAGCCGTCCCTCCGGGTGGTGACTCGCTCATCCAAACGTAGGTGCGGTCTGAACTGCCCGCCTGTACAGCGCCCACAGGTCGTCGCAAGCATCGCAGAGCGCCTCCGTGCGATCCTGGAGGGTCCACCACCGTATGTGTCCCTGAAGCATGCCGAGGAACAACTCGGCCGCTCTTTCCACGTTCATGCCGGGCGCGACCAAACCCTCACTTTGTCCCTCGCGTAGGAAGTCTATCACTACCCTGAAATGCATCTCCGCTGTCTTTCGCGCTCTTTGCTTCAGAACTGGGTTGCCGGTGTGCAAGCTCCAGCTCAAGATGACAAAGCCAACGGCACCACGCCGCTCCGCGCTTGACAACTCCAATCTGAACAATCTCTCCAGCTTATCCAGAGCAAAACCCGGGCTGTCTCGCAAGTCGGCAGACATCCGGACAAAGGAAGCCTCGTTATCCTCCAGGACCTGTATTACGATCTCTTCCAAGTTCTTGAAATGACGGAAAATCCCCCCATCCGACAAGCCCACGGCGATACCGATAGCCTCAGTGGTGAGCTTCTCCGGGCCTTGCTCGACTATGATCTTCCGGGCAGCCTCCGCCACCTGTTCTCGCCTCTCCTCCCTTGACGCTCGAGTACGCGCAACCTGTCGCATCTCTTCCCGCCCGATCCTAGTGATTTGCAAGCGAGCGCTTGCTCTCAAGAAACATATTGCTCTGTTATATCATGCGTAGGAGAGGTTGTCAAGCGTTTTCCGGCGTCCCCAGCTTCGGCAAGACGGGTCCTCCGCGGGTTTTCACCCGTTTTTCACTCCGTCCCGGGGGAGCCCGCGCAAGGGCCTGCTATTCGATGCGGCCATTCCAGACTCTCGGGACCGGCCTGCCACTGCGCATCCACCCGAGAAACCTTGACCTTGGTGCAAGTGTCCCTAGCACTCCGTAATCCGTGGATTGCTGCGAAGGTGCCGCTCACCCTTCGAGAGCCTCTCCGAAGGTCCGGAGTCCGTATCCTCGGACAGGGCGAGCGGTGCTCCTGCCCGCTCGTGGTGAGGCTCTCGAACCATCAGCGCCGCCAAGCACCCACCAGGTGACCTCGCAGAACCTTCATTCA
>ORJL011018772.1_pt1 | contig 23772 bp, 31 predicted proteins | sample 1779941 | NCBI WGS metagenome assembly ORJL01 (sample SAMEA104232317, study PRJEB22302) | groundwater metagenome | biome: forest; feature: aquifer; material: groundwater | place: USA | collected 2011-08-07 | depth 5.8 m
AATAGCATAAAACAAAGGTATGATAAAGCCTTCGGCCAGTGTTGTTACCTTTGGAATTATAACAGGCCTCGTCAGTCGGTTGTTTGACATAGCCATACCAGCAAGGAATGCGCCTGCAGCCAAACTCAGGCCAAAATTATCAGTTATATATGCAAGCAGCAACGCCACTGCTACAGGCATAGCGATAAAGATATTATCATCCTTGAATTTGCCTAGGAATGTAATAACTTTATCAACAGCTCTTGAGCCTGTTGTTAATATAAAAAAATAAAATCCAAGAGCTACAAGTAAAAGCTTGAACAAGTCAAAAGGATTCAGGGCCATGTTTGTGCTTTTTATTGCATACGAAAATATTGACACAATAAGGATGCCAACAATGTCATCGGCTATTGTTGATGTTACAATAAATTTTCCTAGCTGGCTTTTAAGTTTTCCAGTCTTCATCAACAGTATGAACAGAGAGCTGTTGCTTGTCGAGACTAAGACAGTTCCTATTGCAAACCCGATTATTATATTGTGGAAAAATACTATTCCAACAAGATATCCAAAGAAAAATGACAGTAATCCGCCTGCAGCAGCGACTGTGCTCCCTCCATAAATGTTTGGTATGATGTCATGATAGTGCACCTCAGTGCCTGCAATGAAAAGTATGATGACCAATCCAACTGTGACAAATCCTGTAAAAAATTCGCCTAATATAACTATCCCTAAAATTGGGCCCAATAGCATGCCTGCTATCAACTCTCCAGTGAGTGATGGCACTTTAAGCCGTTCTGATATGTTTCCAAAAGCTTTTGCTGCCAAAAGCAGCAAACCCATAGCCATTAAGATCGAAACAGCAGACATCTTACTAATTATACGTCAGAAAAGATAAAGGTTGTAAAAACATCAAAATTAATTATTTATATTATCGTGTGCTATTAATTGTGATAATAGTTGGAAGTAAATTCTGTGAGATCACCTGTTCTTTTCGGGTTGATACAGACATTTTCTTTCAAGAAAAGGGATGTATTATGGTCGATTTTGACGCATTCGGTCCGGAAAAAATAATTAACGTGTATCATCCAAAAACTGGGATGAGAGGCGTGCTTGTTGTAGATAATACTGCATTAGGCCCTGGAAAAGGCGGCATAAGGATGACGCCTACTGTTAATGCAGAAGAAGTCGCAGCCCTTGCAAGGGCGATGACATGGAAAAATGCATTAGCAGACCTTCCATTTGGAGGCGCAAAAAGCGGTATAACAGCGGATTCTAAGCAATTATCGCCGGCAGAAAAAAAAGGCATTGTTGAAGCATTTGCAAAAGCAATTAAAAATCATATTCCAAACAACTATGTCGCAGGTCCTGACATGTATATGGCAGAAGAGGACATGCGTGTTTTTTCTGATGCATTAGGGTCAAAGAAAGCCTGTACAGGCAAGCCAAAAGACATGGGCGGCTTGCCGCATGAACTTGGCAGCACTGGTTTTGGCGTTTTTCACGCGACCCTAGTCGCAGCAGACCATCTTAATTTGGACATGAACGGCGCAACCGTAGTTATAGAAGGCTTTGGAAATGTCGGAACATTTGCAGCAAAGTTCATGGAAGAAGCAGGCGCAAAGGTTATTGCAACGTCAGACTCAAAAGGTGTGATATATAATGAGCATGGATTGAAGTACGATGAATTAATGTCAGTAAAAGAAAAAACAGGAAGCGTTACAAATTACAAACATGGCAAAGTATTGCCAAATCATGAAATATTAAAAATAGGCTCGGATATTTTGATTACAGCAGCTGTGCCTCACTTAATAGGCGCAGGCGATGTTGATAATATCAAGGCAAAGCTAATTGTAGAAGGTTCAAACATCCCGATGGAAGAGGATGTAGAAGAGATGTTGCATAAGAAAGGCGTGCTTGTTATACCTGATTTTGTCGCAAATTCCGGCGGTGTTATTTCCTCTTATGTGGAGTTCATAGGCGGCACAGAGCAGGACATGTGGAAAATGGTTGAACATAAGATAAGGAAAAACACAAAAGAAGTTCTGCAAAAAATAAACGACAGCTATCCAAGGCAGGTTGCGATGAACATTGCAAAAGAGCGTGTGCTTGCAAAGTGCGATTTCTGCAGGGTAGAAGTTTAGTTAGATTTGATAAAAATGTAAGATGTAGCGTTTTGCATCATCAACTTCAAAATGCCCAAAATTCTCATCAGCAAGCGCATCGCTGCGTATTGCGTCTGCATGGTCGTTGAATAAGAGATTATTGGTATCATCATCTTTGTAGTGATAAAATTCAAAAATATAAGAGCCAGATTCGTCTTCTTTTTCAATTATGCCTTCAATAGTGTATTTTCCATTGTCGTAAGTAACATCGTTCGATATATTTACAAGCTCTTGTACTGCTTTTCGCCTATATGCCTTATCTGCTTCTCCTATTACTCCTTTCATGTATCTGGCTGCTAATAATACAAAATCGTTTTTTGCAGCTCGCATTACATTCTCATTCATAAGTCAAGTGTGTACAAAATCTTTATAAAGTGACATTATTTCCAAGTAGTCAATCATCACAACATTCATGTTTTCTTGTCGTGCCTTCGTAGTACCTGTCTAAAACTCGCAATATCTCTTCGCTAGGGCTTGAACCCTTGCTTGCATAACTGATAACAGTAACGGATTTATTTTTGCGGCCTTCTGTTTTCTTAATATCTTTTAATTCAACTTCAATTTTCATTGTATCCGAAAACCGGTTTACAAGCTCATGAAAGATCTTTTCATCATGCAAGCCGCTTGATTTGACAATTATTTCATCCTTTTTGAATTTGTAGAGCTTTGCAGCAGTATTCTTGTCAGCATTAAATTTAGCTAAAACGTCCTTTACTAAAACTTTGTCAAACATAACAATACTACGGTAGAAAGAGTTAATTAGGTTTATTTCCCATCAATCATATGCCATCATGAAAGATGCTTGTCTATAACCTGTTTGAACGTTTCAAACGGCTGGGCTCCTACAAGCATTTCGCCATCTATAAAGAAAGTTGGCACTCCTTCTACCCCCAAAACATTAAATGCAAAGTTTTTGTCAGACTCTACTTCAAGCACGGTCTTTTTGCTATTAAAACATTTTTCAAATTTTTTCATATTAAGCCCCTGATTTTCTGCAAAAGTAAAAAGGTTTGGCACGCTCAGGTCGTTCTGGTTCCCGTATAATGTTTTAATGTAATCAAAATAACTGTCCTGCCTTGCTGCGCACTCTGCTGCTTTCATGGCATTGGCTTCGTTCTCAAAAAAGGAAAGCGGGGCATGAACAAACGTTATGCTTACCTCACGTCGGTTGTATTCTGACAATATTAAAGGCAGCGTCTCTTTAAACCATCTTGCTGAAAATGGCTCCTGAAAGCCGATGTAAGCGACAATTTTAACCTTTGCATTGTTGCTTCCTATCATAGGCTCGCGATAATATTCGTCTGGAGCATAGGGGTTTGTAAGCGCATTGGATATTCCAATGATTGCAAGAGAAATCATGAAAATTATTGCTATGTTCTTTGTTTTTGCCATACAACCATAAAGCAGAAAAAGTATTTAACAGCATTTGAATGTTAGGGTGTTTCATTCAAAAGCCCTTATTGTGAACTTTGACAAATTATGGGGCTAATCAACGTTCTCAATATATTTAAATTTTTGGTTGATAATAATATTACTTTCTTTTTCCAAGGATTTTCTTTGTGCGATAAACTGTATACAATGCGCGAAAGAAAAAAGCTTACCCTTTCACATTGCCTATCGGCAAAAGCTTAACAACCTTCTTCGAGATGCCTGCCTTATGGACAGATTCTATTACTTCATCTATGTCCTTGTAAGCAGCGCCTGCTTCTTCTGCCAAGCCTGAGAATGAAACTGTTTTAACAAATATGCCTCTTTTTTCCATGTCTTTCTGCAACTGATCACCGCGAAACATTCCTTTTGCCTGTGTTCTTGACATTGTCCTGCCTGCTCCATGGCAGGTGGAACCAAAAGTTTGTTCCTCTGCTCCTTTAGTCCCTAAAAGCAAATATGATCCTGTCTCCATAGAACCGCCTATGATTATCGGCTGACCAATGTCCCTGTATTTTTGAGGTACTTCCTGCCGTCCAGGTCCAAAAGCTCTGGTTGCGCCTTTTCTGTGCACAAGGACTTTCTTTTTCTTTCCGTCTACAACATGTTCTTCTATCTTAGCAGTGTTGTGAGCAACATCATAAACCTGCTTTACTTCTTCTGTCATGTCGTGTTTGAAAACATTGCTGAAGACCTCTCTTATCCTGTGTAATATTACTTGCCTGTTGCAAAATGACATGTTGATCCCGCATTTCATTGCAGAAAAATAATCCTGCCCTTCTTTTGATTGGAAAGGCGCGCATGCAAGCTCCCTGTCAAGTATTTTTATGTTGTATTTCTTATCCATAACATTAAGAAAAGTTTGCAAATAGTCTGTGCCTATTTGATGCCCAAAACCGCGGGAGCCGCAATGGAACATAATAACAATCTGGTCTTCAAAAATTCCCATTTTCTTTGCAGCTTCTTCATCAAAAATATGTTCAGGCTTTACGTGCTGTATCTCAAGATAATGGTTGCCGCTTCCAAGCGTTCCTATCTGTGAAAGCCCTCTTTCTATAGATTTGGTGCTGCATTTGGAAGAGTCAGCTCCTTCCATACAGCCATCCTCCTCAGTATTCTTGAGGTCATCCTCAATGCCATACCCCTGTTCAATGCACCATTTGCCCCCTCTCTCAACCGCATCTCTAAATTGCTGCTTGGTAAGTTTGACAAAACCAGAGCTTCCAACGCCAGCAGGAACTTTTTTGAACAGTTGGTCAACTAATTCACGAAGTCTAGGCTTGACATCTTTTAAAGTAAGATTTGTAGTGCAAAGCCTCATGCCGCAGTTAATATCAAATCCAATGCCGCCAGGAGAAATTATTCCTTTCTCTAAGTCAAACGCAGCCACGCCTCCTATTGGAAAACCATATCCTGAATGGCCATCAGGCATGCAATAAGAATAATTAATGATTCCTGGCAAAGTTGCAACATTTGTGACTTGTTCCACAACATGCTCGTCCATGCCCTTGACAATATTTTCGCTTCCAAAAAATCTGGCTGGCACAAACATCCCTTTTTTGTAAGTTGCAGGTATTTCCCAAACAGTGTCTGTGATTTTCTTTACATTTTTCATGTCCATAGGGTTTTTTCATTTAGTGAAGTATTAAAACTTATAGTGCGCCAAATAAGTAATAGTAAAGAACATTAATTTTGGAACATTTTATAATGTTCTTTCCATATAGTAGATTGCGGTTAAAAGTTCCATTATTATTACAATCTACTATAACAAGGTTATGATTTATTATGCCTGATTACAAAGTTATAGAAGCTGAAGATAGAGAACTTGAAAGATTAGGAAAAACTGCATGGGTTTATTTTGAAAGAGGAAGCGCCGGAATAGATGGTTTGTATGAAACTTTTCGTAATGCTTTGCGAATAGCTCGCACACGATTAAATCGCTTGGAAGGAATTCAAAAAGATTTAGAAAAGCAATAAAATATACATAAATAAAGCTTTATTTTGTGGCAAATCAATTTTGATATATGATAGAAAAGATGCCAAAAACCCCAGTTACTGTTATAACAGGCTTTCTAGGCTCTGGCAAAACTACCCTGCTTCGTCATCTGCTGAAGCATTCAAATAAAAAACTGGCCATAGTCATGAACGAATTTGGAGAAGTTGGCATAGACAGCAAAATAATCAAAGGCAAAAATATCAACATAGCTGAACTTAACGGTGGCTGTGTCTGTTGCTCTTTATCAGGGGAATTTGAAGCAGCTGTCAAAGAGCTGATAAAAAAATACCAGCCAGAACACATTATTGTAGAAACAACAGGCGTGGCAGAGCCTGATGCTTTGGCAGTTGACATACAAAATATGGACTTGCTAAGATTGGACGCTGTTGTTTGCATTGTAGATGCAGAAGCCATGCTGAAGTATCCAAATATCGGTCATACAACTCAAAAGCAGATCGAAATAGCAGATTTGATACTAATGAATAAGATGGATCTGGTAGACATGAAAGACAGACCTTCAATAGAAAAAAAGGTAAAGTCAATCAATAAAGAAGCCGAAATAATACCCGTGATAAACTGCAAAATAGAGCCTGCGCTGGTTCTTGGATTGGAAATAGAAGAAAAGAAAATCAAGAAAAAAAAGTTGCACGAACTTGAGGATTATCAATCTTTTGTCTACAAAGGCAAAAAAATGGACTTGGATAAGGCAGTGCAGTTTATAACCAATTTTGATGTCTGGCGTATAAAGGGCTTCCTTAACACAGGTAAAGAAACTCATTTTATTAATTGTGTTAATGGCCGGTGCACAATGGAAAAATGGGCTGAAAATATAAATACAACTATTGTGTTTATTGACAAAAAACTGGATAAGAAAATTATAGAAAACAGCATGGAAAAGTGCGAGATATTATGAAGCATAAATATCCTGAAAAATCATCACTGAATTTAAAATTGAAGATGCATGCATCGCCGATTCAGGGAAATGGCATGTTTGCAAAAGAGCGCATAAAGGCTGGAGAAACTGTCATAATTTGGGGTGGCAATTTTGTTTCCAAAGAAGAAGCGATGAAAGCTAAGAATAAAAATGGCAAAGTTGTTATGCAGCTTGATGAGGATTTGTTCACTGTCGAAGAGCGTGGCGATGACATTGCCTATTTCATAAATCATTCTTGCGAACCAAATGTTTGGATGAAAAATGCATTTACACTTGTAGCGCGCAGAAACATCCAGCGAGATGAAGAGCTTACTGCTGATTATATACTGTGGGAAGCTAATGAAAATTACATCGCAAAATGGGATTGTAATTGCGGCTCACATCTATGTAGAAAAAAAATAACAGGAAAAGATTGGCGGCTACTCGAACTTCAAAAACGCTACAAAAATCATTTTACACCTCTGTTAAATAAACGCATTAAAAAATTCAACAAGCAAAAAGCCTAGAAATAGACTTTTTAAATTTTGAAGATGCTCTTTCTACTAAAGTAAGTCAACTGTATTCAGAATATGCCCAATTATACGCCTGCATTGTCCCTATATCCTCGACTGGTACATTTGAGTTTAAATATCGAAGCAATGGACTATCTTCGCGCACTTTTAACACCAAAGCAAGTTTGCCTCTAGACATATCCAAACCAGTTTGACATTTAACTGTCTCGTGATAACCGTTGTGGTAAATCGACATAGCCTTGTAAATTGGTTCTGCTACTCTGACAGTATCGCCAGGTTGTAAATTTAATTATCGAGCTGTAGCCATAAGCAAGGCTTGTTGAAAACATTTATGAAGCTTATATCTCTGTTTTAATATCTACTTCCATGTCCTACAAATTTTTACCAAACATTTCAATAGCAGACGTGGCATTTGATGCAACTGCCAAAACATTGGAGCAATTATTTATTGAATGCGCAAAGGCTGTTACAAACACAATGGTCAAGGACCTGAAAAGCGTAAAAAAATCAAAGAAAATTACTATTAACATCGAAGCTGATTCTGTTGAAAATTTGCTCTTCAATTTTCTCAATGAGATCGTGTTTTACAAGGACGCCAAGCAACTTTTGTTTTCCAGCTATAAGGTTAAGATAAGTCAGGTTGAGCCTGCAAAAGAAGTGCACAAAAAATCAAATTCAGATGAGCTCTTTACTCTTTATGGCACTCTTGCAGGCGAGAAGCTTAACATGAAGAAGCACGAGCTTATTGTTGATGTAAAAGCTGTTACAATGCACTTGTTTGAGGTCAAGCGTACAAGAGGAATGTGGAAGGCGCGTGTAGTGTTGGACATCTAATATTGAGAACTTTGATTAACCCTTTATTTATCAAAGTTCACAATAAGGGCTTTGTTGGAAATGCATATTATTCAAAGCCCTCTATTGCGTCTGTTTTTTGTACTTTCTTTCAAAGCCTTTTTTATAGCCTTTGTACTTCTTTTTCTTCCTTTCAAAAACACTTACGTCGTCTGGCATAAAACTGTCCTGACGCTCACGCGTCTATTCATTCTATGGTATCAGGTAAATAAAAAGTTTGGCGTCTATATAGTAGCATGGCAATTATGAACACACCGGACCAGACTTCTGCACAAATGCGAGCTTCACTTCGTAGTAAGAAATCTAAGTGTGTTGTTTGTGAAGGAGAACTGGAGAAAAGTAATGTTGGGATGATGTGCCACTCATGTAAAGACCGTTTAAGTGGTAAGCATTCTATACCGACTGACGTAACCGAATCGACGCCAGTGAACAACGCAAAGCGTCCAAACATAAAGTCGTCAGGCGCTCTGGTGCGCCCGTTTTCTAAACAAAAAGAGCAAAAAAACCAGATCGACGCCAAAAGCGCCAGTTACTCAGCTATGGATAAACTTAAGCTTAAAAAGACTAGAGGAGTTGTATAAGGATGGATCTAAAAAAGATGTTCGGCATGAAGAAAAGGCAGGATATACCTGAACAAATAACTGATTTTGCAGAAATCCCTGAAATGGTTGAAAATAAAGATCATATTAAGGTTGTTATTGAAAAACTGGATAGCTATGTAGATACAGACAGGATTGTAAGAAAAGCAAAGTCTGGAAGCATCGTAATAGCAAAAATAAAGGATCTTAAGGAAAAAAACATGGACGAATTGAAAAATTCAATCAATAAAATAAAAACATCAGTTGCAATGTTTAAAGGAGACGTTGTTGGTGTTTCTGACGAATGGCTTGTTATAACCCCGCCAACTGTAGAGATAAAACGCGGAGAATAAAGTTTATTTTGAAGTTCTTGAAAACACATCTTTCACTCAAAGTTACGAAGACAGGAATTTCGAAATTGATGCATAATAACCTTTTTCTGCAATCAGTTCGTATGAGGTCATTTATTTACTATAGAAGTAATTACATAAATGAAAAATTCTCAATTAACCAATAATTATGTAGAAGTAAAAAGATCTTCTATACACAATAAAGGCATTTTTGCAAAAAAAAATGTACCAAAAAATACCTTTATTATAGAGTATACTGGCGAAAAAATTTCAAAAAAAGAGGGCACAAAGCGAGATAAACAAAGCCTAAAGCACACTAGAACAACTTATATTTTTGAGCTCACTGAGCGTTATGATATAGATGGAAGCTCTGATACAAATACTGCAAAATATGCAAACCATTCATGCGATCCTAACTGTAAAATTTCCATTAGAAAGCAGAGCGACGAAAACCGCCATATATGGCTGCGTGCTGCCAGAAATATCAAAAAGGGGGAAGAGTTAACATTTGATTATGGTTTTAGTGCAAATGAAAAACTTTATGAATGCAAATGCAATTCCAAACAATGTATAGGCTTCATTGTAGCTAAAGACGAGCGGAAAAAGCTAAAAACCATTGCCCTTAGGCGTTAGTACACAAAATCACGACTTAGAAGAAACAAACATACGGCTAAGGCTTGAAAACTGGCCAAAATCATCTATATAAGCCACTTCTGACAATTTATAATAAAATCTATAAGCGTTAAAACAAAGATAACGCAAGTGTAACAGATGCAAACCAACAACGCAAAGCGTCAATACATCATTGCGTTTGTTCAATAACGCCAAAATTTGGAGGTAACGTAAATGGCAGCTAAGAAACCATTCGGTGGATATCAGATTAGTTTTAAGGGAAGAAAAGAAACTGTAGAAGATGTTTTTGGCAGTTCGCCAATAGCACCAAGTGAAATGACAAAAAAGATTTGGACTTTTGTCAAATCTAAGAAATTGTCAAGCAAGGGGTAAAGTTTTTAAGTTTTTTATTTTATCCTAATTTATTTTTTCCACTTAATTTCCAGAGTTTTATAATCCTCGGCGCCTTTGCCAAAATATGTGTGAACATCAAAATGAACATGCGGACCCCGAGTGCCAACCCATCCTGTTAGGCCGCATTTGGCAATTACTTGCCCCTTCTTCACTTTGTCTCCAACTTTAACTTTCGAGCTTCCTTTCTCAATATGCTCGTAGATCGAGTATTCTCCATTAGCATGTTTTATTTCAACATAATTCCCATAGTTATCAAAAGATTTATCAGGGCCGCCTATATCTGAGTCCTGCTTGACGTCCACAACTATTCCTTCCAAAGCTGCTTTTACTGGCGTGCCTACTGTGCACATAAAGTCAACAGCGTGTAACAATCTGTCAATATGCGCAGGAGATTTGTCATATTCTATTGCTGAGATTTTGTTCTTATTAACAGGGTATGAGTAGGCATTGGATGTTTTAATCATAAATTAATTTCATTCATGCATCTAAATAAGCTTTTCTTCTAGTTCTTACAAAACCTAATAGACTTGCTTTATGATATTGGGCATTAGCATTTTCCCAGTTATAGACGGGTGTATCATTTTGTAAACCAGGAATTATCAAAATTGGTCGCGTGACACGGAATAGTCGTTCATCCCTGTTTCCGTAATCAAAAGACTCCAGCTTGCCTAGCAATGAAAATGGGTAAAGGCAGTTTGTCATTAGTTCAACCAGCTGTGTGTCAGCCCTGATGCTTCTGCTCAAAGAATCAGATGAATATGCGCCTAAAGCAGCCAATGATGCTTCAAACGCCCGCTTTGACGCAGATAACTTGTAATTTTGTGCAGTTCTGTTTCGTAAAATTCGACGTAATGAGAAATAGTTATATCTTCTGTCTTCTTCACTTCTATCACAAAGCTCTCTGTCGTTAGGCAATTCTTCATAAAATCTTGATGAGTCAGGAACATCTGTTGTTACAAGAGCGCTCATGAACTTTTTCATATCAATAGGCATCATGCCTTGATGATGGGATAGTCTATCGATTAAAACTTGTGCTACATTTTCATCCATATGAAAAAATTATATAGAAAGCCTTAAAAATCAAAAAAAAATACAGGCTCTATAGATCGCCTGATCTAACTGTCTTTCTGTCATTCGTCTTTGCTCTTGCACAAGCTTTCTTGACAAGCTCTTCAACATGAGCGTCCAGAGCGTCTACAAAGTCGCCTGCGCAATTCATTTCCTGTGTTTTGATGACATCTTTTACCTTTGATGCAACTACTGTTCCAGTCATTTGTTTCACCTCAATTTTTTATAATATTTTCTTATAGATCAAGGGATATTTATAGGAATGCAAGCAAACTCATTGTTTCCATTTTCTCAAGTGCGCAGCTCACAAAAGCAGTTTATGGATGACGTAAAGCAGTGTATTGAAAGCAAACAGCATTTAATCGCAAACGCGCCCACCGGCTTGGGCAAAACAGCAGCAACTTTAGCGCCGACATTGGAATACGCATTGGACAACGGGAAAATTGTTTTCTTCCTTACGCCAAAGCATACACAGCACCAGATAGCAGTGGAAACATTAAAGAAAATGAAACAAAAAAGGAATTTTATTGGCACAGACCTGATAGGAAAAAAGTGGATGTGTTCTGTTTTAGGCATAGAAGAGCTAAACAATCACGACTTCAATGAATATTGCAAGTCTGTAACAAAAGATGAGCGCTGCCAGTATTTTAATGCTACAAGAACTAAAGACAGACTACTGACAAAGGAAGCAAAAAAAGAGCATGACAAGCTTCTTTTGCTCCAGCCATTTCATGCAGAAGAAGCAAAAAGCGAAGTTTTCTGCGGTTATGAATTTCTTACTGAACTTGCAAAGAAAAGCAGCGTGATTATTGGCGATTATTATCATATTTTCTCTCCCGCAGGCGCATCAACTTTTGCCAAATTAGGAAGAAAAATTGAGGATTCAATAATAATAATTGACGAAGCCCATAACCTTCCAAGCAGGGTAAGAAGCATTGCCTCTGACAAATTATCTTCATTTGTGCTTCGAAGGGCTGCAAAAGAAGCCAGAGTGTTTGGCTTTTCAGGTCTTGTTGAAAGCATCCAAACAATAGAGGCCGTAATAGAAGATCTAGGCAGTAAAATGCTAGGGGGAAACGACGCAACCAACGACGCGTACGCGTCTATACACCCTGCGTCTACACACTCAAAGAATGAATCTTTTGTTTCTAAGGAAAATTTTTCTGACAAGCTTCAGGAAAAGGTCAACAATATGAACGTTCTGATTAATGACTTTCACGATGCGTCCGCGCAGATAATGGAAGAAAAGAAAAAATCTTCGCTCAGCAGCCTGGCAAAATTTTTGAATAGCTGGGAAGGTGAAAGCGCTGGTTTTACACGAATCATAAAACGCGCAAAACTAAAATCAGGCAAATCATACATAAGCCTCAATTACACATGCCTTGATCCTCGGGTATTTACAGCGCCAATTTTTGAAGAGTGCCATGCTGCAATATTAATGTCAGGAACTCTGGAGCCGCAATTTATGTATCGCGATTTGCTTGGCATTCCTGAAAGCAGAGCAGTTACAAAGACCTATGTGTCCCCGTTTCCTAAAACAAACCGTCTTTGCATTGTAGTGGATAATGTTACAACACGTTACAGCAAAAGAAGTGAAAACTATGGAAAAATTGCTGAACATGTGATATCATGCGCATCTGCAATACCGGGAAATGTTGCAGTGTTTTTTCCAAGCTACAGATTTAGAGACACTGTTTACGAGATGGTAAGTGACTATGTTAGCAAAGATATTATTCTCGAACAGCAAGGAGCCAGCAAATCAGAAAGAAGAAAAATTTATGACGCATTTGTCGCTAATTATGAAAAGGGTTCTGTGCTGTTTGCAGTTCAGGGCGGTTCATTCAGCGAGGGTGTTGATTTGCCAGGCAAGTTTCTCAACGGCGCGGTTATAGTCGGCGTGCCCTTGGAAATGCCAAATTTGGAAACAAAGGCAATGATTGATTATTATGATTTAAAATTCAATAGAGGATGGGACTATGGTTACACGTATCCCGCAGTCATCCGCAGCGTACAATCAGCCGGGCGCTGCATTAGAAGTGAAACAGACCGCGGCGTCTGCATTTTTATAGATGAACGCTTCAAATGGGCCAACTACAGGAAAATATTCCCACAGGACTGGATTATGCACATCTCAAGCACACCCACACAGGCGATTAACAACTTTTTTAATCAGGCGGCAGAAGGTTCATAAACAAAGAATTCTTTGCCGTCTAATTTAGCATAAGGAAGTGCAAAAGGATAATTCTTTCTCTAAAAAAGGTTGCAAGATCACAAACTGCCATTACAATTGCTCTGTTCCATGTCACTCCTTTGATATTAGTTTCATCGCCTTCAGCTCCAATGTGCATGCTTAAAAATCAGATAAAATTAAATCGTTTTATTGTTTTAGGTAATGCTTCATTAACTTTAACTTCTACACGAATAACATTACCATTTTGATCATCATATGTGCCCGCTCTTGGAGCGAGTCCAAGTCCATATTCAACAGATACAAGCGTGTATGTTACGACTTGTCGCTTTGGAATTTCAATAGACATAATTAATTTAGGATCAAAATCTTCTTAAGCGGCATTTATGAATAAAGTCTATGTCATGCGAAGTCTGTGAAGCTGATGTTTATGAAAAGCACTGCAAGATAATATGCACCGCATGTCATTATGTGCGGGACTGTTCAGACCACTGAATTAAATTGCCTCTTCACAGTATTTAGGGAAAAGGTAAAGCCTTAAAATGCATATTGGGAGCCTATAAATGCAAAATGAACATAACGCTTATGCTTCACAACATCAAACCATCAGAAACTAATGAAATTTTTTGTTATTGTTTTTGGATTGCTTAGCTACCGACCTCAAAGTTCTTGCAAGGAGGTAGCTATTTCATGCACAAATCATCCCGAAAATCCGCGAAGAGCCATTAAATTTCAATGCCTTCTTCAACAGCCTGCTTGACAATTGTAATCCTTTTCTTTTGCTTCTCAAACTCTTCAGGAGAGTAGCAGAGAAAGTCAACAGGGCGGTCTATTTTAAGGTGGCGGTGCCATACCCAGTACAAGTTCTGCGCATGCTCAAACTTGTGCTTTCCCTTAAATTTAGGGCTAACAACAATCAGGTCAACATCGCTCCACTCATGCGTTTTGCCGCGTGCCTGAGAGCCAAAAAGTATTATTTTTTTCGCTCCATATTCGGCTTTGATTTGTTTTTTGAATCTTCTGACGTCTTTGATGACACCAGCTGAGACTTTGCCCATGTTAACACCTCCTTGCTGTTCTATTTGCAGCGCCTTTAATGCTTTTTCAGCAGCCTGCTGGGGAAAAAATGCGGCTGCAGACAATCGCTTGTTTTGGAATAGTAGTTGTGCATTTTCCAGGTCTTCTTCTGACTTAGACAACCACTCTTTTGCTTCGTCCTTCATTATAGTTATTACGTAAGACATCTTAAAAAAGACTATTATTTTAGATTCATTTCAATGATCTTTGGTTTCATTTTCTATCTGCTTCGTAATCTTGAAGTGGATCTTTGCAACATATTTTAGCCCGTCATCGCCATGTTTATTAAAAATTTCTTTGGCAGCTTCTTTCACATGTGCAGAGCCTTTCGGCAGCACATGCCCTATCTCCCTGCCCAGCATTCTCAATGTGCGCAGAAATTCGCTTCTCGCTAAAATAGAAGCAGCAGCAACCGACATTTCAGATTCGGCATTTACTTTTTGTATCAGCTTTATTTTCTTGCCTTTGTCCATCAAGTAGCTCTTAAGCAATTTTTCCTCTGCAAATTTGTCTGAAATTGCAAGATCAGCCTTGCTTTTTTCTAGCAAGTTTTCCAATGCTCTTGCATGACCCCATGCAAGTATGTTATTCAAGCTCTTGAATTTTACATGAAGCGCATTGTATTTTTCAGGCGAAATTCTTATTATTGTGTTTGGCATTTTTTGCACAATTCTTGCAAGCTTGTGTATTTGCAGGTCAGAAACCATTTTAGAGTCCTTTACTCCAGCTTCCCTAAGTTTTTGCTCTTCTTTTTCATCTACCATAACAGCTGCTATCACAAGGTATCCGAAATAATCGCCTTTCCCAGATTCATCAATGCCAATTTTTTTCATCAAATAATAATTGTCATCAACCTTATTTATTGGCAAAAACATAATATTGATATGTTTCCAATAAGCCTGCTGAGGAGAAATAATGTATACGGACTAAGAAAACACTATGACAGGGTAAGAGAGCATGCCGACAAAATGAAAGATTATAACAGAAAAATGCAGATTCTAAGAATGCTTGACATGATTGAGCCAAATATCATTCTTTTGGAAGAGGACAGAATACAGTCGCGTTTTGAAAAGCGCAGATTAGTTGCGCAGATAAAAGCCACTGTTGAAAATGCAAATGAATTAGTCAAGATGAAAGACACGCGATAGAGGACTTTGCAAATATATGTTTCATTCAAAGCCTTATTGTGAACTTTTTACAAATATAGTTAATCAACGTTCTCAATAACATACAACAAATCTAGGTGTGTATAAACTGCCAAATGTGTGTCGGTGCGCCTTTTTGCGCTGAATCTTTTCCTGAGGGGTTTTTTTGTGTGATAAATTTTACATCATAAAAAGAAAAGGCTCATTAAATCTTTATATCATTACAGCTTCATTATATATTATGAAATTGTCAATTTCACGCTGCTCTTCCTGCAGTCATGTAAGGCTTGTTGATAAAGTAAAAGAACAGTGGGTTTGTTTTGCATGCAAACAAAAGGTAAAAACAGCTATTGCATCTTAGTTTCTAAGGAGTAGTGAAGGCTTTAAAAGGCTGCAAAACATTAATTTTTTAATGATAAAACAAATTGCGCTTGCTGCGGCTCTTGCTACAGCAGCATCTGCTAGCGCCCAAACTTCTGCTTATATGCAGATTCGCAATAGCCATGGAAATACTCATGTGCGTGCAGGAATAAATGTAGGCGCTCCTTTTGGCTATTTTCCTAGATTTGCAGTTCCAGACTATGCTAGAGCAGGATTTTCTTACCACCCTGGCTGTAATGTGCCTGTTCTTGTTCCTGTCCCTGTCAAACAATATGCTGCGCCTGTCCAAAGACAAATGCCTATGCCAAATCCGCCAGTTCCAGTTCAATCACCTTCACCAGTCAGCGGCCCTTGTGAAATTGTTCGCAGGGAAGCTAAGGGATCTGTGAGATTTGTTCCTGAAGCAACTGTAACAATAGATGGCAAAAAATATAGAGTTGACTGCGGCTTAGACTGTGATGGAAAACCGAGTGGAGACTGGTTTACATTGTTCGGTTTTGAATACAATGGAGGCAATACAGAAGTTTTTGAAGATGCAGAAAAAAAAGGCAGGGTTGTAGTTTTTCATATATATGACAAAAGCCCAAGAGATCTTGAAAGAGAAATACCAGAACATTCAACATGCAATCCTAAGTACAGTATTGATGATACTCCAGCATCAATTCACCATAAAAAAAGGACGCCAGAAACGCCGCCTTATGAAGAGCCAAAAATTCCAAGAGTTCGTACAGGTGGCTACCCAGGTGGGCGAATATTAGGACCAGCTCAATATGTTGCCGAAGCTATAAAAATCCTGGAACAGGCATTGCCCGATGGTTATAGAACAAATAGAGGTGCGCTATTTTGTGATAGTCCAGAAGATCTAGTCGTGACAAATAATGAAGGTAACCAAATTTATGCAGTCAGGTTTCCAGACAAAGCATTTGAAGATGGTCCAGCAAGAGCAGGTGAGGCTTGTGCTGATAGAATAGCTTTTATATCAGAGTATATTTTCAGAGATTTCTGCACGCAGTTATTAGTATCATTGCCCAAAGGATCTATTAGAAGATACTTCAGTTGCGAATAGGTTTTGAATGAAACGCATTATGAAAATCCACTATTTCATAACTTTAGAAACATGCCCTTCTTTATGAATTCGTATTATATTATCAACATAGGCGTCTATCTTGGATTCATGCGACACAATTAAAATCTGTTTTAGTTTTAGATTGCTGATGACATCCCTGAGCCTGTCAAGCTGGTCCGATGAGAAGCCGTCTGTTGGCTCATCCAAAATAAGCATATCTTTTGTCTGTATTGTATTGATCATGTCATTTATTACCATGTTAAGCGCCAACCTGTAAGATAAAGCAACTGATGTTTTTTCTCCTCCAGAAAGATTCACAAAATCTGTTTCATATCCGTTCTGCTCAATAACAGGGGCAAAGTTTTCATCAATCCGTACGTTCATAACGTCGTCCATAAGCATGGAAAACCATCTCTGGAAATAAACATCAAATTCTTTTTGCAAAGCGGCCATGACATGTTTTTCAATAGTGTGCATCATTTGCACAAACACGCCTTCAATCCATTCATGAAGAGCAGAAATTTCTTGTGATTTGCGTTTGGCATGTTCCATGGAAGCAATTTGCTTAGAAAGCTCTTCAGCAGACAACTGGTTGCTCTTGATTTGCTGCTCCAATTTGGACTTGTTTTTTTCCTTTGCCAAACGCATGTCGCTAAGATTGATAATTATAGTTTCAAGCTCTTTAGATTTTTTGCTAAAGTCATCCTGATTTGAAAGAATTAGCGATAGTTCTGAAAGCTTTGCTAATATTTCTTGTTTTTCATGCTCTAAGGCTGCCTTTTCGTCCTGGCTTAATTTAATGCGCCGCAAAAATTCTTCCTGCTGATTTTTTATAAGGCTGGCATTTTGCGCCTTTGAAAGCTCCTGCTGCAAGAATTTTATATCATCGCCGTATGTTTGCATTTTTTGCTCATGAGATGAAATAATATTTTTTAATTCCTGCAATGTCTGTGAAAAGGAAAATACGTCAATATTTTGGCCGCATGTTGCGCATTTTCCGCCTTTGAACATGGATTCAATGCGTGCAGCATCTTTTTTAGCCACAGCAAGTTCGGATATGCTGTTGCTTCGGTCTTTCTCCTTTTCTTGAAGATCTTTGCTTATGTCATTTGTATCTCTGGACATAGGAATGCTTTGAAGCTTGTTATTCGTATAAGAAAGTTCAGAAATAATTTGTGCAAGCCGCTTATTCTTTGCTTCAAGCATCACAGTCCTGACAGAATGTTCCTGTTTAAGATCCTTAAACTTATTTTCTTGTTCTCTTAATAGTTTAAGCTGCAGTGTTTGATCTTTAATTTCCTCAGCGAGAGCGTCAAGTTCTTTCTTTTCAGTCTCAAACAAGATGTGCAGCTCACTCATGCTTTTATTGACTGTATCCAGCTCTGCCCTTGAATTTTCCAGACCAGAGCTTAATGCGTTAAGTTCGCGTATTGAAGATCGCAGCTCAGTTAAAAGAAATTTGACATTGGTTCTGACAGTTTCATACTTGTCTATCCCAAATATCTTTCTTAATATCTGCAGCCTGTCATCGCTAAGCAAAACATGTTTTACCTGTTCCTGTGGCGTATAAACTGTATACTTAAAAATTGGGCGGTCTTTTTTAGTTGCATCGAGCGGATATCCAAACATTTCCATGATTTTTGCCTTGAGCTCTGTAGGCGTATATTCATTTTCTATATCGTCAATCGTCAAAGAGCCGCTTATCTGTGCTATCCTGTCATTCTGACGTTTAAGCTTGCGTTTTATTGTAAAATTTTTCCCATTTTTTTCAAAGCATATTTCAACATAGCCTGAATTGCTGCCATGCCTAAGCAGATCAGAACCGCTAAGATTTTTCTGTACGCCAAAAAATGCAAAATCTATGGCCAGAAGGATTGTTGATTTGCCGCTGCCTATGCTGCCTGAGAGCAGTGTGTTTCCTTCCGGAAGCTCTACTGTCTCGTCAATATAGCTGCGTATGTTTTTCAATTTTACGTATTTTATTCTCATATAAATTCCTCAAAGATGAGAATTTGGAGTTGCTCTAATAGTACCTCCGAAAGTGAAACGTAATGACTTTTCAATACACTTCAGATGGATTGTAGTACGTTGACTTTAACCATACTTTCGGAGGTACTGTCTAACAGCGACATTATTCTCATTTTCCAGCCTCAATAGAAGGCTTTGAAATATGCAAGTTATTCAAAACCCTATTTTGAAAAGGCGTGCAACTTAGATGATACGCCATTTCTGTCATTCAACCTCAATATTTCAGTGAAATTTTCCTTCAGCCTGTTTTCAAACACCGCATTTAACTCATCCTCTTGCTTTTCAGTGGATAATGCATTAATCAATTTCAAAGACAGATCTTTTGTGTCAAATCCATCAAGTTTAGACTGGTTGCAATGTTCCACTATTAGCTTTTCTTCCATGCTTTCAACGCCCATGGAAGTATCAATTCTGACTTCATCGTATTCTTTTGTTGACAGCTTATGAAAATTTCTTTTTACAGAAAGCGCCCCCTTTTCAAGTGAAGCAGAAACAATTGTATTAAAGTCTATGTCAGTAACTTTGCCGCTTTTAAGCACGCCTTTGGCCTTTATCAAAAGCAGCTTGCCTAAAATATTTGAAGATTTAATTCTTTTTAGAATTTCATCATAAACAACATAAGGCTCTTTGTTGTCTGCATCTACATTTATAGATTCACAGTCAAACAGCTTAACGCTGTGCCATTGCTTGCCTTTGCTCTCAGTGTTTACTATCCAGAAACCGCTCTCATACTCGGCCATTTCTGTGAATTCTGTAGGGAATAAAGGCCCGGGAAATATCAATGGTTTTCCATCAAGTTCGCCTTCAAATTTTTTATGAACATGGCCGTTTGCATAGTAATCAAAGCCTTTTGGCAAAGCAGACAAGGGCAATGCTGCCATCTCTTTCAGATGTTCAGGCTTGTATTCATTAATTGCAGAATGCATGACAAAAATTTTATAATTTGATTGAGGGATTGTGCAATTTATCCTGGAAAAATATTCATGTTCAAGCGACCCCTTTCTTCCAATCATGCCGGTAATGGCTATGTCATTGTGCATTGTAAACTCAAAACTTCCATTTTCATCAATTTTTGCGACATTTTTGACAAATCCTGCGGCTTCAAGCAGGCTTAATGCAGTCTTGCCTGTTGGAGAAAAGTCATGGGAACCTGGCACAATGTATACAAGAATTTCGTTGTCATGGATCTTTTTTGTTGTTTCAAGAGCGCTTTTCAGAACATCTATTGAAGGCATAGAAGTGTCAAAAAAATCCCCTGCAATTACAATAAAATCAATCTTTTCTTTTATGCATATGTCTGCTGCCTTTGCAAAAGCTTCACACGCCTTGTCTTTAAGCTCAGGGTGAGCAGACCATGAGCCAAGATGAATATCAGACATATGAGCAAAGCGCATCGTAATAAATAGCAGTGAAATTTTAAATTACTCTAAATATCACGCTACATAGCATCTTTAAGTTCATTTAGATCTATAATGTAAAAAGTGATAGCCATGAAAGAGCCAAAAAGATCAATCCTTGAAGGAAAAAGAGAAGTCATGAAACTAAATGGACATGAAGTAGTTGTTATAGTGCCTGATAAGGTTGACTTTGAGTCTGGGAAAGCTAAACTTAAAAAATTACTCAAAGGTTTTGATTAATTTATTAACAGTCATTATACTGGCATCTGGATAGTATTCTTTCAGCTCGCCAAACCTGTCTTCGTGTGAAACAAAAGTAAGCTTATTGTGTTTAGCTATACAGAAATGAACAGCATCTTTCGCGCTGTGCATGACCTTCGTCACTTGTATAACATCAGGATCTGTAAAAGACAATGGAGTTTCACCGCCCATTTCGTCTTCAATAATTCTCAACCCCAAAGCTTCTTTCAAACCGTTGGACATGGCTTTTATAGTTTCAATATTTTTCTTATACTGTTTTATTCTTTCCCCTTCCTTTTTGTAAAGAATATGTTCAGTAATTTCAGCTATCGTAAATAGAGAAGTAAAGTATTGTATTTCCTGATGCTCGCGTATAAATTCTATAAGCTCTGGTTCTTCTTTCTTTTCGTCACGGAGCATCCGTACAAACCAATCAAGTATGCAATTGGTATCAACATAAATCTTGTCAGGCTTTTCCATATACAAAATTAGCAGCGAAATTTTAAATTACTGAAGAATCTCATATGCGCGATAGCAGGCATAGATTAAAGGTGCAGATGCTAATGCGCAAAGACCAGCATTATATGCAAAAAGAATTGCTTTGTTTCTGACAGTTACATCATTAACTACATCAACAAATTCTGGAAGAAAAGATTGTAAATGACTTATATCTACTCTTTCATTATACTCTCTAAGCCCTCTCCCAGGTACAAAGTCAGTTCTGCACAGGTCAAAGAAAAAAGACTTCATGAATTTATTATTATAACAACCTATTTATAGCTGACCAATTTAACAGTACTTGAGAAAACTATTTTACAAAATGTTCTGCGATTTCTTTAGCGCCGTATAGAAGTCCCAAATTGTAAGCAGAAAGAATGGCGTATCGTGGGAATTCATTTCAAGATTGAATATACAACTACACCAACAGCAAATAAACCCATGGCAACTAGAGTCCCATTGTATGCTGTTAGAGCATCAACTCGCATTTTATATGCGGTGCGAGTCCTATCGAGTTCATCATTACTGACTCGTGGATTACCTCTTTTAGCTCTCAGATCTCTGCTTTTTCTTTCCTTGTAACACTCTAGTCCTTGTAAAGGCACAAAGTCCCATGCATTCAACTCATAGTTTTCTGTCATTGAAAAATAGTATGTAAACAACTTATTTATAATCCTACAAACCCCTTCTTCACATTACTAAAACTTGCTATGCCAGTAAACTCCGGTATCTTTATCGGCATTGCAAATTTTGTGAAATTGCTGCTGACAATTGCCTCACCTATGTCTAAAGAAGCAATAGCCCGGCTACTTCTTGAAAGGTCTTGCGAAGCCGATTCTATCAGTGCATTTCTCTCGGCTGCAAGCTCTATGCCAAGGATTATTTTCGTATTCATGTTGGCGAGTATTTCCTTTGGTATAAGGCTTGGCAACTGTGTTATAGCAATAAGGCCAATCTGAAACTTTCTGCCCTCCCTTGCTATTGTTGAAAAAATATTTCCCCTTTGAAGAGCATCATTGTTTAACACCCGAGGAGCTTCTTCTATAACAATAGAAATTATGGGCTTACCGTCAAGCTTTCCTTCCATCTTATACCGCTTATATTTGTAGAGCATTTCTTTTGCTATCATGCTTCCAATCAGTATTTCCAGATCTCCTGAAATCAATGAAGTGTCAATTATTACAGTTTTCCCATTTTCCAATTCTGCGCATATGTCTTGGATTGTTGTCATGCCTCCAGATGTTGAAAACAAGCCTTCTGCTTTTAACTCGCCGTTTACACTGCTCAGTCCAAGCATAACCTCAAACTTTCTTCTTAACGCGTAGATCGTAGCTTCCTTTATCTCATTATGCATGTCAACAGGTCCGCACATCAGCTGCTCAATCCAGTTTTGGCCATATTTGCTGTAATAAAATCCAATTGCCTGGGATTGCGCGTCTGATAGCGACATTTCTATGTGAGATGGATGAAGCGTTTCAACATTAACTAATAGTGTCCTGGCATTGCGTGGCGGGTTCAGTGAATAATAAATGCAGTTCTCATGGCTGCTAAGTCCTGTTATGTGAACGACGCCTTTGGCGTCCAAGCTAGTATTTCTTCCATAATATTCATCATGAGGATCCAAAATCAGCATGCCAACTTTTTCATTCTCAAGAAGAGAAGCAGCTATAACTTTCACTAAATTGCTTTTTCCTCTGCCTGTTGTTGCAGCAACAAGGACATGATGTGTTAAAGATATTGAAGGTATAATAGCTGGAATGCTCAGCAATCGTGTGCCAGACCTTATGTTGCCTAGATTTATCCCAATATTATTTACTACAAATGTCAGGTCAGATTCATTTATCTGCCGCACGTCAGAAAAAAACTCCGGCAATGACTTTGGCACTGTCGCCTTGCCCTTCTTTACATGCAAGACAGGCCTTAATTGTGCAAGCGTGTAATTTGAAAGATCTTTGTCAAAAATAACCAGATCATTAAAGCCCGCCAAGCTCATTCCAGCAATAGATTCTTTTGTCATATCACCCATCTGGCTGCCATATACAAGGTCAAAGCATTCTAATATGTAATAATCATCATTGTTGCTGGAAGCTGCAAACAGACCGCCTATTTCTATACTCTCGCCATGCTTTTGCCGCACAACAATTTCAGAAAAATTTCCAGAAATAAGCTTGCCAACAATTGAAGAGTTCGTTGAACTTTGTGCATGTTCGTTGGTATTCATCGCAATTATAATAGCATAAAAATATTAATCATCATGTTTGCGGACTGCCTGCTTCATTCTCTTTGCTAAACGTGCTCTTGCAACCTCGCCATGAATATCAGGCCTTTGTGAAGCAAAAGTATCGGAAAAAGCGCGTACCTTCTCGTCTTCCTTCTCAAGTTTTGCTTGTCTATAGCCATGAACAAAGAAATCGCCAACATATAATGCAGCTTCATGAAGCGGCCAATAAATATCCCAGTACACATCCGAAGCAGTATTACGAAAGCCTAAACATAAGCCGCCACGACTATAACCATCTTTATATGTTTCTAAATATCTGCGAAACATACCTTCTGGCTCTGTGGCATTATTTTGCATTGCAAACATATGTCATGAAATTATTTATTTGAATCATTTCTACCAGTTTTCAAGCCGTCCTTACGCCACCCTTTAATTTGACTATAAATTTGGTGTCAAATTAAAGTTTTATGCATTGTTGATATTAAAATTCTATGATTAAGATTGAAAGATACGGACCTGTTCTAGATCTAAGCATGGAAATAGTTAAAGGGTTTGCAAATCAAAAAAGAGCTGAATTGGTAAGTCCGCTTCATCCACAAGCAGTAGGAATGATAGCAGAGGCAGTTAACCTGCTTGATGACTTATA
>ORJL010177283.1_pt1 | contig 23768 bp, 21 predicted proteins | sample 1779941 | NCBI WGS metagenome assembly ORJL01 (sample SAMEA104232317, study PRJEB22302) | groundwater metagenome | biome: forest; feature: aquifer; material: groundwater | place: USA | collected 2011-08-07 | depth 5.8 m
TAGCCGCGGTGGAATCAGTCATCAGTCATCAGTCATCAGTCATCAGTCATCAGTCATCAGTCATCAGTCATCAGTCATCAGTCATCAGTCATCAGTCATCAGTCATCAGTCATCAGTCATCACGGGCCGAGGGTGGGCGGGGGTGGTAGGGTGCTGGCTGTCGCTTTTGGCTGCCGGATGCGCTCACGTGAGTCGTCCGTATTATCCGGTGGGCATCTACACCAGCGGAGACACGAATGCGCTGGGGATGCTCGGGGCGTCCGGCTTCAACACGGTGGTGGGGCCGGCCACGATGGTCTTTCTGGATGCCGCCAAGGCTGCGGGTCTGAAGGTACTGGCGCAGCCGGTGGGGTCGGAGGGGAGCGGCCTCCGGAAGCCCGGGAGCCGTGCCAGCCTGGCGAGGTTGGACTGTCACCCGGCTTTGTGGGCGTGGTATCTCTCGGATGAGCCGGACCGGCTCGGTGTTCCGCCTGAGGAGGTTCGGCGGGAGCATCTCTCCCTGCGCGCGTTGGGAGCGCGGAAACCGACAGCCTTGGTGTTGTTCAAGGGCAATGAGGCGCTCGACTACGGACGCCTTGCGGATATCACGATGGTGGATCGGTACCCGATTCCGTGGTTGCCGCTGGCGAATTTCGGGCAGCACGTGCAAATGGCGCGGTTGGCACTGGGTCCGGGGAAGCCACTCATTGCGGTTGTTCAGGCGTTTGACTGGGCTTACCACCGGGACGTCTTGGGCGTCGAAACCGAGACTCGCCCTCCCACTCAATCCGAGCTAAGGTGCATGACTTATTGCGCCCTGGCCGAGCGGGCCAATGGGTTGTTCTACTTCACCTACGAGGACAGCCGCTGGAGGATGGCGGAGCACGCAGAGACCTGGGCTGCTCTCCAGGCGGTGGTGGCTGAGGTCAGCGAGCGTCGCCCTCTTTTCGAAGCGCGCCACCTTTGGTGGTCCAAAAGACATCGTTTTGGGGACCCCCGGCACGGCTTTAATGAGGCGCTCCAAAGCAGCATTACTTCGGTTCTGCTTCGGGTGGGCCGGGGCAGCGATCGTGTTCCGGCGGGCGACTACGTGCTCGCGGTCAACAACACAGACCGTGAGCATGTCTATGGCTTCACAAGCCCTCGGCGGGGCATGGCACAGGCGCCTGTTTTTGATGAAGACCGAGTGGTGCCTTGCCGGCAGGGTTGGCTCACTGACTCGTTTGCGCCCTACGCGGTGCATCTGTACGGACCACTCCCTTGCCCTTGAGAATCCTATTCCTCGTGGCGGAAGACTGGCTGTTCGTCTCCTTCCGGCTGGCGTTGGCGAGGGAACTGATCGAGCGGGGCGACACGGTGGCGGTGGCATGCAGGGTCTCGGACAAGGCAGAGGTGATTCAGCGGGCGGGAGTGGGTGTGTACCCAGTGCCGTTCGCACGGGAGAGCGTCTCACCGCTGGCTGTTATAGGCGCCTGCGCGGGGGTTCGCAGGGCCTATCAGCGGTTCGAGCCGACACTGGTTCAAGCGGTGGCTCTACGACCGATTCTGGTCGGCTGGATGGCGACCCTCGGTTTGGCGCGTGTGCCTTTTGTCAACCTGGTGACGGGCTTGGGCAGTCTGTACAGTGGAGAGCTTTCCACCTGGCGGCTGCAGGCCGCCAAGTGGGTGGTGGAGGTGCTGTTCAGGGGCGCCTGCCGTCAGGAGCGCGCCTGGAACGTTTTCCAGAACCATGAGGATCAGAAGTACTTCCTGGATCGTGGGCTGACCCGACTGTCGAGGAGCCGTGTCATCCGAGGCTCCGGGGTGGATACGACGGCGTGGACACCCCAGCCTGAGCTGTCCGAGCAGCCCCCAGTGATCCTCTACGCGGGGCGCTTGCTTCGGGACAAGGGATTGCGGGAGTTGGTGGACGCATCAAGGCTGCTGCGCCGGCGCGGCCTGCCGCACCGGCTTCGGTTAGTGGGGCGCTGCGATTTCTGCAACCCCAGCAGCCTGACCGAGGCGGAGGTGAGGGCGTGGGAGGCGGAAGGGGTGGTGGAATGGCTGGGCTGGCGTGATGATGTGCTGGAGCAAATGAGCGGGGCCCGGTTGGTGGTGCTGCCCTCCTACCGGGAGGGGTTGCCCAAAGTGTTGCTTGAGGCTGGTGTGGCGGAGCGGGCCGTTGTGACGTGCGATACGGTGGGCTGCCGCGAGTTGGTGAAGAACGGGTTCAACGGGCTCCTGGTTCCGCCAAGAAACCCGGAGGCGCTGGCGGATGCGATCGCCCGGTTGCTGGCGGACCCGGAACAACGGCGCGAGTTGGCCCGGCGGCACCGAAAGATCGTGTGTGAGCAGTTTTCGATGGTATCAGTGAACCGACAGTTCACGGAGTTGTATCAAGGAGCCCTGGAGAATACCTCTCGTTGAGCTGCTGGCGCAATATAAGAGCAATGCGGGCTTGCGAAACGGCCGACGTTTCGCATAATGCGCGCGGATGGTCTCATTGGGCTGCGATGGGGCTCAAGCATAGCAATTGAATATGGAATTCATCGACCTAAAAACCCAGTATCAGCTTCACAAGGCTGAAATAGACAGTCGGATTCAGAAGGTTCTGGACCATGGACATTACGTGATGGGCCCGGAAATTCAGGAGTGCGAACGCCAATTGGCGGCCTATGTGGGCGTGAAACACTGCGTCACCGTGGCGAGTGGGACCACCGCCTTGGAAATTGCATTGCGCGCGTTGGACATTGGACCCGGCGATGAGGTCATCACAGTGCCGTTCACCTGGATCAGCACCGCCGAGGTCATCGGGTTGGTGGGGGCCACCCCGGTTTTTGTGGACATCGAGCCGGATTACTTCAACATCAACATCGCCCAGATCGAAGCGGCCATCACCCCCAGGAGCAAGGCCGTCATCCCCGTCAGCCTGTTCGGCCAGATGCCGGACTACGACCAGATCAACCGCCTCGCCGCCAAACACGGTCTGACAGTGATCGAAGACGCGGCCCAGAGCTTTGGCGCCACACAGCGCGGCAAACGCAGTGGCGCCGTCACGCGCCTGGCTTGCGCCAGCTTCTTTCCGGCCAAACCGCTGGGTTGCTACGGCGACGGCGGTGCCATCTTCACGGATGATGATGGTCTGGTGGAGAAGATAAGAGCCATACGGACGCATGGTGGAGTTCAGCGGCACCACCACCCTTTCCTGGGCACCAACGGGCGGTTCGACACCTTGCAGGCCGCCGTGCTGCTGGCCAAGTTGCCTTACTTTCCGCGGGAAGTGGAGCAACGCGGGCACATCGGGGCCAGGTATTCCGAGCTCCTCAAGGGCTGTTGCCAGACGCCGGCGGTGGCTCCGGGCAACACCCATGTCTATGCCCAGTACACCCTTCGCCTGCCCCACCGCGACCTGGTGGCGGGGCGCCTGAAAGAAAAGGGCATTCCCACGGCCATCTACTATCCGAAATGCCTGCACGAACAGCCGGTTTTCGCCCACTGCGGCGGGCCCGGCGGTTTTCCCGAGGCGATCAAGGCTTCGCGCGAGGTCCTGAGCCTTCCCATGCACCCGTTCTTGACTCCAGGGCAGCAGGAGCACATCGCGAACGCGGTCCAAGAGTCTCTTCAGATCGCGTCGTCATGAGCATCCATTCCACACCCTCGTTGGCGCTAATCGGAGCCGGCTACTGGGGCAGGAATTTGGCCCGGCGGCACCGACAGGTCGTGCGTGAGCAGTTTCGAGGGTATCAATGAACCACCAGTTCACGCAGTTGTATCGGGAAGCGTTGGAGAACCGTCTATGATCATCCGCACCAGAGCGCATCCGCGCGCGGGGTTGGTTGGGAACCCGTCCGACGGCTATTTTGGCAAAACCATCTCGTTCATCATACGGAACATGGCGGCGGAGGTTCTCCTCTACGAGACGCCGGAGCTGGAGATTTTCGGAAACGAGCGTGACAGGTCGATTTTTAGCGGCATTCAGAGTCTGGCGGCGGACGTGAAGAACCACGGCTATTACGGGGGCATCCGCCTTCTCAAGGCGACCGTGAATCGGTTTTATCTGTACTGTGCGGATCACGGCATCCCGCTGCACAGCCGGAATTTCACGATCCGCTATCACTCGAACATTCCCGCCCAGGTGGGACTGGCGGGTTCAAGCGCCATCATCACGGCGTGCTTGCGCGCCCTGATGGAGTTCTACGGTGTGACGATTTCCAAGCAAAGGCAGCCGAACTTGATCCTGGAGGTCGAGACGCGGGAGTTGGGCATTCCCGCAGGCCTTCAAGACCGGGTGATCCAGGTCTATGAAGGGCTGGTATATATGGACTTCAACAAAGAGTTGATGGATCGCCAGGGGTATGGACGCTACGAAGAACTTGATCCCCGGCTGCTGCCGCCGGTTTATGTCGCCTACCGAATCGATTTGTCCGAGGGAACAGAGGTCTTTCATAGCGACATCCGCGGACGGTTCAACCGGGGTGAAACCGCGGTGGTGGAAGCGATGAAATACTGGGCGGACCTCGCGGATCAAGTTCGCGATTTGCTGCTCCGCGGCGACGGGGCGGCGATCGGACCGTTGCTTGACCGCAACTTCGATAAGCGGCGGGAGCTTTACCGCATCAGCGCTGGCAACATCCGGATGGTGGAGGCGGCGCGGTCTGTAGGCGCGAGCGCGAAGTTCTCGGGCTCCGGCGGGGCGATCGTGGGGACCTACCGGGACGAGGCGATGTACCGAGAGTTGGAAAGGCGGCTGGGAGAACTTGGCGTGAGGGTATTCAAACCGGCCATTACCGAGCCGGTGGCTGGGGGAGCCGCCGACCAGGGGGTAGCTTGATTCCTGCCGCACTAATAGCCGCAACCTGCTGCCGCACCAATCTATGATACGCAAGGCCGTCATTCCGGCCGCGGGCTTTGGGACTCGATTCCTGCCCGCGTCCAAGTCCCAGCCCAAGGAAATGCTGCCCATTGTGGACAAGCCGACTATCCAATACGTGGTGGAGGAGGCGGTGGAGGCGGGGGTAACCGACATCCTGATGATCATCGGGAAGGGCAAGCGGGCGATTGAGGAGCACTTCGACCGCAACTTCGAGCTGGAGGCCGAGCTTCAGGAGCAGTCGAAATTCGAGGAGTTGGAGTCCATCCGCCGGATTTCGTCGATGGCGGATGTTCACTTCGTTTGGCAAAAGGAACTCAGGGGGCTCGGAGACGCGGTCTATCACGCGCGGCACCACGTCGGCAACGAGCCGTTCCTCCTGATGCTTGGGGATACGCTCATCCAGTCGGAGGTCCCGGTGGCGCGGCACCTGATCGATTTGTACGAGCGTTACGGTGAGACGGTGGTGGCGCTGGAGCCGGTGGACCCGGCCAAAATCGAGCGCTACGGGGTCGTGGGCGGGAGGCAGATTAGCGACGGGCTTTACCTGGTGGACAAGCTGATCGAGAAACCGAGTCGGGCTGAGGCCCCCTCAAACCTGGCGATCGCGTCACGCTACGCCTTCGGTCCGAAGATTTTTGGGTATATCGAGAAGACCCCGCCCGGGAAGAATGGCGAGATCCAACTGACTGACGCTATGCAGTTGATGCTGCGCGACATGGCGATGTATGGACTGGTGTTCGAGGGGCGTCGGCATGATATCGGCAATCGTTTGGATTTCCTGAAGACCAATGTGATCTACGGTCTGGCGCGTGAGGATGTGGGCCCGGAGTTCCGTGAGTTCATCAGGAAGGTGGCCTCCGACCTGACGGAGGGTCGGGCGCCCACGACGGGCGAATGAGCAAAGGCTGAGTCAAACTCCTGAATGCAAACAGAACCAATCCTGAAAAAAGTAGGCATCCGCGCGGTCCGTTTTGGGGCCGGCGTGATGGTGGTCGAGCCCTGTAATCTCTACGAGTGCGAGATCGGCGACAACTCCTTCGTGGGGCCGTTTGTTGAGATCCAGGCCGGTGTGGTGATCGGGCGCCGATGCCGCATTCAATCCCACGCTTTCATCTGTGAACTGGTGACGATCGGGGACGATTGCTTCATCTCCCATGGAGCCATGTTTATCAACGACTCATTTTCCACGGGCGGCCCCGCCAGGGGACGGCGCGAACTGTGGCGTTCGACGAAGATCGGGAATCATGTTTCGATCGGAACCAACGCCACCCTGCTGCCGGTGACCATCTGCGACCATGTGGTTGTGGGAGCTGGCGCGGTGGTTACGAAGGACATCACCGAGGCTGGGACCTACGTGGGGAACCCTGCGCGAAAATTGCGCGCCGCGAAAGCGGTGACCGCGCTGGACGCGGATGGGATGAGAACGCGGACCGTCTGAGAGTTGAGAATCATGAAAATACCTTTCGTTGACCTGCTGGCGCAGTACCGGAGTATCAAGACCGAAATCGACGGCGCGATTGCGTCGGTGATCGCGGAGTCGTCGTTCATCCGCGGACGGCATGTGGAGGCTTTCGAGACGGCGTGGGCGCAGGCATCGGAGCGCAAGCATTGCATTTCCTGCGCCAATGGCACCGACGCGCTCTACATCGCCATGCGCGGGCTGAGGCTTAAGCCGGGCGATGAGGTCATCACCACCGCTCATTCGTGGATTTCAACTACGGAGACGATCACACAGGCGGGGGGCCGGGTGGTCTTTTGTGACACGGACGCGGATACGTTCACCCTCGACCCGAAGCTGATCGAGGCGAAGGTTACATCCCGCACCGTTGGGATCATCCCGGTGCACCTCTATGGGCAACCGGCGGACATGGACCCAATCATGGAGTTGGCACGGCGGCGCGGTCTCTGGGTGATCGAGGACTGCGCGCAGGCGCACTTGGCGCGCTACAATGGGAGGCTGGTGGGAACCTTCGGGGATGCCGCCACGTTTTCCTTCTACCCAGGGAAGAATCTCGGCGCGTATGGCGATGCGGGGGCGATTGTGACCAATGACGACGCTCTGGCTGACTGGTCGGCCACGTTCGCGCGGCACGGAGGAAAGGGGGAGCACGTCATGGAAGGCATCAACAGCCGCATGGACGGGTTGCAGGCAGCCATCCTTGGTGTGAAGCTTCCTCACCTCATGCAATGGACCCGGGAGCGACGCCGCGTCGCGGCGCGCTACGACGAAATGCTAAGAGGTGTGGGGGATGTGGTTGCCCCGGCGGTGGCTTCCAACCGCGACCACGTGTACCATCTCTATGTGATCCGCACAGAGAGGCGGGACGCCCTCAAGAAGCACCTGGCTGAGGCGGGGATTCCCACCGTGCTGAACTATCCCAAGGCGCTCCCGTTTTATCCCGCCTACGCCTATCTCGGGCACAAGCCCGAGGACTTCCCTGTGGCCCATGCCAACCAGTCGCGCATTCTTTCCCTTCCGATCTACCCCGAGATGACGGAGGATATGATCCAGCAGGTGGCAGACGCCGTCCGAGCGTTCTTTGCCTGATGAGTGCGCGTCCACGAGCGGTTGTCGAACGAGCCCGGTTGGATACCGCGCGCGTTGAGGCGAACATCCATTTTCTTGGCCGCTGTGTCTTGCCGCGGGACGATTTCGATTAGTAAGTTCTTATGTAATATCGCTAGCTTGTTACCCTGTATCCGCTAGTTCGTGTAGCTAGCCGTCTGCAGGACAGGCTTTAGCCATGCAATGATGCCTATGCATTTTATAAGGCTCGCAAAACGCGCGCTGAGGCTGTCTTCTGTCGCTCCGGTCGTCGGGCCCTTCTTGCGCTGGATAATTGACAAGCGCAGCCGGCGCGGTCTTGCCATCTCGGCCGCGGTAAAGACCGAGTGGGAAAGACGACAGAGGATCGCTCTCGAATGCCAAGAGCTGCAGCGAATCCCGAGACACCCGGGGGCGGGCACGAGTCGTAACGGCGTCCTCACCATGCACAACGGACTGAAAGTGCTCTCGTTCTCTTATTACGGCGAGGGGATGAGACTGCTTATTGAGGCGGCGCGTGGCGTGCATGAACCGCAAGAGGAATATCTGTTTCAAGAGGTGCTTAAGTGCGTTTCGCCCGGCTCCACCATGCTCGAACTTGGAGCTTACTGGGGGTTCTATTCCATGTGGTTCCATTCGGTTGTTCCGCGGGCGCGTTGTCTGCTCGTGGAGCCTTCCGCGGAGAATCTGGACCTCGGGCGCGCTAATTTCCGTTTGAACAAGATGCAGGGGACTTTCATTCAGGCCTACGTTGGAGAGTTGCCCACGAGCGGCGCGCTATGCCAAGTGGTAACGTCTGTAGATCAGCTTCTTGCGGAGAGAAAAACTGACCGCTTGGGGATTCTGCATGCGGACATCCAGGCTGAGGAGTTACACATGCTCGAGGGTGCCCGGCAATCATTCGAGCGTGGCCTCATAGACTATTGCTTCATTTCAACTCACAGTGACGCCTTGCATCAACAGTGTGTGGCTTGGCTTTCGCGGATGGGTCACACCATCCTTGCCGAATATGACCTTGGACAGTCCTATTCCCACGATGGTCTCGTGGTCAGCAAGAGACCAGGTCTGGCGCATCCAAGCCCTCTTGTCGTCAGCAAGCGCCAAGCCCCCGGCAGTTAGGACTCAGGCGTGCGCCGGGCACCTCCCCGGGCTATGCGCACAATCCCTCCAGTGCGGACATCATGTGGCCTGCCGAGCGAACGAGAGCGCCACGCACCGAAATGGCGGCGTCGTGTTGGTGGTGATTCGCCCAAAGTCGTCCGTGAGAGAGCAGTAATATGATTCCAAACGCATTACGAAAAATTGTTCGCGGGGTGTTTCGCTTCCCCTCCTATCTGAGAAATGCGTTCCTGGCACGGCGCGTAAAGCGTAAGAAGAGCGCAAAAGGCAGGCCGTATCGCGACCACCCAAAGGTCACGGCCATCCTCCAGTTCTTCAACAAGCGTCAGAATATCACGCGGATCATGGCCGGCCTCAGAAAGTCAGGAATTGAGGAGATTATTGTCATTGACGATGGATCACTTGATGGCTCGCACACAACGTGGATGAGGCATCTCACGGGACCGAATGATTTCCTGCTGCGTAGTAATGACATCTATGAAGTGCGCACATACGACCGGGCAATCGGCATGGCGCGAGGAGAGTTCATCTGTCTTTTGCAGGACGACGATTTATTGCCGGACACGGATACCTGGGTGAGAGAGGCACTCCGGTTGTTCGAAGGTTTTCCGGACTTACTGATATTAGGGGGGCGAAATGGGTTGGACGTGTTGATTCCCGATGCTCCTCCAAAGGATGGGCTCGCCAAATACACGACCGTTGGGGCGATTGCCGGATGCCCCGGCGTAAACAAGTATGTGCTTTATTACGGTCCTTCGCGCGTTGATCCTACCAGTGGATTACCGCTGATGTTCTCCATGGCTGTCAACCGCGCACCCGTGTTTCTACGGAGAGCCGAATTCCTCAGACTCGGGGGCATCAATCAGCGATTTGCCCCGTTCCAATGTGATGACATAGATGCGAGCATTCGTGCGTGGTTGGCGGGATACAAGGTGGGGTTGTATGAGTGCCAGTTCAGACGGAATGTTGGTATCGGCGGAATGCGGCTATTCCAGGAGGAGGATTGGAGGGATAAGCAGACCAACAAGGCCTGGGCATTGGTCTATGAGTTACACGGATCTAGTATTTCAAGTGGCTCATTGCAGGAACGCGTGGACAAAGCAAACGGACAACTGTCCCCACGTAAGAACAGTGGAATAATGAAGCGGCATTAAGTGGGGATACGCGAAAGTGTTATATGACAGTAAGATCGATAATGGCGAGGTTGCTTGTCAAGATGAACCCAAAGTTGGCTCGCGCTATCCGGTTATATAGAGCCGAGAGAGCGATGGAACTGGTCGAGTTCTGTGACTCAGGCATGGGGTTCCGGTTCCCTAAGAGTGCGATGTGGCAGTGCAGGGGTTTCGAATCGGCTGAGACGGCGGTTGTAAATCGCTTGGCGGAGTACTGCCAACTGTTCGTTGACGTTGGGGCTAACAACGGACTTTACTCAATGATTGCGTTCAAGAGGGGGCTCCGCGTGATTGCAGTGGAGCCGAGTCCGGAGAACCTTTATTATTTGTGTCGGACATGTTTGGAGAACGGGGCTGGCGACGTCGAGGTGCTTGGCTTGGCTTTGGGTGCGAAGGTGACTATCCTGGAGCTACACGGGCGCGGAGTTCTGGCGTCGTTAGATGAGCACTGGGCGGTTGAACACAACAAGAATCCCCTGAACAGGCCCACACTCGTGCCTGTGAACACACTCGATAATGTTGTCCGTGGGCGCTGCGTCAACAGGGATCGAGCGTTGATCAAAGTCGATGTTGAGGGAACGGAATGGGAGGTTTTGCGTGGAAGTAGAGAATGCCTGGACATGCGCCCGGGTGCCGTCTGGTTGATGGAAATCACCCTCGTGGCAAAACGGCAGGTCCCGAATGTGAATTTTGAGAGAACGTTCGGACCTTTTTTCGAGCGTTCGTATAGAGTGTATGGCGTGACCGAAAAATCGATCCGCCAAACCAGCCGTGAAGACGTCGCACGGTGGCAGGAATCTGGATCTCAAGAGTTTTACTGTCAGAACTGGATGTTTCTGCCCCCTGATCTGCCGGCGTGCGATGTCGAGAAACTCCTTCAGGTGCGTGCTTGAAGTGGGCATGGCGGCTCAGGCGCAAGACATGAGAGTGCTGTTGAAAGCGCTTCGAACGGCGAGGGAGAGTTGGCGCGCTTCTCGTATGAGCGGGAACAGACTCGCCAAGGGAGACTGGGGATCAGAAGCGGCTTTGAAGGTTCTACAAGTTGCCCTTGCTGGAGGTTTGACATGAGGAGCGGCTTCAAAGCCTTGCTAGGCCGTCTCTCTGGGAACAGTGGTTTCGCGAGAAATGTGTTCGTGTTGATGACGGGCACCGCAGCGGCCCAGATCATCGGCATCGCGGTTTCCCCTCTGCTGACAAGGCTGTATTCACCGGCAGAGTACGGGGTCTACGGAGTGTTTATTTCAGTCGCCTCGCTCCTGTCAACGGTTTCCGGCGGACGCTATGAGCTGGCTGTTGTCCTCCCAAAGGAGGATGGGGATTCGCTGAGTATTGTTGCGCTCACGATTTTGGTAGCCACGTTCTTCTGTGCGATTCTGCTCGCGGTTTCCCTTGGCGGCTCGGAGATGCTGGCCGCCCAGCTAAAGACCCCCGCGCTCGCGTCGTGGCTTGCTGCGGTGCCCGGTTTTATACTGCTGAGCATCTCCGGAGTCGCCTTAAGATACTGGTTCAATCGGAGGGGTCTGTACAGGCGAATGGCTTCGAACGGAGTCTGGAGGGCTGCCATTTCTGCCGTATTAAACATTGGATTTGGGCTGATGGCCATGGGGGAAGCCGGCCTTATTTACGGCTTGATGGTGGGACAGGCCTGCACCGTTGTAATGTTCGCATGGCATTTGTGGAAAGAAGACTCTCGTCTCCTGCCGCAGGTAACGGCGGCACGCCTGAGGGGTAACGCGAGGACGTATTCCGGATTTCCCAAGTTCTCCGTATTGTCAGGACTTGTGGAAGCGTTGGCCGGCCAACTGCCGACGCTGGTTTTTGCCATTCTCTTCAGTTCTTCCACAGTGGGCTTGTTCGCTTTTGCCACGAGAACCGTGAATATGCCATTGGGCATCGTCTCGTCGGCCATCGGGGATGTCTTTCGGCAAGAGGCGAGCGCCCAATATGCCGAAACCGGTGAGTGTCGAAGAGTTTTTCTGCGAGCGGCCAGGAGGCTGCTGGCTTTGTCGCTCGTCCCTTTTGTGATACTCTTCTTTTTTGCTCCGTCGCTCTTCGGATTCATCTTTGGATCGCAGTGGACCGAAGCGGGCCACTATGTCCAACTCATGGCCTTGATGTGCCTGGTGCGTTTCTTGGTGAGCCCTCTGAGCGTTATGTTTTACATTGCTGGCAAGCAGAGCGTCGATCTGGTGCTTCAGAGTTGCCTTCTGGCTGCTCTGGGCACGGTGTTCTGGCTTCTCGTAGGACGAGGGGCGTCCGCGAGGACCGCGATTTTGGCCTATGCCGGCGTATATACCGCGAAATACGTCGTTGAGTTTCTGCTGTCGCTTCGCTTCGCTTGCGCTGGCCACCGGCCTAGTTAAGGAGGGCTGCCGCATGATCGTAATCATTGACTACGGGATGGGGAACGTCGGGTCAATCCGCAACATGCTCAAGCATTGTGGACACGATGCTGTAATCAGTCGGGAAACGGCAGCCATCCGGGCGGCTCAGAAGCTAATTCTGCCCGGTGTCGGCTCCTTTGACGCAGGGATGCGCAACCTGCATGCATTTGGGCTGGTTGATTTGCTGACTGAAGTCGTCCTAGACCGACAAACGCCCATTTTGGGAATCTGTCTTGGCATGCAGTTGTTGAGCCGAGGCAGCGAAGAAGGATCTTCGCCAGGATTGGGGTGGGTGTGCGCCGACACGGTACGATTTCAATTTGCGGACGAGGTTCGCGCCAGGAGGATTCCGCACATGGGATGGTCCCCGATAACGTGCGGGAATGGTGTGAGGCTGTTCCAGGCTTTGCCACCCGATCCGCGCTTTTACTTCGTGCATTCATACCACCTCAAGTGCGACGACCAGGCGGACGTCATTGCGTGGGCGACGTACGGATATCCGTTTGCGGCGAGTGTGCAACGGGGGAATGTTTTTGGCGTGCAGTTTCACCCCGAGAAGAGCCACAAGTTCGGCTTAACGTTGTTGAAGAGCTTTGCACAGGATGTCTAACGCGACGGAGACGCGGGTGATTCCGATTCTCTTGCTCTCGGAAGGGGGCTTGGTAAAATCGAGGCGTTTCAAGGAGCACAAATATGTGGGCGATCCGCTGAACGCTGTGCGCATATTCAATGACAAGGAGGTGGACGAAATTGTTCTCCTGGATATCGGGGCAACGGAAAGCGGACGAAGGCCGAATTATGAGCTGATCGAGGAGATTGCCGGCGAGTGTTTCATGCCGATGGCCTATGGTGGCGGGGTGCGTTCGGTAGAGGAAATCCAGCGGTTACTGAAACTTGGCGTGGAGAAAGTCGTTATTAACTCCGCAGCGGCGGAGAACCAGGGCCTGATACGGCAGGCTAGTCTGGAAGTTGGATCGCAGAGCATTGTTGGGTCGATCGATGTCAAGAAGAACCTCTGGGGGCGATACGGTGTTTTTACGCACGGGGGGCGAAAGGACGTTGGTTTGGATCCCGTTGAACTGGCTCGGCGCTACGAGTCAGAGGGCGCGGGAGAGATCGTGATCAATTCTATCAACAATGATGGAACAATGAAGGGGTATGACCTGGACTTGGTGCGCAGTGTCTCAGGCGCGGTGGGTGTGCCTGTGGTGGCTTGTGGCGGGGCCGGCCTTTTGAGCCATTTTGCGGAGGCTTTGGGCGCGGGCGCATCCGCGGTGGCAGGCGGAAGCATATTCGTCTTTTACGGCAAGCATCGGGCGGTTCTTATCAGTTACCCGACCCGAACAGAGTTGGCGTCCGTTTTTCAGAAAGGAATACACGAGTGAATCAAGACAAACTCCAAATGTGCACACGGTGCGTCATGGATACGTCCCATGCCGAGATACACTTTGATTCGGAAGGCGTCTGCAATTACTGTCACGGTTATGACGTGATCGCGCGCAGCCTGCCTTCGCCTGAGGTCGCGAGTCAATTGCTTAAGGATGCAATTATGGCGGTCAAAGCCGCGGGCAAAGGCAAACCTTATGACTGTGTGTTGGGACTCAGCGGCGGCGTGGACAGCAGCTTTCTTGCGGTCAAGCTGAAAGAATGGGGTCTTCGTCCACTGGCGGTCAGCTTTGACAATGGGTGGAACACTGAATTGGCCGTACAGAACATCGAGAAGATTTGCCGCCGGCTCGACGTCGATCTTCACACGTACGTCGTTGACTGGCCGGAGTTCCGAGACCTGCAACTATCCTTCGTGAAGGCCGGCTTGGCGAATGTAGAAGCGCCAAGCGACCACGGGATCTTCGCGTGCCTTTACAGAACGGCGATGGAGAAGAAGATCAAATACGTGGCAAGCGGAGTCAACTTCGCCACTGAGGCGTGCAATCCGGTTGGCGACGAGGCGAAACGCACCTTCAGCTACGGCTACCACTACTCGGACCTTTACCATCTGCGCGCTGTCCACCGGCGCTTTGGGAGCAGGCCGCTAAAGACGTTCCCCACGATGGGTTTCTTTACGAGGCTTATGATCGAGCGCCTTGGCCGGGTTCGCCGCTTCGAGCCTCTGAACTTGATTCCCTACAGCAAGAGCGAGGCCATAGCGCTCTTGCAGGAGCGCTATGGATGGCGACCGTACGAAGGCAAACACGGAGAATCGGTCATCACCCGGTTTCACCAAGCGTACATTTTGCCGGTCAAGTTCGGTATGGACAAGCGAAAGCTCCATCTCTCCGGCCTCATTTGGTCGGGCCAGATTTCCCGCGCCGACGCGCTGGAGGAGCTGAAAAGATCGCCTTACCCGGTCAACCTGATTGCTCAGGACAAGGAGTTCGTCGCCAAGAAGCTCGGTCTTTCCATCGCGGAATTTGATGCGCTGATGAACGAGGTGCCTCATGTCTATACGGATTACCCAAACAGAAACTGGCTTTATCTTGCCCTGTGGCGAGTTCTGGCATTGATGGCGCGGTTTCGGAGGTTGAGTCGTGGCAAGTGAGGCTTGGGCCACGATTCGTTCGCGAAGGTGTTGCGAGCCCGGCAAAAGCGAGAGAGGAAACATGACTCGTTCCGGTCAAGAATGAATTGATATTATGCAGAGAAAAGCGTTAATTACCGGTATCACAGGACAGGACGGTTCTTATCTGGCGGAGTTACTGCTCGCAAAGGGCTACGAGGTTCATGGGTTCGTGCGGCGCGCCAGCACGTTTAACACGGGCAGGCTTGATCCGATTTACTCGGACCCTCACAGCGAGCGGACCCTCCTCCATCTTCATTATGCGGATTTGAGCGATGCGAGCGCGCTGGCTCGTCTCATCGGTTCCATCCAACCGCAGGAGGTGTACAATCTGGCGGCACAGAGCCACGTGCGAGTGAGTTTTGACAGCCCGGAGTACACGACGGATATCACCGGCACCGGCACGGTTCGGTTGCTGGAGGCTATTCGCGAGACCGGTATCCGGCCCCGGTTCTACCAGGCGTCCTCGAGCGAGATGTACGGCCAGGTGCGCGAGGTGCCGCAGAAGGAAACCACGCCGTTCCATCCGCGGAGCCCCTACGGATGCGCGAAGGTCTATTCTTATTGGATTACCGTTAACTATCGGGAGTCCTATGGCATGCATGCCAGTAATGGCATCCTGTTCAATCACGAGTCCCCCCGGCGCGGCGAGACGTTTGTGACGCGCAAGATCACCCGGGCCGTCGCGCACATCCAGGCGGGCCTTCAGGACAAGCTCTACTTGGGGAACCTCGAGGCGAAACGCGACTGGGGTTTCGCGAAGGAATATGTCGAGGCCATGTGGCTGATGCTCCAGCAGGAGCAGCCTGATGACTACGTCATCGCCACGGGTGAGACCCACTCGATTCGCGAGTTTTTGGACCTGGCCTTTGCGCATGGGGGCCTGGACTGGCACGAGCATGTGGAGATCGATCCCCGGTATTACCGTCCGGCGGAGGTTGATCTGCTGATCGGGGATAGCAGCAAGGCCAAACGCCAACTGGGTTGGGAGCCCAAGACGCGCTTCACTGATCTGGCACGGCTGATGGTGGACGCGGACGTGGCGTTGCTCAAGGCGCATCGGGAAGGTCGAGTGAGGGTGACTTGCTGATCGCCATGCCGCGCGCGTTCATCACGGGCATCGCCGGACAGGACGGCTCCTATCTGGCGGAGCTGCTCCTCGACAAAGGTTACGAGGTGCACGGCACCGTGCGCCGCACCAGCTCACTGGACCGGTCGCGTCTGGATCATCTCTACAATGATCCAGCGATCTACAACCGCCGCCTGTTCCTGCACTATGCGGATTTGGAGGACTCCACCACTTTGCGGCGGGCGTTGATCAAGGCCGCGCCGTCGGAGATCTATCATCTGGCAGGTCAGAGCCACGTGGGGCTGAGCTTCGAGATGCCGGAATCGACCTGCGAGTCCACCGGCATGGGTACTCTGCGGTTGTTGGAAATGATCCGGGACTTGCCCACGCCCGCGCGATTCTACCATGCCTCGTCTAGCGAGATTTTTGGGCAACCGGTGACCACCCCGCAGGACGAAGGAACGCCGATGGCTCCGGTCAGCCCGTACGGGTGCGCGAAGGCGTTTGCCACGCAGATGGTGGCGGTCTATCGGACTTCGTTTGGCCTGTTCGCATGCAACGGAATCATGTACAATCACGAGTCCCCCCGCCGGGGCGAGAATTTTGTGACCCGGAAGATCTGCCGGGGGGCCGCGGCCATCAAGCTGGGGTTGCAGACCGAGTTGGTGCTGGGTGACCTGGGCTCGGAGAGAGACTGGGGCCACGCGCGGGATTACGTGCGGGCAATGTGGCTGATGCTGCAGCAGGAGACGCCGGACGACTACGTGGTCGCCACCGGCTCCCCGCGCCGGGTCCAGGACGTTGCGGAGGTCTCCTTCGCGGCGGCCGGTCTGGATTGGCGGCAATTCGTGAAGCAGAACGCCCGCTTTTTTCGACCGACCGAATCCAAGCGATTGGTCGGGAACCCCGCCAAGGCCAGGCGAGTGCTGGGATGGGAACCGAAGACCTCGTTCGCCGAAATGATCCGAGAGATGACTCAGGCCGAACTGAACCGGCTCTCCAGCCTATGAGACTTTTTCCGGGCCGCAGGAGGCCTGCCCTACGGGCGCGGGCTCGGCAGTGGTGTTGTGGGGGCGGGGTTCCAGCCTGCCGTATCCCCCGGCCTCCAGCCGGGAGGCGTTGAGGTAATGAGCGCGTATGTGGCGGCGGTGTTGGTCCTGGCGGCAGGATGCCTGTCCTACGGGCGTGGGCGTGGCGCGTGGCACTGCCGCGACTTCCACCGACTCGCGAACTTTTACGTTTTGCCACCTTTGTGACACACCAACGCACACCTGCCCTCTATCGATGGTGCGATCTCGCCACGGGGCTGCTGCTTTGTTCGCTTGCGGTGTTTTCGCCTTGGGCGTTTGGCACGACTCAAGAGTGGGCTATCTGGACCATGAATGGTGGGGGATACCTCTTGGGTGGGCTTCTGCTGGCCAAACTCCTGGTTCGCTGGCGAACGGGGTACTCTCCCTCACGCTGGGGCGCCAGTGAGAACCGCTGGCCCGTCGTCGTGCTGGCGGTGCTGACCGTTCTTGTTCTGGCTTGGTGCCTGGTGAGCGCGGTTAACGCTCGCGCAACCTATCTGTGGGCTGAGCTTCAATTTGATTACCACGATCGTTATATCCCCTGGCTGCCCCATAGCTATGATGCTCCAAGAACCTGGTTCGCGTTCTGGACCTACCTCGGCCTCGCGCTAACGTTCTGGGCCGCTCGCGACTGGCTCCTGGGCAAGACCAGGCGCGAACGCTATGCTGAGTCAGACACTGGAGCCGGTGCGGCTATAGATCCCGGCGCCGGCGCGTCTCTTCCAAGGGCGGCAAGCGGCTCGGGGTTTTCCGAGCAATTACCGGCCCGACTTCGGTTGTTGCTTTGGGTACTTTGTCTCAACGGCGCGATGCTGGGGTTGGAGAGCATTTTGCAGCGGTTTGAGGGCACCAACAAACTCCTGTGGCTCGTCGAACCGCGGATCAACAAGATACCTGAGACCCAGTTTGGCCCTTACGCCTATCGGGGCAACGCCGCCCAGTACTTCAATTTGCTTTGGCCCTTGTGCCTGGGGTTCTGGTGGAGCTTACATCGGGAAGTGGCCGCCCGCGTTCCGTCCCGGCGGGGCGAAGGCCCGCACCTGCTGTTGCTGCCCTGCATGGCTGTCATGGCCGCGTGTCCTTTCGTCGCGGCGACACGGGGCGGCGCCCTCGTCGCTGCTGGCAATCTTCTTCTCGCCCTGGTTGTGTTGCTCTTCGCGAGCCGTCGTGAAAACTCGCGAGCCGGCTGGTCATTTCTGGCCGCCTTCCTTGTGTTGGGGGCTCTGGTCGGTTATCTCGGTTGGGAGAATCTGTACACGCGTGTGTCCGCGCCGACCTTCACTTACTCAACCGGCCACAGGACAGAGCTCGAGCAAGTCACGCTGCGTTGCGTTTTCCAGGCGCCTATGCAAAATCCGATGGAATTAGGCGGGTTGGTGGGTGTCTCCGCCGGCAAGTCCCAGTTGATTTCCGCACCCCATTCCCTCTGGGTGGCTGTCGCGCCGAATGGCAGTCTCGATGCGCGGTTCGTTGGCGATCAGGGGACGAACTACGTCCGCAAGCTCGTGCCTGGATTTGTCGGTGCCCATGCTGGCCGGCGAATAGACCTGGGCCTGGTTAAGACGACGAACCTCGTCCTTTTCCTGAACGGTGTCGAGGTTCCCACCTTGGACGCATCCTGCGGCAGCGAACAAATCCTGACCAACGGCACGTCCACCGCGTACCTCTGGGTGGGGAGATTTTCCTCGGGCGCCTTCCACTACACGGAGCCCATCTACTCCGCCGGCGTTTTCACTGGGCAGTTGACGGGTTCCGAGTTGGGATCGAACGCCGAGCGCTTGCCAAGTGGCGAGCCACCCCCCGCGGAGGCGGCTGTAGCCGGCAGCGGTTCTAGCCGACCGTCAGCCATTCTCGAGTTGGATTTGCGAAATCACCGGCTTGGGAGAAACTTGCGGGAAGCCTTGGACGACCGAACCCAGATCTACCAAAGCGCCCGGCGGATGGCGGCAGACTACCCGTGGCTTGGCTCTGGGCCCGGCACTTTTTTCTCCCTAAGCCATATCTACCGCGCCAGCGGCACTCAAACGATCGCCGCCTACGCGCACGATGACTGGCTCGAAACCCGTGCAACCTTCGGCAGGATCGGGTTCGGGCTCATCCTCCTCGCGATGGCACTTCCTTTTGTTCGCTGGTTTGTACCCGGTGGAATACGAATTCACTGGGTGCTTTCCGCCCTACTCTGGCTTTCGCTGAGTGGCTGTCTTATTCACGCCAAGTTCGACTTCCCCTTTCAAATACACTCGGTGTTGTTTCTGTTTCTGTTGGTGAGCTGCATGGCCTTTTCGGTTTCACGACGGGCATGAACATGGAGAGCCAAGATGGCGGAGCAGGCGGGACAGTCCTCGTTTCCTCTGCCGGGCGGCGCAACCACCTGATCCGCTGTTTTCGACAGGATGCGGCGCTCTTAGGGTCCCCGTGGCGGGTGTTGGCGACCGATATGAACCCGGAGCTGAGCGCCGCGTGCCAGGATGCGGACGCCGCCTTCACTCTGCCGCGTTGCACCGCCCCGGAATTCGTCCCGGCCCTCCTGGGGTTGTGCCGAAGCGAGAAAGTTGACCTGGTGATCCCAACCATTGACACAGAGCTAGCTCTGTTGAGCCGGCACCGGGCCGATTTTGCGGCGCTGGGCAGCAAGGTGGTGGTGTCCGCGCCGGAGGTGGTGGCGATGGCCACTGACAAGCTGGCCACGGCACATTTGCTTCTCGACGCGGGAATCCCGACGCCGAGGACTCTGTCGTTGGCCGACTATCTCCTCGAGCCGTCGCGATTGTGCTGGCCGGTCATAGCCAAGCCCATTGGAGGGAGCGCATCCTTGGGCGTTGTCCGACCCGGGAAGCCGGCGGATCTGACCGGACTGGAGCCTCAGGCCTACATCGTGCAGGAGCTCTGGCAGGGGCGGGAATACACGGTGAACATGTTCTTTGATGCCACGGGACAGTTGCGCTGCGCGGTGCCGCACGAGCGGATCGAGGTGCGCGCCGGCGAAGTCAGCAAGGGCGTGACGCGCCGGCTGCCCGCGCTGAGCGCCGCAGCCAGGAGGTTGGAGTCGGTGTTGCCGGGTGCTTATGGGCCTTTGTGCTTCCAAGCGATTGTGCGTGACGATGGGAGCTTCGCGATTTTCGAACTCAACGCGCGATTCGGGGGCGGTTATCCGCTGGCGCATCAAGCGGGAGCGCGGTTCTCTCAATGGCTGATCGAGGAGGTCTCCGGCCGGGCTTCCACGGCGAGCGATGACTGGCAAGCCGGAGTGACCATGTTGCGCTACGACGCGGCCGTGTTTCTTCACGAGTGATTCCGCGCCGAAGTAAACAAACGAATCCATTATGGCAATACTTAGCCCGCTTACGGGAACAAATAATGTGGAATTGCTTGAACGCATCGACAGTCGTTTTGTGATCGACGGCTATAGGGATTGTTACAAGATCGATGTTGAGAGGTATTTCAAGGGGGAGCGGCAGATATATCTCTATCGATGCAATGAGACAGGGTACAAATTTTACCATCCCTCCCTGCCCGGCGACGGAAACTTTTATGCTGAGATGCAGAGATATCCCTGGTACTACGTCGCCTGGAAGTGGGAGCACGAAAAGGCGCTGGAGGCGATAAGTAACCACCACAAGGTCCTCGAGGTCGGTTCTGCCAAGGGAGATTTTCTAAAGCGCCTGAAGGATCGCGGCAATGAAGTCGTTGGACTTGAAACAAATCCTCAAGCGGCGAATGAAGCAAGAGAAAAAGGCATCACTGTTTACGAAGAATATCTTGAGTCCTTCGCGAAAAGGGGGATTAATGATTTCGATGCGGTCTGCTTTTTCCAGGTTTTGGAACACATTTATGATGTCAGAGGAGCCATATCGAACGCGCTGGCCATCTTGAAGGTTGGAGGGACGCTGATTATCAGCGTGCCCAATGATGATTCATTTATTGGTGAGGACAAAAGAAACTATCTGAATATGCCGCCGCATCACGCCGGGTTGTGGAATGAGGTTTCTTTGACTTCGCTTGCGCGTATATTCGAGCTGACATTGGAACCGATGGCGCTGGAGCCTCTTCAAAAGTATCATTTTGGGTACTACTATCAGGTTAAAGCCGGCTATAAGCTTCGCAAGTGTTTCGGTTTGCCAGGGAGAATCGTTAACAGGATAGCCCTGGTGTGTGTGGCGCCACTATTGGCGTTTTTTAGCAGCCGCATAACGGGGCACAGCATTCTTGCGATATATCGAAAAGGCCGATGAGCCGGGGAGCGCTAAAATGAGAATGTCTTTCGCTGTGCGAAAACCGCCGCGATTGATGCTTGCGGAGGCGGATGAGCCCGGGATCACGGGCCTGAAGTGACACGACCTGAATAGGCATAACATGAGCTGTATCCGGCTGGTCAAGGCGTCCGCGTTTTATCCTGGTTACATGCGGGGCGTTTATGAAAAGTCCCGCGGACTGGAGCGGGCGAGCTATGCCGAGCAATGGCAAGCGTTGATGGGCGGGTGCTTTGGTTGGGCTGATTCATGGAAGACGCACCTTGAGAGTACTGGGCGGTTCGAGGTCATTGAAGTGGTGACTAACGCGGAGTTCCTCCAGAAGGCTTGGGCACGAGAACAGGGCGCCAAAGTGTCCGAAGAGAGATGGCGCTCGGAAATTGTTCGCGCTCAAGCCCGGCACTACCGCCCCGATGTCTTCTTCCCGCATGACTATTCAAACCTGGACAAGACACTGTGGCTTGCGCTGAAGCAGGAACTCCCCGGTTTGATCGTTGTGGGTTATGACGGGCTGGTGCTCTGCGATCCAGCGCGCTTCGAGGGGTGCGACTTGGTCCTCGGATGCTCGGAGGTCATCACCGAGGTCTATGCCCGAGCGGGTTTCGATTCTCATTTCTTCAAGCTAGGTTTTGAAACCTCGGTTCTAGGCAAGCTGCGTGCGGGGCGGGATCTGTACCCGGTGTCGTTCGTCGGCGGAATCAGCCTTGGGCAGAAAGGCCATAACCGCCGGCTCAGTTTTCTGGAAAGCATGATTAAGGAGGTTCCGCTGGACCTGTTTCTTGAGGCGCCTCACCTTTTCGGAGGGCTAATTTGTGTCTTGCACAATCTGAGGCGAGGGCAGTGGAGTAACGCGTTCCGCCGTGCCCCGAGGCAGATTCTGCAATTGCTGGAACTGCAGCGGCACAATCGCGGCGCGCTTTATGGATTGCCGATGTACCAGGCTCTGGCCGACTCGGGGATGACGCTCAATATACACATTGACGCGGCTGGCTCTCGCGCGGCGAATATGCGCCTCTTCGAGGGTACTGGAGTTGGGACTTGCCTGGTGACGGACTGGAAGGAAAACATTCTCGAGTTCTTCGAACCAGATCGCGAGGTGGTCACCTTCAAGTCGCGGGAAGAGTGCCAGGAAAAGATAGGCTACCTGTTGGGCAACGAGGGCGAGCGGCGGAAGATCGCCCGGGCTGGACAGAAGCGTACTCTAGAGTACCACACCCTTAAAGACTCCATTCTGCAAGCTGGAGAACGCATTGCTGGTTGTTTGCGGCGGCGAGGCACGTTGACGCCCGCGGCGGGGGCACAGCCCACAGGGGAAGCGAGCAAAGCGGGCTGAGCATCATGCGCGTTCTTCACCTGTCCACGAGCGATGTCGTCGGCGGGGCGGCGCGGGCCGCCTACCGGTTGCATGCGGGCCTGAGGTCCACGGGTGTGGATTCGCAAATGCTTGTTCAGCGGAAAAGTGGCGACAACCCATTCGTTCATTCGCCGTCGTCCAGGGGCGCGCGCGCCTTTGGCCAGTTCCGCTCCCATCTCGATGCAATGCCGCTAGCGCTGTTTCCGCGCCGGAGTGCCGGGCTGTTTTCCTTGGGGTGGTTGCCGGGCAACCTGGTCGGGCGAATCACCGCGCGGTCACCCGACATTGTGCATCTGCACTGGGTCAGTTCCGGATTCTTGCGCTTGGAATCGCTCCGCGGCATTCGGCGGCCGATGGTGTGGACGCTCCACGATATGTGGGCGCTAACCGGCGGTTGCCACTATGCGGGCGACTGCCGCCGCTACGAGATTGGTTGTGGGGCCTGTCCTCAGTTGGGCCGGAAATGGGAGCGTGATCTGTCGTGGTGGGTTTGGCGGCGCAAGCAGAAGGCGTGGGGTCAGCTCCCGCTGACGATCGTGACTCCCAGCCGCTGGTTGGCCGAGACGGCGCGGCAAAGTCCGCTGCTCAGAGATTTCAAAACCATCGTCATACCAAACGGACTAGACACAAAAAAGTTCAAACCGATCGACCGGCTTCTGGCTCGCCAGATACTCTCGCTGCCCCAGAACAAGCGGCTCATCCTTTTCGGCGCGGCTGGCGGCACTCTCGAGCGAAGGAAAGGTTTTGACCTGCTGCAGGCGGCGCTCCCGCTTGTGGCGAAAGACCCGAACTTGAAGGGAGACGTCGAGCTAGTGGTCTTTGGCGCCTCCGAACCGGCCAAACCCGCCGGTCTCCCCTTCCGCGTTCACTATGTCGGGACCCTGGCCGACGAGATCAGCTTGGCGATTCTATACGCCGCTGTGGATGTTTTTGTCGCTCCCTCGAGGGAGGACAATCTGCCCAACACGATCGTGGAAGCGATGGGCTGCGGCACGCCCTGCGTTGCCTTCAACATCGGTGGCATGCCCGATATGATCGAACCTGGACGGAATGGATACCTTGCCACCCCGTTTGAAGTCGATGACTTGGCACGGGGCATTGCCTGGGTTTTAGCGGACCAAGCGCGCCACCAAGCGCTTTCTCTGCGGGCGCGCGAGAAATGTCTGGCCGAGTTCTCCCTGCACACTCAGGCCGCGCGCTGCCTCGAACTCTACCGGACACTGCTCCCTCCGAGCCGGTGTGCGGACCAGCGATAGCGCTTGGGCTGAACGTTAAATAGTGCCTGGAAGAAAACAACGGAACATGTTGGGGGACAATGCAGTAGGAATGATAGTGGCACGGAATCTGCTTTCTTTTACAGGTGCAAACCTGATGGTTTAGGCCGGTTGTGGCCTGCCACGGTCCAAGAACTCAGAAA
>ORJL011168996.1_pt1 | contig 23765 bp, 26 predicted proteins | sample 1779941 | NCBI WGS metagenome assembly ORJL01 (sample SAMEA104232317, study PRJEB22302) | groundwater metagenome | biome: forest; feature: aquifer; material: groundwater | place: USA | collected 2011-08-07 | depth 5.8 m
AATTTCTCAGCCCTACTCAAGCGACCCGCCGTGCTCGACGGGTGCCCGCTTTCGTTTTCGATTCCTCTCGAGGTCTATAAAATACATAGTCTGCGAACACTCCGTGTTCGCATCCTTTATTTTATGCCCTCGAGAGGAATCGAACCTCTATTTTAAGATCCGCAATCTTATGTCCTATCCGTTGAACGACGAGGGCGTGTTAAATTATTCTCTAAAACCAACATTATCACTTTTTTCCAAAACGGCACTTCTCGCCCCGTAGTAAGCGTACCCGCTTTACTACTGGGGTCCGTTGAACGACGAGGGCGTACTGATCATTAACACATAACATATAACACATAACGGGGAACAAATGAATGTCCTTCTTGTTTGTCGTTTGCTTGCCCCGAACTTGTCGAGGGATCAGTCGCGGGTCGTGGGTAACCCGTCTTTAATCCACGCGGTTATGCCGCCGTTCAAATTATAGATGTTGTTTAACCCCAGACCGATCATCGTTTTTTGCGCCTTGCTTGAACGCCCCCCGCTCAAACAATAAACAAGATAATTCTTGCCACTGTCCAGTTTCATTATTTCCTCCATAAAGGTCGGGCCGGAAATATCTATGTTCCGGCTTCCCTTGATATGCCCTTTGATATATTCTTCTTTGGTGCGTACATCGATAACGACAGTTCCGTCGTTTTTTATTTTTTCCTCCGTTTCTCTCGGCGTAATGTTTTTGTTCATATTGTGATTATATAACCGGGTACAATATAATTGGTTCGTTCGGTCCAAATGTAAAAAGCATTAGCTTTTTCCATTTCTCCCTCACTGCCAATTATAACAAAAGGGTATCGCCATTTCCATAAAAAACCCCCGGAATCCCGGGGGTTGTAATGTGTTTCATTTTGTAATGCGGGCAAGCGCGCTTTCGGCCTGGACAAGAACCTGCTCTGCTTCCACGTGCTGTCGCGAGCTCGTAATGGCCTCAAGGTGCGGCAAAAGAGTCCTTACCGTTTGAACCAGAGCCTTGAGGCGCTTAGCCGGACTTCCGGAAGCATACGGGGAATCTTTTTCTCCAAGAAGCCCTTCGCTTATGAGACGCGCTACCGTCTCAAAATAACGTTTTTGTTCCGTATGTATCGGGACAAGTTTCCCTTCAACTGTTCTGCGCCGGTGCTGACGATGAAGCGCTTCCCTTTGGTTTTCCGACATTATCCCGAAAAGGGAGACCTGCCCCTGCCCCCGGACAAAAAGATAGTCCGATATCATTTTATGGAACTCGTCGGCCTTTCTTTTTTCAATAACGGCTCTAAATGCCCAGCGTTCTATTTCTTCGTCGGGAATTTCGGCTTGCTCTAAACGCCAAAGTTCAACGGCAACGCTGTAGTGAAGGTGTTTTTCCTCCACCATAATCCGCACTTTCTCCGGCAGTTCGCAAAACCGGAGCGCGTTTCTTATCGCCTCGCTTGAACGGCCAACCATTCTGGCAAATTTTGCAAGGGTTGTTTCCGGGTGGCGCTTTTTCAAAACTCGGAAAAACTGATTGTACGAATACGCCTCCTGGTCGGGGGGAACCCGTCGATGGGTGTTTTCCGCGAACTGAATGAACAAGGCCGCAAGCGCCGGAATATCTTCCCTCAAATGCACCAGATATTCCCACGGAACTTTCCATTCCTTCGCGAGAAGACAGTGCGCTCGCGTCCGTCTTTCGCCGGCAATGAGAACATAGTACTTCCCGTCTTTAAACGGTTTAAAAGAACCTGGGTCAAAGTCGGTACACCAAAGTTCGTTGATTACGGCCGTGTACTCTCCGAATGCCAACTTGGAAAGCGCGGCCACTATAGGAAGACTGAACATCTCGTTCTCCAAGATGCTGTCCCTAAGTTCCTCAATCCCGTCAAAAACCCTCCGTGGTTGAGGAAAGATTATGAGAGACCTCGCGTCCACTTCGCCAACTTGGTAATTGTTCACGGACCCTCCCCAAAAAATTAGAACCAAACTGGAACGAATTGTATAAAATTAAACGGAAAATGTCACCTTGACGAAAAAAGGGGGATTGAAACCTGATTCGGAATGTTAAATCCCGCCATTTGGCGGGATTTTTTTACTTTAACTTATTTATCGCCCTGGCTAGCCGTGACTTTTTTCGCGAGGCGGTATTCTTCTTGATAATCCCGCGCTTGGCGGCCTTGTCAAGAGCTTTATACGCAACACTTAAAAGCTTCTCGGCCTCCCCCGATTTTTTGTCAGCCAAAAGCCGGCGCATCGATTTGACGCTTTCTTTCATTGTCTTGGATCGCCTGTCGTTAAAAACTTTTTTGCGATGGGAAACTCTGATTGCTTTTTTTGCCGATTTGGTTAAGGCCATTGGTTAGGTCGTAGATTATAGTTAGTAGGTTGTAGCGGAAACTCAAAAACAAATACTGACTCGGAAAGACTAACAGATACGGAGGCAAAAGGCAAATCTTGTTTCGTGATATGTGCCGTGTGTTCTATAATACCCCTATGATTGCGCAACTTACCGGTAGTATTGTTTTATCAGGGGATAAATATGTCGTTTTGAATGTCGCGGGCGTCGGGTATAAAGTGGCGGTTTCTCCCGATACGGCGCGGCTTATCGGTAAAAAAGACGGCGAGATAACGCTCCTAACCCATCTTGCCGTCCGCGAAAACGCGCTTGAGCTTTATGGTTTCATTCACCGAAGCGAGCTTGAGCTTTTTGAAATGCTCATTTCTATTTCCGGCATCGGACCAAAATCTGCCATTCAAATTATGGGACTGGCTGGAGTAGAAACTCTAAAAAAAGCCATCTCCTCGGAAGATGTCTCATATCTGACCAAAGTTTCGGGCATCGGCAAAAAAACCGCCCAAAAAATCGTGCTGGAATTAAAGGACAAGCTGGGTGCCGGCGAAGCGCATCACAAGGGAGAACTGCGGGAAGAGTCCGACGCGGTATTGGCCCTGCAGTCTCTCGGATATTCGCAGGGAGAGGCGCGCGAAGCGCTCAAAGAAGTGGGCGAAAAAATAAAAGGCACCGGCGCGCGAATCAAAGAAGCCCTTAAGATTTTAGGAAACGGAAAATAGAAAATAATAAATAAAAGTAATCTTCCTTTATTCCAATGTTCTTGAGAACATTGGAATAAGAACTAGGAGGTTGTATAATAAAGAAACGAAAAACTATAGAAAACTGGAACGAATAGTAAAAGGCTTTTCCAATCACCGAAGAGTAGAAATACTTGATCTTATAAATCGCAAACCGGAACTTTCGCTCGCGGATATTTCGGATGAGCCGAAGATAAATTTTAAGACTGCTTCGGATCATATACGACGATTAGCCATTGCCGAACTTGTAATGAAGCGTTCAGAGGGTCCGTCAGTATGTCATAAGATAACCCCCGTTGGTTCCTCTATTCTAATGTTCTTAAGAACATTAGAATAGAGTTTTTAAGCAAGAACTTCCACCGTCAATATTAAACGACGGGAAATAAAATAGCCGCCGAGATAACACGCGGCGGCTCCAATCCAATTTACTGTTCAGACAGAAAGCTGTTTGACTTTGCGCCGAGCTGCTTCGGCCAGATTCATTTGCCGGACAAGCTCCTCCAGCCTCCTCTTTTCCTTGTTGTTAGTCTGAAGAATCAGATAGACTTGAGCTGCTTCCGAACCTGCGTATGACGCCTCCTCTATGCTACAGGGGGAACGTTTTTCGTATCCAGGCAACCTGATCCACTGTTCGCGGAGCGCTATTTCCTTAAGCTTTGCAAGTCCTTCTTCGCTAAGCGGATATTTGCACTCACCGAGGAGGACCCCCAAGCACCCGAGACCATTCAGCAACTCCACCACTTCGGAGTGTTTATCGTGGAGAAGTTTGCCTTCAAGAATTGCATTATTCCAACAAACATCCCTCCCGGAGATACTTAATCGGGGAATGCCCAGGGCAAACATCGAAATCCCGAGCGCAAACTCACGCAAAACTTTCTGGTGGTTATCGCTGTCGCGAAGACGACGAGGAAGATTCCTTAGCTTGAAATCACCGATGGCACTTTCCGTCCGCAAGAACCATAGGACCTTTTCTAGAACTGCGTCCTCTTTCACCCAACAAAGCCAGCTAGGTTCGTCGCGGCGCGCTTCGACATCGGTATTCTTGAAGAACTTCTGGCAGAGAACCTGAAACGCCTTAGTTGAAACAGCCTGTCTCAGCTGATAAGCATACTCGAACCGGCCGAGAGGGGTACCAAAATCCCGCTTATTATATTGCCAACCACGGGCCACCTCTTCAGGCAACCGGAAGTTGTCTTTATCCAAATACCCGTCGGCAAGGTCCAAGTACAAACAGACTTTTTCGACACCGCCACCGGTCGCCCAGCCAAAATGAAGCAGACTATGCTTGATTTCGGCAGCAGTGGCCGCCGCCCAAAGCTCCTTCCATTTCTCCCAGCTCGGGATATACTCCATGTCAACCGCAAGGGGATGAGAGTTTTTTGTTTCCGATTCCGCCATAGTTGCCACTCCGGTATTTGTAGCCATTTGTAAATCTCCTATACTATGCCGCGCTATTGCGGCGTTGAAGGAACTGCCCCTATGTAATACCGCCCCCGTGTTTATTTGTCAATAACTTCATTTCTCCTGTATGATTGAGCCAAATGCTGGATAAAATTCTACGCAAAATAGAGAAATTCATACCGAGGAAACTTTATCGATTTTTTCAGCCGGCTTATCATTTTCTGCTCGCTCTTTTCGGCGCGCTCATATACCGTTTCCCCGGACGAAAAATTTTTGTGCTCGGCGTTACCGGCACCAAGGGCAAAACAAGCACCATAGAAATCGTAAATGCCATTTTGGAAGAAGCGGGCTACAAGACTGCCATAATTTCAACCCTTCGTTTTAAAATCGGGAAAAAAGAAGAGAGAAATCTTTTCAAGATGACAATGCCGGGCAGATTTTTTATCCAAAAAACGCTCCGTCGGGCAGTCCGAGCGAAGTGCGATTACGCCCTGGTGGAAATGACTTCGGAGGGCTCGCGTTTTTCGAGACATAAGTTCACGTATTTGAACGCTCTCATTTTTACCAACATTTCGCCCGAACACATAGAATCGCACGGCTCGTTTGAAAATTATTTGAACGCCAAATTGGAAATCGCCAAAGCCCTTGGGTCGTCGCCAAAAGAAAACAGAGTCGTGGTGGCAAACAGGGACGACAAGTACGCGGATAAATTTTTGGATATAAAGGTTGAGGCGAAAAAAACTTTTTCCGTCGCGGACGCCAAGCCGTTTACCCTAAGCAGTAACGGCACGGATTTCACTTTGGACGGCAGGGCGATTCACTCGAAACTATCCGGGGAATTCAACTTATATAACATTTTGGCCGCGGTTACCTTCGCCAGAACTCAAAATATAGATTCTCAAACGATTGTCCGCGCGCTTGAAAAATTCGGCGGAATCAGGGGAAGAATGGAAAAAATAGAGCTTGACCCCCTCGACCCCGCTCGGGGCAAGCAGGGTTTTACCGTCATCGTGGACTACGCCCACACCGCCGATTCTATGGAGAAAGTTTACCAAGTATTCCAGAACCAAAAAAAGATTTGTGTTTTCGGCGCGACCGGCGGAGGCAGAGACAAGTGGAAACGCCCCGAAATGGGGCGCGTAGCCATGCGCTACTGCGACCATATTATTTTGACGGACGACGATTCGTATGACGAAGACCCGAAAGCCATTATCGGAGATATCCAGAAGGGTATGGGGGAAACGTCCCGAGTGGAGGTTGTGGTAAACCGCCGCCTTGCCATACGAGAAGCGTTCAAACACGCCAAAACGGGAGACGCGGTTATTATTACCGGCAAAGGCACCGACCCTTATCTTATGGGCCCGAACGGCACAAAGATAGAGTGGGATGACGCCACGGTGGCGAGAGAAGAACTTCGCAATCTCTATAACATATAACCGATAATAAATAACCGACTAAAAAACCGCGGATAGCCGCGGCTTGTGATTCTGTTGCTCCCTATAACTCAACCAGAGGCACAAAAACGACATAGTCGTGAAAAAATTGCTCGGGGGAGGGTATCTTTACTAAGCGCTGTCCAGAATTAAAACCCCAGATGCCCTGCAAATTGACGACTATGGGTATTGATTCGCCGGCGGGTGTCTCAACTCTCTTTAGGTCTTCCAGAGAAGCATATTTATATCCATCCGGCAATTTCAGTGGTCCAGAGTGGCCTGTTCTCCGGAAAACCAGAAGTTTGCCGTGAGGACCCAAAAGCCGGACGGGGTTGATTCTCTCAAGCCCCATCTCTTCGCGCCACTCGTCGCGAAAATGCCAGTTGACGGATGGGTTTCCGTCCCACCATCCGGAAGTTTGACTCCAAAGGCCAAAGCTCACACGGAAACTTTCCCAGCAGCCATCGGGGATAAGCTGAAGTATCTCTATTATCTGACCTCGAGTCACCTCTCCCGGATTGTAGGAGAACCTAAGCATGTTCCGACTCCCGCTGTCGAAGGAGATAACTCCCGGCTTATTTTTCTTTACAACCTCCACCATGTCGTGGAAAACTCCGCTTCTCCAAAAATTCTGAAAACCGCGCGAAGACCAGAGTGAGATAAAACAAGACAGAAGCGGTAACTCTTTTGCTGTAAAAGTTTGGTTTTGGGTTCCCATTGGGAAGTCCTTTCCAAAGAACGGACTCTGGCGGTAGAAACATTCTAGTCGCCTGTCCGAATTAAACGCTACCACAAAAGGAACAATTTATACAAGATTATAAACGATTGACTTATTTTTAGATTTCTACTAGCTTGGTGACAGAAATTCCGACATTAAGAGAGGGCTAAATATGAACGAACCTGATTTTTTGAACAAACTACGCAAGTTCCTTGTCGAAGCCAACAAGGCTGGTTATGCCGCAGGCGATGCGGCAAAAGTCGTGGACGGAGCGGACGGGTCTCATCCCATCACCTACGAAAGCGCGGACGGTCGGTGGAAATATCACGATGAGTATTACGGCGGAGAACCATACGGCGGGCGCGAAGTTGTGTTTCTCGACGGCAAGGGAGTCTGGATGATGGTTTATTACGGGTGGGTTGTCCCCGAGGCGGCCACCAAAGCCGTGTATAAATTTCTGCAGGAAGCGCTCCGCGCGGAAACAAACGATGAACCATATCGCGGTCCGCGCCTTTATGAATCAAGCGGGGCGAGATATGTCAATTCGTATATTGGTACCCCCGACAATTTCAAAGGTGAAGAAGAAATCGTTCATCTTGGCAAAAAAATCTACTTCGCCTGGTATGGCGGCGGACTAATTAATCAATAGTCGGCTCACTCGCCCTCTCCCCCGCCCGCGCGGGGTTTTTTGTTGCTTTACTATTATACTGCTCGGGTATAGATTGGATACAGTAGGTTCCCCCATTTTGACAGGAGACATCGCCATGAAACGATCTGTGCAAGCACAACCGAAAAGAGAAGGGCTGCGGTTTCTTAAAACCACGAAACTGAGTGGAATGAAGATTTTCTCCGGGTCACAATTGGCCATAAAAGGGGATGTGGTTGGGGAATACAAAATAGAGCGTGCTGGGGGCGAAATGAGAAAGCTGGCGACCGTGGTAGAAACGAAAATCCCGCCGGCCGAAATAAATTCGTGGGGATTAAATGTTGCCCTTGCGCCGAGTGTCGAGGACGCACTTGGCAGGTCTGCGGTTACACTCTTAGCCCGCGTTTATCAAGTGATAAAACTTGGGAAGAGAGGACCTGGTCGCTTTGGCGGAGGGAAAGTAAATCTTCATTTCGTCAAGTACAAGCGTGAAAAGTTCGTCTTATACTGGTGGACAATAAAAAAGAGACTGTACTTGGGAGCATGTCTTCCGGTACTATCCCCTTTTGTTTTCACCTGTAATGAAAACGACGTAGTACACAGCCGTTGATTCCAATTCACCCCCCGCCTAAAACGGGGTTTTTTGTTGCTTTTTGTTTTTTAGGGGTGTAGGTTAATTGTAGTTTGTCCGCCACGATACAATCTCAAGGAGATGTTATGACAAGAAAGAAAAACGCAGACACAAGCACTTTTCTGAATGACGCTGAAAAAATCATGCGGGAATATGCCGGGAAAAATCCGCAACTATCTGTCTGGAGAGGTAAATTTCCAATAAAAATCTTGGGGGAAACCCGTCTCCACGAAACGATCATCGTTGGCTTATCCGATGATAAAAACCCTTCGACCCCCCCTGCTATCCCGGTAATGAAAGTGCGGCTTGATTCGGGTTATGCCGAAATCAGCCTTGAAACAGGCTCAAGTGACGATGTCTCTAGCTTTATTCCTTTTGGCGGAGGGCACAATCCAATTAAAGATGTGGTTAGTCTCTCCCAAAGACTCCCGAGTATTCGTATATAGTTTCGCTGTAACACCCCCCCCTCGCATCATGCGAGGTTTTTCTTTATTTGTTACTTGTTATGTGTTATTTGTTAATTATCGTGCCCGAACTACCAGAAGTACAAACCACTGTTTCCGGACTGCAAAAAGTCCTGCCAAATCTTGCCATAAGAGACGTTTGGACCGATTGGGAGAAAATTTTTCGCCCGCCTCTAAATGCGCGGGCATGCGAAAATAGGTTTCGTGATTTTAAAAAAACAGTCACGGGAAAGAAAATTCTTTCCGCAACAAGGCGGGGTAAGCACATCCTCATACACCTCACCGAGAACATTACAATAATTATTCATATGAAAATGACGGGGCACCTACTCTATGGAAAATACAAACACATTTCTCATTCCAACGTTCTTGAGAACGTTGGAATGAGAAAAACGGGGGACGAGCGATGGATACCAGCGCAGGAAGGACCCTTGAACGACCCCTTCAACCGATTTATTCACGTCGTATTTTCACTTTCAAACGGGGAACACTTTGTTTTTTCGGACATGAGAAAATTCGGCAAGATTGTATTGGAAGAAACAGAAAATTTGAAACATTCTCCGCATCTTGCCCACCTGGGCCCGGAACCTCTGGAAAAAAGCTTTGCTTACAAACTTTTTGCCGAAAGATTATCAAAAAAACCGCGCGGGAAGATAAAAACGGTACTGATGGACCAGACAATTATCGCCGGTATCGGTAATATTTATTCCGATGAAATGCTTTGGCGCGCGGGCGTACATCCTGAAACTAAAACAGAAAAATTAAAAGATAAAAAAATAAAAGAATTATTTTCTGCCATGAAAGAGGTGCTCCGAGGTGGCATAAAATTCGGCGGGGATTCCATGTCCGACTACAGAAATGTTTTCGGCGAACGGGGGCATTTCCAGGAAAAACACCATGCTTACCAAAAAAAGGGCAAAAAGTGCGACAAGCGCGGGTGCGGTGGTATAATCAAACGTATCGTTGTTGGCGGGAGAAGCGCGCATTTTTGTCCAAAGCACCAGAAATAGTCGGCAGACCTGCCCGCCTCTAAGTTTTTGCTTTGTCCACTTAAGTTTGTAAGCAAAATTAGGTGGATGCAAAAATTTTGGTGGGTAAATAGCGAGTAGTTTGTAGAAAAAATAATTAATAGAAGTAAAAAACCAGCACAAAAAATGGATAAGGATAAACCTGACGCATTAAGTGATTTGAAGTGGTTAATCGCGGTTATAATTCTGATTTGGGTTGTCTGGGCTTTTACAGGAGGCCCGTCGCGCTACGAGGCAACACATGGCGTTTTTCTCAAACCGCCGGCCCCCCTAAGCACCGGCGAAACGTACGGCCAACTGCCAAAAATAGATTTGAAAATCCCGGACACCCTGAATGTCTTTTTGTATGGAGACAAAGCCGTTCTCGGTTCAAAGACAGATGTCCGCGCGACCAATCCACAAAAAGAATATTTTGAAATAGTCGGGCGAAGCGATACGCCTGTCAACATCACCGGCTGGCGAATGGTCGGCAAGGGCGGCGCAAGCGCCACAATAGGACAAGGCGTCCATACTTTGCTTTCCGGACAAATAAATCAAGAAAGTGATATTTATCTTTCAAAAGGAGAGCGCGCAATAATCATTTCTGGTAACTCCCCTGTCGGATATTCTTTCAAAATAAACTTGTGTAGCGGATACTTGGCTCAATTCCAGGACTTTACCCCGAACATGAGCGACGCTTGCCCGTCTCTTGCGCAAGAACCGCTGTTAAAAAAATATCCTCTTGATAGTCCTTGTGTTGAATACATAAACAAAATGCCGCTATGCGCCACCCCGACAAAAACACTACCTTCCAGCCTTTCTTCCGTTTGTCGGGAGTTTGTTCTAACTCACGCAAGCCACAACAGTTGCGTGGAGGATAACAAAAACAACTCCGATTTTTATTCAAACAAATGGATGGTCTATTTGAATCAAGAAAATGAGCTTTGGGACGCCCGCGACACCATAAAGTTCTACGACAAGAACAGCAATCTCATCGGAACCTATACATATTAACAACAAAAATGCTCACCATATTATATTTCTGCTTAGGCGGGAATATAATATGGCGGTAATGGTTAAACGACTACAAGTCAAACAATCTAAAAAGGGCGATGCCGGTAGCTACCGAAACATTGAGCGATTCTTTCCCTCGCTTTGTGTTGCGAGGGTGGTGAGCCTGCCTGACCATGGATCCGCGCATGGGAATTTCCACAAGAGTATCACACGAATCGCGAAGGTTTTTGGATAGTCCTTTCACTTCGCTACCGACAAGAAGCGCTGTCCGCGCGAGTGGGCGAAACTTTTTGTAATCAACGGAACGCGCCGACTGTTCCAACCCGACTACAGATATTTTTTCTTTTTTTAACCTCTTAAGAAGCGCGGTCGGGTTTTTTGCGTGTTTCCACGGCACGGTTTTTTCCGCGCCAAGCGCCGATTTGGCAATATCACTCCGCGGTTGCCCAAAACGATCCAGCGGTGTCGGCGTATATCCGGTTAAATAAATCTTTGAGATACCTATGGCATCGGCCGTGCGAAAAATCGCTCCGACATTGTAAACGCTCCGGATATTGTGGAGAATAAGATATTTCTCCTTACCAAATTCTACTATCGGGGTTTCGCGTGAAGCCATAATCTGGTATCATATCAGCATGTTGAACACCTTTCCATCGCTTCTCACTTTCGGTCTTATCGCGCCCTTTATCATTCGCGTAGTTTTGGCTTTGATATTCATCCACGCCGGGTATCTAAAAATATTCAAAAGGCGCGAACTTGCCGTCTCGTTATTTGAAAACCTGAAATTCCCCGCACCCGCGGTATTTGTGTGGGTAATAAGTTTGGTTGAAATATTGGCGGGATTGTCTCTGCTCGCCGGTTTCGGAACACAAATCGCCGCCATTTTTATTTTTGTTATTTCTCTCGGCGGACTTGTTCTGAAGCTTCGTATGGATGACTTGCTTAAACAAAGCGTCGAGTTTTATATCTTCGCCATGGTCATGTCGTTGTCTTTGGTTTTCTCCGGCGCCGGATTTTTCGCGGTGGATTTACCGCTATAAAAAATACCCCAAAGCATTGTCAGCTAGGGGTATATGGTTTTTGTAATTTCTCATTCGCGTAGTTCGCCCAATTTTTGCAAATCAACGAGACGCTTGTAAAGGCCGTTTTTTCTAAGAAGCCCTGCATGGTCGCCCGTCTCTATAATTCGGCCCGAATCAAGGACACAAATCATGTCCGCTTTTTGGATAGTCGAGAGCCTGTGAGCGATGGCAACGATGATAATTTCCCTCTCGCTCCGCAACCGCTCGATAAACTCCTGCACCACCCTCTCCGACTCTGAATCAAGACTGGATGTGGCTTCGTCCAAGATAAGCACTTCCGCTCCCGCAAGTAACGAAACATACGCTCTCGCGATGCCGACCCTTTGTCTTTCGCCGCCGGAAAGACGAACTCCGCGCTCGCCCACCTGGGTTAGAAGGCCGTCAGGAAATCTTCCAGGACTGGAAACGATTTCGTCCAGACAGGCGGCCTTTACGGCTTTATCTATCCACTCTTCGCTTGCCTCCGGACAGGAGTAGGTAATATTTTGCCTGATAGTGCCGTCAAAGACTTCCACATCCTGGGGCACAAAAGCAAAACGCCTGCGGTACCAATCCCGATCAAGCTTGCTAACATTGATACCATTTACAGTCACAACACCAGCCGTCGGATCGTACACACGAGCAAGAAGATTCACAAAAGTGCTCTTCCCCGAACCGCTTCTACCGACAAGCGCGAACATTTGACCGGGCTTCATCTTGAGGTTTACGCCATTGAGCGCCGGTTCTTTTTTGCCGGAATACGCGATAGAAGTACCGAGAAACGCCAGACTTGCAATTGGACCTTTCGGCACCACTCCTTTTGCTTCGTTCGCCACATCCACGCTTTCCGTCAAAAGCGCCTGCATGCGCTCCGCTGACACGAGGTCGCGCAAAAGTCTGGTGTAAATCTGAATCATGTTCCACAGACTTTGAAGCGTGGCGTTACCGGTGATGAAGATATAAGATACCGTGCCCACAGTCCCCCACCCGCGATAGACGAAGTAAAGCCCCGTAACTATCGTGAAGAGAAAAAACAGACCGAGTATCATCTCCATAACGAAGTAATAACGCTGAATCTTAAGGCAGATATCAAGGTCGAGGACACGCATTTCTTCGCGCACTCCGCCATGCTCCGCTTCTTCATTTTTTTCCGAAACGAAAGACTGGACCGTCCGGATGTTGATGATGGATTGGCAGAAAAGTCCGATTGATCTCTCTTTCTTCCTGTCCCAATCAATCCATCCCGGATAGAAGGCCTTGTAGCTTTTCAGATTTATCCAGACGGCCGGTACGAGCGGCAGAATGAACAAGAGTCCGAGCCTCCAGTCCAGAACCAAAATAATGACGACGTTCATCAAAAGATAAACGAGCGCCGGGATAAGCCCCCAAAAGAGGTCGACCAGCATGTTAACCAGCTTTTCAACCCCTTTGTTTACTTTGGCGATTTTCCGCCCGGTGTTTTCCTTTTCGTGGTACCCGATTGAGAGCGCCAGGAGTTTCTCTTGCGCCATGCGGGGCCAAAAGTTCTCAAGCCTGATTATGGCTTTGAGAAACATCGGCTCCTGCACGAAACGCCTGATTACTAGCGTCACTATCCGCACCGCAAACATCGCGAACACGGACAAGATGACGAAAGGCGTAATCCCCTCCTGGAGTACCGTCGGGATAGAATCCACGAGCTCCCTGAAAAGAAGCGGGATAGAGAGAGATATTCCCTCCACGAAAACCAGCACCATGATGGACCAGAAAATCCGCTTCCGCTCCACGGCAATCAAATCCCAGAGGGTTTTCATGCCGTGCACGAAATACGAAGTCGTTTGTTCCGATACTTCCGGGGAATCTCCCCAGTCAAGCTCTTTGTCGCTCATTGCTTTCTCCTTTTATTTATCCGGGCACCTAGAACGCTATATACTCACGTCTGGTTTTCTAGCCACAGAGAGAAGTCTCTATGGTCTAGGTGCCTGGATTTACGACGTTGAAAGAACAGCTAAAAAAACAAACCCTGCTATGAGCAGGGTGGGTTAAGACACAACAAATTGGAGAAAGGTTATGTATTACTGCCACTCCGCCCATAAAGACGTGTGATTTTATTGATAGAGGCCATATAAAAAGCCCCGTTGGACACGCCGGTAGGCACGCCAAAAGACGCCCAATTCGGGCGCATAAATTTCATTCGGTTCTTAATATTGTTTGTCATATTATTCTTATACATTTTTTTGAGGAGGGTGTCAAGGGGGCGAGTCTTAGCGGACACCCGGTTTTTATGTCGTCACAAATAAAGTTCGTGCCGCCACACAAACTTTTTCGCGACCCCGACTCGCGGTCGCGCGCGCTCGCGCGACAACGCTCCGGCTCGGACTTGTCGTCAGGGATATTTTACTCGCCGTCGCTCGCAAAATTCCACGACCCTGCCTCGTCTGTTTCGTTTACTAACGAAACATGACTCCGGCTCGGACAAGGTTAAATAAATCTCCCGCAGGGGAGATTTATTTAACCTTGTCCGCTCGGTAGGACCGCGAGTACGCTTATCTTTCCCTACGGGAACGGTACAGGTTTCGTACCTCATTTCGCCAAAGCTCATTGCGGCAAACTCAACCTTTTCGATTCCTACCCGCGAGTGAAGCAGTTCACTCGCTCTCACGGACTTTCCTTCAGCTTCGCTTCACTCAAGTCCGCTCGGTAGGGTCGCGAGTACGCTTATCTCCTTCGACTAAATTTTTGTCGTCACAAAAATTTGTCTAGGCACCGGCTCGCCCATTTTTTCTGCTGAAAAAATATGGCTCCGCCGTTCGATTCCCGCACGCGAACAAAGCAGTTTGTTCGCTCTCGCGGGCTTTCGTTACGCTTCGCTTCACTCAAGTCCGCTCGGTAGGAATCGAACCTACGACCCTCTGCTTAAAAGGCAGGTGCTCTACCAACTGAGCTACGAGCGGATATTAAAAAGTTTATAACTTATAACAAATAACTTACAACCTACAACTAATACCGACAAAACCTCAAACTTAAAAAGAATAGCAAAACTATATCAAAAAACGCCAAAAAGTCTAGGTTTTGTGTCGGTCTATTTTTAAAAAAGTCCAGCTTGACAAAACATCATAAAAATGCTAGATTTTTAAAAGTCAATTTTGGCTGCGTGTTTTTCGAAATTCTTTTCAAACGGGAGAAACAAATGGGACCAAACGCGCGAGTGCTCGTTGCAGGCGGAATATATGGCGTGCAGAACGCCCTCATGGAATACGAGCTCGGCCAGCGGTTCGGGCCGATTGCGATTCTTACAATCGCTTGGGCGATAATGCTTTTCATGAATCTCGCCCGAATCGGGGCGTCAAATTACACCGGCGAAGAAGTGGTGTGGCCGACAGGCGGCGTCATCTGGTTTTTTATCATCAACGGCGTGCTTTGGTACTTCGCCGACATGTTTTATGTGTCGGCCTACTCCGCCGGAGGCAAGGTTGAAACGGTAACAATGATAATGATGGCCTTCCCGGCTATGGCAATTTTGGCCAAGTACATTTACTCCCATGGGGCCAAAGTCGTGGAACAATTTGCTTTCGGGCATTTTCGCGACTTGCCAAAACCGGTAATAGACGCGCCGATGATTGCCGGATATGTTCTAATCTGTATCGGCTTATATTTCATAGTTATCTACAAGAAGTAGGAAATGTAACGTTTTTTCCAGAAACGCCAACCGGCAGGCTGGCGTTTTTTTGTTAGTTTTTTTGTTATCCACACTGGTTTGGGTTGCTATCCTGCGCTTGGTTGCTATACTGTAGTCAGTCGTGGTGCACTCGCAAGTTGATAACCTTTGCCAAGGTTTTATTTGGCTCCAATCATCAACTTCCGAATTCATTTCACATTCGTACCTCTAGGCCGACGTGGCCAAATGTTCTTTGGTGCGAACAATCAAATACAGCAAACCGCAACTCCTAATTCTTGATTAACGGCACTCGCCACTAATCAGTCCGGCCTTAGCCGAAGAAGGGCTTACAACCTACTCCAGTAAGCCCTTTTATATTTGTCAGCAATCTGTCGTTTTAAGTTTCAAAAACTGGAAACTAAATTGTTTCGAGCAAAAGTTTTTCCAACCCGACAGCAAAGTCGCCAATACCCCTGTGGCTGTCATGATACAAAGAGACGAGGCGGGACGAAAATTTTCGAAGTTCTTCTTTTGAATAACTTCCGCAAGACAATTTCGCTTTGCTTAAAACAAACGGCTTGAGTCCGGTAGTTTCCGCTGTCGGATTTTTGGCGTCCTTCACCAAAAGCATATTTTTCACCTGCCAAAAAATCGTGCCGTGTATTTCTTCCGGTTCAAAACCGCGCGAAAGCGCTCTCAAATAGAGCGTCCAAGCGCGCTTCTTGTCCCGACCGCCAATGGCGTCAGCCAAAGAAAAAACATTAAAATCCGTTTTGTCGAATTTTTCCTCCGGCAAAAAATCTTGTGTTTTCTCGGCGTGTTTTTTAAGAACGCTTAAGTCCCCTTTTCCTAATGTCCTTTCGTTTACGATAAAAACATTTTTCGAACCGGCAAGCCGCGAAAGTTTTTCCAAAAGAATTTCTTTTGCCTCCGCGTTGCCGAAAAGCCCGTCCAAAATAACAACGCATTTTTGCTCAAAAAGCCCCTGCCCCAAAGAGAGTTCGTCCAGATCGTAACTGCCAAAATTGTCCGCGCTCACTTTCAAAAAAGCGGTGTTCGGTTTCTTGCCAAGAGAAAACGCGATTAATTCGTTCAATTTTCCCCCGCGTTTTTTAAAATCATCTCCGTGGAGAATGTATAACATGTAGCGTGTAGCATGTAACGTGTAGCATGTGGTCAGAATTTTTCTTGTGTTACATGTTACAAGTTACAAGTTTTGTGATTATATCCACCTCCTCACCTCCCTCTTGTACCCGCGATAAGTTTCTCCGAATTTGTCTTCCAGCGCCTGTTCTTCTTGTTTGAGCGCGGTAAAATGGACCAAAGCAAAAGCGACAAGCGCGGCAATCAATATCGGTAGGGAATTCGCGATAAATCCCAAACCGGCCACCAAAAAAGAAAGTCCGAGATACGTCGGATTGCGGGAAAACCTGTAGGAACCAGTTTTAAAGACGTTAATGGAAGCTCCGTTTGAGATATTTTTTATAAGCCGCCGCGCGCTTATGGCGGCCCAAAAAATAATCGCCGTTGCCAAAACGACAAGGACAAGACCGATGATGCCGGATATTGAATCAGAAGTTATTTTAAGGGGATAAAAAAAATCAACCAGCCCGCCGGCAAAAATAGCCACCAGGTAAACTATCGTCCCCCATGACATTATGGTATTCACGCTACTTCTCGTTTGTTTTTTGTTGTTCACCATATCAATCATATGATTATTCTAACATATCCGCAAAACGTGCTGTATTTGGCCTACCCTGCCTTGAAAAAAGCCGCGTTTATTGTATCTTAAGGGTATGATACCGCCAATTCCACAAAGTAGAAAAAGTGTTCTGTCCGCAAGAGAAATAAAAGAGGAAAACACCTGCCGGGCTAGCTTGTTTAGCGCGCCCGAAAACACTTACGGCCCAAATTACAAAGGAGACCTGTTCAATCAATACAAACTTTTCGTCGAAAGCGTAAATTACACCAGCGAACTCAAACTTAAGATAAATTCCTATTTTTTGACCATAAACACCGCCCTCGTCACGGCGACAGGATTAAGTTTTTCAAAACAACTAAACTCAAGCATTTGGCATTTCTTGCTTCCCTTCGCTGGGCTTTTTATTTCCATAATATGGTGGGGTGTCACTTATTCCTATAAACAGCGTAATATCGTAAAGCTTAGAATTATTCATTGTATCGAAGAAAAAATGCCTCTTGCTCTTTATTCAACCGAATGGCAGTTGATGGACGAAAAACACGGCGGTTCTTTAAAAAGATTTTTCTTCACTATGGATCTTTTCATCCCGCTTGTCTTTACGGTTTCCTATCTCTTTTTTATTTTTTTGAATTAGTTAAGAAACGAAAGCTTTTGCCTGGGGTTGACTAATTTTTTTAAAAAAGACAGGTTATGTCTAGACTGTAGTTAGGTCGGCAACTTATGGGAAACCTTTATGCCGGAAGCCGTCAAACGAACATGTGGTTCCTGTACCGCGTGTTGCAAGTCGCTCGCCGTAATGGAATTAAAAAAACCGCCGAAAAAGTGGTGCCCGCATTGCGATATCGGAAAAGGATGCAAGATATACGCCGAAAGGCCGATCTCGTGCAGAGAATACCGCTGTGAGTGGTTAAAAGGATTCGGAGACGAAACGGCGAGACCGGACCATACCAAAGTAATCCTGGACTATTTTATACTCCCAAACGGCCTGACTGGAGGAACGTTCCAGATGTGGGAAGTAAGCGAGGGAGCGCTGGGGCGTCCTTTCGTAAAACAACTCACTAGATACACCGTTAAAGCCGGAATCTGGGTCTCGCATATTCCGCTTCGCGGACGAAAAAAGATGTTCGTGCCAAGGGGGCGATCCCCGACCGAGGATGAGTCTTCAAGCATGGAAGAGGAAGATTTTGAGGTAATTGCTTTTCAGCCCTGACACCAACGGCATCAGGGCTTTTTTGTTTTTTCAAATTAATTCTTAAAACTATTTGCTTATTCGCGCGAATTAGAGAATATAGGAATTATTATCTTCAAAAAACTAACCCTGTTTTACTATAAACCGCAAGATAAAATTCTTAAGTTTTTGACTTCCCAAAGAAGGACATTGTATGTCGGCAATTGAAAAATCTTCGTCTTTTGTGTACTGCGATGGGATAACGCAGGTTACACACCCCGCGGCAACCCCAGACTTTATCCCGTTTAAAGAATCTTCTAAAACAAGGCACTCTCGTGGCAACAAGCCGAGCTTGTTAATGCATAGATTATAAATCTCCGGGTCTGGTTTCCCTTTACTTATTAAGTCTCCCGAAACAACGAACTCAAACTCGTTTTTTAAGTTGTGCTTCTCAAGCAAGATATCAACCAAAAATTTTCTCGAGGAAGTGCCTATGCATTTTCTGACTTTGTTTTGGTTCAAAAACGAAATCAAATCATCCAGCCCGTCTAATTTTTCTACCGACTCTTTGTAAACCATCGTCAATTCTTTGTCCTGTTCGGCTAGCAACTCTTCTATTTTTTCAGACTTACCCCAAAAAACATTCAGGAGCAACATTACTTCATGCGCCCTCTTCCCCATAAGTGTTCTTTTAATTTCGTTGGTAAATATTTTTCTCCTTTTCTCTGACATTTTAGACTGCACGACCGAATACGCCGACTCTGTGTCGAACATAAGCCCGTCCATATCAAAGATAGCCGCTTTTATCATAGTTTTATTCTACTTCAGCTCTCCCCAGTTTTCCCCCACGAATACGCTCGCGGTAATAGGCACTCCCTTAGGATTTTTTTCTTTGTTTTCCAAAACCGACTCCATCGCTTCCTGAATTATTTTTGACGCTTCTTTCTCGCTTCCCTCTTTTGCTTCAAAGACCAACTCATCGTGCACCTGAAGCAATAGAAAAACCTTGTCGGAAAGATTTTTCGCGCGGAGCGCATCGTCTGCTTTTTTTATCGCTATTTTTATAATATCGGCGGCCGTGCCCTGAATCGGCGCGTTCACCGCCATTCTCTCGGCCGAAGCTCTAATAAATTGTACCGGCGATTTGATGGCCGAGAAATACCTGCGTCTGCCGAAAAGCGTTTCCGTATAGCCGTTTTTGACCGCGAAATTTTTGATGCTCTCCAGATATTCGGCAAGGGTCGGGAATTTATCAAAATAATTTTGATAAAATTCTTCCGCCTCCGCGCGGGTGGTGCCCAAAGAATCCTTGAGAGCATTGATGCCCATGCCGTAGATAATGCCGAAATTGATAACTTTGGCCCGCCGTCGCATTTCGCTCGTCACTTTGTCTTCCGGCACGCCAAAAACCTTTGAAGCCACCGAGGCGTGAACGTCTTTCCCCTCCTTAAAAATATTTATTAAATCTCTGTCGCCGGAAAGTATGGCGGTCACGCGGAGCTCTATCTGCGAGTAATCAAGAGCGAGCAATTTGTACCCCGGCGTAGCGACGAACGCCCGGCGGATATTTTTCCCCAGCTCGCTTTTGATGGGGATGTTCTGAACATTAGGGTTGGCTGAAGAAAACCGTCCAGTGGTAGTGCCTGTTTGAATAAAATCCGCATGCAAGCGATTGTCTTTGTCCAAAAGCGGAGGAATGGCGTCAATATAAGTGGAGAGAAGTTTCTGGATTTCGCGGTGAGCCAAAATATCTTCCACAATCGGGTGCGCGCCCTTCAATTTGTCCAATTCGGAAGCGCGAGTGGATCGAGCGCCTCCTTCGGTCTTTTTTAATCCCTTAACGGCAAGACGAAGCTTGTCAAAAAGCACCTCACCTAGCTGTTTGGGTGAATTGATATTGAACTCACAGCCTGCGTGCGTCCAGATTTTTTTCTCGATTTTTGACAATTCTCCGTGATAATCGGTCGAAAGTTTTTTCAAATAAGCCGTGTCAATCAAGATGCCTCTCTCTTCCATTTTTTTCACAATCGGTATAATCGGCAATTCTATCTCTTCGTAAATTTCGTCCAGTTTTTTCTGCCCAAGTTCCGACATAATTTTTTCGCGAGCGACAGAAAAGGTCTTCGTTCCCGTGTAGGCAAAAATATCATCTTTGTCGGGATTGGTCATTTCGGAATTGCAAAGCCAAAGAGCTATCCCTGTTTTTCCAACTTCGTCATCGGAAATTTTTTCTTCTTCCGGATCGTTCTTTTCGCTTTCTCCGAGTTCGGCAAAAAGAGTTGTCCGAAACCGCTCATACAAGCTCCTGAATTCAAGCTCCGAAATAATCTTCTCCACCGCTTTTTGGTCTACGCCCTCGTGCCATATCTTTGCCGGCAATTTGAAATCAATCGGCGCGTCGCGCCTTATTTCGCCGAGGGTTTTGGAAAAGAGCGCTTCTTCTTCGCCTTCTTCTAGCAATCTCACTATGCGCTCCGTAAGTCCAGCCTCTAAAAACGCCTCGCGATTTTTGCGAAGTTTTTTATAAATGTCCTCTATCCCCCCGAATTTCTGTATCAAAATCGTGGCTGTCTTCTCTCCAATGCCAGCAATGCCGATAATATTATCCGACGGGTCTCCGCGAAGCCCTTTGTAGTCAGGCAAAAGTTTCGGTTTAAAACCGAATCGTTCCTCCACCGCTTTCTCGTCGTATAAAATGGTGTCGTTGATTCCCTTCTTGAGCGTATAGACTTGCACCCGCTTATCATCTACAAGCTGTAGTGTGTCCATATCGCCGGAAGCGATTATTATTTCTAGTTTACTGGTTGCTGGTTGCTGGTTGCTGGTAATCTGCTCGACAATCGTGCCGAGCATATCGTCGGCTTCAAAACCCGGCTTGTCATACATGGGAATATTGAAAGCGGTTAGAATGTCTCGCGAACGATTCAGTTGGTGAATTAAATCATCTTCCGCCTTGGCTCTTCCGAGTTTGTATCCTTCGTAAGCCTCGTGTCTGAACGTCGGATCGGGCAAATCGTAGCAGGCGACTATATAATCCGGTTTCAAATCTTTTATTATTTTAATGAGCATCGTGGTGAGCCCATAAAGTGCCCCCGTCGGTTCACCTTTTGAGGTCGCAAAATCAGGCAGGGCATGATAAGCCCGGTGAATAATCGCGTGAGTGTCTAAAAGAACGAGTCTTTTTCTGTTTTCTTTAATGTTTTCTTGTGTCATTTTTATGGTAAATTTTTATACCGATTTGTCTTAATTTACAATTCACAATTTCCAATTTACAAAAAGTTATTTCCACGAAATTTCGCGGGTTTTATCGTCAATAAATTTGAATTTTATCCGAAGCGCGGCTTTGGGAATAAGTCTCTTCACTCGCTCCGGCCATTCAATTACGATAAGATTTTCCGGTTTAGATAAAATTTCGTCCCAGCCGATGGCGCGAAGTTCGTCTGCGCTATCCAAACGATAAGCATCGAGGTGAAAGAGAAATGTGTAGCGTTTGGCGTTTGGCGTGTTTGTCCCGTTAGAAGTAGGTCGCGCCTTGCGACCGTCAGTTCTAATGGGATAGGTTTTCATAATGACGAATGTCGGGCTGACAATGGTTTCCGAAACGCCGAGCTCTTTGGCCAAAGCCTTGGTAAACGTTGTTTTGCCACCGCCTAAATCACCGAAAAGCGCTACTACCGTAGCCGTGTTTTTGCTTGGACTTTCCAAAAGTCCGCAAGCTATATCACCCGCAAGTTTTCTGGTTTCTTTGAGATTACAGCGCTTTCTTCTCATATATCCTCATTCTAACACGCGCCAAAAAAGAAAAACTCTTCCTGTTGTCAGGAAGAGTTTTTCTTTTGATTAACGACGAAAGTTTAAATCATATTTCCTTATTTGACCTCTTTTTTCGCCTCCTTGTTTCCCGCGTAAGTTCCATAAAAACTTCTAGCCAAGACAACGAGAACAAACAAGAGGGCTACGAGAGCGAGCCATCCGATAAGAGTGTTCGGAAAAAAATCCCCGCCGTAAAATGCCAAGGCCGGATTTTGAGAGTTCGCGGAACAACCGAACTTTGATAGCGCGTAAGCAACAACCTCTTCCTGCGCGCCGGACGCGGTCGTGTAAACCATGTTTGAAACCGTGACAAGCGGTTTGTCTTCCGAAAAAGCGCTCGACACGTCGACCTTGACCACGACTTTCCCTTTTTCGTTCGGGGAAAGCGCTCCTATCTCAACCGTCAGGGTATTGTCCTTTTCCGAAAAAATTCCCCGACTTGAATCCCTGAACCTAAGTTCGGCGGGGATAGACACGCGTAAAACGACATCTTTCAGAGATTGACTGCTGGTGTTTGAGTAATCAACCGTAAATCCGATATAATCTCCGCGGCAAACCCTATCGTTGTCCGTTGTCATAAAGAGATCAACCATCGAAACTTGAGGGGAGCTGGTTCTTATTTTTATGACACTCTCGACTGCCGGCGGAGCAGGAGGAGGACTCACCGAAACAACCGTCTGAATTATCATATCCGAAGTGCGAAATCCTTGTATATCTCCCTTGGAAATACCGTACTGATTTTGAGCCACGGCTCTGTAGTAGTAAGTTGTCGCGGGATTCAATCCGGTAATATACTCGCTGTATGCGTTGGCGGAAGTATTGCCGGCGGTTCTCGTCTGCGTGGTATTGCCCAAAGCCTGGGTCGCTCCCCATTCAAACCATCCGCTCGTAACAGCCGTGTGGTTATCAAGAGTGACGAGACCGTTCAATCGCGCGCTAGTTTGCGTAATTGAGGTCGGCAAGTTTGTCACAGCCAGAGTCCGAGCCACGCTGGTATTGTAATAATTGTAATTTCCGTAATTGTAGTTGCCGTAATAATTGCCGTCGCCGTAATTATAATTGCCGCAAGAAGGAGTGTTGAAACTGAAAACCGATCCGTATACCGTGCCGAAAGAAGCATTGTTTGCTACCGCCCGATAATAGTAAGTCGCGTTAGGCGACAAATTATAAACCGGTTGAGAAAAATTTCCGGAAGACGAAAGCATTTGCTGGTTTGTGCTGTTTTCAAAATTCAAACTTGAACCCCACTGAAACCAAACATTGGTTGCCGTGCCGGTAGGACTAACGCTGACATCTCCCTGAAGAACTACTCTGTTACAGGTAACGCTTGTGGCGGTCCCCGCTATTTGAGCGTTCGCGACATCCACGCCGTACCAGAAGAGAAGGGCAAAAGCCAGAACCGGAACAATAATTCTTGAAGTTATTTTTTTCATATTAAAACGAGAGGCTTTGGCCGTAAGCGCCGTAATAAGCCCTGAAATTAAAGGATAAATATGGATTGTTTGGTTTATTATCATGGTTTTTAGAGTATATCATGAAACCCTATTGCTGTCAATAACCAACTAGCGAACGTTGCCTTCTGTCTGATTTTATCTTTCGTTCTCAATTTTGGTCGCTTTTTTATCTCGTCGTCACTCCAGCCCCACTGGTGGAGCCGGTGTTTACGCCAAGGTTGCTTGTTTCTGCTTGCGAGCCCGTGTTAACGCCGAGACTGCTTGTCTCAACTTGCGCGTTTGTATTAACTCCGAGGTTGGTCACTTGCGCCTGTGGATTCGTATTAACTCCAAGGTTGGTCACTTGCGCAGGGTTTGTATTCACCGCGACTGATCCACTCTGCGCGTAAAGATTCGTATTCACCGCAAGATTGCCGGTCGTTCCGTAAGTCATATTGCCCCAACCGGAAGATATTTGGCTCATGTTAAATCCGGGGGCGGCCGGAAGAGTTCCGCTTTGGGTGTAAATCTGGTTCCAGTTGGATGTTATCGGACC
>ORJL011534039.1_pt1 | contig 23765 bp, 27 predicted proteins | sample 1779941 | NCBI WGS metagenome assembly ORJL01 (sample SAMEA104232317, study PRJEB22302) | groundwater metagenome | biome: forest; feature: aquifer; material: groundwater | place: USA | collected 2011-08-07 | depth 5.8 m
AGCCTCCAGGATTATCTACGCAGCGCCGGGTTGGTTGCGGCCGCCACCCTGATGGGGCGGGTGGCCCAGGAATTCTTCGCTCCCGCCAACATGATTATGGTCTATCTGCTGTGTGTGGGTGTCGCGGCTTTTCTGTGGGGATTCGGGCCGTCCATTTTCGTGTCGGTACTCAGTATATTACTCTTTGACTTCTTCTTTATTGCCCCGGTTTTCACGTTTGCGGTGCACGACGCCAAGTACCTCTTCACCTTCGCCGTCTTGCTCTTCGTCGGCCTGGCCATAAGCTACCTGATGACACGAGTTCGGCAGCAAACAGAGGCGGCGCTACGCCGGGCACGGCAACTGTCGGCCCTTTATGCCCTGGGGCGAGACCTGGCTGTCTCCAACGACCTCGAGTCATACGTCAAGGCTGTTATGAAGAGAGCGAAAGAGACTTTCGGGCGCAACGTCCGCATCTTCCTACCCGACCCTCGAAACAAAGGCACCCTCATCCCCTATGATGCCACCACCGATACCCCCAGCACCGAGAATGACCTGGCTGCCGCTCAGTGGGCCTACCACCACCAGAAGACGGTCGGGCAGGGAACGGACACTCTTCCCAACGCCGGAGCCCGGTACCTGCCACTCCTCACCGTCCGGGGAATGGTAGGAATCATGGCAATATCCGCTGTTGATACTACAGACGAGTTAACGCTCGAACAGAAGAGCCTCTTGGAGGCCTACGCCGACCTTGCCGCAGTGGCTATCGAAAGCGTGACTCCACGATAGAAGTGGCCCCGCTCAACGCCGGGGCAGGAACCAGGTTTGGCAAGAGCAGCCAGACAGTCCACACCTCACCACCACCAAAGTCAGCTTCACCAAGCGGCTGCGGAACGGTTAGCTCCGGCCTGCTTCTCGAAGCGGGCGGCGACTGAAGTCCGGCCACCACTATGCCGGCCCAAATGCATTGGCCCGCCTGAAACTGGGCATCACCCACCTCCTGATCCACGGCGGGCGACGCTGAACAAAGAGGCTGGACCATCCCAGCCTCCTCATTCGTCGTTTGGGAACGGGGTAAGCCTTAGGCTTTGCCGATCCTGAACATCTTGCTTCCGCATACCGGGCACACGCCCTGGGTCGCGGGGCGGCCATTCTTCATGGTCACGTTCTTCGGATTCTTGATGTCTCTCTTGGTCCGGCATTTTACACAATAGGCTTGCATCAGGGTACCTCCTTTTTTTGGTTACGAACAATATAATACATGTACGGCTAATGTCAATAGGTAAAAACAACAATTACTGGCAAACTGGGCCCGCTTCAGGGAAAATTCCCGGCTCACACCATCTTCAGTAGCTCTTTTTTGTGCTCCTGAAGGGTAGGCTCGTACTGGCCGTCAAGCTGGCTCATGGCGGCGCGCATTTCCTCCTGCAACTGCTGTTGCATTTCCATTTCCATTTTCTGCGGAGACCCCACCTGATACTTCATGCTCTTTTGCATCTCCTGCACCCGGGCCTCGACATCCTTTCGCAATTCCCTCAACAACTGTGCCCTCGCCTGCTCATAATAGTTAAACAACGTCTCAATCTTGGCAATAACGGCTTTGGTCGCCTTTTTGTTTTCTTTGATAACCACAACTCCCTCCAGGGCCTTCTTGGCCGTGTTCCTGCTACCCGCGTCTCTGGGCAAGTTAATATTGGCCAGAAGCGCCTCCTGAGCCCCCTGGACCACCCACTTGCGATTTCCGGTGCCCTTGCTCTTGGACAACTCCGCCTCAAGATCCACGCCTACCTCTTTGAGATAGCGCGCGGCGATCCCGGTGCCCAGAGGTACAAACTCCAATCTCTTGATTTCGTCCCCTGTAATCTTGCCGAGACCTTCCGCCCTTTCCATGGCCCTTTCCAGGGCCGTCTTGACTCTGTCTTCCCCCATTTCCTTCTCCTTTAGACCTCGCACTTGGTGGCAAGGGAAATATCCTGCTGCAATTTCTGGGACAATGCTTTCTTCAAAGCCTCAAACTTCGCTTGCACCGGTCCCAGGGTGATTCTGTCGGTGGTCATAATGAAAGCGTCTTCGCCGTTATCCGTGTAGTAGCCCTTCCTCACTCCCATCTTGACAAACCCGTATTTTTCGTACAGATCCTGGGCAACGGTATTCGAAACCCTCACTTCGAGGGTGACCACCTGGGCGTTCATCGCGCGCGCCATGTCGATGGCCTGCACCAGCAACAGCTCACCCAGTCCGCGGCCCCGGTGAGTGTTGCGGACGGCTATCGTGGTAATGTGAGCTTCGTCAACCATCATCCAGAACCCGGCAGCGCCCACGATTTTCGGCGCAGGCGTCTCGGCCGCCCTTTCTTCCCGCCGTCGGCCGCCGAACAAGAACTGCAATCCGGCAAGGACCTTGCCAAAGTCAAAGGAACTGCCGCCGTTTCGCGCGGCCAGCTCTTCCTCCAGCTTATCCCTGGACGGTTTGTCGGTATCCACCAGAACAAAGTAGCGCGCCAGCTTGTTCTTGAGCTCTCCCTTGTACGACGCCGGCGGCCACTGGTCTGGGAATGCCTCTCTTTCTATTTCCATGACCTGGGGAATGTCCTCAATGGTCATGGGACAAACATAATAGGGCAAATGTGATGTTTCCTTTAACTTAGCAGGTTTTCCATTTTATCATACAACCCGCAGGTTTGAAACGACCGCCCGAAGGGCCGCTGGAGCCTGACACCGGCGGATATCGACCCAAGACTTTCCTTTTCTACCCAGGCTATCTTATAATACGGCCCATGAAAGTGCGCAAAGCTGTCATCACCGCGGCCGGGTTCGGTACCCGGTTCCTGCCCATAACCAAGTCTCAGCCCAAAGAAATGCTCCCCCTGTTCGACCGTCCTCTTATCCAATACGCCGTCGAAGAAGCCATTAACTCCGGCATCGAGCAAATCGTGATCGTCACCGCCCAGGGAAAACACGCCATCGAGGACTACTTCGACCGGTCGCCCGCGCTGGAGGCTCTGCTGGAAAAGAAGAAGGAAACCAGGCTGTTGAAAGAGATCAAACGCATCTCCAACCTTTGCGACATCTGCTACATCCGGCAGAAAGACCAACTGGGCCTGGGCCACGCCGTGCTTACTACCAGGGACATCGTCGACAACGAGCCGGCGGCCGTCCTGCTGCCCGACGACATCATCGACTCACGCATACCCGTCATCAAGCAGATGCTGCAAATATACGCCAAGCATGACGCCACTGTCATAGCCGTGGAGAAGGTCAGGAAAGAAGATATCCACAAGTACGGGGTCATCAAGGCGGACAAGATGTCCGACCGCCTGTACCGGGTTACCGACCTCGTGGAAAAACCCCCGGCCGAAGAGGCGCCCTCCGATCTCGGAATAGTGGGCAGGTACATTCTTTCTCCCCGTATCTTCGATGTCCTGGCCAGGACCCAGCCCGGCCAGAACAAAGAAATCCAGTTGACCGATGCTCTCAAACTCCTTCTGAAAGACGAGCCCATCTATGCCTACGAGTTCGAAGGCCGGCGTTTTGACGCCGGAACGCCGCTGGGATGGATGGAAGCCAGCGTGCTGCTGGCGTTGCAGCACCCCGTCTGGGGTGGCGAGTTCAAAGAGTATCTCCGGGCGCTCAACCTCGATGACCCCGGCCAGAAATAGCCCGACAGGTCATCGTGCCCCCTCCGGCGCCACAGGGGTCTCTTCTCTCCCACACCCCTGACGCGTGGCTTCCTTATTGAAAACCTTATGTCAAGTCCACTCCAGACCCTATTAGTGGTCCACGTGCGTCCCGGCGCCAAACGCAATGAGATAAAGGGATTCGTGGACGGCGTTTTGCGTCTCAACATCGCGGCGCCTCCGGTAGAAGGCAAGGCCAACAAGGAACTCGTCGAATTCCTTAGCGAGTCGCTGGACACGGCTAAGAGCAACATCACCGTCGAGCGCGGACTTACCAGCCGGAACAAGACCTTGCTGATTCGCGGAATGACCCTGGACCAGGTCCTACACAAAATCGGATTGAAACGGCTCATCTAGGCACATCTAAGGCGACCCGCCGGGTCGCCGCTACGATGAGCTTCCGGTCTCCTGTTGCAAAAGCAGTTGCCGAATGCTATATATGTAGCATGCTGCGGGCTCAACGCGGCGCGGTGGCGGGAAACGGCTTCTAAACTTCCACCACCATGGCAGAATATGTTTCGTATCCGAGGAGGCGCCATTGGAAAGCAATATTGACCGGTACGGATGGGCGGGTGTCAGCTACAAAGACCCCGATTTCCTCAAGAAACTGGCTAAAGGGCCTCGCGACCTCAATAAAGCCTGGACGGACCTGCTCAAGCGTCCCAGGGTGATGAAGGCCAGCGACACTCCCCTGACCGAGCATGAAGGCGCCATGGCCCAGAACTTCGACCTAACCATCACCGGGCTCACCGCCCTCAAATCCATCTACCAGGAATTCGCCCCCGGGGCGTTCGGTCTGAAGCACGGCCACATGAACGAGGCCGTCTTCTACATTCTTGAAGGCAAGGGTTACGAAGTGCACGACGGAGAACGGTTCGATTGGGAAGCGGGCGATGTGGTTATCATTCCCCAGGGATGCGTCCATCGCCATGTCAATGCCGACCCGGCGAACAAAGCCAAAGCCATGGTGGTAAACCCCAAGGCAACCTACCTATTCCACAATCTCACGGCTCAGCGCCTGGTCCAGGCAGCCGGAGAGTTGCCGATATAGCACTTTTTGAAGGAGACTCCATTGGCATTGACAGAAAAAGACAGATACCTTCTCGGATACTCCGCCAACCTTTACGAGCAACAATTGCTCGATGCGGCCCAGGCCAAGGAAAAGAACTCCTTGCTACGCAAGAAGCAGGTGATCAAAGCACAGGACCTTCCGTGGGAGAACTCCCGTCACGGACGGATGAAGCACCTGGTGAATGAGAGGATTCCTTCGCCGGTCAAAGCGGTAGACATGTACCTCATGGTATTGCCTCCAGGTGGCAGTTCCGGCAAGCACCGGCACATGGCCGAAGAGTTGTTGTATATTCTTGAAGGCAAGGGCCACGACATGCACTGGGATCCCGATGTCGAGATCACCGACAAGTATTACTGGAGGAACAAGGCGGATGCCGCCAGGTACGACTGGACGGAAGGCGATTTCGTCTACATTCCGCCGATGGTGGCCCACAAGCATTTCAACGACGACCCCGCCAGCCCGGCCCGCTTCGTGGCCGCCACTAACAGGGTTCCCAAGTTCCTGGGATACCCGGAACTAGAGCAACTGGAAGACGCCCCGGACTATAAGGGGTGACAGCGCGAAACGCTTCACGAACGCCGGGAGGTGTAATAGCGCAACGCGCTGGCAACCCCCGTGGTTTTCAGTGCGCCTGTGCCGACGAGTTTCTTCAAACTAGCCCTGACCAGGCTGTCTTTGCAAATAACCCGGTTGTTCGCCAGGTGCTCCCTGACGTCTCTGAAAGAACGCGGCTGCTCAAAGAAGCCGCTTTCCAGGTACTTTCTGATAGCCGCACCCGCCCCCGAGTCGCTTCTCGTGGCCTTCAGGCAAGGCCCTCTCTTCTTTTCTTCGTTCGGCGGCCCGGCTTTTTCCGGACTCGCCGCCACCGCCTTCGGCAAACCTCTTAGATGACTAATGGGCGGTTGGTATCGTCCCAGATAGCGGCGCACGAAGTCAACCGGCCCCTCCAGTTCGATGATACCTTTTTTGACGTCGATAATAGCTTTGGCCTCGTCCACAGGACAGCTCCCTTCAAGTGATAAATACTGCGAGACAATACCTACAGTATATAGCATTCGAGACCTCCACCGCAAAACGAGTTGAGCGCAGCCAAGATCGCCGGAGGACTGCATCGGCGTGCCTGACACCGGCGTGCCTGATATTTGACAACACATTGGGCGCGGTTTACAATCCTTCCACGTATCAACATGAAGTTAGCAAATACCGGCCTCGCAATCCTTTCCCTTCTCCTCGGGATATTCATCATCGTTTACTCGAAGGTGAAACCTTCGCTTTCCTTTAACTTCGGACTGGTCATAGGCATCCTTCTCATGACCAACGGAGGGCTCCGCCTCTGGCTGTACTACTTCCGCCGGAACAAATCAAAGAAAGGAACTGGAGAAAGATGACTGCAGGAAAACCCAAGCTGCCAATACCAAAGCCGGTAGCTCTGGATCCCAAGAAGACGGCCTTGCTGGTACTCGACCTGACAGAACTTTGCGCCGAACCCAAGGAAGTCTGCAGCAAACTCGTTCCGGGAATGACGAAGTTTATCTCCAGGGCCCGAAAGGCAGGCGTCTTCGTCACCTATACGGTGATGGCCGTTCTGAAGGGCACCCCTGAGGGCCGCGAGTACTCCGGTTTCAACCGGCAGCCATCGGAGCCAGTTATCTTCCCCGACGGCTTCAACAAGTTCATCAGCGGCGAAATCGAAGCCGCCATCAAACCGCGGGGCATAGATACCCTCATAATCACCGGCTACCGCTCTAACGTAGCAGTTCTCTATACTGCCACTCATTCCGCCCGTCCCCTGAAGTACAAGGTGGTCATCCCCGTAGACGGACTCGCGGCCAATGGCGACTATGAATACGAATATACCCTCTACCAGTTCACCGTCCTACCGGGTGGGGCTTCCGACCTCTTCACCTTCACCACGCTGGACACCATCAGCTTCCGCTGAGGGCCCGCCCATTGAAAATCCAACCTGGTGAGAATATAATCATAATCTGGGATAAATTCATGGTGGTAATCAAATAGCTGACCAGTACATGGACTACAAGAGAATACTCGTCCCCGTTACCGGAGAAAGAGCCGATGACGAGGCGATAATACTGGCGTGCAACCTGGCCAAGAAGAATAAGGCCCGGGTACACGTCCTATACATCATTGAAGTTGAAAGGGCCTTGCCTGTGGAAGCCCCTATGGTCTCACAGCAGCGCCGGGCCGAAGAGATACTGACACACGCCGAACGGGTTTCTGAAGAAGAGGCCAATTACCAGGTTGACAGTGGCTTGTTGCAGGCCCGAGAGGCCGGTCCGGCCATTGTAGACGAGGCCGCCGGCAAAGGTATTGACCTCATCGTCATGGGCTTTAGCTACAGGAAGCGCTTCGGCCAATTCAGTCTGGGCAGTACCATGCCCTATGTGCTGCGCAACGCACCCTGCCGCGTCATCGTCTCACGGGAGCCCATCGGCCCTCGCGTCGAATTGAACGGCAAGGGCGTTGAACCGAAGTACGAACAGAAGTTTGACGGGAGTCATAGATTCTTTATGGTTCCCAACCGAACTTAGCTGAATGAATATCCTCATAATGGGCTGCGGCCGATCAGGGGCTTCTCTTGCCGCCCAACTGGATGCTGAAGGACACAAAGTAACCATCATTGATATCTCGTCACTGGCCTTTCGCAGGCTACCTTCAAGTTTTGGCGGGTCGGTGGTCCTCGGCGACGGTACCGAAGAAGACGTCCTCAGAAACGCCGGCATTGCCGAAGCCGACGCCTTCGTGGCCCTTACTCAAGGCGACAACCGCAACATCATGGCGGCTCAAATCGCCCTACTTATCTTCAACGTCCGCAAGGTTTTGTGCCGGATCTACGACCCTCTCAGAGAGGACCTGTACAAGAGCCTTGGCATAGATGCCCTTTCCCCCACCAAGATTTTCACCAAGATCATCAAGGATACCCTGCTGGCATAGATGTATATTATTGTCATAGGCGGCGGCAAAGTCGGCTACTTCCTCAGTAAAGCTCTCCTCGGCGAAGGACACGAAGTCCTGATCATCGAAAAAGAGGCCGACAAGTGCGAACGCATCAAGGAAGAACTGGGAAGCATCTGCGTGCGGGGAGACGGCTGCGAAACGGCCACTCTCACCGAGGCTGGGACCAATCGCTGTGACATGTTCATTGCCGCGACCGACGGAGACGAGGATAACCTGGTAGCCTGCCAGCTCTCCAAGAAGGTCTTCAATGTCCCGCGGACCATCGCACTGGTGAACAACCCCAAGAACGAGTATCTTTTCAAGAAGCTGGGCATAGACGTCACCGTCAGCTCGACCGCTATTATTCTGGAGCACATAGAGCAGGAAGTGCCCACCCATCCCCTGGTTCACCTCTTCACGGTAGGCAAAGGGGAACTCGAAATCGTCGAGGTCCGGCTTCCCATCGAAGGCTATGCCGTCGGCAAGCGAATCCGAGAGTTGCAGTTGCCCCCCGGCAGCGTGATAGCCCTCCTGGTTCGCCGCGATGCAAAACCGCTGATCCCTTCACCCGACACACAGTTGCAGGGGGGTGACCAGGTAGTCGTCATCACCGGGCACGATTCCGAAGAGAGCCTGCGCCAGGAACTCACCAGGGAAACGGACTAGAGTACAGACATGCCTTTACGCCTGGCTCACCTCGGACCGTCTGGTACCTTTACCGAAGAAGCCGCTGTGAAGTACTCTCCCGACGCCGAACTGGTGCCCTTCCCTTCAGTGGCAGCCGTTGGATCGGCCGTGAAATCCGGAATGGTGGACGAGGGAGTGGTAGCCATCGAAAACAGCCTCGAGGGTTCGGTAAACGATACATTGGATCTTCTCATCCATGAGACAGGCATCTTCATCTACAGTGAACTTGTCCTGCCGATCCGGCACTTTGTTCTGGCTAAACCTGGCACCAGGATACAGGACGTCAAAGTAATCTATTCACACCCACACGTGTTCCCTCAGTGCCGCCACTTCGTCGAACGATGCTTCCCCAAAGCTCAACTGGTAGCTGCCTTCAGCACCAGCGGCGCCGTCGAAGAGATGCTGGCGCGCGGGCCCGACACCGTGGCCATAGCGTCCAAACGGGCCGCGGATCTCTACGGCGCCCAGATCATCGCCCAGGATATCCAGGATAACACCACCAACGTCACCCGTTTCGCCGTGCTGGGCCGCGCCGACCATCCGCCCACCGGAAAAGACAAGACTTCTCTTTGCTTTACGTTCGCTGAAGACCGCCCGGGTCTCCTGTTCGGGGCACTGAAGGAATTCGCGGAGCACAACATCAACCTGGCGAAAATAGAGTCCCGCCCGCTCAAGGAAGGGCTGGGTAAGTATTTCTTCCTGGCGGACATCGAGGGCCACCGCCAGAATCCACGAATAGCGGAAGTTCTGGGCCACGTCAAGTCCCTCACATCATCTTTCAAAATATTCGGCTCTTATCCAAAGTACCAGATATGATTCCGGGCAGCCCCGGCTAGCTCTGCGCTTCCTCTTCGACCTTCCCCCTGATTGACCGGTGGGTTGCGCGTCGGTACAGGATGTACAACACCAGCCCCGCGGCCAACCAGCCAAAACCAACGATTCTTCCCAGTTGGTGGGTGTACACCACGATGAACCAGGTCACCCCAGTGGCCAGGCCGCCCAGGACAGCCGGAATCGGTATTTCCCTTCCTCTTATCTTCACGTTAAGGGGTATCTTGAAAGGACGAAGCAATTTCGGTTCCTTTATTCGCAACGCGATGATCGACACGTGCGCCAGCGTATAGGCCATCATGGCGCCGAAAGCGTAGAGGTCAGCCAGAAAACCGACCTTTCCCGTGGATATCAACACACAGGCCACGACGGAAAAAATCACTATGGCGTTCTCCGGAACGTGGGATTGGGTCCCGATACGGCTGATGGCGTGAGGCAATTGGTGCCGCTGACCCATGAAATAGGCCAGCCGGGACGCCCCAAGGATGCCAGCATTGGTGGCAATGGCCAATATCGTCACCGCCAGTATGGCCACCCACAACCCCAGGATAGGTTGGATTGTGGTCGGCATGGCAGCAACGATACCCATGACAGGGTCCTCTAGATACTTCTCGGTGAGGTCGGTGACCCAAAGGCCGTCCGCCCCCTGGTAGACGGGGTAGGCGCTCAGCGCGGTCATCGACAGGAAGGAATAGAGTAACATCACGGCGGCAAATACCATAAATATCGTCCGCGGAATGTTCCTTTCAGGTTTTCGCGTTTCGCTGCCGAGATTGGCCACCGACTCTATGCCCGTATAGGCCACCATAGATATGGATATGCCGAACAGGAGCTGGTTCACTGTCGGGACATACCCCCATCGAATGTTCTGAATCAGTGTCGGCATATTGATAAGGAGCAAAGCGCCGAGACCGGCCATCAACACCTGGGTGAAAATGTCCATCACTACCAGGATCATGTTCAAGCGCGAGGACTCCTTGATCCCCCGCACGTTCAATCCCACCAGACCCCCTATCAACACTATGCCCGCGATGCTGTTCAACGGCCAGGTCTTGAATACCGGCAGGAAGAAGCCGAAGTAGTTGGCCGCGGTGAAAGCGGAAATGGCTATGGTGACAATGTAATCCATCATCAGCACCCAACTGGCGATGAAACTCACCAGATCGTTGAAAGCGCGCCGGGCGAATGCCCCCGACCCGCCTGACTCGGGCATAGCCGTGGAGCCCTCGGCGTAGGTTAGCCCGGTAAAAAGAAAGAGGATGCCGGACAGCATAAGCACGGCCGGAGTCAGGCCCAAGGCAGACATCGCCACTACGCCGAGGGCATAGTAAATAGAAGAGCCAACGTTGCCGTAAGCGACGCTGAAAAGGCCGGGAACGCCGAGCGCCCGGCGCAGTTTCACCGGCAAAACGCGCCGGATGAACACGTCACCTATATGCTGTCCCCGAACCACTTCAGGGGTTGTGGGAGTCCCTTTAGCCGGCTTCTCTGCCATATGACTTCAAAATTGTCCGTGTAATTATAATCGTAGGCGTCCAGGCTTACAATACTTGTCCGGGTATTTGCTATAATCCAACCCGCGATGAAACTACGTATCCCCGGTGTCGAGGCCATCAAACAGAATGAGGTCGTCCTCATTCTGGTGGTCACCACCGCGATAGTCATGCTGGGCAGCGGGATCATATCCCCGATTCTCCCCCTTTACGCCCAGTCGTTCGGCGTCAACATCTTCATGGTGGGTCTCATGGTAGCTGCCTACGGCATTGCCCGCATATTCATGGATATACCTGCGGGCAGGCTAGCCGACCGCTTTGGGCGCCGTACCGTGATGATCTCCGGGGCGCTTCTCATGGTCGTCAGTTCCCTGGGAAACGCTCTCGCCGGGGCCTTCTGGCAGGTCGTTGTCATGAGGCTGATCCAAGGGGCCGGCTCCGCTCTGTACGTTACTGCCGCTCAGACGGCGCTGGCTGACCTCAGCACCCCCGGGACCCGGGGGCGCCTGTTAAGCCTGCATCAGGGCAGCCACCAGATCGGGAATACCTTCGGCCCCGCCGCCGGAGGCTTTCTGGCAGAGTTCCTCGGACTGAGAGCGCCCTTTTTCGCCTTTGCAGGGATAGCCATGCTAGCGGCGCTGTGGGCTTACCTTCGCATACCCGAGACCTCGCACCGGAAGGCTGCAACCATTCAACCAACCTCGGATTCCGCAATCAGCCACAGCCAGGGAAAGCCCTCAGCCTCGGTAATAAAGATATTGCTAATGGATGCCAGTTTCGTGCTGATCGCCTTGATGACCATGGGCAACTTCCTCAGTCACGGCGGCGCCCAGCAGACGATCCTTCCCCTATATGGCACCGAGTATCTCGGTCTGACCGAAGGGCAATTGGGTCTGGCCATGACAGTGATCGGCATAGGTAATCTGATAACGACTTTCATGGCCGGGTGGCTTTCCGACCGCTTCGGTCGAAAGACAATCCTGGTACCAGGCACGATCATGCTCGCGCTGTCTTTCGCTCTCTTCGCCGTTAGCGGCAACGTTTTCGTCTTCGTGCTCGCGGCCGCGTTGACTGGAATCGCCCGTGGGTTCTCCGGCTCAGTCCCGGCGGCTTACGCCGCTGACATTGCTCCACCGGGCAAGTTCGGCGCTACCCTGGGCCTGTTCCGCACCTTTGGCGACATCGGTTTCGCCATCGGTCCCCTCCTGGCCGGATGGATCGCCGATTCCACCGGAAGCCTCTCCATCCCCCTTTTCGCCCTTACCGGGTTGCTAGTTTTCAGCGCCGTCCTGTTCGGCCTCTTCGCCAGGGAGACAGTTCAGACTTCCAAGAATCCAAAACTCAAGATTCAACACCTCCAAGACTAAAGAGTCGGCAGTCAGCAGTCGCCAGTCGGCTGTCAGCAATCGGCGGCAACACTCACGCACCCGTTTTTCCCGTGGAAGCGGGAATCCACCGGGAGGGGATTCTGGATTCTGGATTCTGGATTCTGGCTTCTGGCTTCTGGCTTCTGGATTCTACTTAAACACCAACGCCCCGGTCGGACACACCGTCACGCACTGCCCGCACCCGGTACAACTTGATTTTGCCATCGGCTCGCCTCCGAAGGTAGTCATCCCCCGTTTGAAGCCGCGCTCGGCGAATCCGATGGCGCCCACCCCGGCGCGTTCACGGCACACCCAGACGCACCGGCCGCAAAGCACACATCTATTGGGATTGTAGGTAAAGACCTGACTGCTGTCGTCCACCGGAAGCCGCCGCTCGATCTTCCGAAACCTTTTCGCGTTCAGTCTGACGCCGAGGTTGGCCGCAATCTTCTGCAGTTCGCAGGCATTGTTCTTAAGACAATTGGGGCAATCAACCTCGTTGCTGGCCAGCAGCAGTTCGAAAGCCGTTCGAGCTAGCCGGAGGGACGTCGCCCCCCGGGTATCGACCACCATCCCTTCCATTACCGGTTCGGTACAGGCCGCCACCGGCCCTTTCCGGCCCTGTACCTCAACGAAGCACAGCCGGCACGAGGCGCTGACCTCGTCACTCTCTTTCAGCCCGCAAAGATGGGGTACGTATATACCGTTGTCCAATGCCGCCCAAAGCAACTTTTCGCCCGCCGCCGCCTCTATCTTCTTTCCATTGACAGTCAGAAAGACCGTCTTCATAGCTGAGCCGTCGGCAGTTCGCTCAGGGGCGAAACCTTGACCACGGCGTTGTACTGCGGCGGACAGGCGTCCATGCAGGTCCCGCACTTGACGCACTTCGCCTGGTCAATCACTTTGATCCCCTTCTTGTTGTTGAAGATAGCTTCCACGGTGCACGTCCCCACGCAGGCATCGCACGAACGCATGCATTTGTTGGGAAGTATGTAGAAGGTCATCAGGTTAAGGCACACCTTCCCTGGGCACCGCTTTTCCTTGATGTGGGCTTCGTATTCGTCCCGGAAATACCGCAAAGTCGTCAACACCGGGTTCGGCGCCGTCTTCCCCAGGCCACACAGCGAGCCCAGCCTAACGTCCTCGGCCAGTTGGTAAAGGGTATCGATGTCCTCGATTCTTCCCTGGCCCCTGGTTATGTCTTGTAGAATCTCCAGCATCTGCCTTGTGCCCAGGCGGCACATGGTACACTTGCCGCAAGACTCCTTTTGAGTGAACTCCAAGAAATACCTGGCAATCTCAACCATGCAGTCATCCTCATCAAGCACCACCATGCCCCCCGACCCCATCATCCCGCCGGCCTCTGCCAGCGAATCAAAGTCGATGGGAAGGTCGAGAGCGCTTTCAGGCAGACAACCGCCGGAAGGCCCGCCGATCTGCACCGCCTTGAACCGTTTGCCTTTTGGTACACCGCCCCCAACGTCGAAGATGACCTGCCTCAGCGTCGTCCCCATAGGGACCTCGGTCAGGCCGGTATTGACCACCTTCCCGGCCAGGGCGAACACCGCGGTGCCTTTGCTGCCCCCGGTGCCCATCTGGGAAAACCACGATGCTCCATTCTTGACTATAAGTGGCACATAAGCCAAAGTCTTGACGTTATTCAGCACTGTAGGCTTTCCGAACAGGCCGCTGGTAGCCAGGTGTGGAGGGCGGGTGCGAGGCAGTCCCGGCTTGCCCTCGATGGAAGCCACCAGAGCCGTGGCTTCGCCGCAGACAAAAGCCCCGGACCCCTCAAAGATTCTAATATCGAAACCATAATTACTTCCCAGAATGTTAGCACCCAGGAATCCTGATTCGCGCGCCTGACGGAGCGCAGTATGCACACGTTGGACCGCCAGCGGGTACTCGGCGCGAACGTAGATATAACCCTGCGACGACCCTATGGCATAGGCGGCGATTATCATCCCTTCTATCACCGAGTGGGGATCGCTTTCCAAAATAGACCGGTCCATAAATGCGCCGGGATCCCCCTCGTCGGCGTTGCAGATAATGTACTTGACATCTCCGGCCGCGTGCCGGCAGGCTTCCCACTTAGCGCCTGCGTCGAACCCCGCGCCGCCTCGCCCCCGCAGTCCCGAAGCCTTTATCTCGGAGACCATGTCCCCGGGTTGCTTCTGCAGCGCTGCAGCCAGGGCCGAGTAGCCGCCCTTGGCAACATACTGGTCTATGTCCTCGGGATTGATCTTGCCACACCTGTCGAGCAATACCAGCTTTTCAAAGGCGTACCTCGGCAAGTCGTAGATTGAAGGAACGAGGTCGTTCGCTTCCAAGGCCCCCATGGTGTACTCGAGGCCGGGGTCGTCACCCAGGATGAAATCTTGCACCAGCCTTTCGGCAATGATCGGGGTGACATAGCCGTAGACAATGGAGGGGAAACCCGGTTTGGAAATGACGACGATGGGTTCGGCATAGCAATGTCCCATGCACCCAACTTCCATCACTTCCCCCTCGGCCCCCTTCGCTTGAAGCTGGGTCTTGATGGTCTTGAGGATTTCCAGGGCTCCGGCGGCGCGGCCGCAAGTAGCCGTGCCCACCATGATCACCGGCTTGCCGCTGTCGCGGGCAGCATTCGAGCGTTCGATTGCGCGCCGCTCGATCTCGCGATAGTTCTGTTCTACATTAGTAAGACCGGGTGACGCCATTACTGCTCTTCGAGTTGTTTCTTCTTCTGGATTTCAAACCCCAGCAGCAGGCCGTCCACCCGGGTAGGAGTTACCTTACCTTTGGCTTCGCCGTCCAGCACCGTCACCGGCGCCATGGCGCAACAACCGACACAGGCCACGGTATCCAAGTCGAACTCCCGGTCCGGCGTCGTCTCCCCCTGGCCAATCTTCAGCCGCCGCTTCCACGCATCGAGAATAACAGTGCCCCCCTTGACGTGGCAGGCAGTTCCCAGGCACACCCGGACACAATGCTTTCCCGGCGGGTTACGCCGGAACTGGTTATAGAAAGTGACCACGCTGAAGACGTCGATGGCGGGGATATCCAGGTAGTCCGCGACTTCAGCCATGGCGTGACGCGGAACATACCCCAGCTCCGCCTGAATGCTTTGCAGAACCGGTATGAGGTTTTCCCGGTGCTTGGTGAACCTGTCCAAAACATGCCCGGTCTCTTCTTTGGACCGGGCCTGATCTACGGCCATGTCTAGTTCCTTCCGAGGCCTATGGGTCGTTCGTGGCCTCCGCGCCCCATAGTGTAGCTAAACAGGCCGAAGAACTCAAGCCAGGGAATGAACCGAGCACATTGGGGGGCCTGGTAGAACAGGCATCCCTGCCTGTTCCCCCCTACTCCCGCTTCCGGGTTATCGCGATAGCGACTACGCTCAAGAAGATACCGGCCATGCCGTAACCGAAGTACGCCGTCATTGTTGCCAATTCAGGAGCCTTCCCGCCAATCCCACCCCCAACAATTCGCACAAATGCCACTGCCAGCGCCGCCAGTCCCACCAGGAAAAGAACCCAGACACCCACGTTGACAATGCCCTTGAAAGCTGGAGACATTTCTTTCCTCCCAGTAAAATAGGTTCTGACGGCAGGCAGTATAGCAGGCCGGGATTCACCAGGTCAAACGATCCGGAAGCACTCGCGCCTACCGGCCGCAGAATGATCCTATTTCTTGGCTCCTCCTATGACCTCCTGGGCCATGGCCAGCGCCTTCCCCCGGAAGCCCAGAGCTTCCTCGGAATCGTAGAATAGTGTGTCCCCCGGCTGGGTCAGAAACATGGGATTGAATCCCGCCGTAGAAACATCGTTTCTGAGGCTTGGGTTTCCGCTGGACACTGAAAACGCCGTTTGTCCCTCTTTGCCCAGGAGCCAATTGGCAAAGAGCTTACCCGCGTTGGGATGGGCCATCTTAGAAGGCACTGCTATGGCACCAGCGGCCGGAGATACAAAAATGCCCTCCTTCACACCCACCACTTCCAGGGGCGCGGCCACTTTGAGAAAGTCAGACACAACCTCGGGATTAGGCGCAATGCCAATCGGGTATTTGCCGCGGGCCACCGTTTCCACGTGCACCCGGTTGTCTCTTTCAACAACCACCTCTTGCTGTTTGATCAGTTGCTGCAGGTAGTCTTTGGTCCGGGCGGGATCCCAAACAAACAGAGCCAGAGTGGTTATCCAGGCATTACCCACACCCGTAACCGTCGGATCGTTGAGAATCATCTTTCCCTTGTATTGAGGCTTCAAGAGGTCAGCGTAGCTAACGATTTCTCCTTGTTTGACCATGCCGGTATTGCACAGAACGCTTCTCTGGACGGAGGCGATCATGGCAACGGCAGTCTTGTCCTTGTCCATGAAAGGGAATACGCCCCCGCTCCAGTTCTTGGCATCGGTAACTTCGGGAAGCACCAGCAAAGGTTCAATCTTGCCCAGGACGCCTTCCGGCTTCATGGTCGTAATCAAAGTCCCGCCGCCGGCGCCCACGATATCAACATTAAACAGGCTGGCGCGCTGCTCGGCCTGGACCTTGGCCATCAGTTCCGCGCCGCGGCTGAAAGGCGAAAACTCCACATTGATGCCGTATTTGTCTTTGAAACCCTGGGCCACGGCCGCCGTCATCTGCGGCGTCCATGAAGTTATGTACATGGACACGGTCCCCTCTTTTTTGGCTTCGGCCACCAGATTGTCCCAGGCTGATGGCGCAGCAGTTACCTGCTGCGGCGGAGTGGCCACCTTAGTTACCGGAGGAGTTGCCGTCGGGGTCGCCGCTGACGAGCAGGCCCCCAGCAGCATTCCGGCCAACAATAGAGTCACAAACAGGATTGATGTTACTTTCATTGAATCATCTCCTTCGATCTTCAACATAGCCCGAGCAGCTTGTATTAGTTTAGCACGTCTTCTTACGCTTTGTATATCTTGCACAGGGCAGTACGCAATGGCCAAACACCCAGCGCCGGATCGCACACGTCGGGGCTGTCGTCAGTCAGCACGTTGACATTGACGTCAAGCACCCCGTGAAGGCTTGGTTCCGCCCCCGGAAGCTCAGGATAGGTCCAACCAAATTCCGCGTGAACGACATCCGGCGCCATGTGCTCGAACAGTTCAGCCTTCTGCCGTATCTTGCCGCGAAGCGTTTCGATCCATACTGTGTCGCCTTCGCTTATCCCGTACTTCTTCGCCGTCTCCGGATGAATCATCACCTTCGGCTCAGGATGAAGCTTTCTGACCGAATCGATATTGCGCCACTCCGAATGATAGAAATATAGTATCCTGCCCCCGTCGATCAGCGTCAGAGGAAACTCCTTCACGAGTTCAGGCTGGCTGACCTTGGACTCCTTCGCTTCGTGGAACCGGGGCAGCGGATCGTAACCCAGTTGCGCCATTACCGTGGAGTAAAGCTCTATCTTCCCGGTCGGCGTGCCGAAACCTTCCTCAAGATACTTCCTGTATCGCAAAGGCCGGCGGTAGCAACGCTTCTGGTCGACAAATTCCTTCAGCGTCAACCCCATAGGTTTCAGTCGATAATCATAGGCTTCTTCAAGGGTCTTCCATGGCCAGTATTCTTCCTGCCCCAGTCTGATGCCCAGCTCGCGGAAGAACTCATAGTCTCCCTTGTGTTCATATTCGCCCGGCATTGTGTCCGGGACGCTGGTTTCTCCCGCCACGACGCTGTCGGCGTAGTCGCTGAAAGTGGTCAGCAGCGGCCTCTCCATCCAGGAGGCCGGCGGCAGCACGTAATCAGCCAATTCCGCGCTGGGTGTCATCCAGAAGTCCATCACCACATATAGGTCCAGCTTCTTCAGCGCCTGGTGGACCAGTTTGGTGTTTCCCTGGGTTACCATGGGGTTGCTGGACGATGTGATCATCGCCTTTACCGGGTAAGGTTTCCCGGTGATGATGGCCCGGTACAAGGTAGGCCCGTGGGCGGTGGCCTGGAAGGTCGCCGCCCCTCCCATCCTGTTGTGCCATACTTTGCCGACACTCTTCATCAGGATTTCATGCCCGGGCCACGAGTATAGCCGGAATCTGTCAGAACCCAACTGCTTCTTCCTCTGCTCCGGCGACAGCTTCTCGGCAAGCTCCACTTCCCGCAGACTGACCATCTTCTCCGGGGCCCCGGCCAGCTCTTCGCCGCCCTCTATGTCTATGTTGCCTGCGAGCGCCGAAAGCGCCCACCTGGCTTGCAGGATGTCCCTGGCGTCGGCCAGGTGTTCCACACCCATACCCTCCACGAAAGAGCCCGGCCGGTTCGCGGCGTACATCCTGGCCGCTTCCACGATCTTCTCCGCGGGGACGTCCGTGATGGCCGCCACCTTTGCCAGGCCATATTCCGCGGCCCTGGCTTTCAACTGGTCGAAGCCGAAACACCATTCATCAACAAACTGCTTGTCGTAGAGTTCTTCCTTAACGATGACGTCGATCATCCCCATCAGAAGGGCGCAATCGGTGCCGGGCCTCAGTCGCAGCCAGACATCCGCCATGGAGGCCGACTTTGTCAGCCTCGGATCGAAAACGATCAATTTGGCGCCCCGTTCTTTGGCCTCCAGCAGAACCTTCCCGGTAATGGGACGGCTTACCAGGGGCTCCACCCCCAGCAAGACGATGCATTTCGTCACCGGGCGGATCGAGAAGTGAGGGAACATCCCCGACATCACGTGCCCCATCACCGTCCTCGGCCCGAAGCAAATCTGGCCTTGATTGATATTGTTGGGCGAACCGAAAAGGTTGAAGAAGCGCCCTTTATAGACACTTTCGGTGCGGTATTCGGTGCCGCTGGTGTAAGCTACCGCCTCGGCCCCGTAAACATCTCTGATCTCCTTGAGCTTGCTGGCTATTTCATCCAGCGCCTGGTCCCAGGGAACTCGCTCCCATTTCCCCCCGCCCTTCTCTCCTGTTCGCTTCAGCGGATAATTCACCCTGTCCTTGTGATAGAACCACTCCACGGCGGCCCTCAGCCTGGCACACCCTTTAGCGGGAGGATACACCTTGCGGGGCCATTCCGGGTCTTCCTCCACCTTGATCACGTGCCCATCCTTTACGTGGGTCAAAACGCCACACTCGCCCTTACACCACGTGCAAACTGCCTTCTTTACCTGGACTCCGGTCTCCATTCTCGCACTCCTTCCAAGTTCTCAAACCGTTAGTTACGCTGGACGCAGAAGTCAACCCAAACAAGCCGCCATTATAGCAAATTATTCGCATTAGAAACGTATCTTTAGCTTTGTTCACCCGATATTGTTTGTGATTTCGTGCTTGGCATTTCGGTCTTCTCTTCCCGGGGTTTGCGTATTGCCAGAGCTTCGAGGATAAGAACTATTCCCGGAATGAGAGCGATAATCACCCATATGATTCCCCCGACGGCCGGGTCGGCGCCGCCACCCGAGTTTGACTTGAGGCCCAGGGCGATGCTCTTGTAAATAGGGTAAAGTGCCGAGGTCATGACCGATAGGCAATACCAGCCGCCGGTGGCTATCATCGGTATCCACATGAATCGGGGCCGCGCGATCAACCCACCGATCAGAACAAAGATCATCCCAACAAACTCCCCGGCACCGATGCCCAACAGAATCAATCCAACCCATTCCATGTTCGGCGGGTTGGTCCAATAATAGTCCGGCTCCCGGATTAAACCCACCGCCATCATAGCGACGAACCACGTCCCAAGTGCCATGAGCGCCATCCCGGCGTAGCTCGCCATAGCCAGCAAAACCCTGTTAGATCGCGCGATAAGTCCCGATACCGCGCATATGAATGCCACCAGAATCAGAATCAGAGCGGCAAACCCCAGTTGATCTAGAGTCATCTCAAAGCTTCGTCTTGTTTCGCCCCTCGGCAGAATGGGGCACTGCGAGCCAGCTACCTATTGACTTTTTGTCCCCTCCCAATTTACCTTGCAATACGGCCAGCCGTAGTCATCAACGTCGGTGTAGAAATGACGGATCGAGTTAGCCAGGCGCTTTTCACTCCCACCAGATGCTTTGGCAAAGAAGTAAGTTCGCTCAACGTTTTCGCAATGGAAAGCAGCATCTTTGGGTGTTTCCAACTCTCGAAACGCAACCTCTTCGGGGCTCATAAAACGCTTTTCGCCGTGGCAATAAAGCTTGCCCGCCCCAATGTCGAAAACTACAGTCAAATCACCCGGCACTACGAACACGTTGTTTTCATTGGCCACATGTCTCGCTTGAATCAGTCTCTCGATCCCCCTGACCAGGTCGAAACGAATAGCCTTCAATTCCTCTCCAAACTCCCCAACTATAACTACCTTGGGCCTCAGCTTATCAATGAGCAGTTTCAGACCTCTGAGTCCCAGATGGTTGGGATAGAAGTACAGCCTCTTTTCTTGCTGCTTATCATCAGACGAATCGCGTCTGACCTCCTCAAACTCGGCCTTCTTTATTGACCCCAGGTGCGGAACAAGTAGATCCGGGTTCCGAAACTCATCAGGGTATTCATTGTACAGTGCTTTCGAACCATAAACGTCAATGTCCAGAACCTGGTTCCCAGCTTGGTCCTCAAACACCTTTCCATTCGAACCCCTTTTTGCAGGGAACAGCCCGGTGTCCCCGGTGAATACGACCCTCCGCTTTCGGCCATCGATGTCAAAGACGAACCCGATTCCCACAGAGTAGTCCGACGTGATTGTGTCATCATGGAAACCCCGTAGAACAGTCATCTCACTCCCATCCAGGCCACGCAGCCGCACTTTCTGCGGGTTCTCCTTGGATCCCTGGTTAAGAATCACGATCTCTCCTACGTAAGGCACATCCCTCAAGGGAAGGTATCCGGTGAACTTTCGCGCTGCTCCCTGGCTCAGATACAGATATATGGTCTTCGGGTTCTTCTCGTTCCGGCGGTTGTACTGGTGGACAAGGCTCAGTATCGACTCGAAGTCCTGCGTGTGATCGTTGTGAGCGTGAGTAATCACCACGTGATCGATATCGCATATGCGGCCACCAGCGGTCCCAAAATTACGAATGAAATCAAATCCCGGGTCAATTACAATTCCCTTACCCTTGTACCGGATGTAATACCCTCCTCCCCGACTTGTTTCATGCAGATCGGGCACTGAAGGCGTAAAGGAGTTCCATTCGCGTAGGTCCAAAAACAGCGTCGTCGGCAGATCTCTCTCGAAGTTGCTCGCAGGGCTCAGGAATGTCTGTGTCCGAATACCCAAGCTGTCCATTCTCTGAAAAAACTCGTCACTCTTCCCCTTTGGGAACTCCCGCAGTATGTCGTTCAACAGATTCTCCAGGTCGCCCTTACTTTTTCCCGCTGTCGCTCCGCTCAGCACAAATGCCGCAACTTGCCTCGTCGACTCACTAACCTCTCCTCTCGAATTTGCGGCTTCAATAGCCTCCCTCGCCAAATCATACTTGCCCAAGTCCACGAAAACCCTACCCTTGCAGACCAGCGCCCTGGCCACCTGCTCCCGCAGGCCGGGTTCCGCCGCTTCACCATACCACGCCACCACCTGGTCATACGCGACTATCGCATCTTCGCTACGCTTGAGCTCGCCCAGGGTCAAGCCTTTGTAGAGCAGCGCCCTGGCCACCTGCTCCCGCAGGCCAGGTTCCGCCGCTTCACCATACCGCGCCACCACCTGCTCGTACACGGCCATCTCCTCTTCGCTACGCTTGAGATCGCCCAGCGTCACACCTTTGCTGACCAGCGCCCTCGCCACCTGCTCCCGCAGGCCGGGTTCCGCCGCTTCACCACACCGCGCCACCACCTGGTCATACACGACTATCGCATCTTCGCTACGCTTGAGCTGGCCCAGGGTCACGCCTTTGTTGAACAGCGCCCTGGCCACCTGCTCCCGCAGGCCGGGTTCCGCCGCTTCACCATACCGCGCCACCACCAGCTCGTACACGGCTATTTCCTCTTCGCTTCGCTTGAGCTGGCCCAGGGTCACGCCTTTGTTGAACAGCGCCTTGGCCACCTGCTCCCGCAGGCCGGGTTCCGACGCTTCACCATACCGCTCCACCACCTGGTCATAGACGGCTATCGCCTCTTCGTACTTTCCTTTTTCGGCCAAGATATTGCCATTCCGCAACATTCTGTGCACGGAGAGACCCAATTTCGAGTCGCCAGTTTGTTCTACTTCATTCATATTGTCAGGGGGTACCATGTCGAATATGACATATCCACCATTCGTAATTCCTGCGATCTGTGAGCAATCTCTGTCCTTACCGATGCCGAACTGAGTGGCTCCGCGAGCTTCAGCCGGTAATCAGCCTCGTTACGCGACCTCAACCAGACCTCCCCATTCGAGTTCCCATCCAGGCTTGACCGGGCGGTCCCACACCCACATCATCTCGCCTTCCCGTTTAATCCGCTGCAGCCCGGCCTGGTGCAGGAGTTGCTTTATGCGCACCATCTTCCCAGCGATGTAGTTATCCCGGTCATACAGGATAACCCCATCAACTGCCAGGTCCAGATACATCGGAGCCAGATAAGACTCAAATTCCTCCGGGGTCTTCCCCCGGACCGAAATCCCCTCCCGCACCACAATGGGAAGTTCATGCAGAAATTTGATTCTTTCGAGGATATCGGAAGAGAGATTTCTGGCAACGATGAACAGGTCGAGGTCGCTGGCAACCGTGGCTTCTCCCCTGGCCTCCGAACCGAATAGGACTATGGATACAAGGTCGCGTCCCAGCAACCGCCGGTAAGCCCTGGTTACCGCTAAGAATCTTCCGTTCACGCTATATTCCTTTGGCTGGCCGCCTGAATCCGATTGCGCATCAAACGAATTTGCGCACAGCCCTTATCGATAAATATCGCGGCGGTGCCCCACACGCATGACCCTGACAGCCTTTTCCTTATCCTGAACCTCGTATATAACGCGATAGTCTCCAATCCTGATACGCCAATCATTCAGTGAGCCGGAAATCTTTCGGCAGCCTGCCGGTCGAGGGTTGTCAGCCAGTGCCCTGACACGGGAAATGATCCTTTGAAAATGCCTGGCTGGCAGTCTTTTGAGTTCCTCTTCAGCACCCCGCTCTAAAAAGACTTCATACACCGGGGGTGTACTCTTCAAGAAACTCTTCAAGTCTCCTGAATTTCATTGGCTTCCCCCTCATTTCATCAAGCACTTTCAGGTCTTCAGCATCTTCCAGGCGTTCCAGTATTTCTCTATAGTCTTCAATATCAAGTATGACGGCCCTCGGCTTCCCACCTCTCAAGATGATCTCGGGTTTCTTCGTCTTAACTTTCATATCCCGCGTTCCTTATTCCCCGGTTCTATCTGCAATGGTTGCTTCATTTTAAGACCGGCAGTAATTCATTCGAGGACTGGCCGCACAAGGAGGTGAATCCTATCTTACGAACTTTCAGCCACTTTGACGAATCCTAAGGCAACTACCCCAGGTTCTTGTCTATGGTCGGGGTGAGTGGATTCGAACCACCGACCTCATGGTCCCAAACCATGCGCGCTAACCAGCTGCGCTACACCCCGAACGGCACTTATTTTAGCACAGATTGCTGATAAAATGGGAAAGTAGCAAGTTACAAGTGACAAGCAGGAAATAGGGAGGACGGGGGTTGGGGATGATTCTCTCGCAGAGCCCCACCAACCACCCAGAATAGGACTCTCTCCTAACCTCTCCCTGGGAGGGAGAGGGACTCTCCGTTTCACCTCCCCGGTGGATTCCCGCCTTCGCGGGAAAGACGGTTTTGTTCCGGTGGATCCCCAAAGGAGTTTAG
>ORJL010691421.1_pt1 | contig 23762 bp, 27 predicted proteins | sample 1779941 | NCBI WGS metagenome assembly ORJL01 (sample SAMEA104232317, study PRJEB22302) | groundwater metagenome | biome: forest; feature: aquifer; material: groundwater | place: USA | collected 2011-08-07 | depth 5.8 m
ACCTGCTTTGCCGAGCGCTCCTTCCAAAAAATCGTTCTCCAGCGTCAGCTCTCCGATCTTGGCATGCAGCGACTTCACGTCGACGGCCGGCTGCGCCGCTGCGTTGCCGCCGCCAGGACCGAACACATCGGCAGCCCCGCCCTCGAGCTGCGCCTTCCACGATGTGACCTGATTGGGGTGCACGTCGAACTGCTCGGCAAGCTGAGCCAGCGTTCGATCGCCCTTGATGGCCGCAAGCGCCACCTTCGCCTTGAAGGCCGGTGTGTGGTTCCGGCGCGGCCGTCTCTGCATGGTCTCTCCTGATTCGCAGGCCACAGCGTGCCCGCCGTCAGGCAGAAACTCCACTTATCGTCCTGTGCAGATTTCCGGAACCGGCTCTATGGCATTCAAGCCGAATTACGGTCTGCAACGCGCTGATCGTAACCGTGCAGCGCAGTCACGGAGCGAGGAAAAAAAGAGAAAGAGAGACGAAAAATCCGCGCAACGCAAAGCCGAACGTACATCAGAGATTAAAAGCCCACCTGGCGATCAGAAGGCACAATGAGGAGAGGTCGGTGATTGCTGCTGAATCTAAAGGCCTCAAGAAGGGCAGCCGCGTTTATTGGCGAGGCGATGCCGTTGACGGCGGCAGTATCACCGAAATGAGTTGGGATGCAGTCACGATCGCCTGGGACAATGGTCAGGTGGCCACCGTACACCATGGGGACATGCGCGAAATCCAGCGTGCGCCGGTAAAGCCGGCTACTGTGTAAGTTAAGTATTGTGCTCGCCCACTCGAATGTCCATTTCTGTCAATCACGACCACCTACGGCGCGACCGGCGCGAAAGACCTGTTGAGGGCCCGGAGTTCTGCTTCTGGCACTGAACTGCCGTGCCACCCGCGTTAAATGATGTCCGGAGTTGAGTGTGGAAGAGACTCAATTCGGACCGCTTCCAACAGCTCTGACTTTCGGCAGCGCCTCAGAGGTCGATTTGGCGTAGCTCTGCGCAGACGCTTCTTCGGCGCGGTGTTCACGCTCGGTGAGACGCCGACCGCAGATGAAGCGAACGTTCAATATCGAGAGACTCAGAAACCTACGTGCAATCAACGCTGGCGTTGGATCCCGGTTGCTCCCGGTGCTCCAAGTGATCTTGCGAAAAGTGCGGAGGTTTGGCACACGAAAACCGACTCAATATCAATAGCTTACGAGTTCCGTACTAAATCCGCGCAGTCGGGAGGTTTGGAGAAAAACGGCCGGAGAGAACGAATTTTGGGTCTTGGCCGGTGCGTCGCAGTCCGGAGGTTTGTGCGCGAAGGCCCATGTTAATTGGCAATTTCTGCGAGCTCGCAATCCAGCGGAGAATGTTGGACGCGGACGGACTGGCGGAGGGAGAGCAACTGGGTTCCAACGTTCTCTCGCAGAATTACGAATGTTTTCGCTCAGATACGAGGCAATGCTGCACCATACATCGCCGCCACGAAGACCATTTGCATTGACCAGCTCTAACCGCCCTCGAAACGGTCAATCGCCGTCAGGTGCTAACGGTAAAACACAGATACCGTGCCCGCAAGCGTGAGACAGGCAGCGGCGTGTCAGCACATGGCAATTGTCCGCAACAGGGTTGGGTTATCAACCAGTCACCAACTGTTGAGAGCTACCGATGGCAGCCAGAATCTCTCTCAATCCCTTTGCCAAGTCCCCGACCATCACCGGCCGCTGGACACGCACCCGCTGGCTTCCCGAGGTCAACGATAACCTCCACCCCGCATTTGAGCGTCTCGCTAAGTCATTGCGCCTTGTCGACCGCGCGCGTGCCGAAGGCGTAGAGAACCGTCCGCACAAGGACGATATCGACCTGGATGACCCGCAGCGCCAGATCGTGGCTGAGATTCAATCCGGCACGAGCTTGCTCAGGCAGTTCTTGACCAGCCAGCTGCATGATGCTGAGGAAAAGATTCGCGCGCGCATGCCACGTCCGCTCGACGTTGCGCTCGCGGTTGCTGACTCTCGTGCCTCTGTAGCCGAGGCAAAGCTCGCTCATGGGGCGACGCTCGAATCCATGCGCCTTGTCGAACGTCGTCGGCTGCGCGGCCTGAGAAAGTTCAAGGCAGATAACCAGTTGTCACGTGATGCGGCCTATGCCGACGAGTGGCTTCTACCAGCTGCTACCGTCTTTGCCCTCATCGTTGCCGAGAGCATCGCGAATGCGTTCATCTTCAAAGAGGCGGTCGATATGGGCCTTGTCGGCGGCTTCGCCCTTGCATGCCTATTCGGCGCTGTAAATGTCGTCCTCGGCTTCTTTGGGACCGGCTTCGTCGGTCTCAGACTTCTAGGCCACATGAAGCCTGCATTAAAGGTGCTCGGCGCTGCCTTCACTGCCGTCTTCGGCACTGCGGGGATCGCTTGGAACCTCCTTGTTGCGCATTATCGCGAAGCGCTAGAGCGCACGCCAGGGAAGGCGATTTTCCTAGATCCGACGCTCGCCACCTCGCCAGAGGCGTGGCTCAAACTATCTACTGTGGAGGCATGGGCTCTTCTTCTTCTTGGTGTTGTCGTTTTTGTCGCGGCAGCGATCAAAGGCCGCGGCGGCCGTGGGGGCTTTACCGATCCGTACTGGGGCTATCGCGCGGTCGATCTCTCCCATCGAGAGACGGAAACTTCCTACGTGGATGCGCAGGAAGGCTACAAGGGTGCGGTGCGCGCCGCGTATGACCTGGTTCGGGCCACTCTTCGTCAGCGATACACAGCAGACGAGCAGGCTGTTGGCGAGATCCTTGAAATTGCTGGCCAGGCAGAGCAGCGCAGCGCAGAGGTGCGGGACAGCATCAGCGAGTGGATCAATATGGGCGGCATTCTTCTGCGGCGTTTCCGCGAAGAAAATAGAGCCGTTCGTACGGCACCGGCGCCGGCCTATTTTGACACCTATCCAACGTTCGCCGACCTGAAACTCGGCTTGAGCGATGCAACCGCCTTAAGGACGCTGGCGACTACGGCCGCGGATATTCATGCTGCAAACGGCAAAGCACTCGCAGAGATCGAGGAGTCTCTAGCTCACGCCAAGGAGCAGGAAACAAAATTGTTTCTTGGTGAAATCGACGAGATCGAAGCGCGTGCTGAACGCCGCCTAGTCACGGACTGGTCTGAGCATAAGCTCGCGTCGCCCAACCGTGGCACCAACGACGACCTCCACAAGCAGAACAGGGAGGCCGCTTAGTGTACGCATCCCGGCCGCTCACGCGGAGCCAATCACGCCGTCGTGCGTTCCTCATCGGCGGCACAGCCCTCGCCGTGCTTGTGAGTACCGCTGCCCTCGCACTCGTCAATCGCCAGCCGACGCTGGACGAGAAGACACTATGTCCGCAAGAGCAGAAGTTGGAGACCAGTGTCATTGTCCTCGTTGACACCACCGACGCGCTCACCCGCATGCAGGCCAGCCAGTTGCTAACTACAGTTCGCGACGCGCAGGACGAGCTGCCGACCTACGGCAAGCTCACGCTCCTATTTCTTGATGCGGCAGCTCCGTACGAGCCGAAAGAGCTTGTCTCGCTGTGCAATCCCGGCTCGCCGCGGTACGTGAACCCGTTGTTTCAGACAGCAAGTCGGATAGAGAAACGCTATCGTCAGTCGTTCGGCGCTCCGGTCGAGGCGGCACTCGATGCGCTCATCAAGGCACCGACGGCGGCCCGTTCTCCTATTTTGGAAGCCCTAACCGCGGTGACTTGGCGGCCGGATTTCGACGCTCGGGTCAAGAACCGCAACCTCTTCGTCGTTTCCGACCTCCTCCAGCACGAATCAGGCGGTTACTCTCATTATCAACTGGGTGATCCCTGGTCGCGGTTCATGCGGACCGGGCTCTCCAGGAAAGTCGAAGCAGATCTCACGGGCGTGCATGTGAGGATCGACTATCTTCGTCGATCCGAGGCCATGCAGTATCAGAATGACGCGCACCGGAATTTCTGGTTGCGCTGGCTCACCGAACGCGGCGCCGCTTCCGTTGATTTTGGTATGTCGCCGACACGTTCGCCGTCAACGCCCCTTCCCACCGCGAAAGGGCAGACCAAGGTCGCAACAAAGCCGATCAAATAAGGCCAGGGCGATCCCTGTCAGCTAGCGGCAGTTAACGCATTTCAGATGTGCTTCAGTGTGGGTGAGAGCATCTTAGCTCGGGAGTCATCGTGCTTGAAGTTCAAGCTCTTGCGGAAGGCGTCAATGATCAGTGAATTCAACGATCCACGCGCTGCCTGTGCGATCTTGATGGGCCTCGCACAACTTTCAATCATGGCCTCTGGCTTCTCGCTGATGCTGAGTCTCCGACGCATCGCCGGCCGACTCTTCCTGGTCGGCGTGTTTCTCGCTGCAGCGGCCGTTGTCGTTCCGGGCGCATTGGCGCGCTGAGCGCGGAGGACACGATGATATTCCCGGACTGGATCGTCGTTTGGCTCGCAGTTGCGGGTGGATGCGCGTTCATTCTCGGCATCCATCGGGCCGGAATCGTTCTCATGTTTCCCGCTCTGGTCCGCTTCGTCGTCCTGCCAAACTTCGCACCAATGCTCGACCAGGTTCCGGTCGCGCCGCTCCTCATACTGATACCGATCATTTTGGTATTCGGCGGCATTCTGCTCCTGCAATCAATCGTCAGGCCGATCTATGGGGAAACGGCAGGTGGGTACGTCGCGGGTAGCTACCTCGTGAGAGTGTTTGATTCAATCGGTCGAGGAATAGTTGCGTTAGTCAGCTTGCCATTTCGATTTTTGCGGCGGCGACGGCCATAAGGCGCTAACGGGAGAGGTCCGGGTTCGAGGACTGCCGGCATTGAAGTCTGGCTCAGCTTGTCAATGCATGTCAGAGGGCACGGCCAACCCTGAGGCATTATGCGCGCGCGGCATACGTGTCAGCGCCTGTCAGGGTGAGGTTCGGGTCGGAGCTATAATGAAATCAATGGCTTAGATGAACAAATTGTAAAGAACCTTCGGTTGACCGAAACTTCGTTCGTTGAATGGAGTTGTAATGGCAGGAAGGGACCAAACTTAGATAGCAAAATGAAGAAGCGGAAGCGCAATGATCCCTGTAACACACTTCAATCTAGAGATCACGAATCTCTGCAATCAGAGATGCGTGTATTGCTTCAACAATTCGGGCCCCATGGCGCGCAAGGGCGAGCTGTCAACCGAATCTTGGCGGAGCTTCCTCGAACAGCAGGTTGAGCACGGGCTCAAGAGTGTCCATGTCACAGGAGGCGAGCCATTCGTGAATAGCAAGGCGATTGAGCTTATTGGGGCAGCGCAAGAGCTGGGCCTCATTACCAGCGTCCTCAGCAACGGTTACCAGGTCCCTGAGCTAGTTGAGCACTTCAAGGACCAATTTAAGAAGCTGTCCGTTGTGCAGATTAGCTTGGATTCCGCGCGCCCCGAACACCACGACGCTCGGCGCGGAAAAACTGGCGCCTGGCGCCAGGCGCTCGCCGCTATTCGTGCGCTCCGGCGAGCCGGCGTTCCTTGCGAAATTAGCTGCACGGTATCTCAGGAAAACTTGGGCGACCTGGAGAGATTGGCGCGTTTCTGCCATCGCCTCGCACTGAAGCTGATCGTGCGCCCGCTTGTTGCCTCTGGGCGTGGCAAGGGTACGTCGCTTGAGCCCGTTCATGAGGTCTCGTTCCGTGAGCTGTTGGCGGAAGTTGAACGACAAAATCCAGGAACTGTCGTCTGTGACAGGTTCTGCTACGTGCCGGACCACGTTTTGTTTGACTCAAAGGCACGAGAGAAAGGAATCGTGACAGTTCTGCCGAACGGCAAGTTCCGCGCAGGACGCGTTTTCTTTCCCCAGATCAACCGCGAATTCGTGTCTGTGCCGGAGATGCTGGCCGCGGCCTAGGGTGTCCGCAATCTGACAACATGAATGACATGAGAGATTACAAGATGTACCCGGATCTCGCTCTAACTTATGCGCCTACTCGCCGCTCCGCGCATTCTGATGCGCGGCGTGAACATAGGGGCCTCGAAGGCGCAAGAATTATCATCACAGGCTCGTCTCGCGGCATCGGCGCTGCAACGGCCATTGCCTTAGCTCGCGCTGGAGCTCGCGTGGTTATCAATTATCGGGTGAATGCTGCAGCCGCGCTCAGAACCTCAGCCGAGATCGAGACCCAATACAAAGACTCGTCCGTCATCTGCCAAGCGGATGTGCGAGAAGCGAAAGACATCGACCGACTGATCAACACTTGTGTAGAAAAGTTTGGTGGGATCGACGGTTTGGTGAACAACGCACATACGGAATTTACGCCCAAGCCTTTTGATCAACTGTCTTGGCGAGACATGCTCGATCAGATCGACGGAAGCCTAAAATCCATTTATCTCTGCACGAAGGCGGCCCTGCCCTATCTACTTCGCTCTAAGCGGGCGTCTGTTCTCAACATGTCCACAGTCATCGTGAATGACCCGACCTCGCATATGAGCGCGCGGATAGCCGCGAAGGGTGCCGTAGAGGCGCTGACGCGGACTCTCGCAGGCGAGTATGGTGGTGATGGGATTCGCTTCAACGCATTGTCCATAGGCTGGACGAGAACTGATCAGCTTAAGAACGTTTCTCCGGATATCATCCGTCAAGCGGCCGCGGGCACATGCCTTGGGCGGGTCGCCGAGCCTTCAGAAATTGCCGAAACGGCAGTGTTTTTATTGTCCGACGCAGCTTCCTACATCACCGGGAGCGTATTCCCGGTCGCCGGTGGTCTGATGCCTGACCCCCGCTAATCTTGGAGGAATCGATCATGAACCGTCGATTGGCCTGGGCAGGGATTGCCTTAGTCGCCATCGCGATTGGGCTTGCAGGCTACTGGACCCTGGCCGGTCCATCGGCGGCAAGTCGAGAGCCCTTGAAGATAGGGGTCCTCTTCCCCCTCACAGGAGACGCTGCATCTTATGGAGTGAAGGGTCGCAAAGCGGTTCAGTTAGCCGTCGATGAGCTGAACGCATCGAGCACATGCGGCCGGCCTGTTAGTGCGATTTTCGAGGACTCAGCAGCTCAACCAAACACCGGTTTGTCCGCGTTTCAAAAACTGGTGTCCGCCGATCGCGTGCCGGTCGTTATTGGTGACATTGTGAGTTCCGTCACACTGGCCATCGCACCGGCAGCGAATCGTAGCAAAACTGTTGTGTTGTCACCGACCGCTTCGGCACCCGCAATCACGACCGCCGGCGAGTACATTTATCGCATTTGGCCGAGCGACCTTGCGGAGGGGCGCGCAATTGGAGCTTTTGCTATCAAGCGCGGCTACAAGCGTGCCGCAGTCTTACACATCAACAATGACTACGGCGTAGCGATCAACGATATCTTCAAGAGCGCTTTCGCCGGCCAGGGACGGGAGGTTATCACTTCCGAGGCTTACCTTGAAAACAATCAAGATTTCCGATCAGTATTGTCTAAGCTGCGAACATTGAATCCGGACGTGCTTTACGTTGCCGGCTATTATGCCGACAGCGCGACGATTGCTCGTCAGGCCCGTGAGTTGGGGCTCAATGTACCCATTCTCGGCACGACTGCGATTGAGGACCCCAAATTTATTGAGCTCGCCGGCGGTGCCGCCAACGGCATCATTTATCCGCTTGCAACCGGGTTCGATACAACGTCGTCTGATCCTCAGGTGGTTCGCTTCATCGAAGAATTCAAACGCCGTTTCAATGAAACTCCAGGCTGGGTAGAGGCGCAGGCATACGACGCAGTCGGGGTGGTCTGCAAAGCCGTGGCAACGATCACGGACAACCCGACCGGTGAGAGGCTGAAGAGTGCACTGGATAACTTTGGCACGTTCAAAGGCGTGACAGGGGAAATCAAGTTCGACGAGAACGGAGATGTTGTGAAGCCTATCCGCTTGCGGATCATCCGGGATGGCAAGTTCACCAACCTGGAGCAGTGAAGCGTGCAGTTTTTTCTGAACTTCATTGCTTATTTTGGCATCATATTTTTGTTCTCGGTAGCTTTTTTCTTCCAATACAGGATGTTTAGATTCTTTGATCTATCTCTCGGGGCGATTTTCTTAGCCGGCGCATATCCATTTGTGGCAGTCGTTCAGGCAGGCCAGCAAGAAATTCTCGGCATTCTTCTCGCGGCAATTATCGCCGGCATGATGGGGGTCATTTTTATTGAGTTTCTGGTGCGGCCTCTTGCGAGACTTGGAGCCTCACCTCTCGATCTGACTCTTTGCGCACTCGGCGTCTACATTATTGGTCTGAATGTCATCGCGTTGATCTTTGGAGATGAAATCAGAAGGCCCGCAGGGCTGGAAATCTCGAAGCCTATCTCTTTTGCCACGGGCGTCATCTCCGGGGTCCAGTTCAGCCTCATATCGTTGGCGTTGCTTAGCTTCATCGTCATCATACTGGTTCTTCGGCTCACGCCGACCGGACGAGTCTTTCGTGCGCTCAGCGATAGTCCAAATCTCGCGCGAGACTTGGGGTTGCCCATTGGGCCGGCCATCATTTGGGCCACGGCAACCGGAGCAGCCCTGGTCGGCATGAGCGGTGCGTTGATTGCAGCTGACGTCGGAATCAGACCAACCACCGCGTTCCCATTCATCATTCCCGGGCTCGCGGCAGTGCTGGCATTCGGGGGACGCAGTCTTGCACAGATCTTCCTCGGCGCGGGAGTGGTAGCCTTCACGGGCGAACTTGGAGGGCTCCTCTTTGGGCAGCAATGGCGCGAGCTGTCAATTTTCGCAATCGTAGCCATTTTTCTCGCGGTGCGAACCCGCCTTGCTCCGGCTGTCCGGCGATGACCGACTACCTTCTGCACATCCTGATCCAAGGCTGCTTACTTTCAACGCTCGCAGTCTCACTCAACTTGCTGGCGGGCTATTGTGGGCTGGTTTCTCTCGGGCAGATGACGTTCTACGCGATCGGAGCCTACGCGGCCGCTCTCATTGCATCCGCGACGCCCCTTGGCTACGCGGTTGTTTGGCCCACCGCACTGATAGGGGCCGGACTACTTGCCGCTGCCCAAGCAACGGCGACATCGGATCTCAAAGACGATGAGTTTGCGATTGTGACCTTTGCAATGCATGCCGTATTTTGGATGCTCCTCATGAATTGGGTTGATATCACAAGAGGCCCATTAGGGATTCCAAACGTTCCCGCGATTCAGCTTTTCGGTTTCCCATTTGACGAGCCTTCGAGATTTTTCCCCCTGGCCGTCATTTTGCTCGCGGTATCGCTGTTCATCGTATGGCAACTGCATCGGCGCCCGTTTGGCATGCTGATGAAAATGGTGCGCGATGATGAGGAGTTGGCGGAAGGCTACGGCAGAGACGTCAAAGCCCTGCGCCGATCGGTCTGGGTGATCGCCGCGATAATTGCGAGCAGCGCCGGCATTCTCCAGGCCAGCTATGTTGGCTACGTCCATCCTGTGTCGTTCTCTTCGATGGAGAGCACATTGCTGCTGGCGGTCGTCATCATCGGTGGTCCTGGCACGCTTTGGGGTCCTGTAATTGGCGCATTCATCATAACCGTTGTTCCCGAAGCTTTACGCTTCATCGGCTTTCCCGCGGCGCAAGCGGCTAACATCCGACAGATATTGTTGGGGTTGGTCTTGGTGATCGTCGTATTCCGAGTGAGCATTTCCAGGCGACGAAGCCTGTTCACATGACGAGATGGCCATGAATAACCTCGTCTGCGATGGAATCGATGTCGCCTTCGACGGCGTGCAAATTCTGAGCGATGTTTCGTTTACACTTGATCCAGGATTGATCGTCGGCCTCATTGGACCCAACGGCTCGGGAAAGACGACGCTCTTGAATGTGATCTCTGGGCGCGTGACACCTTCCAAGGGTCGAGTGTTGCTTGGGGCGGAGCTGCTCACGGGTCGTTCTTCCCATGTGTTGGCAGGGCTTGGGCTCTTCCGGTCGTTTCAGGAAGGGCGGCTCTTTGAGCGCCTAACCGGAGAGAAAAATATTGCTGTGGCATTCCGCCCACCTCCTGACGAACGCCTCTCAACGGCGCTTGCCTTGAGCCCACCGCGCGACGCGCACGCAACCAAACGAGCCGCCGCGGTGTCGGAGGCATTAACTTCGGTGGGGATGGAAGTGGACCGCCAGTGCCCAGCCGCTGAGATGTCCTACGGGATTAGGAAGCGGACGATCATGGGCCAGGCCCTTGTCTTTGACCCAGTCGTCTGTCTGCTGGATGAACCATTGGCTGGTCTCGATCCCGGCACGCGCGGTCGAATGCTCGACGTGATCGCGGCTTTGCGCAATCCAGACAGAATCGTGTTGCTTGTGGAGCACGACCTGGAGGCAGTAGAGATTCTGGCCGATCGTGTCCTTTTGATGGATCGCGGGAAAATCGTCGCGGATGATTCGCCTCGCAACGTACGTGCGAGCGACATTTTCCTTGAAACATATCTGCAAAGCCATGACCACTGATTCTATCTTAACCGTCGACAACGCAACGGCTAGCCTAGGCACTCGCCCTGTGCTGAACGGCGTTGACATGCACGTCGGACCAGGCGAAGTCGTCGCGTTATTTGGTCATAACGGCGCAGGAAAATCGACGCTGCTTCGTTGCATCATGGGTATTCTGCCGCTGCAAAGCGGCACTGTCTCATTGAACTTTGCGTCTTGGCGCCGAGATCCGCATTTTCTTGTTCGCGCCGGTATCCGATTTCTTCCTCAGAATGAAAGACTGTTCGCCCATCTAACGGTCGAGGAGAATCTGCGCGTGTTTGCCGATGCAGTACAAATCCGAAAACAGGAGTTCATGAAAAGCTACGCCGAGTTGTCTGAACAATTTCCAATTCTGCGCCAAGCCAAGACAGCGAGAGCCGGCCGATTATCGGGCGGAGAAGCTCAGCAAGTGGCGCTCGCAAGGACATTCCTTGGTCGGCCGCAGCTTCTACTGCTCGACGAGCCCAGCATTGGCCTAGCCCCGCATGTGCGCAAGCTCGTGTTTGCCGCGATCAGGGCCGCGGCCGATCGGCTCGATGCGGCTGTTATTCTTGTCGAGCATCGAGTGCGCGACGCGCTTGAAATCGCCAGCCGCGCATATGGTCTGCGCCAAGGATCGATTGCCATTTCGGCGGACAGTAAGCAGCTCTTGGAACAGCCGGACCTCTTAAAAGCGATTGTGGTTTAGGCTGGTACCGGCGAGAATAGATGGCGGCGCGGGTGCCGGATCGAGAGAAGCCGCTTTGGATTCAACGTTGATGGCCCCGGAGTTGGCTCAACGTCTATGGGACGGCAGAACTCATGTCGACTATCGTCGCCCAGCAATACGGACTGCTCGCAGGCCCATACAGGGTGATGCTGTGGGCAATGCTGTCAAGGTTCAAGACGCGCTTCGTTGGGAATCTCGCCAATGAACTTTCCCGTCTGCCACATCAGGCTCGCTATGAGGTGATTAAACGGGTTTGTGTATCACATCGCCAGTTCCAAACGACGTTCTCGGAGGTTAGACAACAATACCAAAATAAACTGGAGGAGAGCATTGTTGATCTCCGCCGCCACAAGTTGATTAACATTCAAGGAGCAAACGCCAGGGAACTTGCAGATTGTCGCGTTCGCCAGATCGACGCCTACTTGAGGAGCATGTGCGAAAATTGGGCTAAGCTTGAGACTCATACAATTGAACACGCATCCGACGTAAGTAACCACGGTGCCGATGAATCCGAGATTTATAGAAACCGTGTGTTCGCCGCGATCTCTGAAACTATTTGGCCCTACTATGGTGTCGTCTATGAAATCAATGCACAAAAGAATCGCCACAACTTTGCAACTTGGGTGCAAAAGAGCGAACTCATTGCCGAGCCCTTTTTATCGCGCATTGGCGACTCGAGTGATGAACTGCGTCGTGCAGTACTCTATTCCGCCGTGAACCTCGCTGATGGCCTTAATGGAGAATGTGATCATCTTTTACCCAAACTAGCTGAGCTTCTGGACAGTGCCAGCGACGCCTTTATTGACTTCGACGAACCCGAAAAAAGAAAACTTGATCCTGTTGGCTTAGTCCAAGGGCTGAAAGATGAATTTCTCGAGGCCAAGAAGCTCGTTCCCATCGAATGGGGCCGGCTGCACGGCGAGCGGAAAGAGGTCGGTCGATTTGTCGACCTGCTTTTCTTCAATTACTGGATTATTCGACACGGCATCAGATTGAGCGATTTTGATGCAGATAAGCGCATCGAGGATCCAACGCCGGCAGGTGTGTTGTTTCTCGGCATGCCAAGCATCTATGCCTTCTGTCATCTCGTTCCGCCGTACAAGCCGCTAGCCGACAGTGAGATCATCCCTTCTCAGAGCGAGATTTGCTCATCCAAGGAATCCAGCTTGCGCGAGCGAATGCTTTTGGCGTGGAAAGAGGCAGGCGGACAAGCATTTAGCCGGGCATTTCGTGAAGATACGATCAAGCTGCGAACAAAGCTCTTGGCTGATGCCGACGCATCGGCGCGCGCCCGCCAGGGTGCCGCGTGGGCTCACGACGTCAAAAACTGGACGGGTCCCATAATTGACGATTTAGCAGTTGTTTTTGCCGAAACTCAAAATCTTGCGGTGTCCAGCGCGTTGGAAATGGCGCTAAAGCGAGCTAATCTCAATGCGCGCCTGTTAAACATCGTTTCTATCGGACGACAATATGCCTTTGCGGAACTCGCAGATCATGCTGAGCGGAGAACGACTCATCTCGTCTTTCTGGATTGTCTTAAGGGTGTAGCCCGAACGAATATTCCATTCATCATTGAAAGCGCTTTCCAACTATTATTGTTGCTTCACAGCGGTACGAACCGCGCGAGATTTTCGCTGCATTGGCACCCGCAATGGGAGGAGTCGAGAATCTTCGACCAGACAGAAAAGTTTTTGGAAGACGAGGATAGGGCGACAGTTTTTTCTTCAGCCATAGCGTTTCTCCGGGAGATTGCCCACAATATGAAAATCGACAACAGTAAAAGGATTCCGGGGCATCACAAGATTAATGTGCACTATCGAATCGAAGAGTGTGCGGGCAAAATCATTTTGCATGTCTCCCAGAGACATATACAGAAGGGGCGCCGGGAACGAACAATGCCGTTAGGCCTAGAGAAGGCAAACAGGCTCTATGGCTGGGATGGAGCGAGACTTGGACAAATTCAGTCAAATCCACTTCTGAAGAACACACCAGTCTCTATAGGCGGAATTGAGGCATACGACATAACTTACGAACTAGGTGTCGAATTCTTCTTGGAGAACAAGGAGGCGGGCCATGTCCTGGAGAAGCCGGAACCTGCATCTGTTGTACGTTAATGACGACCCCGGGTCTGCGGGCGATGACGAGTCCGCGTTCGCAGCGCGTGCAGCCCACTTTGTGCATGTTGAGCCGATTGATAATCTTCATTCGGCCACCGAGGCTTTGCTCCGACATAGACTCAGCACTCAACGTCGGTTCGTCGACTTTGTTTTTTGCGACGCGAACATGATCTTAGATTCTGAGTCTCACGCTGACGACGTCATGTGGGATGTTATCCCCGGCGAAGACGCCATTTTGGCATACGGACCACTTCTCGCGCTGCCATTTCTGTTTGCGCCCCCATGGTGCCAGTTCGTTCCATTTTCAGCATTTTGGACGGACCCGAACGTAAGTAGAAACGGCTATACGTTGGTGGCCCTATCGATGATTTTGACAGTTATTGAAGGCAAGCAAAAAACAACCACGGATGTGAGGAATCAGATTGAGACGTGGAAGAACAAGGGAAAGGTAACTTCATTATCAGCTCTATTGCCAAGCTCCCTTCCACGGATACGGGAAAAGATTGTTGAGCTGTGCAAAGACGATGCACTCTGGCTCAATGGTATAGATACCACAATTCATCAGCTGGAATTGTGGAAGCTCCAGGCGACTGAAGCGGGATTTGAAAAGCAGGCGCTGCCGCTTGCGCTTGGTAATGATCCCATATGCGTTGAGATTATGCACTCGGGCGACCATATACATCTCATTCATGTTTCGTCATTGTTTGCTGACGTGCTGGGCTTCAGAAAGCCGACAAGCGTGGAGCCCATCAAGACAATCATCAGCACTCTGGAGCAATGGACGAAATTGGATCACGCCTATCCATTGCAGACACGAGACGCCTACCATATTGCCCGAAAGCTCTTATTCAATTTGATGCCTGGAAATCCTGAAGAGGATGCTGAAAAGCTTCGCTTTTGGAAGCTGATGCTGAAGGACAAGATCGTGAAAAATCATGGCATAGCGAGCGGGAGCGATAAGTTCTATTTTGTAGTGAGGCTTGCAATGTTGCTATCGTTCACTCGTGCTTGGTACCTGGTTAAGAATCAACCATTTACTGTCGCGGACATAAGAAAGCTCGTTTTTCATTTTCTTGGTGTTGATCGTCCAAGTGAGTCTGGGGACGCTACGCCTCAAAACGTTTTCAAGAGGCTGCTCGGAGAGAAAGCTGGCACGATCGTCGGAGTTGAGCCATACCAACACCCGTTTAAGGATTTGAGCCGTTACCAAGACGCTGAGGGCAAGATCAGCGTCTTGGAGGCGTACATGCTCGATGACGAGGACGAGGAAGGAGCTCTAGACTGGCGTGAGAGGCTCCTGTGCAGATATTTTGTGCAAGCGGGCCACGTTCATTGTGACGACGAACCCGAGCCGGAGCGGACGGCGTGGAGCCCCGCGCATTATCCGCGGTGGATGCGAGCTTAAGAGCCTTCTCTCGCGACTCGTGTACTTCAAAGGAACCTCTGCTACCTCGATAGGTGATAAGATTGACACCCTGGCCCCAGAAATCTCCATCATCGGTCATCAGGTTCTATTTATTGAAGTGAGTTATAAGAGTAAGATTGAAATCGTGGCGAGTAAAATCCTTATCGTCTGACATGAGAAAATAGTTCTCTTTGATACAAAATTTGGCGATGATGATGTCCGTAAAATCCAGCGTTCCGGTCGCAAATATGTCTAGCGTATCGTCGAGATCATAGTGAGAAGGAGCGACAGCAATGAAGTCGCAGTTGTCCAGAATCTGAAGGCATCGTTGTCGTATTTCTTGGAGCATCGGCCGGAATTCTCGCTTCCTGCGGAAAGTCTTGAAGGAAAATCTTTCGAGGCTTTGATTCCGATCCTTCATATCCTCAAACATCAGTATCCCGGCTCGATGGCAAAACTCGCTTAGAACATAATTGTTGACGACGATTTGATTGCCTCCTTTGATCAATGCCTTGTAAGCATCGCCGTATGCGGCAACTTTGTCTCTTGGAGCCTGCAAATCAAAACCTTCGAGCATAAGCCACACGTTGGTATCAAAGAGCACTCCGCATTTTTTGATGTTAACTTGTGACGCTTCAATCGTCTTCGTCATCCTCGATCCCCGTTACGGCGACAAAAGCTGCCTTGGCAGCACTCGGGTTACGGAAAAACGATTTTGCTCGATCGGTGGCGAGTTTAAGCAAATTGAGTTGCCAGGTCTCCATATCAACGGGAGGAGCCAAATGGTGTCGAATTTTCTCCTCTGAGAATTCTCCGTAAAGCTGCCCAATCGCCGCATTCAGAAACGCAGTCGTCAATCTCGTTACGCCAAAGAAGGAAAGTTTGACACGACTTCCCTTTTGAACTTCTGCTTTAATAGCGTCGTATACTTTGCCTCCGTCGGTTGGCGAGACGCAGATATCGCCTCCAACAACATCCATAATTCTGATCGTTATTTCTTCCATTGTTGGTCACCATATGTCGCGAGGATCGGCCATCGCATCAGAGTCGTATTTGGTCTTATCAGACGCATTGACATCAAGTATGACCGCCGTGCCTGGATACTCACGTGCGAGAACCTCTGAATAAACTAAGTCTCCAGTTTGGCACCAGTAGCCCCTTCGGGACACGATCGCGAGTGTGCCTCTGTTTGATTCGACAAATCTGCGCAGCACCTTAAGGCCGAGCCCACCAGGAATGCTTCCTCGTTTCGTCGTGTTGTCCGCGATCATTGCCCAGTTGATGGCTTCGTCATCGGATGCGTACCGAATTCTTGCGTCGCGGACAGACCCCGGGATAGTTCGGCCGCCATCGACTATGATCAACCTAAATTTATCGTCGGCGGGTCGAGAGTGGCTAGACGCTATCACCCCCAATTCCGACGCCGAGTGCAGCGCTGCGTTGGAGAAGAGTTCGTCAGCTCCCTCAATGATTTTGCGCTGAATTTCTTCTGAGATGGATGGTAAGTGCGACTGACTTAGACATTCTTCTGCGTAGCGCGAAAATTCGACCGCTCGGTCCAGACGGAACTCTGTCATTGGTAGAAAGATGTCCTGGCCGCCGACAGCGCCTCGATGTGGGAGATCATTCCGGCAAAGGACGCGGGCAGTGCGGTCATTAGCTATGTGCTTGATTACGTTTCCCCTCAATTCCGCATGGCGGACAACCAATTCCAGGGCGGCCCCGAGATGAGCATCAATCCAGTCCAAACGTGAGAAATCAAGGTCGATATCCGTGCGAGTGAATTTCATCAATTCGTGATGGATCAACGCAAGCTGCGAGAAGCCAGCAGCGTCCGCTGCAATGCCCTCGGCGGGTACGACAACTGTCACCCGAGGTCTAGGTGAGGGCATGGCGCTCTGCATCACTACTTGCATGTAGAGATTAGCATGTGGATTTAGTCCTTCCCGACAAAATTGGCCGAACATTCCGGTATTCGCACATAGGGCAAAGCAAGAACTCATCTTTGGCTTCGCACCAGCCTGACAGCATGCCCCGTCGCACAGCTGGAACCACGGTTCATTGCGGACGGGCATATCACGTTTGGAAGGTTTCGAGAACGCGTCGAGGCACCTTTTGGCTGGCGAGGCGGGGGCCTAGGTCGGAGCGCATCGTCGTGACTAAGAAATGGCTCCCATGGACGGTTTGGCCCCAGTGGCAATCAATGTCAGGCGGTAGCCGCTGGGGCGCTCTACAGTTGAGCTAACGAACGGGTCAACGATGAATCAGTCTGACCAAGCGATGCTTCCAAGACAAGGGCGCGCTTCGCGCCTTCAGGCAGCTAATCATCTTAAGCAGGAGTTGACCGGTTGCCACAGCTACGCACCCGAGTTGCTCCTGGTCGACCCACAGCCGAATGCGAAGAGTCTCCCGCACATCGACAGTAAACCGTTGAGGCGCTCACGGCTGATTCCGTTTGATACTCGTTCGAGCGTCTACTGCTGGCGGTCGTGGCCATTGCCGCCGCCCTGCATCTGATGATCTTCCTTATATGGCTCGCCATCCCCGCTTGAGAACGCAAGGGCCCACGATGCCGAGTTCGCTTATAGACACGGGAAGCGCGCTGAAGGACCATGGACGGTCTCCTAGCGGGATCGATTTCAGACGGATTGCGTCAGTTATCGACGTTGGCATCCTCAGACGCGCCTGCGTCCTGTTGGTCGGAGTCGGCGGCGGCCGACGAAAGGCCGAGCTGCTGGCGCATATGGATGTCGGTACTTTGATTCTCGTCGATCCGGACATCGTCGAGTCCCGTAACCCGGCAACACAAGGACATCGCGAGACTGATCTCGGGCTTCCGAAAGTCGGGGCTACTGCAGATGCCTGCTCACAAATAAATCGCAACGTTACAATTTTGCCGTTGCAATTGACGTGGCAAGAGGCGCTCCTTCGCCAGCCGCAGTTGGTGAGTTCCGCGGACTTCATCATCGCCGCTACCGATTCCTACGCCGTCAATCGCAGCATTCGTCAGTTCGCAATCGCGCATCGCACGGACCTTGCCGAAGCCTGGATTTGGCCCAATGGCGACGTCATCGAGCATGTTGTGACATGGCCCGATGTCATCGCGGCAGGCGGAGGCTGCGGAACCTGTCACACCAAGGGTCGTCTCGATGCCTATGCCACCGGCTTCAAGAATCCTCCGGATGTACCCACCTACATCCTCCCAGCCGAATTATCCTGCGTCCAGACCGCCCTCATCACGGTTGCCCGCCTGCATATGCGCTCAGGATCCAAACTTCCGATCACTGGGATCGCCGAGCAGTTCGCACGCCGACCGTTTCAGCTCACGCGTCTCAATCCCGCCTTTTGGTCTGCGCCGGACGCGCCGTTCGGCGACACACCAGAGAACTATGAGACTTTCACGACGCGTGCGTATGCGTTGGACACGCCGAAAGCTTGGACCTGCCCCGATTGTGGCACTCCGGGCACGATTTGAGGCTGCTGACGAGACTAAGCCTGCAAGGCGTTTCGAGTGAAAGCACGTTCCATTTTGTCAGATTGCGCGCGCAACGTCAGCGCGTGTCATTTAGGCGGATGAAAGAGCACTAAAGATAGCCATGCTCGGTGGCGGTGTGTGTTCTTAAAGTTCGTAACTGCTGCACTGAGCGCATTACCCCGTGGCGTTTCGGGGAGTGACCGAACGTCAGAAAAAGTAGGAGGCGGTCATGACTTGCGGACCGGTGGTCCCCGGCGGGCTTCACTAAGCCCCCCTAATCGCGCCGGGTGACCAGTTCCCCCCTGGCCTCTGGCGATAGGGCTAAGCCCTGGTGGCGGACCCATTAAGGGCCCGCCACCGCCCACGGAGTAAGCCACCTCGAAAGTTCCGCAATGACAACACTTGAGGCCTATCCCTGGTACCGCGGCAGCGACGGGACACTCAACTACGTCACCTACGACGACTTGCCTGCCGACGCGTACGGCGTGTGGAATTATTGGTCAAAGGATGGCCACGGCATCCACTTTCAGTTCGAGCTAGTTCCCTGCGGCGATCATGTGCGAATCTATATCTTGGACCAACCGAGCTACGGCGGACATCCGGACGATTCAATCCCGACTCACCGTCTATTCGATGAGGATGGTCGATATTACGTCTGCATCACACATAAGCATCGCCCGCGGAATACGCGCGAGGCTCTTACATGGGCGATCGGCTGGGCAGAGGGAACACTTCGGTATATTGCAACTGGGAGATCATTTTCATGATGACTCTCCTATTCCTCGTAGCGTTGATCATCGTGGCAGCAATTTTGATTGCGCATGCAATCGAGCGAGCGCAGGCGATCAACGCAACGTATACAACAACTGTCGGGCGACATCGATTTGATTTCGAATTCGTGCCCCTCTCTGACGGCACAGTACGCCTTTATGTCTTAGGTCAACCAAGTTACGGCCACCAGAGCACGGACTTGGTCGCAACGCACCGCTACTACGATGGCGATCGGCACTACGTATGCGTTCATGATCACCTTGCCCCGAGAAATTGCTCCGAGGCTCGTGGATGGGCTGACTACTGGTCCAGGAAGACCTCGGCCTATATCGCGGATGGCCGTCCGTTTGCGTAGATCGCAAGGAGCAAAATCATGTTGAATGAAACGAGTGAGCCAAATTTGATCGGATCAACCCATATTATCCGAATGACACCTCACGTTCTCAAGCAATATAAGGAGAGCATCGCATCGAATGAGCCTGAGACTTTTGCGCTGTTGGGTGGATCAATCATCGATGACCCATTCCTGATCACTGACTTCCATTTCTTGCCGCCGAAAACTGACGCCAAGGGCAGTTATGTGGCGTCCGGTTCGTATGTCTATCCAGATCACGAGATGCTCAATTACATCATAGACCGGGTCCTTGCTCGAAACGGACGCTACATGATTGGGCTGTGGCATTCTCATCCCGGCCGATTCAACATGCCGAGCCATCAGGATTTGACATATTGCTCGCAGATTCTCGCGAATGACGACTCGCCGGGTCGGCGATGGAGCTACTTCCTCGCCCCCATTACCACCTTTGATGACACCGGCCGGGATGCGATAAAGGGATGGATACTGCCCAAAGGTGGTTCAGCTTTTAAGTCCGCCACAGTGATCACTCACACTCGCGGCGAGGATGAGCACAAGCAGATACACGAAGCAAAGCACGAGGACAACGTCGGCCCAAAAGTGGTGCGTGCGCGGCGGCGAAGCTCTGCTACGCACCCGGTGGGGGATATCGACGCGGAAATCCTTGAGTTGACTAACACTGTCGAGGCTGATCTCAAAGCCGGGGTAGCTAGTTTAACGTACATGGAAAAATATCACGCCCGTCGCAAGCTCGCCGAGGTAAGGTTGAAGATCAAATGCCGTTACATCTGATTGTCTGTCTCGCCATCGAGTTTGACGCTACCTCCAGTCGTTCAGCGCTAACCAGAAGACCGAAACTGTAGTTTGCTGGAACGCAAGATGTCCTACGAGGCCCTTGAGCCGATCTTCGATCGTCTTTATCCACATCACGTTTTGGCCAGGGCATTTGCACCGGCTGTGGCGAAAATCAAACGAAGAGTGGAAAAATACTCTGGAATGAAAATTCTTGATCTGTGTTGCGGCACTGGTCGAGGCCTCGGCGCTTTCGCGCGAACGTTGGATAAGCCAAAGCTACTTGGGATCGACAACAATCCGGCAATGATCCGAAAGGCGAAGCAGAATTTCCCCAAGAAGGACTTCGGAAAGGCACGCTTCCTTAGAAGAAATGTCCTTGAGTTGAAATCCGGAGACATCGAATTTGGCACATACGATCTCGCGTTGATCACCGGCGGAAGTCTCCATCACTTCGCCGCTCCGGAGCGACGGCGCTTGCTGGCCATTGCTGACAAGGCTCTTGTTCCTGGAGGAATGTTGATCTTTGACGTCATTAATCGAGCAGAAAGCAAGAAAACAGGCACGGTACATCCCTTCGTACGGAACTATTTTCGCGATGACGATGGCATCCTCACCGCTGTAATCTACGTTACTCACTACAGGCGATCCCGAATCTGGCAACAAAACATTGTGCTCAAATGGTCAGCCGGGGACGGGAAGGCGCCACGCATGACATGCGACTCTGCCGAACTATTTCCGCTGTCAACGAGACACGCACGTATCGAAGCAGCCAAGGCCGGGTTTCGGCCATACGAGCTAGGCATCGAGTGGGTGCCATCCACCTATATGTGCTTCACCAAAAGGACTTCGATCACGCAAATACCCCGGGTCCTGACTGACGGGCCAGTTAGGAAGAAGCCGATGAGGAGGGGAAGATGATGAAGACCACCGGAGCGTTTTGGACAAAAGCCGATGAGTTTGCCGGACTGGGGCGACCCAGCATAGCCGTTGGCCTCAGCAGCCCAAACGAAGAAATTGTGGGAAGTTTAGTCCGAAGCCGGAAATATGCCGACATTCGGATCGTGGGGCCGCAGGCGATCAGCTCGATCTCTGATTTTGAACTCGTCATCGACGAGCGACCAGAAGAGAAGCTCGCGGCGTTGCTTGTCAATGACGATGTCGACGGCATCGTGCGGGGCACTATTGATGATAAAAAGACGCTTCATGCCTATCAGCGCCTAACGAATGAAAAAGACAGAATCTGCCCTGCACTCATGGAAGAGCCGGGCGGGAGGCAGTTTTTCATATGTCCCGTGAGTAACACAGATGGTTGGACAAGAGAGCAACGATTGGAGGAAGCCAAGGAGACCGCGAACTTCGTGCGAGACTGGGACATCGAACCGTCGATCGCTGTGTACATGGCCATCCGACATCATACAGAGCGTTCCGGCATACCGGAGGTTGATCAGACACGGCCGGATGCCAACTGGATCGTTGAGAGGCTCAAGGACGCTGATTTCCGCGCTGAGAATGTCGGCATTGACTTAGATGCAGCCCTCGCCGGCGAATACAACATTCACGTGCCCGTCAACGGCATAGTTGGGAACCAGATCTTTCGTGCCCTTGTGTTTTGCGGTGGAAAAGTGCTCACCGCCACACGCATTGGATTTTCGCGTCCGTACGAGGACAACTCCCGTTCGGAGAAGGACTTCGAATCCCATATCCGCTGGCTCGCCGGTTACATCAACAAGAAGAAGCGCGAGTCAGGCGCGGGAGCCTAACTGCTTAAGGCGATTGATGCGCTGTTTGCATTGTACCGACGCTCGCTCAGACACCACTACGTTATGTTGCAAGCTGTTGGAGCGTTGCAACGCGCTGGCGTGCTGCAATTCCGCCCTCCGGAAGAAGTTGGCCGTGCTTTCACACCTTTCAAGAAAAGACGTGGTACAATTTGAACATAACCCATAATCGTACCGCACTTCTCCATAACCACTTCACCGGGCGTACGACCCGCCACCACAGTCGGAGTATTCCCCAAGTCCAACTAATTTGGCTCCTCAGCTTCTCAATATCCGCAAAATACCAATGCTCAAGCCCGTGCCTATCTACAATACCACGGTATAGCGCATCAATCTGATCGCGATCTTCCGCCCCCGGATAATTCATGCCGTTAAGTCGATAGAAAGTTATCTTCTCCTTTTGATGCGGTATATGCGTTGATTGCGAGCGGGCGGCGAACGGGCTAATGAAGCAATATGTGTAGCTGCCTATGGTAACAAATCCGACATCTAGGCAATCCCGCTCTACGTGCTTTCTTAAAACATACGTGGCTGTATAATACAGGTTACAATTATTTGTGCGGCACGAGTTCTCAAATGCAAGGATTCGGTCCAGCGTATCTCCAGATATTCCATACCAGTACCTCGATGCTAAACTTATACGTCGTCCCTCACTCGTACGCTTCGTCGACGATAAAGCGCGACGATAGCGAGTCACTTCTCGCCATGTGCTGAAAACGACAATACGTATCTTGCACTTGCAATCGTGATTGGAAAAAAAGCGATCGGCTGTCGAAAGACGGTCTGGGTCGGATGTGTTTACGTCAAGCGGGGAGCCGGGAAGAGTCCAAATAACAAGCTGATCGCTGGCCTCCGAAAGCCGCTGAGCGATTTTCAGGTACTGGGAAAAGTCTCCATACGTGATAATTGGCGCAGAGGTGTCCGTTACCTGCCATTCCCACATTATCTTATCGAAAGCACTCCGCATGACCGCCGGCGCCTCTTAGTCTGCATTTGCAGCGCAGCGGAGCTTATCAAATAAATCGCACAGCGAATATCCCCGGCGGGCGGCGGCAACGCGCTGATGCTGGTCTCGTAACGGTAAGCGTCAGCGAAACAATGCCGGGATCCACGCGAAGATCTTGCCGGCGAAGAGCGACACGACCCATCCAAGCACAGTAATGATCGTGGTGCCGAGCGCGAATGCGCCCGCGATCTTCCACCGAGTCACAGCATACCCGACGACGATCGGCTCCATCGTAGCCACGGTCTTGGCCAGCGGTTTCATGTCGGTCTCGATCTTCTCGACACGTTCACCGATGGTTTCGAGCCTCGCGCGATTCTCTCCATGCTGCTCGGCTGAGGTAAGGTGAACGTCGGCCACAGAGGCGGAGAGGCCTCGGACCTCCGCCTCGATGTTGCCGATGACGCGGCTGATCTCGTCCTGTGTGTACCGAGAACTTCATCCGTATTGATTAGCCGAAGGAATCGCCTAACCTCAGCGCACCATGATCGCACTACTATGTTTCGTACTGGCCGTCTTGGCCGCGCCATTCAAGTCGAAGAGCCGGCTTGAAGCCGAGAACGCAGCGCTCCGACATCAGTTGATTGTTTTGCGGCGAAAGGTGCAGGGCCGGGTCCGGCTCACGAACAACGATCGCTGGTTTCCGTCGATCCTGCAGGTCCTCACGATCATCCATCCCGAGACGCTCGTGCGTTGGCATCGGGCCGGCTTTCGCTGCTACTGGCGCTGGAAGTCGCACCCTGTGTGTACCGAAAACCTAAACACAGGCTAAAGCAGCCGTGACGCGGACATTGTAAAATCGACGCGAATGACCGATGGTGTTGATAAAGTCTGCGATTTGAAGGCTGCGGCTCTGTATTTGAGCGTTTGACCGAGGGTGGGTGCCGTTTATTGGTCGCCCGCTTGTGAGCGGGACGACATTGACGCTTCCGACCCGCACCTGA
>ORJL011348784.1_pt1 | contig 23746 bp, 31 predicted proteins | sample 1779941 | NCBI WGS metagenome assembly ORJL01 (sample SAMEA104232317, study PRJEB22302) | groundwater metagenome | biome: forest; feature: aquifer; material: groundwater | place: USA | collected 2011-08-07 | depth 5.8 m
ATGAATTATGAATTATGCATTATGAATTAATGTTATGCATTATCTAAAAGATAGCTTTAAGCCAATTGCTCTGCGGTTTTTCTTCATGCCAACGTAGTGACACTAGATCAAAACGTACCCTAGGCCATTCTGAAAAACCTTGTTCTAATAGATAATAGCTTGCCACAGCTAATAAATGCTGACGTTTTGTACGAGTGATACTTTCTTCCCCCCAGCCGTTAACAGCGGAACTTCTGGTACGTACCTCGACGAATACCAAGTCTTCCTGATCTTGGGCAATAATATCTATCTCTCCCTTGGGACAGCGATAGTTTCTCTTGATAATAATTAGCCCTGCTTCAGAAAGGAATTTCGCAGCATAATCTTCCCCTGCTTGACCTATTCGTTGTTTGTGTGATCTAACCTTAGGAGTACTATTCTTAGTCTGACCCATTTTTCTTTCCTCACTCTATACAACATCATTTATTATTCTTACTGTCTTCGTGATATATTTCATAAATCCTCCTCTAAAACGATTAACTATAAGGCGAATAAGAAAAGACGTCCGTTAACTATTCAACGGACGCCTAGGACGCTGACTCTAAGAATCTACTTAAACAAACTACTAGCTGCTGTAATTGCCATTTGAGCCAAAGGTGTTGGGTAAATACCAATGGCTAAAGTGATCAACATAGTAAAAACCATCGTAAACTTAGAACCGCCATGAACAGAAACGTCTGGAAGGCCTTCACCATCAGCTAAATACATGACCTTGACAACGGATAAGTAATAGTATACTGACACCATACTCATCACAAATCCAATGTAGGCTATTACCGTATAGCCCTGGCTCATTACTGCAGAAAACAGATAGAATTTCCCAACGAAGCCGGCAAGAGGCGGAATTCCCGCTAAGGAAAGCAATGAGGCTGTCATAACAGCTGCTGCCAGGGGTGACCTGCGAGCTAAGCCAGCATAATCTTTAATCTCATCACTGCCTTGTGCTTGACCAATTAGAGTGGTTACAGCAAACGCTCCCATATTTGCAAATACATAGATCATAGCATAGAAGAGCACTGCTTTAACTCCTGACTCTGTAGCAGCAATAATACCCACCATTATATAACCAGCCTGGGCAATACTAGAATATGCTAATAGGCGTTTGATATTTTTTTGTGGTATAGCAATTAAGTTGCCAATGATTATCGTCAGTGCCGCTAAAACCAGCAGGATTGTTTGCCCGGTTGGAGCAAATGCCTGGCTACCGATAGTCAACAAATAAACTCTGATCAAGGCTGCAAAAGCAGCAGCCTTGGAGGCCACAGCCAGAAAAGCAGTCACAGGAGTCGGAGCCCCTTCGTAGATATCTGGTGACCACATATGGAAAGGAACCAAGGAAATCTTGAAACCAAACCCAGCCAACAAGAAAACAATGGCCAAAATTGATGCTGGGGTAAGTGTGGTATCAAGGCTACCTTTAATCTCAGATAACTGAGTATATCCAGTCAAACCATACAAGAGGCTAATACCGTATAATAGTACAGCTGAAGAAGCAGCGCCTAAAACCAGGTATTTAATACCTGCTTCCGAGGAATGCCCATCTTTTAGATTGTAGGCTACCAAGACATAGAAGGAAATTGTCATTAACTCTAAACCAAGATAAATCGTAATTAAATCCCCAGCACCTGCCATGATCATCATACCCAAAGTCGCGCTCATAATTAAAGCGTAGAATTCCCCACGGCTTCCTGGCAGCTTTTGGATATAATCTCCTGACGACAAAACTACAAGTATAGTTGCTGAGAGAAATACGATTTTGAAATACACGGCATATTGATCATGGAGATACATTCCATTTAAAAATGAACTTTTAGCTCCATAAAAAAAGTCTATAATTGTATACACTAGGATACCCAGTATGGCAAAAACGGTGAGTGGTACCATGCCTTTCCTGGCCCCAGGTGGAATGAGGAGCCCAATGGCCAATAAGATGAGAGTCAAAGCAGCCACAGCAATCTCTGGCGTCATCACTGCTCCAAAATTGAAATTAACCATTAGAACAACCCTCCAATCTTGGTAGCTTGGATCGTTTCAAGTACCTTTGCTAGTCCAGAAGAAGTAACTCCTGAATCGATTAGATGAAAGACAGTGTTAGGGAACATCCCGGTAACAAACAAAACGATAACAAGTGTGACTAACGGTACCATTTCAGGTCCCCGCAAATCTTTTAGATGATCCCATTCAGACCGACGTGGTCCAAAAAGCACATTAGCCAAAACCCGCAAAGTATAGACCGCCGTAAAAATTATACCAGCAATACCTAAAATAGCCAGAACAGGGAAAACTTTAACAGTTCCAATAAAGATTGTAAATTCAGCAATAAAGTTTACAGTACTTGGTAGTCCCAAAGAAGCCATACCAGCAATTAAAAACCCTACCGCTAACCGAGGCATTTGGTGGGCTATACCACCGAGATCGGCAATATTACGTGTATGACTTTTCTCATAAACAAAGCCGATCATGGAGAAGAACAGAGCTGACATTACACCATGGGCAAACATCATCTCAACCGCTCCGTCAAGACTAGTGGGATTCAAAGCAGCGATGGCGATCAGAACATACCCCATATGACTGACAGAAGAGTAACCGATGACATACTTTAGATCCTTCTGGGCGAGGGCAATAAAAGCAGCATACAAAACGTTGGCGATAGCCAGTACAGCAATCAAAGGTGCCCAGAATTTAACTCCTATAGGTAGAACCATGATACCTAAACGGATTAATCCGTAACCCCCAATCTTTTTTAAAACCCCAGCATGAATCATACTTACTGCGGTTGGTGCACCAGCGTATCCGTCTGGAGACCAAGAGTGAAAAGGGAACATCGATATCAAAGAACCAAAACCGAAGAGTAATAAACCAAAGACAATTTTCTGAAATGTTGGATCACCAAGTTCATCCTGGCGGGTAGCCAATTGATCAAACATAAACGTATTGGCCCCAGCTTGAAGGTAAATTGCAATCAAGCCTACAAGGAGAAAAGCCGAACCAATTAGTAGATAAATCGTCAACTTCATCCCGGCGTATTCCTTACTAACCCGTTTGGTACTACCCCAAATAATGACCATGATGTAAATCGGGATAACCACAATTTCGTAGAAAAGGAAGAAAATGAACAAGTCACGTGCAATAAAGGTTCCCATAACTCCTGTAATTAAAATCAACAGCAGCACAAAAAACTCTTTAACACGTTTCTCCAAATTCCAGGAGGAAAATACCGCCGTGAAACCGATTAGATTCGTCAAAAACAGCATCGGCAGACTAATTCCATCTACACCGAAAGCCAAAGTGACTCCAAGATCCTGAATCCAAGGTATCGTTAAATTAAACTGCATACCACCTAGGGAGGTGTCATAAGCGAAGAAGGCATATAGTGAAAACGCCAGAGCAGTAAACGTGCCTAAGGCAGCGACAATTTTAACCGTCTTACCCTCTTCTTTAGGTAGGAAGATAATAATTAAGGTTGCTATAACTGGTGCTAGTAGTGTGAAGAGTAAAAGTGGTGAACCGGAATTAGAAAACAATCCTGACATTATTTCACACCTCCTAGCATCGCTAAGGGGTTAAGTGCCGAAAACTGGCCTTCACCGATCGCAAAGATCAGATAAATTGCCACGATGGCGAAGAAAAACACCAAAGCGTATGTTTGTAATTGACCGGTTTGTGTGCGACGCAAGATACTTCCACTACTGCGCGTGATTAAACCTATAGCATTAATGATTCCATCAATAATGTAGATGTCAAACCAGTACAGTACTTTGGCAAACCCATCCATAATATTATGGATAAGCCACAAGTAAATTTCATCAATGTAGTATTTGTTTTTCAGCAAGTTATAAATTTTCGGAAATCTTGCTACAACACTTTCAGCAGCTATCAGCTTTTGAACATAGACAAGATAGGCGAGACCGATACCTGCAAGTCCGACAAGGACCGAGATACCAGCTAAACCCCATGCCATACCTTCATGTTCGTACTCTCCTGAATTAACAAAGAAGGAGAAATTGTGCTCTGGCAAAGCTGCTAAGCCACCAACGATACTGAAAAAAGCTAAAATGATTAACGGCAAAGTCATTACCCACGGAGATTCGTGCGGATGATTTTCTTTTTTCTCTGGTCCCATAAAGGCCACAAAGAAAAGTCGGCACATGTAAAAAGCGGTAAGGAACGCGGTGAAAAGTCCTACAGCATAAATCACCGGATGTCCGTTGTGTAAGGCTGCTGCCAAGATCTCATCTTTTGACCAGAACCCGGCAAAAGGAGGAACCCCAGAAATGGCCAAACCCCCAATAAAGAAAGTCCAGCCAGTGATCTTCATCTTTTTCCACAATCCGCCCATCTCCCAAATGTCTTGGGTCGTATGCAAGGCATGGATTACAGACCCTGCTCCTAAAAACATCAAGGCCTTGAAAAAAGCGTGGGTCATCAGATGGAACATAGATGCACTTAGAGATCCAACACCAAGAGCAAACATCATATAGCCTAATTGGCTGAGGGTAGAATAGGCCAAGATTCGTTTAATATCATTCTGTACTAAGGCAATACTAGCTGCAAATAGTGCTGTGAAAGCCCCCAGACCAGCCACAAAGTTCAGCACTCCCGCAGAAGCATGTTCGAAGAGGAAATAGGTTCTTCCTACTAAGTAAACGCCTGCCACAACCATGGTCGCAGCATGAATTAAGGCACTAACTGGAGTCGGACCCTCCATAGCATCAGGCAACCAAACGTGTAACGGAAATTGGCCGGATTTGCCTACTGGTCCGATAAAGAGCAGAAAGGCCATTACTGTTAAGTAACTTAATCCACCTAGCAAAGCGACATCTTGAAAAGACGTATTCATGGCCGCTGATAGAGCAGCAAAATCTAGTGTACCAAACTTATTGTAAAGAAAGAGTATGGCAAGCAGCAGACCAAAATCACCCACACGTGTGGTAATGAAAGCCTTCTTTGCTGCCTCGCGGGCCGATACTTTAAAGAACCAAAAACCAATAAGCAAGTAGGAACAAAGACCAACTAGTTCCCAAAAGATAAATAGTTGTAACAAGTTAGTTGAGATGACTAAGCCCAACATGGACATGGCAAATAAGGACTGATAAGCAAAATAACGTGAATAGCCTTTATCTCCATGCATATAACCAACAGAGTAAATTTGAACCATAGAAGCTACAAGGGTTACTACAAATAACATCATAGCACTTAAGGGATCAATCAATGTACCAAAGTTAATTTTTAAGCCGTTAATACTTAGCCAATCCACGGATGTGATCACAGGGTGCTCCACAATTTCTGAGCCAGACTGAATAACACCAATTCCAATAGCAATTGCCAATCCTAACGCAGTTAGAATTGCTAAAATCGAAATTGTGGAAGACAGTCCTTTGGATCGTTTCGTGATAAAGGCGATGATTAGAAACGACAGGAAGGGCAATACGGGAATCAACCATGCCCACCGAAAGAGTTCATGCATTTCCTTGAACACCTACCTCTCCTTAGACTCTCTTACCACTTCAACCAGTTAAAACCATCGACACTGGTTGATTGCCTATTACGATAAATAGTGATGACCAAAGCAAGACCAACAGCCACTTCAGCAGCTGCAACAACAATGACAAACAAAGCGGCAATGTGACCGGTTAAAATATAATGCACATCAAATTTTTGATTCCAAATAAACCGATTGAAAGCCACAAAATTAATATTAACAGCATTAAGCATCAGCTCAATCGACATTAATATCGCAATAATATTTTTCTTAGCAAAAACGCCATACAACCCTAAGCAAAAGAGCATTGCTCCTACTAGGAGATAGGTAGAAAGACCAACACTTATCATTTGCTCTCTTTCACTCCCTTCGCTAAAACAACAGCCCCAATGAGCGCCACTGTCAGTAAAATTGCCGCTACTTCAAACGGAACCATATATTGCTGCATCAAGAGCCAAGATAAATCTAACGTAGAACTCGCTGATGTCCAGGGAGTAGGTAAAATGCGCCAGTCCGAATTTGTTAAAACAACTAGGATAATCATAATGAAAACGAGGATCGATACTAACGCTCCCCAAAACCAGCTACGGTTTTCCAAGTTACTTTCATTGACTTCTCCACGCAACGTCAACATGACTGCAAAGACAATCATAATAGCTACGGCCCCGGTATAAACCAACAACTGTACTGCAGCTAAAAAGTCAGCATTCAATAATACATATAAAACAGCGACCCCAGCAAAAGAAAGTGCTAAATAGAGTGCGCTGTGTACGATATTTTTCGATGTGACAACCCCCCAAGCTGCCGCAACAGCCATTATGGCAAAAATGAAAAAAACCACAGTTGCCAATTCTACCCCTCCTTTCCATCGGATTGCTTGGCCCTTTTAATCATATCCCACTGCATATGCTCCGGATGATAAACGGCATTTTCATATTCCTGAGTAACTTTCAAAGCTGCTGTAGGACAAGCTTCTGTACACATCCCACAGAAAAGACAGCGTCCAACGTCCATTTTGTAGGTTTTAAGAAGTTTTTTATTATTTTCATCCTTCTCACTCGTTAACGAAATAACCTTATTGGGACAGGCGTTGGCACAAAGACCACAAGATATACATTTACTAGGTTCAAGACCCATAGAACTTCTTACATTCATAGGAAGTTTGGGTTTTTCCTCTGGGTAAAACTCAGTGATATTAGGCTTAAGCATATATTTAAGTGTTATGCCGAGACCTTGTAATAGACCTTTACCAAACACTGTTTCACCCTCCAATCCGTACGATGTACTCGTAAATGTAAATTCCTAAACCCGTTAACACAATATTTAATAACGACAGCGGTAGCAAAACCTTCCAAGCTAGATGCATTAAATGGTCAACTCTCAGACGTGGAAAAGTCCAGCGAACCCACATCATTAAGAAAATTAAAATCCCCGTCTTCATGAAAAACCAAAGATAACCCGGCAAAAATGGACCTTGCCAACCTCCTAAAAAAACTGTGGCGGCTATAGCAGAGACTGCAAACATGTTGCCATATTCACCCAAGAAAAATAAACCCCATCGCAATCCGGTATATTCTGTGAAAGGACCAGCAACTACCTCCTGGTCAGCTTCTACCATGTCGAACGGTGCTCGATTGACTTCGGCAATTCCAGCTATAAAGTAAATTACAAAAGCTAAGGGCTGAAGTACGATAAAGGGAATAGTTTGCTGGGCTTCTACGATAACTGATAAGTTAAAGGACTGGGTAAGCATTACAACACCAAGTAATGAAAAGATTAATGGAATCTCATAACTAACCATCTGAGCAACCGCTCTCATTCCACCTACCATGGAATATTTGTTATTGGATCCCCAGCCAGCCATTAAAAAAGCTATTGTCGAAATTGAGGAAATAGCAAAAAAATAGAAAATCCCTAAATCTAAGCTAATCGGGGCCATTTTATTCCCATAGGGGATAATAGCCAAAGCCATAACTGGTAGTCCCATGATAATCATTGGCGCAATTTTAAAGATTATCTTATCAGCATTAGCCGGGGTAACATCCTCTTTGCCCATTAATTTCAAGGCATCAGCAATTGTTTGAAACCATCCGCGTGGACCTAGACGATTGGGGCCAGGTCTTTGGGAAGTCCAGCCAGCAATTTTACGCTCTAATAAGATAAGCAATAATGCTGCTGCAACAATAATCAGTAAGATCATAATAAAACTCACAATATCCATGGTCAAATCCGCCCAAAACGAGTGGGGATCCGGAAATAGGCTACGGATGGCATACGCAATAATCAAAAAGAGATTATTTATCGCGTCCAAGAGCTTATTTATTGTGTCCATCTTTTTCTCCCCTCATTGGTAAAATACTACTTGTCAACTTCTCCCAGAACGGCATCCAACGTGGCAAAAATAGCTATAACATCTTGGATTTTCCAGCCCAAAGATACTAACGGCAACATTTGAAGATTTATAAATGTGCCAGAACGTATACGAACTCGTGCAGGTTTGGTTGATCCGTCACTAACGATATAAAAGCCTAATTCTCCTTTGGGATTTTCAACCCGATGATAAACCTCTCCAACAGGAGGTTTAATGATTTTAGGGACTTTAGCCATAATGGGTCCTTCCGGTATATCCCTCACAGCCTGTTTAATAATTTTGAGACTCTCTTTGATTTCATCTAACCGGATGATGGCCCGATCATAACAATCACAACCATAACGAACGGGAACATCAAAATCAAAACGGTCATAAATTCCGTAAGGTTCTGCTTTACGAACGTCGTAGTTTACCCCAGAGGCTCTCAAAACCGGTCCCGTAATTGAAAGGTTTTCAGCCAACTCCTTGGGCAGAATACCAATACTTTTCATCCGAGCTTGGGTGATCTCGTTACCAAAAAATATCCCGTAGTATTCTTCCACCATCGCAGGTGCATCATCAAGAAAAGACTTAAGTGCTGGCCAGAATTCAGCCGGCGGCTCGTTACTGAGCCCACCAATCCGCATATTATTGACAGTTAGGCGACTTCCAGCCGTCATTTCGTACATATCGAGAATTCTTTCCCGATCCCTAAAGCAATAAGCCCAAGCTGACCAACCGGCCATATCCAACGCTGTACTCCCAATACATACCTGATGACTGGCAATTCTGGCTAATTCAGCAAAAATAACGCGCAAGTACTCTGCCCGCTCAGGAATCTCCAACCCCATCAATTTTTCAACGGTTAGAACATAAGCCAAATTATTATGGGGAGAAGCTAAATAATCTAAACGATCTGTATAAGGAATAAATTGTGAATAAGTGCGACTTTCAGCAAGTTTTTCCATACCTCGATGAAGATAGCCGATTTTAGGTATGAGTTTTGTAACCGTTTCGCCTTCCAAATGGACCACCATACGGAATACTCCGTGCATACTAGGATGTTGGGGGCCCATGTTTAAGACGAGTTCCTGGGTTTTTTCGATTGTTGTCATGGTTTCTTCCCCCTAATCCCCTTCTTTTCTTACCAGTACAGTACAACGTTCTTCTAAACTTTCTTGGACATAATCTTTCCGTAAAGGGTAACCCACAAAATCATCCCACAAATAAATGCGTTTCAAATAGGGATGTCCTTTGAATTGGATTCCAAACATGTCGAAAGCTTCGCGCTCTAGAAAGTTGGCACCTTGCCAAATACGAGTAACTGAGTCGATCACAGGATTCTGACGATCAACAATAGCCTTAACCCGTAAGCGTTGAGAACCGCGCAGACTAGATAATTGATAAACAACTTCAAAATGATCGACTTTGTCTAAAGCTGTTAAGTCGTGGAGAAAGTCACAAGGAAAATCGGGAAAGCTTTTGACAGTGTTCAGCACTTCAATAGCATAAGCTCCCTTAATTTTTAAAATGAGTGCGCCAAGCACCTCTTCAACTTCTCCATTAACCTTTACTGCAACTTGTTGCACTTTATCCCTAAAAACTTTATTTTCCAACTTTCATCAACCTCGCTTTAGCAGGGTTTGACACCTTCTGTTGAAGTTGTAAAAGCCCATAAATTAAAGATTCTGGTCGTGGAGGGCAACCTGGAATATAGACATCGACCGGAACCACCTTATCTACTCCAGGGATCATTGAATAAGAATCTGCAAATGGGCCGCCTGCATTAGCACAACTTCCCATGGCAATGACCCACTTTGGTTCAGGCATTTGATCATAAATTCGTCGTAGCAACGGAGCCATCTTACGGGTACAGGTTCCTGCCACGATCATAAGGTCTGCTTGCCTTGGTGAAGCTCGGAAAACCTCATAACCAAAACGCGAAATATCATATCTCGCACCTCCGGCAGCCATCATTTCGATAGCACAACAAGCTAGTCCAAACGTAACCGGCCAGAAAGAGTGCCCCCGACCCCAATTCAGTACTTTGTCAATATTGGTGACCAAAACGTTTTTGTTGATCATCAATTCAGCGTCTCGGAGCTCTTTCTCTTCTACTACATCCACTCTAAAGCACCTTCCTTCCAAGCATACCAGAACCCAACCAGGAGAATGATGATAAAGATGAACATCTCCATAAAGGCAAAAGTTCCAAGTTTACGGAACGTTAGTGCCCACGGGTATAAGAAAACAGTTTCCACATCAAAAGCAGTAAATACTATTGCATATAGAAAATAGTTACTTTTGAATCCCAACCAGGTTTTACCAATCGTTTCATTGCCACATTCGTAGGTTGTACATTTTTCCTTATGGGGTTTGTTAGGGGCCAGTAATTTAGGCATCACCATCATAATCATTGGAAAAGCGATAGCAAATATTAGTAAAATCCCGACAGCACCAAAATCGTCAGACATCTCCCTTACCCTCCCTTCCTAACAATTTTTTTCTTCCTATTAAGCCAAACTTATTGTGCCACATTAACAAACAGCCGTCAATAAATTTGGAAAAGTAACGGAACAATATTAATGCATAATTCATAATGCATAATTCATAATTCATAATTCACAATTATGCATTATGAATTATGCATTGGATACCCTCACTGGAGCAAAACTACGCCTATGAAGAGGACATGGCCCTAGTCTTTGCAAAACCTTCATGTGTTCAGAAGTTCCATAGCCTTTGTTACTATTAAAACCATATTCTGGATACACCGTATGTAGTTCTTTCATCCAGCGGTCTCGTGTCACTTTGGCCAAGATGGATGCAGCAGCAATATTAGCACTTAAACCGTCTCCACCAACTAACGGAAGCTGGGGCAAATCAACAAGAGGCAACTCCAAGGCATCGATTAATAGATAATGAGGACGGACTTTCAAACCTTCGAGTGCTCGTTTCATAGCTAGTTTAGTCGCTTGCAAGATATTTAATACATCTATTTCTGCCGGTTCAGCACTACCTAAAGAGTAATCTAAGGCCTGTCTCTGAATTTCTCCATACAGTTTTTCACGCTTGCTCTCCGATAGTTTCTTAGAGTCGTCTAATCCCAGAAGACAGAACTTCGCAGGTAAAATACAGGCTGCTGCTACTACTGGTCCTGCTAATGGGCCGCGTCCAGCTTCATCTAAACCTGCAAGCATTAAGAAACCTTGGTTCCATAACTTTTTTTCCTCACAGAGAAGTTGTTGAATTCGCTTGTTTTCAACTAATAATGCCTGTTTATTTTTTGTGTATCGTTCAGCCAAACGACGCACACCGCTTCGTCCATCATTAAGACAAGCTTGCAAAAGAGCCTCAGACGGAGCTTTGCGCAGGGTTTCCTCAACTTCTCGAACACTTAGCTCAGATAACGTTTTCAAGTTTTATCTCCTTCTCTATGTTCCATAAACTTGGGTTGTTTCCTTTTTTTTCAATTTTCTAATAAGTTGTCGAATTTAACCCTGTAAATTATATCACAATTGATAAGGAGTATTTCGTTTTGTTGTATTTTTTATACAAATTATTTTTACTTTCCCTCAACTAATTAGATCCATAGTTACTCTTCCCAAATTACCTTGCCGAAATTCACGTAGCAAAATCTGAGCAGCTTTAAGGGTATCAACGCGTCCACCTTGGAGCAAACACCCTCTAGCGATCCCAATGGCTTCCAGAGAAATCTTTGAACTGCCTAAGTTATATCTTTGCCCAGCTTGAGGATAATATAAATGTAGCCACTCTAATAACCAAGAGGATAATTCTTCAAGATCAAAAACATCATCACTTACTGAACCCACTGCCGCTAGTTTAAAGCCCACTTCCGGGTCATCAAATTTAGGCCATAGCAAACCCGGTGTATCAAGCAAATCGACGTGGTCATGAATGCGTATCCACTGATTGCCTCTAGTTACACCTGGCTTATTCCCTGTTCTGGCATTGGCGCCTCCGGTCAATTGATTAATCAGAGAGGATTTACCAATGTTTGGAATACCTACAACCATCGCCCGAATTGCTCTAGACCGAACACCTTTGGCCTTCAGAGCATTCAATTTTACAGAGACTATACGTTCCAGATTAGGTACAATCTGAGAAACTCCCAAGCCACTGGTTGCACTCACTGAAATTACGGGGCTTATTTTACGTAAATTAGCTAACCAGCGTTCTGTCCAAACAGGATCAGCTAAATCGCATTTATTAAGAAGTAAAAGCTTAGACTTTGTCCCAAGCAATTGTTGCAACATTGGGTTAAGACTACTCTGGGGTAAACGGGCATCTCCCAATTCGATCACCACATCTACCCATTTCAGTTGTTCATTAAGCAAACGCTTTGCTTTGGCCATATGACCTGGATACCATTGAATATTCATTTGATAACCTCATTCATAGTAAATCATTATTGACTCTGGTGCAGAAACCCCATTGTTGCAAGTTCAGCAAAATTTGCATCCTACGGCGTCAGTCTTCATATTGTGCTAGCACCTTTGGCATAAGTCTCCACTGGAGACTTATGTGTTCGCAAACGCTACATTTGCTATTCACTTGACGCTAAAACTACACTCCAAAACCCAAAAGTATGTCTGCAAGTGAACCATTGTCGTGCTTAACGTTTTATCGTCTACGTTCATTACGCAAATTCGCTAAATGCTCTCTCTGCAATTGTTGCTTGATCTTTCTGCAGTGGAGTCATTATTGCTTAGTAGCGTGTCTAACGGATTCTACGCCAGGAGTACAACGATATGGCGTTAAACCCCTACAGAATAATCGCAATCCATTTCCCCGCACCTAGTCGTTCCAAGCCCGAAAAACACTATTGTTTGAGTCATTTAGCGGAATTTAGGCCAGGAGTGCAATATGGCGATTTAAACCCTGACAGCATTATCGCAATCTCTTCCCCCGTTCCAAGCCTGTAAATCACTATTGCTTAGTGAGTCATTTAGCGGAATTTGCGTGAGCGAGTGCAGACGATAAGGCGTTAAGAACGACAAGGGTTCACATGCAGAACTACAAAGGGGTTTTGTCGTTTAGCCTTAGCGTCAAGGGAGTAGCAAATGAAGTGCATGCGAATGTGCAATAGTGATTTACTTTACTTTACCAAAAACTTCTAAAACGCTGAACAGGATAATAGATTATCCAGGCCTTCCCTATCAAATCACTTTTCGGCAAAAGACCCCAATCCCTAGAATCTCCGCTTTGTCTCCGATTATCACCTAGAACCAGCACCTTATCTTTAGGAACTGCCTCCGGCCCGTAAGGAGGATAATCACCCGCTTTTAAATATTCCTCTTTTAAAACTTGCCCATTAATGTAAACTTGGTTATCTCTCAGCTCTACTGTTTCCCCCTCTAAAGCTATAATCCGTTTTACGAATGTACGCCTCGGATCAAGGGGATAAGCAAATACAACAATATCACCCCGATTTGGTGCCCAAAAACGGTAGGCTAATCGGTTAACTAAAATTCGATCACCCGGAACTAAAGTTGGTTCCATAGAGGAAGAAGGAATAATATAAGGTTGCCAAACAATAAAACGAGCCAAGCCAGCCACTAACAAAATAAAAACTAAGACCTTAAGCACCAACGTTACCTTATTTCGATTTCTAATCATCAAATGTTCTCCTCTCAATCATACTAGTGTTAGTATGATCAAGCTGTTTAATGAGCATACAAGATAACTTAGAACAAAAACTATTTTTGGGTTTGAACAATACAGTATATTGCAAAAAAAAAGAGCCAGATTGCTCCAGCCCTTTTGTTCTAACGACGTCGATCGCGAATACGCGCCGCTTTTCCGGATAGACCGCGCAAATAATACAATTTGGCTCGGCGAACTACTCCACGACGTGCTACTTCAATCTTATCAAGCCTTGGTGAATGAAGCGGGAAAATCCGTTCAACCCCTACTCCATGTGTCACTCTACGAACTGTAAAGGTTTCTCGTAAACCTCCACCGTTCAATTTAATTACTACACCTTCGAAAACCTGAATACGTTCCCTAGTACCTTCAACGACACGCACATGAACACGTACAGTATCACCTGGTCGGAAATCAGGGAGGTCTTTTTTCATTTGTTCTTCTTCAATCATTTGAATATAATCCATTTCAGTTCCCCCCTTCCTTGCTAGATGTTCATAAACTGTTATCATTAACCAGTCAGAGGACCATCCTTTATCACAGCAATCAATATTTTACCATACCCTCCTCAGTTACGCAATACCGAAGTTAAAGACTCAGTCAGACTGAAATAGCGATCTCTACTGATGCAAATAATGGAATATTAAATTGTTCAATAGGACGATGTGACTTTAACGAATTCTGCACCGCAAAAAACAGTGGTGCAACGTTGGGTTTAGGTAAATTTCCTTTTAATAAAAAACCTCAGATAAACTGATGGAAAACTCAGGAAGTAATTGTACCGGAACCTCATCCGGTGTTTTGTATATTGTGGGGGTTGCATAGGTTCCTTCTTTTAAAGTGAACACAAGAATCGTTTGGTCATTGGGATGAACCACCCAATACTCAGAAACTCCAACTCTTTCGTAAAGACGTAATTTAACTCCTAAATCTCTTTTCGTCGTAGAGGGAGAAAGAATTTCAATGATCAGGTCAGGCGCTCCTTTACAGCCATGCTCATCAATTTTGGAGCGATCACAAACAAAGGTTAAATCGGGCTGAACAACAGTCGGAATTCCCTCATCTTTTTCGTCTCCCTTCGGAAGTCTTACGTCAAAAGGCGAAAGATATACTTTGCAAAGCTTTCCGTGTAAGTATTGAGAAAATAAACGATATAATTCCCCTAAAATCTCTTGATGTTTGGTAGAAGGAGCTGGAGTCATATCAAAGGGCACACCATCAATAATTTCCCAGCGTTCTTCTTCAGGCCAAGTTAAGTAATGAGCATAAGTATACAAACCTTCAGTTCTAATACTATTAATCGACATCTTAACCCACCTCCAGTTATGACTCATACCATCTTTTTCCTAATATTATATCATAATTTATGATCATAATAAAAATCAACCCGGCCATTCCAATTAAATAAATTAGATAAGCCCTACTTCCCCCTTAACCTATCCAAAATTATCGACACTGCTGAACGTACCGATAAATGGTTATACTTCCCAGGCCCATAGATGGGTTCCAAGATCAAATCTGCCTTTTCTACATCTTCTTGCAGGATCCCCCAACCAGTTCCAAAGAGCAAAAGAAAGGGTCTACTCTCATTTTCTAAACGTTGCCGCATTGCCGCATAATTAATAGAATTCGAATACGCTCTCGCATCAGTCGCTATACACAACGGGCTAATACCCTGTTCCGACTTAATATCTTCAAGAACCTCTGCTAAATCCGAAGCCAAACGTACTAGGGTAAACGCCTCTTGCCGGTCTGGATTATACTCTGCGCCAAACCCCTCCTGCCAAAAACCCATGATCCGCCCCGCCAAAGCCCTTTGCGCCTCTGCCGGATGAACTAAATAATACCTTTTTACTCCGTAGGTAGCTGAGCTTCTAGCTATGTCGTGAATATCGAGATTAGTAATAGATGTAGCCACAATTTCTTTATTCTTATTATAGACCGGGGCATGTATTAAGGCTACATAGAGATCACCCATCCATATTCCTCCTGCTTGAACGCCACCTCTTGAGGATTGGACGAAGATGTTGCCACGTCTCCCGCCATGCAGCAATCTCTAAGTTTTCCTCTGCAAGTTCCTCTAATGACAAATAATCACTGGATACTAACTTTAAGTCTTGTATTAAATCTGGACGCCGCAAAAATGTTCGCCGTAAAGCTTCTTTACGCCGCCAGCTGTTAATCTGAGCATGATGTCCTGAAATTAAAATTTCCGGCACACGTTTTCCTTCAAATTCCATCGGACGTGTATATTGAGGATATTCTAATAAACCGTCAGAATGTGAATCTTCCAGAGGTGAGGTGGACTCGCCCAATACACCGGGAATAAGTCGTGTTACCGCATCGATGATAACCATCGCCGCGGGTTCTCCACCTGTTAGAACAAAATCACCCAAGGAAACTTCTTCATCAGCTAGTTCTCGAATACGCTCGTCAAAACCTTCGTAGTGACCACATAATAAAACTATTTCGTCACATTTGCTCCACTCTTCAGCCAATGATTGGCGAAAAACTCTCCCTTGAGGTGTAAGTAAGATCACTTTACGCACACCTACCGGCTCAGGCAAAGCCCGTACGGCAGCATAAATAGGTTCAGGCTTTAAAACCATTCCCACTCCACCACCATAGGGAACATCATCAACATTTTTGTGTTTGCTTAGCGCATAATCACGAAAATTAACGAGCTGAACACTCAGTAATCCGGCGTTTTGAGCTCGTTTAAGGATACTTTCCTGCAAAGAGATAAACATTTCCGGAAATAATGTTAATACTGTAAAGTGCATGAATCTCAACCTTCCAGAAGGCCAGGGGGAAGAACTACATCCATTCGTTTTTCTACAACACTGACGTTTTTTACGACACTTTTCAGAGCGGGTATACATAGTTCCCCTTGGGAGCCTTTCACTAAATAGACATCGTTGGCCCCAGTTTTTATAACCTGGGCAATTGTACCAAGACAATTCGGTCCTTCATAAACCTTCATGCCTTCTAGTTCAAAGTAGTACCAACCTTCAGCAAGGGGAGGAACTTCGGAACGATCTATCCTAACCTCCCAGCCCTGAAAGTTGTTAGCCTGTTCTATAGTGGTTATCCCTTCGAGAGCGAGGAAGACATAATCTGGTTGAACACGAACCCTGTTAACAGTAAAACGCTTTCTGACTTCACCTTTAACAAGTATTACTTCACGCAACTCTTGAAATCTTTGTGGATCATGCGTTATCGGATAAATTTTAAATTCACCCCGTATCCCGTGGGAACGCAAAACCTCTCCGACCAAAACCTCGTCCAAAACCTTGAACCCCCTTTAATCAGAAGTCAGAATTCGGAAGTCGGAGGTCAGAAGTGAATATATAAATTCGAGGTACTAGGTTCAAGGTACTTGGTTCGACGTTCCAGCTCTGCTCTTCAGCACTAAGCATTGAATCTGTCTTACCCTCGAACCTCGTGCCTTGCGCCTCGAACTTTAATCTCTATCCTCTGGCATCTGGTTAGACATCTGGTTTAGCATCGTTCATCTGATCTAACCTCTGACCTCAGACATCTGACCTCTGACCTCTATTATGGCCTCTGGCTAGCCTCTTACCTCGATCTGACCTCAATCTGACTTCTGACGTCTAACCTCTGACCTCTAGTTCTGGCCTCTGGTATCATTGATCGATGTCAACATGCACCCTGCGACCGTCTTTAACTGCTGCCGCTTTAACTAACGAACGAATAGCATTAGCAATTTTTCCTTGTTTACCGATAACCTTACCCATATCGCCTGGGGCAACTACTAATTTTATATTCACAGTTTTATCGGTCTCCGCTAGGGAAACCACGACATCTTCAGGATGATCAACCAAAGCTTTAGCTAGGATTTCTACAAGTTCTTTCATCATACCACCCCCACAAACACACTTAGTTTTTGGAGCGGAACTTTGCCAAGATTCCAGCATGGCGCAACAAAGACTTCACAGTATCAGAAGGTTGAGCCCCAGTTGTTAGCCATTTCAAGGCCTTTTCCTCATCTATTTCCAGAATCTCTGGGTTTTTAGTGGGATCATAGTACCCTATTTCTTCGATAAACCGTCCATCTCGGGGGGCATTAGAATCAGCTACAACGACACGATAAAAAGGATTCTTCTTAGCACCGATACGACGCAAACGAATTTTAGTTGACATAAATTTTCACCTCCTAACTAGGATATCCAAAGGTTACACGAAAGTAAAACTCCCTCCGACAGCCGGAGGACTAGTAATTATATCAGGCAAATGGAAAGCGAAAGCCTGGCTTATTTCCCTTTTTCCCTTTTTTACCCTTGCCAAGAAGCCCCATCCCACCGCCAGCACCACCAGCAAATTGTTTTATCATTTTTTGCATTTGTTCAAATTGTTTCAGAAGACGCCCAACTTCTTGAATACTTGTCCCGCTACCTTTTGAAATACGTCGTTTGCGTGAGTCTTTTATCAAAGCAGGTTTTCGGCGTTCTTCAGAGGTCATTGAACGAATAATAGCCTCAACATGTCCCATATCCTTTTCATTAATCTGTACATCTTTAAGTGATTTTCCCACACCGGGGATCATCTCTAAGATTGAAGATATAGGGCCCATCTTCTTTAACTGCTGCATCTGATCCAAAAAGTCATCTAACGTAAACTCTTGTTTACGAAGTTTTTGTTCCATTTCTTTGGATTTTTTATCATCAAAGGCCTCTTGAGCCTTTTCAATTAAGGTTAAGACATCTCCCATTCCCAGAATTCGGGAAGCTATCCGATCGGGATGAAAAGGCTCCAAAGCCTCTAGCTTCTCCCCAATACCTGCGAATTTGATGGGACATCCGGTGACGGCCTTTACAGAAAGAGCAGCACCACCTCGGGTATCACCATCGAGTTTTGTTAAAATAACACCGTCTATGCCTAATTGCTCATGAAACGCTGCCGCAACATTTACGGCATCTTGACCCGTCATCGCGTCTACTACTAACAAGATCTCATGAGGTTTAGCACTCGTCTTAATGTCACGGAGTTCACCCATTAACTCATCATTAATATGAAGTCGTCCTGCAGTATCAATGATAATAACATCTGACCCATGTAAGGTAGCATGAGCCACGCTAGCCTTGGCGATCTCCACCGGAGAAGCTTCTGCGACAGAGAAAACAGGGATTTTAATTTGTTCACCTAAAACCTGAAGCTGTTTAATAGCTGCCGGTCGATAAATGTCACAGGCCACAAGTAGAGGACGTTTACCTTGTTTTTTAAGCATAAGGGCCAACTTGGCAGCATGGGTTGTTTTACCAGCTCCTTGCAAACCTACCAAAAGAATAACAGTAGGAGGTCTAGAAGAAATCTGAATCTTACTCGCAACACCACCCATTAGAGCAATGATTTCCTCGTGAACTATTTTAACGACGTGTTGCCCTGGAGAAAGAGATTCTAAGACTTCTTGACCAATTGCCCGTTCCTTTACCTTAGCCACAAAATCTTTAACAACTTTAAAGTTAACATCAGCTTCTAACAAAGCCATACGTACTTCACGCATTGCTTCGTTAACATCGGCTTCAGTAAGCTTACCTTTTCCTCTTAACCTTTTGAAGGTTTCTTGTAATTTATCTCCAAGGCCTTGAAACATGCCCATACCCGCTTTCAAATCAGATGTCAGAGGTCAGAAGTCGGAAGTCAGACTGAGGTTTTAACTTTAAATGAAAAACTCCACCTGAAGTAAGTCTTCATTCTTCAGAAACCTTGATGAAAACTTCATGGATCCGCCCTTGAATTTGCTCAAGTCTTACTCTAAGAGTATCCTTGAATAGTTCCTGAGTTATTAACTCTGTTAATAACGTCTCTATTTTCAATAACTTATCACGTTCTGTTACGAACCTTTCCACGAGTCCCAGTTTTTCCTCATATCCGACGAGGATCTTTTCGGTACGCTTGAGTAAATCATGGATTGCTTGTCTACTAATCATAGCGAGATCGGCTATTTCTGTTAACGAAAGATCCTGCTGATAGTGAAGATCCCAAACATTCCGTTGCTTCTCAGTGAGTAGCGGACCATAGAAATCCGCCAAGAGAGCCATTTCGGCAAACTTCTTCATATCAGAATCCTTCCTTATGTAAAGGATTTTTACTTTACATTGATTTTAGTCTATTACTCACTCTTTGTCAAGGTTTAGTTCTTAGTTGACGAAGTGAAACCAGAAAAGGCCTGAGGTCAATTTGACTTCCTAGTAAAAAAAACTTTTCCTACTCTGTCTATATGACTTTTCAGTTCCTGATGTTGTAAATGCGAATAATCCACAATGTCAAAAAAATATGGCATCGGACTTTCTTCCTCTAAAATGGCATGAAGCCTCGATAAAGTTGAAAAGGAAATTCCATGTCCCCAAACGGCAATATCCACATCGGAGCCGGGCTTGTAATTTCCCTTAACCCGGGAGCCAAAGATTGCCGCCTTCTCGATCTCAGAAAATTGCCGGATAGTTGTGATAATATAGTCCAAATCCCCGTCTCGAAGTCCGAAATTCATGCCATACCCTCCAAAGAGCAAAAAAACTCTTGCAGCATTGCGTAATAGGTTGTACGAATAAGCTGTTCAGCTTCATTTGTCAAATTCTCATCATACGTATGTGCCATGAGATTTCTTTTTTCAAGTGCATCAATCCATACATGCCCATCCTGCAACAGTTGTATCTGAAATCCGGTTTGAATGGCCATTCTTGGACTTTTTATGCTAAAGCCTTGTTCTTCTAAATAATCCTTCATTGTTTTCCAAGCAAGCTCAAAGGTATATTCAAAGCATTGAATTAAACCTTGTTTTTCGAATTTATTCAGCTCAGGCTTTTCAATAAACTCTTTTAATTGCAAGATTGCTTTTTTAAAGTTATTAAACCTTTGCTTCCAACGAACATCTTCATTGCTCATAAATTTTATACCTTCCTTTTTTATATATCCGCCCGAACTTACTATCCCATTATTTACCTAATAAAAAGCATATCACAAAAAACGCCTTGTCACAATGAGCAAACAAAAAGCCCCCTACTTTTAGGACGTAAGGTTAGTATGGATAATAATAACTCAAACTGTGTTCATCCTTCATAGATTCTGTTACAAAAAACATTAACGGCCCAAACGCCAGTTCGGTAAAAATAATTACACTTCTATCCATTTGTGCGGTAAAATAAGGTGACAAGCCAAATGGCTCCAAGGGAGTTAATGTCGTCTAACGACTTGTGGATTCCCGACACCCCATAATATTTCCACATTACCAAAGTGTTGGGAATCCACTGGCGACGTCCAAACTTTTAATCCTCTTTGCATAGAACACTGGTAACCCGAGAAAGATATATAAAGATAGATTTAAAGATTAATTCCCAAAGGAGGAATAACTGAAATGCAAGACTCAATTGCTGCTGCAACAATTGTAGGTATAATTGGAGCTGTGCTAATGGACCTTTTAGTTTATGCCTTAGTAGTCCTAGGAATTCCTATTATAACCCCGTGGAACATTGCTGCAGATGTTTTTCTAAAATGGGATAAAGTTAATTCCAACATAGGATTACTGTTAGGAGTCATTGGAACAATAGCTTTATGTGTTGGCACAGCTATACTAATAGTGCTACTTATAAAATTAACAGGTACGGATTTTGCCATATTAAAAGGTATCATAACTGCAAATACAGTTGGGTTTGGATCAATGGGTTTGTTTATGCCGTTATTAAACATCGCACCACAGATACAATCTCAACCGCTTACAAATCTATTGGCAGTTGTAATTCTCACTATATTAGGTGCAACTATGTCCTATATTCTCAAAAAATACGGTACATTTTTACGAGCTTAGTGGTGACGCAATCAAAATATAGATTTTCATAGCTATTGTAAAGAATAGTATACCGGTGTACTTACTATGCACCGGTTCCTTTTGTATCTATTTAACTCAGAGTTATCCATCAAATGTAAACAGATGTTTTGAGTTGTTTAGGAGGAAGATAGCAGATGGCAGATTAAAAAAAGAACGTATTTGTAACAACAGAATTAAAAGTCGAGGTCTACCCAAAAAACAGCAACGAAGATTGCCCTGTCTGCTATTGTTTTGGATGGACTAAAAAAAGACTGCAACGAGAATTAGCGGAAACTGGCAAGAGTACCGCCTTAGACGAGATATCCGCACATACAAAAGCGGGTCGGTGTGGCTGTGAGGTAAACAACCCCGAGGGTTCTTGTTGCCTTGGTAACGTGAAAAGATTGGTAGATTCCCTTACTCAGGTATAGACCTCATACCTAGCTTAGTTCTTCGACCGTTCTCACCAAGTCATCCGCGTTATTCAATACCTTTTAGTCTTAAAGCGTCATGTAATAATGAATTCCCATCACACTGATAGCAGTGGTTTTCTATACCTGAAGGAATCTTATTATTATACACAATTTCTGCAGCCTCTGATATCACATCGAAATACCATTCTGACGATGGTGCTCTATGACCTTCTAATTTTGAACCTGGATTTGGCGACCAGACAAAAGGAACAATATTAGCACCCATGTCAGATAAAGTATTAATTCCTTGCAAAAATGTCTCTTTGGGTTCCAAACCCATGACTAAAGCAACAAATACATTTCCTTCCCCAAAAACTTTTACTGCTTTTTTAATCGATTCAACAAATTCACCATGCGAAGTATTTTCAGATTTACCAGGACATATTGCTTTATATAGTTTTTTATCCCATATTTCCATACTATAGCCAATTGCTTTGATGCCGGTTTCAAAATAACGCTTAATATCATCACCTTTAGCAGGAGAGGGTAGTATTACGCCTGGAACTCTTTCAAATCCAGTATGATTTTTTATAGATTCGATTATTTCAGAAATCAAAGTGACTTCTTTTTCGTGACTAAAACATCCCCCAGTAAGCAATAGGTGATTAACATTTCCCTCTAACCAGGCTGCTTTAGCTACTTCACCGATATCATTAATATCCTTTTTCTTAATTACAGAGTCGTATACTTTTGAGGTCGTAACAAGATTGCAAAACGAACATTGCGTATTACTGCTAAAATGGGAGCAGTAATTTTGATAACAGAAAAACAAGCAGTCCCTACCACCGATTTGACCAATTTTAACCATATCATTATCTTGGGTTGTTTTCTTGTCATAAAAATCGGGGCGTTTTATCCATTTCAGCTCACAAATTTCATTATCGTTAAGATAGAGTTTTAATTTACTCTCATACGTTTTCACATGATATTGTGATTTTGAATTAAAACGAAACTGTACAACGGTGCCATCCGGAAGACAAAAATCATCAGGGAGTTTAACGTCAAGATGATTTTCGAAATCCCAACCAAACAACCCATGATTCTGCTCTTTATATTTTATACCTACCTCTTCTAAGCTTTCGATGTCAGAACAGATTCCTTCTGTAAGAAGTACCGCTTTTAATAAAATATAATTTTCCAACTCTTAATCTCCCCCTTAAATTCTATCTACATATGGTCAATAGGTAAATGAAAGCTTTGTTTATCAGTACTTAAAACAATGTTTGTATCAATTTTGTTAATCCCTGGAAATTCCAAAAGTGAGTCAATAATAAAATCACGATAAGAAGTTATATCATGCGATACTATCTTTAACAAATAATCCCAGCTTCCTGTAATGTTATAGCACTCCAGAATTTGAGGTGTTTCCTTAACTTTCGATAGAAAAGCATTTACAGTATTTCTATTATGCGGAGATAAATTAACAAAGGTAAAAGTTACAATTTCTAACCCAACTTTCTTTCCATCAATAATAGTAGCATATTGCTTTATTACACCAAGTTCTTTGAGACGCTTTATCCTACCGAGGCAAGCTGAAGGCGACAATCCGATTTTCTTTGATAAATCGATATTAGAAATGGAAGAATCACTTTGAAGAATATCGATTATTTCTTTATCAAAACTATCAAAATCCAAGGACATAATGGTAACCCCCTTTCACGAAAATTAACGCAGGAGAATATCGTTCTGTTATATAACAATAATACGAAATAATATACTTATTTGTCAATTAAAATACGGATAAAATATTACTAAATTAAATATTATGCCACTAAACGTGCTATAAGGGTTTAATATTATGAATGCTGAAGGACTTTAGGAAATCGGGAAAGAATGTTTATTAAAATAAAAAACTCTACTTAATAGCCCCAGTGTTTACATAATCTTTCCTTCTTCAGCACCTTATGCTA
>ORJL010570469.1_pt1 | contig 23743 bp, 22 predicted proteins | sample 1779941 | NCBI WGS metagenome assembly ORJL01 (sample SAMEA104232317, study PRJEB22302) | groundwater metagenome | biome: forest; feature: aquifer; material: groundwater | place: USA | collected 2011-08-07 | depth 5.8 m
AAAGTGATCCATTAAACAAGTTCCCCTGCACACCTCTTTTTGTTTTGGCAAGGACAGGGTCTTTGCCCAACACAACGGTGTGACAAACGGAGAGAAAATCCGCGCCGCTTTTTTCCATGAACGCCAAAAGATGGCTGCAATTTTTTAGGTAATAAATCGACGGTAAATCAACCTTTTGGAAAATTTCCCGCACATACGGCAAAACAAAATGATCGTAATCCTTCGCGTTTAAAATTCCTCCCCAGGAATCAAAAAGTTGAAAAACTTTAATGCCCGCCTTTTTTTGTAAATTCAAATAGGCAATCGTATTTTTGGTGAGAATCTTCATAAGCGCGTGAAATGCTTTCGGCTCCAGCGCCATAAAACGAAACAGCTTTGCAAAGCCAACCGAGCTTCCCCCTTCGATAAGATACGTCGCCACAGTAAACGGCGAACCGGCAAAGCCAATTAAGGGAATCTGCGCCGGCAATGTTTCGTTGATAATCGTAATTGTTTTCGAAACATACCGCAAATCGCCGAAATCATGCAAGCGTTTGACATCGCCCACGAAGGTGATTGGATTTGAAATGACCGGCCCTTCTTTTGTAAATTCAACTTTTATCCCCATCTGCGCCGGCAAAGTCAAAATATCGGCAAAAAGAATCGCCGCATCAACCCCCAAGATATCAACCGGCAAGCACGTAACTTCAGCAGCAACTTCAGGCGTTTTAAACATTTCCTCAAGCGTGCGCTTCGCTTTAATCGCCCGGTATTGCGGCAAGAACCGTCCCGCCTGGCGCATGAACCAAACGGGAATAATTTTATTTTCACCCTTGAAAGCCTGTAGAAGAATTGAGCTCATACTGTCCGAGAGAATTTTTTGTGAGATTTTTCCTGTCGTAAATACCAATCAAAGCCCATACAAACATTGCGGATAAAAATTTTACCAAGCTCAGTCACGCCGATTGCGTCATCGCCCACGGTAATGAGCCCGTCATCAGCGCATCGCTTGATATGTTTCTGCTCAAAATCAAAATATCGATCAAAGTTATCCTCAAATTTTTTTGCGAATTCGGCCTTGCTGACGCCAAATCGGCACATCAAAGAATTGATTGTCCATTGGCGAATCTGGTCATCGCGCGACAAAACCTTCCCTCGCTCTACAGGAAGCGCGCCTTCTTTTAAAAGCCGGTAATATTCACCGATGGTTTTTTGATTCTGAATAAACGTGTTTTCCAAAAATCCAATCGCCGTCATGCCAAGCCCGATGTATTCATCCGCGGGCTTGACCGTATAACCCATAAAGTTTCGATAAAGCGCGCCTTTGGCAAACGCCTTGGCCAATTCATCGTTTTTTAAAGCAAAATGATCCATGGCAATCGCCGCGTAGCCGCTTTCCAAGAATTGCCCTCGCGCCTGCAAGAAAATTTCTAATTTCTCGTCGTTGATGGGAAGTTCCTGCGCGTCAATCTTTGTCTGATGTTTTTTGAGCCACGGGACATAGGCGAAGCTGTAAAGCGCGATGCGGTCGGGCGCAAGCGTCAGAACCTTTTCAATTGTTTCGTAAAAACTTTTTTTTGTCTGGCGCGGAAGGCCGTAAATCAAATCACAGTTGACCGAGGAAAATTTAAGCGCGCGGCACAAATCAAAGAATCGTTTGACCATTTCAAAAGATTGGATGCGGTTGACTCGTTTTTGCACATCAATATCAAAATCCTGCACGCCCATCGAAATGCGGTTAAAACCAAGCTTCTTTAATCGCTTCACCTTTGACTCATCGATGGTGCGCGGGTCAATTTCAATCGCCACCTCTCCATCGAAATCAATTTGAAAGTTTTTTTGAACCTTTTTAAAAAGCTTCTCAATTTGCGCTTCCGATAAATACGTCGGCGTTCCGCCGCCCCAGTGAAACTGCCGGATTTTCTTTTTTACGCCGATGGCGCGGCGCACCAAATCAATTTCCTTAAATAGCGCCGCGCAATATTCATCGCCGTATTTTTCATCTTGTTTTCGAATCACAACATTGCAGGCGCAATACGTGCACATCGACTGGCAAAACGGAAGATGAATATACAAAGAAAGTGTCTTGCCGCTTTGGCCAAAGGCTTTGAGTTTCTCGGCGTAAACATCCGCATTCACATCCGCCGACCACTCCGGCGCCGTTGGATAGCTTGTATAGCGCGGGCCCGGCACGTCGAATTTTTGGATTAGTTCCTTGGTAATTGTAGTCATTTTTAGAAACAGTCAATTTTAAAATAATTTCAAATGCGGCGTTTAAATTTCATGATGAGAATACCGGCTAAAAGACCGACAGATATCCAGCTATTGTGCAAGAGAAGGAATGTGAGAAAGTAATCCCAACCTTGGGGTGTTCCAGCTTTATTTATGAAGGCAAAATGTTCCCACTCCCACGGCCGTTGTATGTAAAGGCAAATGGTGGCTGCCAGTAAATACGGCCAATAAACATGCCGAAATTTTTCCCTATAGTGCTGTATTAAAAGGAGAATGCTGGCTCCGATGAAAGCGGTTCCCAAAATCAAATCGAGCCTCCCCCGTTCAAAGTCCGCCTGTGACCAATGGATATCTAATATGATAAGAAACCACAGGGTGTTCTCGATTCCCATCACCGCATAAATAACGGCAGAGGCGAGAATAAATGAATGCGGGCGCCTGGGTTCGACAGCAGAAGTAATAAGATTTCTTCCCTGTCTGATTTTATAAAGGCATGCGAGATGAAGGGATAGGTAAAGAGCGCACAGGATGAAAATAATCCCATGGCTGAAAAAAAACAAATAACGGGATGTAAAAATAAATACGGGCAAATAACACAAACCGGCGATAACAGCCGCCTTTTTTTGCCGAAAAACAGCAACCCCGCAAGTAGATAAGAAAACAGCGCCGAAGAAAAGAACTAGTTTCTCAAAAACAAAAGCTCCCCCCATTAGAAGGCCGGCAATCAAGAAAATAAACCCGGCATAAAGGTCAACCACGCTTAAGGCACTGAACCAGTATTCGATTTTTCTGAATGGCATTATTTTTTAAGTGCTGCAATGACTTACCGGGAAGCCAGGCGGTATTCCTTATTCATGCGGGCAATATTTGAAACGCTGATTTCTTTGGGACATGCCGCTTCACACTCGTATTCGTTGGAACAATTGCCAAAGCCTTCTTTGTCCATCTGCCCAACCATATTTAAAACGCGCCGTTCTTTTTCAACCTGACCTTGCGGCAAAAGCGCCAAGTGGCTGACCTTCGCGGCGACAAAAAGCATGGCGGATGCGTTAGGACATGCCGCGACACAAGCGCCGCAGCCAATACACGCGGCGGCATCCATGGCAAGCTCGGCCTTTTCTTTGGGGACAAAAATAGAATTCGCCTCCGGCGCTGAACCGGTTTTAACCGAAATATATCCGCCGGCCGCCATAATGCGGTCAAAAGCACTGCGGTCAACCACCAAATCTTTAATAACCGGAAACGCGCGTGAACGCCATGGTTCAACAATAACTATGTCGCCATCTTTAAAATGTCGCATGTGAAGCTGGCAAAGCGTCGTCCCTCGAAGCGAGCCATGCGCCTGGCCGTTAACGACCGCGCTGCACATTCCACAAATCCCCTCGCGGCAATCATGGTCGAAAGCAATCGGTTCGATTCCCTCTTTTGTCAGGCGCTCGTTGACTACATCAAGCATTTCCAGGAACGACATATCGGTATCAATACCGCCAGCCTTGTAAATTTCAAATCGCCCTTTGGCCAGAGCATCTTTCTGCCGCCAGACTTTGAGAATTAGATTAATCTTTTTCGACATAGTTTATTTGTAGTTTCTTTGCGCCAGTTGAATAGATTCAAAATTAAGCGCTTCTTTGTGGAGCGTTGCGTCTTTTCCAACACCCGTAAATTCCCACGCCGCAACGTAAGAAAAGTTGGCGTCATCACGAAGCGCTTCGCCTTCGGGTGTTTGAAATTCTTCGCGGAAATGCCCGCCGCAGGATTCGCGGCGATGAAGCGCGTCACGAACCAAAAGCTCGGCGAATTCTAAAAAGTCCGCAACCCGCCCCGCGCGCTCGAGGGCTTGATTAAATTCTTCACCCGAGCCAAGGACATTCACATTCCTCCAAAATTCCTCGCGGATTTTTGGAATGCGCATGAGCGCTTCATTCAAACTTTTTTCCGTGCGCGCCATGCCGCATTTTTCCCATAACAAAAGCCCCAGCTCGCGATGAAAGTCATCAACCGTGCGCGTGCCTTTAACCGCCAATAGCTTCGTAATTTTTTCTTTTGATTCTCTTTGCGCGGCATGAAACGCGCTGTGATCCGCTTTGACAGCCGCCAACTTTTGACTCGCTAAATAATCGCTAATTGTGTAGGGAATTACAAAATAACCGTCCGCCAAACCCTGCATCAAAGCGCTCGCGCCCAAACGGTTTGCCCCATGGTCTGAAAAATTAGCCTCGCCCAAAACAAAAAGCCCGGGCAGATTGCTCATCAAATTGTAATCGACCCATAACCCGCCCATTGCGTAATGAATCGCCGGATAAATCATCATGGGCTCATCATAGGCGTTTGTGCCGGTGATTTTTTCATACATATCAAAAAGATTCCCGTAACGTTCTTTAATAACATTTTTCCCAAACCTCGCGATTGAATCCGCGAAATCCAAATAAACCGCGAGTTTTGTTGGGCCAACGCCACATCCTGTGTCCCATTGCTCTTTGGCCGCGCGCGAGGCAATATCGCGGGGAACGAGATTTCCAAAGCTCGGATATTTTCTTTCCAAATAATAATCGCGTTCACCTTCGGGAATTTGTGATGGAGAACGCGCATCGCCTTTTTTCTTAGGCACCCAAACACGGCCGTCGTTTCGAAGGCTTTCGCTCATCAGCGTTAATTTCGATTGATAATCGCCATGCGTTGGAATACAGGTGGGATGGATTTGCGTAAAACATGGGTTAGCAAAAAATGCGCCGCGCTTGTGGGCGCGCCAAATCGCCGTGACATTACATGCCTTGGCGTTGGTGGAAAGATAATAAACATTTCCATAACCACCCGTCGCCAGAATTACGGCATCGCCGACATACGATTCTAATTTTCCGGTTATTAAATTACGGACAACAATACCGCGCGCCGCGCCGTCAATGACAACCAAGTCCAGCATTTCCGTGCGCACATGAAGTTCAATGGTTTTCTTACTGACTTCCTTCATTAAAGCGCTGTAAGCGCCCAACAAAAGCTGCTGGCCGGTCTGCCCGCGCGCGTAAAACGTCCGGGAAACCTGCGCCCCGCCAAACGATCGGTTTTCTAAATATCCGCTGTATTCACGCGCGAATGGAACGCCCTGCCCCACACATTGATCAATAATCGAATTGCTGATTTCAGCTAAACGATAAACGTTTGCCTCTCGCGCGCGAAAATCTCCGCCTTTAATCGTGTCATAAAAAAGCCGATACACGCTATCGCCGTCATTGGGATAATTTTTTGCCGCGTTAATCCCGCCTTGTGCCGCAATCGAGTGCGCCCGGCGCGGACTGTCCTGCATACAAAAAACTTTGACGTTGTAACCGAGTTCCGCGAGTGATGCGGCGGCAGAGCTTCCCGCGAGGCCGGTTCCGACAACAAGGATTGTATATTTGCGTTTATTAGCTGGATTAATGAGTTTCTGGTGGGATTTAAAATTAGTCCACTTATCTTTGAGCGCGCCTTCCGGAATTTTTGAATTAAGAGTCATCAGCGTCCTATTATATTGCGCCAAAATACCGCGCGTGATGCAGCATCACCAAAATGGGAATCGTGCTGTAACCAAACGCGATCGCTATCCCTAAAAAATTGCTCACATTTTGAATCATCGGCGTATGGCGCGGTTGATTAAATCCAAACGTCTGGAAAAAACTTTGAATCCCGTGCGCCAAATGAAATCCCAAACACCCCATCGCGGCGATGTAGCCAAAACTGTGCCACGGACTCACAAAAGAATTATCAACAACCCCATATAATCCAAAATCGATTCCGTTAGGCATCATACTTCGCGGCCCAGTTTTATCAATAAAGGTAAAATCCAAAAGATGCCAGACAACAAAAATCAAAATGTATGTCCCCGTGTAAGGCATGATACGCGTAGCAAGCGAGCGTGCCCCAACCGCTTTTGAGACGGCGTAATTCTGTCCGCGCGTGCGGATATTTTCCGTAACAATGAGCGCTGTAAAATAAATATGAACAAGGAAAATCCAGAGCAAGCCAAATTCCACCACATAAAGCCCGGGGCGCAGATGCGCAAGCTTTTCGGCGTAGGCATTAAAGGCATTTGGCCCGCCGTAAAAAAATAAATTTCCCGCCAAATGCCCAATTACAAAAAGGACAAGTAAAAGCCCGGTTGTGGCGACGACCTGTTTTTTACCGATGGATGACTTTAGATAAGTAAGATTCATCATCAATATTTCTTATACAATCCTATTAATTCCGTTTTCGCCAAAATATGCCCTTGCATCGCCAGCTCTAACTCTTTTTTGGTAATTCCCTCGTTAAGGTTCAGCACTGTGTCCAGCGCGTAAAGTTTATGAAAATACCGGTGCGTACCGCTGGGCGGGCACGGGCCGCCGTAACCCTTTTTTCTAAAATCATTATACCCTTGTTTTCCGGGAATGCTATTCTCATCAATTTTATTTTGCACCGGAATGTTAAAGACAACCCAGTGAACCCAGGTTTTCATGGGCGCATCAGGGTCGTCAATGATCAGCGCGAGGCTTTTTGTGCCGTCGGGAACACCGTCAATGTTCAGCGGCGGATTGATATCCTCGCCTTGACAGGTATATTTTTTTGGAATCGATTCGTTATGATTAAAAGCAGGGCTTGTGAGTTTCATATCCGCACCTCCGTTTGTAGCTGACGCCGTTGCAAGAATTAAAAAAATTATCCAACTGGGAATGTTACGCATTGGCCGGACAAATTTCCGAGAAAATATGCTTGTAAATTTCAAGATCGCGCGAAGAAAAACATACGTAGCGGATTTCGTCAAAATCATCCAAAAAACGCAAACCCTCTTCAAAGGCAATAATTGTCGCCGATTCAATCGGATAGCCATACGCACCGGTACTGATGGCTGGAAAAGCAATTGTCCTCAAATCGCTTTTTACGGCCACCTCAAAACTTTTTCGGTAGCAACTTCGAAGAAGCTCGGGTTCCCGGCGCTTTCCCCCATTCCATACCGGGCCGACGGTGTGAATAATTTTTTTTGCCTTTAAATTTCCGGCCTTTGTCATAGCAGCGCCGCCGGTTTTGCAGCCACCGATTTTAATACATTCCTCTAAAACGGATTTTCCGGCGGCGCGGTGAATCGCGCCATCCACCCCGCCACCACCGCGAAGTGTTGTGTTGGCGGCATTCACAATACAATCAACTTCCTCTTTGGTAATATCGCCTTCTTTTATGATGATTTGCCCCATGAAACACCTTCTTTTAACAAAAGCTGTGAAACCGAATTAAAAAACGTGTCAATGTCCGTTTGAACTGAGACCTCAATATTTGCGCCATCAATAAAAACCGGATCACGGTTTACGACAATGATCTTTCCGTTGGAAAGCGCGGGGATAGAAGCGGCGGGCTGGACAACGCACGATGTGCCAATCACAAAAAATAAATCCGAAGCTTCCGCAAGCGTAAAGGCTTCGTTTAAGTGCTTGACGTTTTCACCAAAGAAAACAACGTCGGGTTTGATGACGCCGCCGCAAGGGCAATGAGGAATTTCTTCTGCTTGAATCTTTTCTTTCATTTCAGAATAAGAAAAAGCGCGCCGGCACGTTAAGCAAAAACTTTCCCAATAACTGCCGTGAAGCTCCAAAACATTTTTCGTGCCGGCGCGCTTGTGCAGCAAATCGATATTCTGCGTGATAACCCCTTTTAATTTGCCGCGTTCTTCAAGGTTTGTTAAAAAATAATGCGCTTTCGTCGGCTTAAGCGCCGCCTCAAGCGCAATAAAATCCCTCGTAAAATCATAAAACGGCTTCGGATCCTGCAGGAAATAATTGATATCAAAAACTGTGTCCGGATCATAACGGCGCGTAACATACAAACCCTTTGGCCCGCGAAAATCTGGAACGCCAGCGCTCGTTGAAATCCCGGCTCCGGTCAGCGCGCAAATATAATTTGATTCCTCAATAAGCTGCGCGCAGCGCACAACTTCCTTCTCAACCGCCGTAAAAACCATTCCTTTAAGTCTCTTCCTCGTATTTCTTCTTTAATTTTTCAAGGGCTGTTGAATCCGCTAAAGTCGTCATATCACCCAGCGCGCGGCCTTCGGCGACATCTCGCAAAAGCCTTCGCATAATTTTTCCACTTCTGGTTTTTGGCAAGTCTCCGGTAAAAAGGATTTTGCTTGGCCGCGCGATCGCCCCAATTTTTCCGGCGACGTGCTCTTTTAGCATCTGTTCAACTTTCTGATTCGTCTCCTGCCCTTCCTTAATCGTTACAAACGCCGCAATGGCCGTTCCTTTAATTTCATCGTTAATCCCAACAACCGCCGCCTCCGCGACTGAGGGATGATCCACAAGCGCGCTTTCCACTTCCGTCGTTGAAATGTTGTGGCCGGCCACAAGCATAATGTCATCAACGCGGCCCAAAAGCCAGTAGTAGCCATCCTCATCGATTTTACAACCATCACCAGTAAAATAAACTTTTCCATCCCATCGGCTAAAATATGTATTTTTAAATCGCTCCGGATCGCCATAGATTCCCCGAAGCATTGAAGGCCACGGGCTTTTTAAAACCAAATATCCACCGCCCCTTTTAACTTCTTCCCCTTTTTCATTAACCACAACCGCGTCAATTCCCGGAAGCGGTTTTGTTGCTGATCCCGGTTTTAATGGCGTCAACGCCGGTAAAGGTGAAATCAAAATACATCCCGTCTCCGTCTGCCACCATGTATCGACAATGGGGCATTTTTCGTGTCCGATATTTTTATAATACCAAATCCATGCCTCCGGATTAATGGGCTCACCCACGCTTCCCAAAAGCCGCAACGATGAAAGGTCGCAGCCTTCCGGCCATTTCGTTCCCCATTTCATAAAGGAACGAATCGCCGTCGGCGCGGTATAAAAAACTGTCACGCCGTATTTCTCGATAATTTTCCAAAAGCGGTCGCGGTCCGGCCAATCAGGCGTTCCTTCATAAATCACCTGTGTTGCGCCCAACGCCAGCGGCCCATAAACAATATAGCTATGCCCCGTCACCCAGCCAACATCCGCCGTGCACCAAAAAACATCTTCCGGCTTTAAATCAAAAACCCATTGCGTGGTATTAACAACGCCCGTCATGTAACCGCCGGTTGTATGAACGATTCCTTTTGGCTTTCCGGTTGTTCCTGATGTGTAGAGAATAAAAAGCATGTCCTCGGAATCCATCGGCTCCGGTTCACAATATTGCGCGGCATCCTGCATCAAGCGATGATACCAATGATCGCGCCCCTCTTTGACGCGCAAAGGAAAATTTCCGCGCTGAACAATGACAACATTTTCAATTGTTGGGCAACCGGCAATCGCGTAATCCGCATCGTGCTTGAGCGGCAAAAGCGAGCCACGGCGAAATCCGCCATCCGCGGTAATCAAAAGCTTCGCCTGCGCGTCATTGATACGGTCTTTTAATGCCTCCGGGCTAAAACCTCCGAAAACAACCGTATGCACAGCGCCGATACGCGCGCACGCGAGCATCGCAATCACGGCTTCAGGAACCATGGGCATGTAAATCGCCACACGATCGCCCTTTTTTATGCCGAGGGATTTCATCGCATTGGCAAATTTGTTGGTGTCGCGATATAAATCCCAATACGTCAAAATCCTTTGTTCGCCCGGCTCACCCTCCCAAATAAGCGCGGCTTTGTTTCGCAAACCATTTTTAATGTGCCGATCAAGGCAATTGTAACTGGCATTGAGTTTTCCGCCGATAAACCATTTGGCAAAGGGAGGATTCCATTCAAGGGTTTTGTCCCATTTTTTAACCCAATCCAATTTTTCCGCGCATTTCGCCCAAAATGCTTCCGGGTCCTTTTTTGCCGCATCATACAGCGCGTTGTCACGAATAAGCGCTTTTGCCTGAAATTCTTTGGATGGTTTAAAAACACGATTCTCAGTCAACAAATTATCAAGTGTTGCGGCAGCTTTTAGCGATTTTGTCGCCGCCATTGTAGATTTTACCGCCGCTTTTACTTGTTTGGGTTTTGGTTTTGCCAGAGTTGTCTTTTGTTTTGCCATGAATCCTCCGCTGAATAATGTTTATTTGATGAGCTTAAGGATTTCCTTAAACTTTTCTCCGTCGGCAATCTTCAATAATTCAAAAAGCGCCGTCTCAACGCTCGTTACACTCGCGCCCGACTCCTGAATACGCTCAAGTCCGATTTCTTTATTTTCCAATGTTCGCGACGATACGGCATCGGCGACAACAGAAACATCATATCCTAAATTAATCAAGTCGCGGGCGGTTTGATAAACGCAAACGTGTGTTTCGATACCGCAGAGAAGGATTTGTTTTTGAGGATGTGCGCTGAGTGCGGATATAAACTTGACTTCGCCGCAACAGCTGAACGCCGCCTTGACAATGGGTTGGGTATTTTCAAGAAGAGGGCTTATTTCGGGGATAGTCTTTCCGATTTTATCGGGAAGTTGTTCAGTAGAGAGAATCGGGATTTCAAGAATTCGCGCGCCCTTGATGAGCGCGATTGTATTTTTTAGAAAATCTTCTTTGGAGTGAATATGAGGGAAAAGGCGCTCTTGGATGTCAATGACGCAGAGAATGCTATTTTGGGTTGTTAACATTACCTACGGTTTAAAGAATTGTCCGGACGGGCTGTTGATATCGTAGAGCGAATAATTGTTGCCGTGAGTACCGTAAGGGCTACTTAAAAGATCAGTGTTTTCACCTTTGACAACTTGTTGAGCCCCTTGACTAAGTTGAGCTGCCCCGGGAAAAGCATGCGATAACATTTGTTCTGAAATGTCCTGAGTAAATTTTTGATCCTCGTGCCCTTGCTTATATTGGCGATACTTCTGCGAGAGATTCTGATTAAAGTCAGCCTTTTCAACATTGGTTTTAATAAACGTTCCAGTATTGAATTGGGTCGCGATGTCCCGGGTAACTTCCTGGGCAACCTGGATTATCATGTCGAAATTCTTTGCCGCAATAAACAAAACGACCATCCAAATAAATAACCGCCACATACACTGCCTCCGCTCACTGATAGAACGATGCCATTATAATCAAACAACAAATCCGCGGCAAGAATTTAATTTGACGCTATAATCTATTCTCCGTCTGGTGTTACCGCTTCGCTCACAGCCGCCACACCTGCCACGACTTCTGAAAGCGTAATAATTCCACAGCCGATTCGCCCGCCCGCGTTTCCCGTTGGCTGGCCAAAGTCATCTTCTTTTTCATGCAAGATGAGGGCTTTTCCAATAACATTATGCTGCTCACCCGTCAACGCTAAGCCCGGAATAAAGGTTTTTACTGCACCAGTTCCATCTTCAGCAACTTCAATATTTCCAAAATCACCCGCGTGGGCGTGTTCAAATCCATCTTTGGCCACAAGCCCATGCATAACGTTGTCCGGATTATAATGCCCACCGGCCGCTTTGCCTGCGTCGGAACAATCACCGTTTTCGTGAATATGGAAACCATGCTTTCCCGCTGGAACACCTGAAACTTTTACTTCAACATCGAGGCCGTCACTGGTTTCGGTAAATATTGCCTCGCCCGCTACAATTGAACCTTCCGTCGTTCCCGCGATCACTGCTGTGGCGGTTGCTGCAAATACCGGATGCGCTGCCATCGCAACACCAAAAAATACCAAGAAAACCGTTATTTGTTTCATATCTCCTCCTCTTGTTTTAAAAATTTTAATAAGACAGGAAACGCAGCAACCAGACTGCTGATTACCGCGCCTCAACCTCGACTTTATCAATCAGCGCCGTAATCTCCTTAATGGTTGCCGCCGATATCATCTTCGAGCTTTCAAGCTCGGTGCGAAGCGATTTTAAAGAGCTCAATAGCCGCTTTAAACTTGTTGTCCGGCGTTTCTCCCACGCCTCTTCGGGAGATAACTCTTCACGCTGGCGCATCAGCGCTGTTAAATCCTTTTTTACTTCGCGGACATCCTTGCCTTTTTGAAAAATATTCCTTTTAAGATTTTGATAATCACCCGCCTCAAGATTCTTTTTGGATTTGGCTAATCGCAAAACATCAATCGCTTCATAGGACGGCATGGACGCGGCGTCAGCGTCTTCTTGAAATTCTTCCTGCAAATATTGCGGTTCTTCCTTTTCAAGAAAAAAATACGAACGCAAAAGCTTAAGGGCCGTTGGCTTTCGGATATTGATTTCCTTTGAGGTATAAGCCTCAAAGGTGCTGTAGCCCCATTCCTTATACGATTTATCCTTCCATATTGAATAAAGAGCGCGGCCTAATTCAATCCATCCGGCTTTAAAATTTTTAGCGCATTGCGAGGTGTGCTCACGCAAAGATTCAATGCTTTCATTCCCCATGTCTCATTCCTATTCTTAGATAGTTGAACTATTTTAACTCAATGCCAACCGGGCAGTGGTCGGAACCCATGACGTCTTTTAAAATAAACGCGGATTTTAACTTTGGACGAAGGGCGGCAGAAATAAGAAAATAATCAATCCTCCATCCGATATTTTTCGGGCGGCAAAACCCAATTTGATTCCACCACGTGTAATGCCCGCCTTCTTTTGTAAACTCTCGAAATGTGTCGATAAAACCGGCATCAATCATATTTTGGAAACCGGAGCGCTCTTCTTTCGTAAAACCGTGATTTCCAGTATTTTCTTTTGGGTAAGTCAAATCGATTTCTTGATGGGCCACATTCATATCGCCGCAAAGAACAACGGGTTTTTTTTGTTCTAACTTTTTTAAGTATTTTAATAAGTCAACGTCCCACTCTTTTGTTCGGTAAGGCAAGCGGTCAAGGGTGCGTTGGGAATTCGGCACATAAACGTTAACGAGAAAAAAAGTGCCGAATTCCCCCATCAAAACGCGCCCTTCATTTTCGTGCTTGGCAATGCCCATCCCAAGCGAAACATTCACCGGTTTTGTTTTTGAAAAAATGGAGGTGCCCGAATACCCGGGTTTTTCAGCCTGATTCCAAAACTGCTCGTACCCATTTAATCCATCGAGATGCGTCCATCCGGTGGGAGTCCGTGTTTCCTGCAGGCATAAAATATCGGGCGACTCTTTGTGAAACCACTCCAAAAATCCTTTTTTGACAACCGCTCGAATCCCGTTAACATTCCAACTTAAAATCTTCATTGTCCCTCTTTTTAAATTTAGTTTGCCATTCTCACCGGTTGACGCTTGGCGCCCCAAGTGCCGGGTGCATTTTCAAAATGCCCTGCACACAGCGTATGACAAAATTTGCATTCGCCATCTTGGATATTGTATTCGCCAAGGCTGTAGCCGTCACGCTCAATTAAAACTTTTTTACAACCATGACAGTACGTACTTTGCCCCGCTTTGTCATGCACATTGCCGGTGTAAACGTAGCGCATCCCTTTTGAAAGCGCGATTTCGCGTGCCCGGTGAAGCGTTTCGGGCGGCGTCGGGGGATGATCCATCATTTTAAAATCCGGATGAAAGGCCGTAAAATGGAGCGGAACATCTCCCCTTAAGTTTTCGGCGATCCATTTGCACATATCGTTAAATTCCTTATCCGAATCATTTTCGCCGGGAATAACAAGATTGGTGATTTCAAACCAGACATGGGTCTTTTCTTTCAAGTAAACAAGTGTATCAAGAACGGGCTTAAGCGCGCTAAGAGTAAGATTGCGATAAAAGCTTTCGGTAAATGCCTTCAAATCAATGTTGGCCGCGTCCATATGTTGATAAAATTCTGGTCGGGCTAAATCGGTGATGTAACCGGCAGTCTTTGCGACGGGGTGAATTCCAACAGCGCGACAGGCATCCGCGACATCCATGGCGTATTCGGCAAAAATAACGGGATCATTGTATGTAAAGGCAACGCTGCGGCATCCGAGTCTTTTCGCCGCTTGCGCGATCCTTTCCGGCGTAGCCTCATCGCTGAGCCGCTCAAATTCGCGCGATTTGCTGATATCCCAGTTTTGGCAGAATTTACAACCCAAATTACAGCCGGCCGTTCCAAATGAAAAAATACTTGTTCCCGGCAAGAAATGATTCAAGGGCTTTTTTTCAATCGGGTCAATGCAAAAACCGCTGCTTTTACCATACGTTGTTAAAACCATTTGCCCGCCGACATTCTGGCGGACAAAACAAAAACCGCGCTGGCCACGGGCCAGCGCGCAATTTCTCGGGCAAAGTTCGCAAAGAATACGATTCTTTTCAATTTTTTTCCAAAATTTTCCGATATAATTTTTCATTTTATCCAGTTACGGCGTGTTGAGCGGCTTTAGTATAGTATTTTGAGTCTCCGCCGTCAAACAACCATTATGGACGGCAAAAAATGGTTGACATTGTTCCTTCGGCAAGTATGATGGTATTTAAGTTTTTAAATGACCGATTTAATTTTTAACCAGATCAATGAAAAAACCATTTTCTCCTAACCTAAAAACACCGCCGGACCTCCTGCATCCCAGCGAAAAGATTAAGGCGAATTCCTATTTTGTTAACCGGGAGCTTTACGTCCAATTCCGCGAAGATTTTCAGGCCCATGTCTCCGTGGATGTGGAAACCTTGGCAAAATCCTACGGCATTTACCTTGAATTCGACCGCACAAAAACCGGCGGCGTGTATGACGTAAACTGGATGTATATGATTCGCGTCAGCATTCCCGGCGGCGGCCCCATTTCCCCCAAACAATGGGCGCTCATCGATGAGCTTTCCGAAAAATACACCGTTAATCCCCACAACGAAAAACCATCACTGCGCCTCACGACGCGCCAAAATGTTCAATTTCACTGGGTCAACAAAAAGGGCGTCTTGGACATTGTGAAAACCCTTGCCGAAAACGACATGCGCAGCATCAACGGCTGCGGCGATAACACACGTAATGTCATGAGCTGCCCTCTTTCCGGATACTCGGATATTTTTAACGCCAACGCCTGGGCGCAAAAAACCGGCGCTTATTTTCAACTGCCGCTGGAACCGTTTATCAAAGTTTTTGAGATTGACCCCAATTACATTCGAAAGCCCAGCGAGTCCTTTAAATACGGCCCCAGCCTTTTAAACCGAAAATTCAAAATCGGCTTTTCGACTGCCCACCGCTGTCTTGATTCCGGAAAAATTATTCCGGATAACTGTGTTGAGGTCATGACCAACGACTTGGCCGTTGTTCCCATTATTGAAAAAGCGCGCGTCGCCGCGTTTCAAATTTATGTCGGCGGCGGCCAGGGCGAGCGAAACGGCTTTTCCGGAACGGCAACATTGGCCCAGCCTCTTTGCATCGCAACCGAAGAACAACTGATGAGCGTTTTGGATGCGGTTGTCGCGGTCCATCAAGATTGGGGCGACCGCGAAAATCGCCATTGGGCGCGCCTCAAATATCTCATCAAGAAAAAAGGTGTTGATTGGTACCGGGAGCAGGCCTCAAGCCGGCTTGGATTTCCTCTAATGAGGCCAAACCCGGATCTGGACTATGGCGATCGGCAACTTCATCACGGCTGGACAAAACTTCCCCGAACCGGGAAATGGGCCTTTGGTTTATTTGTCGAAAATGGCCGCTTAATCGATGGCGGCCTCAACGGAAATTTAAAATCCCTTGTCCGTGAAATAGCTCAAAAATATCAATCCAACTTGATGATTACACCCAATCAAGACCTTTTATTTTGTGATATTGACGAGGCGGCAAAAAAGGATTTTGAAGCGGATTTAAAAAAATATGGCTATGGAACGCGCAACAACAAGCCGTATTCAAAATTAAGGCTCTCCTCCGGCGCATGCGTCGGGCGAGACACCTGCCGCTTGACCTACACAGATTCCGAAAAATTTGAACCGGAACTCATTGATCAGCTGGAAGCGATGGGTTGGGGTGATTTGGCCGAATCGATTGGCATCACCGGTTGCGAACGTCAATGTTTTCGTCCGGCGACAAAAGCAATCGGTTTGGTCGGAACAGGATTAAACCGTTACCAGTTTAAGTTGATGGGCTCAGAAGACGGGCGCCATCAGGGAAAACCCCTTATTTCCTCTGACGGCGAGAAAATGTATCTGCGCTCAGTTCCCCGCGATAAAGTCGCCGTTGTGATTGACGCGCTTTTGAAATTTTATAAGTTAAATGGGAAAAAAAGCGAAAGTCTGGGCGCCTACCACCGGCGCATCGGAACCGATGCCCTCATTGCGCACCTTAAGGAAAATCCTCTGACGGCGGAACTGATGAAGGTCGCATCATCAACAGACTGCGTTATTCTCTAATCCAACTATCTTCCTGCTGCGCTTAACATCTCCTCAATCTTGGTAAATTTCTCGCGCGGTTTTCCCGAAGGTTTTCCCCGCTCAATCTCGGCGGCGTCAATTTTCTTCCAATCGGAAAAACTGACAAACCGCACGCCCCGCTTAATCAAGGTTTCTTCAACCGCCTTTGTATCCGGCGTCTGACAAGGCAACAAAATAGGAAGATCCGCCAACAAAACCTTTACCGTATCAAGACTGTCAGGTTTATTTGTCCCAATAACGCCTGATGGCCCGCGTTTAATCCATCCGACGGCATAAAACCCTTTCGCCGGTTCACCCTCTTTTTGAATACGACCGCCCAAATTAGGAAATATCCCCTTCCCCTCATCGAACGAAACGCCGTCAATGGCAACGCCGCGATACCCGACACTTCGCAGGAAAAGTCCGCAAGGAATTTCTATTTTCTCCCCGGTCCCTTCCGCCTTTTGGTGGCCGGATTCGCCGACAAGTTGATTTTTCTCGAAAACCGCTCTTTCAATCTTTCCTTCCCCGACAAGCTCCACAGGGCTTTTTAAAAACTGTAAAATAAATTTCTTCTTTCCCTTTCTCGGTTGGCGGGCGGAAAACTCCTGTAAAATGTCCCAGTTGCGCAGCCGAAGAATGCTGTCGTGGTCCTGCAGTTCGGCGGAGCTTTGCGGATTGAGCTTTAAATCCTGCGGATAAACAATCGGATCGCAGCGCGTTAAGTCGCCAAATTCTTTGATTTCCGCCGGTGTAAAAGCGGCCTGCACCGGCCCGCGGCGGCCAATCAGGTGCACTTCCTTAATTTTACTTTCCGCTAAAACATCCAAGGCGTGCTGCGCGATATCCGTATTCTTTAGCTCATCGGCGCTTTTACACAAAATCCGGCTGACATCAATCGCCACATTTCCCTGCCCGACAACAATCGCGGTTTGATGCGATACATCGAAGGTCCGATTGCGATAATCCGGATGGCCGTTATACCAGGCGACAAATTCCGTCGCCGCGTAACTCCCCTTCAAATCTTCGCCGGGAATCCCCAGTTTCTTGTCGGTTTGGGCCCCGCAGGAAAAAATTACCGCATCGTAAAACTGCGAAAGCTCATCAACCGTGAGATCTTTTCCAATTGTTACATTTCCAAAAAATGAGAACGAGGGATGTGCCGCGGTTTTTTCATAAATCTTTGTAACGCCCTTTATCTTGTGATGGTCAGGCGCAACCCCATAGCGAACCAAACCAAAAGGCGTCGGCAAACGATCAAACATATCGACCTTAACGTTCGCCGCTAACGCAAACAGCGCCTCCGCGGCGTAAAACCCGCTGGGGCCGCTGCCGACAACCGCGACGCGAAGCGGCCGATTCATGCTCTTTAGATCCATCGACAAGCATCCTTTCTTAAAATTCTACCTAAATTTAATTTTTTTCATGGCAAACGCGCACATCCGAAGCAAAAGAAGCCCGTGGCGAAAACGCTGAATCTGCGTCACCCCATAACGGCGCTCTTTGTAGCGAATCGGCAGCTCAATAACTTTTAAATTAAGTTTTGTCGCGCCGAAAATCAAATCAAAATCGCCAAAGGGATCGAAATCTCCAAAATACGAACGGTTAGCGACAATCTCCTCGTAATGGCGCTTGAATAAAACTTTTGTGCCGCAAAGGGTGTCTTTAAACCGTTGCCCCAACAGCCACGAAAAAAATATCCCAAAAAATTTATTCGCGATAAGGTTTAAAAACCTCATCGCATCCTGCTCCATCGGATAAACCAGCCGGGAGCCGTTAATAAATTCACCCCTGTTATTCTTAATGGCATCATAAAATTTAGGCAAATCTTCGGGCGCGACCGTCAAATCGGCGTCGAGAATCATCAGGGCCTCGCCTTTCGCGTGATGAAAGCCCAAGCGCACCGCATCCCCTTTTCCCTTGCCGGTTTGCCGAAAAAGTTTAATGTCTTTGTGGGGATATTTTTTAATAACCTTCTCCACCTCTTCATAAGTCCCGTCCTTGGAGTGGCCCTCGACAAAAATAAATTCCTGGTGAGTTCCAAAGGTTGGAGTCCGGTCAATAGCGGCCTGGATATTCCCTTTTTCGTTGCGGCAGGGCACAAGAATTGTCACCGAAAATTCCCGTCCATGCTCAACCTTGAGACGGGCAATCACAAAATGGTTCAAACACAGCGCGTTAAAAAAAGGAAGCCTGGCCAGAAATTTATTGATCAAATAACTTACGACGGGAATGCGTACCGGACAAAGGATATGACGTTCAACTTTAATAGATTCAAAGCCGCTCAAAGAGAGAAAATTTAACACATCGTGAACCGTGATCCAATTTTGTATGCGTTGAGGAATTTTTAACCCAAGCCGCTCCCCCAGCCTAAGAAGGGATTGCCAGAAATAGCTGTAGTATTCAATTATAACGCGCGTATCCGCGCTGCAAAACTTCGACAGTTGACAAAAAAACTTCTGAATATCCTCAAGCTCGCCGATTAAACCTGACAGGACGATATAATCGAACGGCGCTTCAACTTTTAAATCAGAAATATCTCCGGCAAAAAAATGAAGGTGGGGAAACTTACTCTTGGCTTTCTCAATTGTGCGCGTGCTGATATCAACGCCGACGCCATACGAAGGCTCCAGGGCATTTAGTAATTCACCACTTGAGCATCCGGCCTCCAAAACCCTTTTTCCTTTGGGAATAAAATACCGGTATTCCTGATGCAAAAGCCGGTAGTAATATGAATTTTTAGCGCGAAAGTGATCGCGCGCATCCGCCAGCTGATCGTAATGATTTTTTAATGACGCATTCATTGGTTATCCGGCTTTCAAATTTTCACTGGCCTGCGCCATGTGATTTGCGCCGTTCCTCGTTTTTACAGCCAGAAAAGAACCAATAGCCAAGACATCAAATTCCGTCCGCAGAAAACAGTTCACGGCATCTTCCGGTGTGCAGACAATCGGTTCGTTTTCATTAAACGATGTATTAAGAATAACCGCGACTCCGGTAAGCTTTTCAAATTCGGCAATCAACTGCCAGTAAAGCGGATTTGATTGTTTGCTGACTGTATGAACGCGCGCCGTCCCATCCGCGTGCGTGACGGCGGGAATAATATTTTTCTTACCCTCTCGGACATCCGCAATCAAAATCATATACGGTGATTTTTGCCCTCGTGGAAGAATGAAATATTCACCGGCTTTTTCCTCAAGCACCGACGGAGCGAAAGGACGGTAAAATTCCCGCTTTTTCACCCGCGCATTTAATCGATCCTTCATCAAGGGATCGCGCGGGTCAACGACAATGCTGCGATTGCCCAACGCGCGCGGGCCGGCCTCCATGCGCCCCTGAAACCACCCCACAATTTTTCCATCGGCGATATGACGCGCTGTTTCACGGGCAATATTTTCACTGCGATGATACTCGACGTTTTTTTCGTTTAAAACCCGCTCAATTTCTTTATCGTCGTATTCTGTTCCAAGGTAGATTGAATCAAAAACATGACGGCGCGGTTTTTGTAACCTCTGGTGATAATAAAAAAGAGCGCTGCCAAGCGACGTCCCCGTATCGTTGGCAATGGGCTGAAAAAAGAATTGCTCAAACGGCGTTTCTTCAACAATGCGCTTGTTCATCAGGCAGTTAAGGACAACTCCCCCTGCCAAACAGATTGACTTCATCCCTGTTTTTTCCGCCAAACGGCGCGCCAAAAAAACGCCTGTTTTTTCAATCACCTTTTGTAATCCGTAGGCAACGTCAAAATGCCGCTGTTGGTAAGCATCAGAATATTGACGCGGCGCTCCGAACGTCCTTATAAAATGGTCGCTCACCCACGCGCGCTGCCCGTGTGTATGAAATTTAAAATATTTTAAATTCAACCGGTATCCGCCATCATCAGTTAGTTGCAGAATTTTTTCAAACTCATCAACAAAGTTAGGCTTTCCATACGCGGACATTCCCATCACCTTCCATTCATCAAAAAACGGTTTAAAGCCCAAATAACTTGTCACGGCCGCGTAAAAATGCCCCAAGGAATGAGGGACATGGATTTCTTTAATCTTCTCAATGTACGTTCCTCGCCCAACGGCCATGAGCGTGCTCGTCGATTCGCCCCGCCCGTCAAGCGTAAGGATCGCGGCTTGTTCAAACGGTGAAACAAAAAAAGCGCTCGCCGCGTGCGCCAAATGATGTTCGATGAAATGGACTTTCGGACAACGCGCAAGCCCAAAATGTTTTTTAATTTCCTGCTGAACATTCATCATCAACCCAACACGCTCAAGAAACTTGAGCCCTTCGCTTCCGGACCCAGCCGATAATAAATTTAAGGTCTCTGGGAAATAGCGAATGATGTGGCTCATGTTTCCGCAAAATTCACGCAAAGGCTGCCAAAAAAAAGTGACGTGCGCGATATCAGAAAATGTGATTCCTTCCCGGCGAAGGCATTCTCGAATCGCGTTAACAGGAAATTTCCACGTATGCTTTTGTCGGTTAAACCGCTCCTCTTCCAACACAAAGCGGATTTCCCCGTCTTTGATCAGCGTCGCGGAGGCTTCATGCGCATAACTGCTGATTCCAAGGATGTACATGTCAGCTGGCCTTATTTCTAAAAATTTTCGTTTTACACACCCAGTTGTTATGGTTTGCGTAATTGATATTCAATATATCCTGATAAAACTTCTTGAATCTTGACGGAGGGCTGGACAACGAAGTAATTGCTGATAATGGCGTGGCCAATTTCATGGCCTAAAACTTCCTTCTTAAAGCTTTCGGCTGTAATGTAGATTGTTTTTTGATCGTGGACATAAAAGGATGAGGAGTAGGCCGGAAGATCGGCTTGCAGTAATTCTTTGTAAATCCTTTCAATTTGCTCGCGATGAAGGCAGATCTCAATGGTGCCTTTGAAACTATAAAGAGGCATATCCAAAATATCGCATGCGCGCAAAAAAATTGTTTCCACGCCGCGGGCCAACTGCCCTTCGACGGAAGCATCATTTGCCGTTGTGCCGCCGGCAAGAAGCTGGTCATTTGCATTGACGTTTAATGATTGAACAAGCGCGGCAATATCCGCTGAAGGATCATAAAGAATCGTAAAATGCTCGCCTTCAATTTTTTGGAAAATATCCTGGCCGGCATTTTGCCCAAAAGCGAAATGTGTTGATAAAAAAATACATGACAAAGCAACCACTAAGCAAACGCGCCGGCAGACACTGTTCATTATGCTTTAAAGTGACTTAAGGTTTTTTTAAGTTCCGAGGCTGTTTTCTGGCAATCGGACAAAAGATCTTTCTTGTCCGGCGAAACTTGGGCTGGAGAAATATTGTCAAGGCCGTCTTTAATCCGCTCTGCCTGCTCCTTGAGTGCTTTCATATCCTGACGAACACCGCCAATCATTTCATCAACGCTATTGGCAACATCCTGGAGCTGATCCAAATGGCGAATGTGAAACCCGGTAGAGAAATCCCCGTTTTTAAGCCGCTGCATTGTTCGCTTCAGATTGTATAGCGGCCCGGCAATTTTATGCGAGGCGTACAGTGTAAGAAAAATCGCCGCAACAGCAATCGCGATAACAGTCAATGTCATCGTCTGCAGTAAAAGCGGAAGAAGAAACTCCGCCGTTGTCTGAACAACAACCCGGGAATTAACAATGCTGACGGTTGTTGATCGTGAAACAAAGAAATATAAAATCCCGGTTGAAAGCAATCCTCCTAAAAGAACAATTTCACAAAATCGCACAATAAACTGCGTCTGAAACTTTTTTTCGATGAAACGGATCTTTCTGCGTTCGTCGCCTTGCATCGCCTTTTTTTCCATATCCCCCCCTAATTGCTTTGCAGTAAATTTTGATCAACAATAATATGCGATTGGCTACGCAATGTTTCCACCCAGCTATTCACGGCTTCAGCTTCCTTTTTTTGCATCAGTTCCCACTTTAGCTGATGATACACCGAACCCAGCGGTTTGTCGGACTTGCCTTCAGCCGATAGCCTCTCATAGAATTGCTCAACCTCTCGGTCGCTCACTGAAAGCGACCCCGCCACCTCTTGGGTGCGTTTATCTAAAGCGACTTTAAGCAAAGACTGCTCCCAAAATCGCTCGACACTTTTAAGAAAAGTGGGGTTTTTGTCCAGGCCCTTTTTTTGGGCGTCTTGCAGAATAAGTTTTTGGTTGATAAGAATGTCCAGAAAATCTTCCCGTGACTGCAATGTATCGTTTTTGCTGAAAATTGAATTGCGGTAGGCCTGCATAAATTCGTCTTTCGTAATTTTATAATCACCAACATTGGCCAAAACCTGCGTGTCGGTTGGGCCTTGAGCGCATCCGCCGGCGCACAAAAAGACGATTATCATTGTCAAAAAAATTCTGTTCATCTTCATCTCCTTAAGAAAATCCCTGGTTATTTTTGCCCTTTACGCCCGCCTTATTTAAGCTTCATCTATCCTGAAGTTAGAATCATCGTACTACGAATCAATTTAACTTGCCACAAAAAAACCCTGCATTTTTCGACGCAGGGATTTAAAGGGCTTGTTTATTGCCGCGCAAAATTTGAGATTACGACATCTTACGCTTTTTCTTTACTTCCTCCAAAATCGGCAAGATGTGGTCGTGGCCGTGAATATTAAGGACGCCATCAATAAATTCGTAGGCCCCTTCCTCTAAGTTAAATTCACTGTCAAAGGCCTGTGTATCAAGCTCAACCAAGGGGTGATAAAGATAGACAGGGCCAAACGTCGGGAAATTTGTTGTTTGATACTGCCCTAATTGTGTTGTGTCCGGCATGAGCGGCCTGACGATGCTTGCGTTTGTCAATTGCGCCTCTGTTGCATCCGCAATATCAATCGCAAAAGATAAAAGCGCGGCAGAGCTGTTGCCGGCTAAATCTGTTGCCGCTACAAGAATCGTGTGCGTTCCAATCGTATTAAACACGCTGTTATTTGCAGGCCCGGTGATCGCAGGCGCAGCGGTTAAATTGTCAGTAACAGTATACTGTAACGTTTGTGGCGTATTATGAACCCCCGCCAATGGCCCGGCAATCACAACGACAGGATCAGTTTTATCAATACTGATACTGCTAACCGTGGCGGAAGATGAGTTATCGGCTAAATCGCTGATGGTAAAGATATGGCTTTGGTTGGCGGCTTCAGATGTGAAGGTGAACGTCCCACTGGCCGCCGAAGATAATCCTGAGAGCGTGTCAGAGGCGCTGTAGCTTGAGAGGACATTGGTGTTGTTCCATCCGTTGGCGTTGGCCAAGGTATCACGCTGGGCACTGATTGTGGGAGCGGTTTTGTCAAGGTTAGCGGTTAATGTGCCGGAGCCTGTGTTCCCCGCTAAGTCCGTGGCTGTCCCTGTGGCGCTGACGTTATTTCCTTCGGATGAGATGACGGTTGAGGGATCAACTGAA
>ORJL011758471.1_pt1 | contig 23736 bp, 13 predicted proteins | sample 1779941 | NCBI WGS metagenome assembly ORJL01 (sample SAMEA104232317, study PRJEB22302) | groundwater metagenome | biome: forest; feature: aquifer; material: groundwater | place: USA | collected 2011-08-07 | depth 5.8 m
GTGGTAGACCCCGTTATAAAACCACCACGCACAAAGTCAGTAGGTCTTCCTTGTTGATATCCGATGAAACTACGCTGATTAACCCTGGCGACATGATCGTACTTAAGCTCAATGCCTTCTTTGGCGAGAGAAGCCCCCTTTAATGTATAATAACCACCGGGCTTGCGCAGGATCATGGTTTGATCTTCCGGCACATTAGCTGGCCTCGTTTCGAAAAAAGGAGATACCTCGCCCTCGACCGTCATTGGAGTGGGGGGCTGCTTGTCCTCAAGGATCGGCTGGTCCATAATGGCTTTGGGATCAAAATACGCCATCTCGCCGTTTTGCGGATTGTTAAAAACAAAATACTTACCGTTGGTATCGACCGGAATAAATCCGTCAGGAATTTCTGCTGTTATGTCTTTTTTGCGGCCTTCTGAGTCGATCAGATAAAATTGCGGCTCTTGACCGGCACTACGGCTTTCGCCAAGGATATAAGATTTGGTTCCAGATATCCACGCCTGTTCAAATTTCTCTTCGATCTTTCCCATGGGCCCCTGCCCCAGAACTTGGACCCCGCGTGATCTTTGTGACAACCGTACATACCAGACCTTTTCACCCGATAAAGAGCCACTTATGAATTCCCCATCCTTGAAAGAGGCTAATTCTCTCGCTACAACTCCAGAACTGTCAAAATCCCCTTCTTTCCAATGCGCCAGAGAATAAACTATAAAGTATTGATCACGAGCTAGCTCGCCGTACTCAAAAAAATACTTGTGTATGACAAGAGTGGAACCAAACAATGAAAACCAATTGAAACTACCCAATCCCATGTGACTGGCGGGCGGGCTTGCGCTATAATCCTGTCTAAATTCTTTCCCCGACATTTGTTCCACATTCTTACCTTCCACCCGGTCCCAGACGGTCTTTTTTTCCAGATCGTATTGTTTCCAGAAACGGGGAATATTGTCTGCGTCTGGCATCGGTTCAAACGGATGCAGAAAAACTTCCTCAACTGCAACTCCGTCTTTTTTTCTAACTTTATAGAAAGTGGGGATTGTCAGGTCAGAAGATATTATCCGGATATAAAAAAACTCTTCATCACTTGCCACCTTGATGTTTTCTGCCGCCACAGATGGCCCGCCTTTTAAATTAGTAATGATAAGATTCTTCGGCATTACCTCGATGACAAACTCCCCTGAAGAATCAATTTCAATGTGTTTAGCATCGGCGATCTGTAAAAATCCGCCTCGTTTTAAATTAACGAATGTGTGCCGGCCGGTAGCGTATTTAAGGATTATCGCATCGGATTTGTCATGGACAAGGTATTGCACTCCGCTGACATCATTCAGAATAGTTTTAGGTGTCGGCTCAGGCTCGTTATGGTCATAAAAAATAAGTTTTCCATCCTGCGTTTCATGAACCGAATACCGGCCGGAAGCGGATAATGTAACTTTCCGGGAGTCCTTTCCAAAGGATGACGCCATCCCTGCCATCGCAGCCGCATTCCCTTCTTTTGCGGCGGCACTGGCTTTGTCAAGATCTATAACAAACTGGATATTTTGCCCGGCGACTTGCGCTTCTACCACCAGCAATTTATCCGTATGACTTATCAGGGAACCAGCGAATTCCAATATTTGTTCTCCGTTTACATAAATATGCCCTATATCGAGCCCTTGCTCAAAAGCAACCACTGTCTCTGGATTTATTCTGACGATGCGGCGGAATCTAACGTTATCTCGATTAGCACCGCGCAAGCTATAAGTACCGTCACTGTTTTCGACGATGGTAATCTGCTGCGGCGCGTCCGCGGGTCTGGTCTTTGAAAATCGCGCGACCGGGGCGGCTTCAGGTGCCGTCTTCCCGACAAAAACCGGATGGTCGATGTCTTCCGGATCCAGATACGCCACATCGCCGGTTTGTGGATTAACAAAAACAAAGTATTTGCCGTCAAAAGAAACTTCGGAATATTGCTTGGGGATCTTTCTGATCGGCTCTGTAAATTTTTTACCCCACTTCTGTAACTTTAATTGTTCCTGACTCAAAAGAACGATCCATTTGGTTTCCTGGGAAATTTCATTAACATTTTTATTCATGGCCAGAATCTTACCGTCAACGAAAACGTCACCGTAACGATCGGCACTGAAAAGTTCGCCCTTCTTGGCATAAAAAATTAAATCGCCAGCTGTCCATAAGAAATCGCCCGAAAATTTAATTTTTTCCCCCGTCTTGGCGTTGATGGCAACAGGCTCTTCGGAATGAGAGCGGTCAATAAAAAGGTCATATTGAGGGTGCTTATAAACAAGCGTCTTGTCCAATCGCTGCAGGGGATCATCTTCCTCCATACGAACAACCAGCACTTCCTTGGCGCCGGTGCCATAGGCAACGGTTGTCTCACCTTCTGCCTCATCCAAAACGATCTCGAGGAAATCCGGCTTGGGTCTCGAATCATCTTCAATAATCTCTGGAAGTATCCCTTCTTCATTGAATACATAGTTATTCTTTTCAGTATCAGCGATTTTATAAACTATTTTCTTCGGGTAATAGGCAGTCATCACTGCGTTGATCACTCTTCCCCTAAACGCGGGATCATGGGGGGTCAATAATTTTCTAGATTTATGCACATAGACCAATTTTTTGCCATCCTGCAGAATGATGACGGTGTACGTCCCGGTAGCGTCCGTATGAAGGTGCTTTACGCCCGAGATGACAATCGTACCGTCCTTAAGATCAATAAGATTTAACGAAGGATTTGTGGCGGTGCCATAATTAAGATAAGCCACATCGGCAAAGGGATTAATGGCATAGTCAGGCGTACTCTTGGTTATAAAAACATTTTTTCGCTGCTGGAGATCAACAATAAAAACTGACGGTGTGCCTTCATGGGGCCCTTTATACGTTAGATATTTTCCATCGGCACTAAACTCAAGATCAATAAAGGCAGGAAATCCTTGAAGAAGAACATCCGCCAGAGATTGACCTTGCATGGTATTTAGAGGAAGTCGATTTTTGTTCTCCAAATCAACAATATGACTTTTAGGCATCGCTCCAAAGTTAACATAAGCAAATTTTTGATCAGGGGATAGAACAATCTCCCCCAAAAAAGAATCAAATGAATATGTATCCAAAGGACTTTTCCCAGGCCGTAGTTCGACTAACTTGCGTTTTGTAATTAGAGGTCCAGTACCCTTTTGTTCTGAATCTTCGGCCAGGACTTCATAATAATCATGCCCCACGTATTTTAATGTCTCAACTTTCTCCATAATCTTCTTCCCGGTACCGACTTCTACGATGCTGCCATTGACCAAAATGAATCTTTGGCCGGCATCCGCAGGGACCAATGCCTGTTCCTGCGGCCTGGCTCTTGAGTCCGTGATCGGAGGATTTTTCAAAAAGTCATTAAACCGGCTGACGGCCTTGGCATCCGGACCCGTACTCTGCTGGATCTCATCGGGAGTGGCGATGTTCATCTGCGGGGGGACTTGGCTGACCTCATAAGAGGTTGTCGTTTCTGCGCCGATGACAATGTTGATCAATTCCGCCAACTGCGAAAATTCTTGCTGTTCCTGCTCGGATAATCCGCCATAAATGCGCTTGGTCGCCAGTTCAATAAGGCGCTGGCCGAACTGCGAAGGAACCGCGACGAAGCGGTCGGTCTCAATGACCGGCAGACGTCTGGCCTCACTCCAGGTATGCCATTGCTCATTAAAGCGTGATACCGTTGCCAGGCTGTGGTCAACAAAAGGCGCAACGACCAAAGGCAGCCGTTTTGGGCCCACCACTGTAATCCCGGGGACGATTTGTCCTCCCAACTCTTTCAAACTCATTGCCCCTTGCCAGTTAAAAAGATGTTCATGGACAAACATCACCCGTTGTCCAGCGGCAATAGCCAATTTCTCAAATTGTTTCTCGTGCGGCAGGAAAACAACGCCTTCTTTTTTAAGCCGTGCGATGACCGGCGCCAGGGCCTCTTTCGCCTGGGTGCGGATCAAGCTGATCACATGTTCATAATTGGCATTGCCCTTGACTAATTGCTCCAGCCCGATAATCATGGTGTTGACATAGGCAACTTTTTCTTGATCCGAGATTGTGGCGTTTTTGACCACACCCTGGATCATATAGGCCGCGGCCAGCTGAAAATTCGAGATTTCTCCCGGCTTTAGATCAAGCGGGATGCGGACCTGGTCGCGTGATTCCGGGACATCGATGAGCCGGCCGAATTCCATCATGATGCCACCGGGCACAGTGGCATTTGCGACAATCGTATCCGGAATATCCACGGCCTCAATGACCTCGCCGTTTCTGGCAAAGGAAACCCGGTGCGGCAAGGAAGGGTCATGGACCACTTTTATTTTTTTATCTCGTTCTTGCAGACGTTCCGCTTCAGAAAGCGGCTTGACCTCTTTGGTCCCTTCTTTGGGAACAAACATGCGGCTGATCGTCTCGGCGTCCATCCCTATCCCGTTATCGATAATGGTAATGGCATGATCACTAAAGGCGACGTGAATATCGCCTCTTTCACTGACCTCCGGAACAGGCGTTCCCATCAAATATTTTCTTTGCTCGATCCCATTGACTTTTCTACGGGCATCGTCCCCGATCTGTGTCGTGATCCTGACGGCATGGGAAAGATAGGCGAAACGCCGGTGTATTCCCTCATCCGCCATAGCTTCCTGGCTGTTGCGCCGACGGTCGTCGATATCCGCCCGGCCGCGAGGAATGGCGTCTTTGACCTTGATCCTGACCACCGTCCCTTGCGTTGTGACCGGCGGAAAACCAAAGATCTTTTCAAACGCTTTTGCGGAAGCGATCTCAAAGATCTGAATATAAAGCTGGCCCTCTTTATCTTTGAATATCGTCAAACGAAGCCACGTATTAGGCGCCGCGCCGGCCTGCCGTGTCGCCACATCGATCTGGTCCTGTCCATTGGCCGTAAGCCAATCGATGACCTGTTTGACACCCAGCCCGAATTGGCCGATCTTCAGATCATTTAACCCGATCCTTTCGAGGATCGCGTCGACGCTGTTGGAGACCGCTTCGTTGATCCCCTGCGCGCGCGGGTTCCGGTTCTGCCCGACAATGGTGACGCTCAATCGGGGGTCGGCATAAGTGCTCTGACCGTCGCTCGAGGAGTTGATAAGATCGATGATCTCTTTTGTATATTTGCCTTTTGCCAGTTTCGCATAAATTTGCGGATAGGCCTCACTGGCCGGCAGGTTCGGATTAACATCCAGATGGCGCATGATCCGCACCAATATTTCCGGCGGCAACGTGCGCTGCGCCAGGCGCGACTGGGCATGCACAAAATGTTCCAGGTCAACTCCGGAAGATTTCCAACCTCGATATTCAAAAGCCTTTAAACTTTTTCGGATCGCTTCTGGAGTCGCTATCGGCGATGAAGCCTGAGCAACTTCCCCCTGCCTCCAGCCGGGAGGCGCGTAATCTCCGACGATCTGTTCCAATCGCCCGGTCTGCTCGATCCTTTTTACGTCGCGAGGATCCGCCTGCGCGGTTGTTTCTATGTCGGGATCGCTCCAGTCGAATCCGCCTGAGAAATATTTGCGCGGGATCGTTACCTGATTTTGGGTGTCGTAATCTTCTTTGATGTAATTGTAGACACCCTTCTGGAAAGCCGTAAGGTACTGCTGATAGATCTTTTCTTTGGCCTGAGGATCCTCGTTTTCAACGCCAGCGATCTTCTTTTGATTTGAATAGACCCGGTTAAGCAGATTACTTTTAAGCGTCTTTTTGTACCACACCGCCAGGATCATTGAATGGTAGATCTGGCGCAGGCGTGCAAAATTTTCGCCCTCATTGACCTCTTTTTCAATAGCCGGGATCAGGACCTCTTTGGTGACCCGGGATATGACACCATTGATCTGCTGGGCCTGGTCTTCGCTTAAAGCTCCGGTGGCCGATCCATCATTTTTCAGGGTATTGTGCAACGCCAGATAATCTTCTTCCAGCATGACCTTCAAATGACTCTGCATGATAAAGGCCTTGTCTTTGTGTTCATAGACAACAGCCTTATCAGGAATGATCCAGACTTTGCTCAGCGTATTAAGAGGGATATCTTTAATGCCAAATTGCTCGTAGGCCTTTTTGTAAACCTCATCCCAGAATTTCTTGCCCAAGCCGCTTTCGGGATAGGTCAACGAAGCCGCGAGTTGTTTGAGAATATAATCCTGGGCCAGCATGTCGCGGCCCATTTCGGTCAATCCGAATTCCTGCGGGATAATGCGGTTTTGTTCATACGGGGAAAGATTGACCCACAGATCTTTTTCGGGGATAGTAAGCGTAGCCAGAAAATATTTAACTAATTTTTCATATTCGCTTTTGAGTTCATCGGCTTGAAGCCGGCTCTCTCCGCGATCTACGATAAAATCAAAACGAAAAGGATTTTCGGGATGGATGGTCAGGCCCTGCAAAATCGGAGGCCGCAAAGGCGGACTAAGATTGAGCATGACCCCCGGAGCGGGAAGCTCGATTGTCTGGGCTCTGGCAATCGAAGAAAACGGCGTGACCTGCAGCGTGCTAAAGGTGACAAGAACCGAAGCAACAACAGCTTTGGACACAACCCTCCTATAAATAGTACTAGTAGACATACGTAAAGTATATATTATAAGCAGGATAAAAACAAAATCTAAGGCGGGAATATTAAAGATTTATCTTATTGATAATAAAAGACTTATGAAAAAACAGTGGCTGGATGGATAACTTCGATGGTTTCACCGGCGCGCAGGGTCCCCTTTTTCAAAACCTTCGCGTACATGCCGCAGCGGCCGATGATATCTTCTTTAAGTCGTGGATGAATGGCATCCAGGACGTAGCACGGATGCCTTACTTTCGTTATTTCCAGCTGGACCCCTCCGGAAAAATTCAGGATCGCCCCTAAAGACAACTCGTTGACATTCAAGTGTCCCACGCTGATATTTTCACCCGTCGCCCCGCAATGAAGCGTATATCCTTCATGCCGCAGTTCGGCCAGCTTCTCGATGTCCTGCAGCGAAACGGCCTGTTCGGGGCGGTAATGTTTGGCATGGTTGTGCCCGTCACCCGTAAGCCCGGATGAGGTGACGCGCACGGAATCAACCGGCCATTTCGGGATCCCGCCGCCGGAAATGTTGACGGCAACGACTAGCGGGATGTTCTTTTCGCTGATCTTGATCATGGACGCTCGCTCAAAGAAATGTTGGCCGCGCAAATTTTATACGAAGGCTGGCGTGAATACGGATCGAACATCGCCAGCGTCAGTTGATTGGTTTCCACGTAATGCATCGGCATAAAGATTTGCCCCGGCTTGACCGTCGGGACAATGATCGCCCGTGCTTTCACCTTCCCCCGCAAAGTTGAAACATAGACCCATTGGCCCTGTTTGATCTGCAATGTCGTCGCGTCCCGGGGATTGATCTCGACGTAAACATGCTCCGGATACATTTTGCGTAAAACTGCCGATTTCGCAGTCCGCGTTTGCGTGTGCCATTGAGAAGACGTGCCCCGGCCCGTCAAAAGGATGAATGGATATTTTTCATCCACTGTCTCAGGAATGGTCCGCTCTTTCTCAAAAATAAATCTGGCCTTGCCGTCCTCATGAAAGAACCGGCCGTCTTCAAACAGCCGGCGTTCATTCCCCGCAGGAATATCCGTTTCCGGAAAAGGCCACTGGATGCCGCCCTGGTCTTCGATCATTTGATGGTCCCGGATCCCCGTGATGTCGCAAGGTTGTCCCCTGGAAATTTCCTTTAAGATCTCAAAGACCGCTTCCGGCGACTGCCACCTGGTGAACATCCGTTCGCAGCCCCAATACCGGGCGACCATTTTGAAGATGTCAAAATCGGTCATGGCCTCACCCGGGGGCGGGCAGGTTTTCTTTACGATGCCGTACCGGCGCTCGGAATTGATGAACGTCCCGTCTTTTTCCCCCCACCCGGCCGCTGGCAAAACTAAATTCGCGCAGCGCGCCGTGTCGGTCGTATGATACATGTCCTGGACAACGAGAAATTCCAAGTTCTTTAAATGTTCCCGCAACAAGTTCTGGTTGATCCACGAATGCACCGGATTAGTCGCGATGATCCACAGCCCCTTGATCTTCTTGTCCATGACGCCTTCAAGGATCTGGTCGTACGCCCAACTGTTCTCTTGAGGGATATAATCCTCTTCGATCTCCAGGATCCGGGCGATCTTACGGCGATGTTCGACGTTAAGGAAATTATGCCCTCCCAGAAGATTGGTCGTGTTGCTGAACAACCGCGAACCCATCGCGTTACATTGTCCGGTGATGGAGTTCGCCCCTGTCCCGGGCCGGCCGATGTTTCCCGTCAATAAAGCAAGATCGATAATGGCCTGGGCCGCGCGCACCCCTTCATAGCTTTGATTGATGCCCATCGTCCACCAGAACGATACGCGCTTGCCCGAATAGACCGTCGCGGCGAATTCATAAAGTTCCTGCTGTGTCAGTCCGGAAACCCGCGCCACCATCTCGGGGGTATAAGACCGCACATGCGCGCGAAAATCTTCAAAACCTTTGGTATGCTGGTCGATAAATTCCCGGTCGATCCAGCCTTTTTCAATAAGAATATGTGCCAGGCCGTAAAAAAGCACCAGGTCGGATTTCGGTTCCAGCGCGTAGTGTTTGGTGGCGGCCATCGCGGTCTCGGTCTTGCGCGGGTCGACGACGATGATCTGCGGGTCATGCTGATTTAAGACGACCCGCTCCCAGAGGATCGGATGCGCGATGCACGGATTGGCCCCGATGAAAACCAGGACATCAGATTCTTCCAGATCTTTATAGGTATAAGGCGGCGCGTCAAAACCAAAAGATTGTTTATACGCGGTAACGGCGGTCGCCATGCACTGGCGCGTATTGCCGTCCCCGTGAAAGATCCTCATGCCGAATTTTGCCACCGCGCCCAACAGGGCCATCTCTTCTGTCGTGATCTGTCCCGTGCTCAAGAACGCGAGACTGTCTTTGCCGTGCATTCTCTGGATCCGCGTGAAATTATTCACGAATTCCGACATGGCGAGAGCCCAGCTTGTTCTTTCCAGTTTTCCTTCCTTATTGCGCAAAAGAGGATACAGCGCGCGGTCTGACGCCTTCAAAGGCGTCAGAACCTCCCATCCTTTCGGACACGCCGAACCGAGATTCACGGGATAATCGACCGTTGGCGTGACGTTGACCGCTTTCTCATCTTTAATATGCACGTCCAGGCAACAACCCGTCGAACAATACCCGCAGACCGACTTCACGATTTTTTCCGGCAAAAGGCGCTTGGGCAATTTTCCAAAGCCAAAAAGACTATTGCCCAGTTCCAGTTCTTCAGTAAAAGGGCCTTGTTTTTGGTAGATAAGATCTTTGATCATTTGACCTGTCGTGCCAGCATCGGCAAAGAAACAACGGCTCTGAAGAAAAGATATCTTTCCAGCAATTCCCCTCCGAGCAAGAACGTCAAACTTAAAAAACTTGCCGGAAACGCGTAAAAATTATTAAACATCATCGACCCGGGCAATACGATCCCTCCCGCGGCCCCCAGGGCAAACCGCCACACGGTGAATTTCTTTAACGGCCGCGTCATCAAAATGGCCGTTTTCTTAAAAGGATGATCGTCAGCGGCGCGAAGCGAAAAAAAGACGGTGGCCTCCAGGATCATTTTGGCAGAACTAAACAATATGATCAGCCCGCAAAACATCCAGCCCGGGGACCGCGCCGATATCAAAAAACTCATCGCCAATCCCAAAATAATCATCGTCATCAGGAATTTTACGGTCGTCATATGGTTGTCCCAAAATGGCCTTCGCGTGTCCCGGTAGACCATGACCGAGCAAAGAACGCCGATCAACCCGCTCAAAAAGACGACATAATTCATGTTGTTCAAAACACTGACCTGGCAGGCATAAAGGACCGCCAGAAACGCGAACACGCCGAAGGCCATGATCTCGCGCGAGAGCCACGATGTTTTAAATCCCAGTACCGCGCGAAAAGCGTACAACGGACGCCCCAAATGAAGGACGCTCACCCCCAACGCGAGCAACCCCGTGGCCAAGGCCACCCACCGGTGCGTCAGGGACAACGGGCTGCTAGCCGGAAACGAAGCAAATTCCTTCAACACAAGTTCCGCCAGGACAGTACCGACCGACAATTGCGTCAAGACAAGCATAAAGACCAGCGGCGAATGGGAATGCTCGGGTTTTAATTGCAGATAATCCAGCGAAGCTGTATTCTCCGGCCACTGGCGTTTGGTCTTATAACGCGTCGTTGGATACGTGTAATCGGAACGCGGAGCGTCGGGGACATTGACGAATTCCTCGGGCTTTTTTTTGACTTCCCGCGTATCAACGAGCGTGATGCGAATGGCGCCGTTGGGACACGCGCGCACGCACGCCGGCGGCTGTCCTACCTGCAAACGGCCGATGCACATGTCGCATTTGTGCACGATGCCGCGTTTTTTACTGTATTTCGGGACATCGTAAGGACATTTTAAAACGCAATACTGGCAGCCGAAGCATTGATCCTCGAGATGTTTGACGATCCCAGTTTCAGCGTCTTTGACATACGCCTTCGTCGGGCAGCCGGTCATACACGCCGGTTCGGCGCAGTGATGGCACGCGGCGGTCACGTGCTGTATCACGGGATCTTCACTTGTCCCGCCCTGGAGCAATCCGACCGAACGCCAGGTCTCGTCTTCATCCAAGCCGTTCTCATTGTGACAGGCGGTCACGCAGGCCTTGCAGCCCGTGCACTTGTCCAGATCCACTTCAAAAGCGTATTGCTGTCCCGCACCGGGCGCTTTCCCTGGTATCAGCTCACGGTATCTTTTTTGTGCAGGATCCAGGGCATGGCTCTCGTGCAATTGTGTAAATTTTTCAACGGCGGCGGCCCAATCACGCTTATCAATCCCTTCGACCATAAACAGATCTTTCCAAAATCATCATTTATTTCTAGACAGCCTGCGGTTGTAACACTTTTGCGCGGGCGGCATCAAATTCCTTTTTGACTTCCTTCTCCGTCTCCGGAGAGAATTTCACCAGCAACGCAAATACTGAACACCCCATCACAATAAAACCTAACCAGAACAAGGCCGTCGCATAGCTGACCCCTTCCGCCCTGAAAAGAAAACCGAAAAAAACAGCGCCGACATTACCGCCGGCGCCCACAATGCCGGCCACGGCCCCCAGGGCCTTTTTATTGACAAAAGGCACGATCGAGTACGTGGCGCCATTGGACATCTTGACGAATAATCCGGCCGTCATCATGGCGATGATCGCCAGGGGCAAAACAGTCATTTGAGAAAAAATGATCAGTCCGACACCTTCCAAGAAAAGAACGGTACCCAGGAATAAAACCCGTCCTCTTAATCCTGATTTAACGGCGCAGCGATCGGAAATGATCCCTCCCAATGCGCGGGCAAAGATATTCATCAACCCGAACAATCCCGCCACCAATCCCGCCTGCCCGATCGACAAATGGAACGTATCGACGAAATACAGGGCGGCAATATTGTCGATGGTCAGTTCCACACCGAAACACGCGCCATAAACAATGAACAAAGCCCACACCCGGCGGTCCTTGATCGCCGCCAGGAAACTTCCCCTGGTTTTGATCTTGGCCGGGACAATCCCTTTGGCTTTTAATTCGATGAGGTTCCCTTCCGGATAATCTTTGGTCAGCCGGTAATACAAGATCCCCATAATAAACAAAGCGATCCCCGGCACGACCATGCTCAAACGCCACCCTAAAGACTCGCTGACTCCCAGCGACAGGAACACCGCCAGGATCATCGGCATCACCATTTGCGTGACCCCGCCTCCCAGGTTCCCCCAGCCGGCGGCCGTGGCGTTAGCAGTCCCGACACAATTGGGGGCGAACATGACCGAGGTGTGATACTGCGTGATGACAAACGAAGCGCCGATCGCGCCAATGGCCAGACGGAACCAGAAAAACGTTTCATAATTTTGCGACAACCCGATCGCCATGACCGGAAGCGAGCCTAAGATCAGCAGGCCCGAGTACGCCCGGCGCGGACCAATCTTGTCGCACAGCCACCCCATGACAAGACGGACCAAGATCGTGATGGCCACGGAGGCGATGATCGTGTTCCCGATCTGGAGCTTCGTCAAACCCAGGTCCTCTCTGACCAAAGGCATAAGCGGCGCTATCCCGAACCATCCAAAAAAGCACAGAAAAAAAGCGAACCACGTGGTATGGAATGCTCTCATCGGCGCTGTTTTGAAATCCAGCAAATCAAGTTTCACGGCTTTATTACTGGCGTTCATCATGCACCTCCCTCTTTGAGTAACTCACAAGGAAAATCCAGGATAATTTCTCCGTATTGTTCCCAAATCTCGAAGGTCCGGACACACTCCCCTTTTTCCGACCCCTGTCCCGATGTCAGATCGAACTTGTGGCCGTGCAAAGGGCAAACCACTTTACCGTTGCCCACGACACCTTCCGACAAAGGTCCCTGGCGGTGGGGGCATCTGTTCTCGATGGCGAAAACTTTGCCGTCGCGGCCGCGAAAGACCGCGATCTCTTGTTCCTTGACAACATAACAAGCACCCTGGCCCAGAGGAATACTATTAACGCTTCCTAAATTTACAAGGTATGAAGTTCTCATAGTGGTTCTCGTTTCGTTCTTAGGGTTACGGTAACGATGCCCGTATCGGCAAAGGTAACAGTATTCGTCATTTTTTGACGTAACCATCACCCAATGACGAAACAGGCTTCATAACCATAACCGTTACCTATCCATTGTTATTGACTTGCCGTAAGACCTCCACCAGGCGCGGCCCCTCAAACTGGTGCTCATACGCCGGTACCTCCGCTTCCTTCCAGGGGTCCTTGTAGGCGGCCACAGCTTCCTGGATCCTGGCGTCGAGCTGGGCGCAGATCCCCAAAGAATCCTCCACCAGGATCTTTTTTAAAACATCGATACCGATGCGTTCCACAAATCCGTAAGTGCGTTCCAGATATTTGGCATGTTCGCGGTAATATTGCATGAACCGCCCGATGACCTTGACGGTTTCCTCATGGCCCGTTGCCGTGTAGAGAAGATCGCCCTTGCGCACCGTCCCGCCGGCCGCGCCGCCGATATAAATTTCCCATTTATCCTCGCCGATAGCGACCGCGCCGATGTCTTTGACATAAGCCTCGGAACAATTACGCGGGCACCCGGCCGTGGCGAGCTTCATCTTGTGCGGCGATTCGATCCCCTGGAAACGGCGTTCGATGGTCTGGGCGAGATCAATGGCATCTCCCAGGCCATAACGACAAAAATCCGTGCCCACACAACTCTTGCAGGTACGAAACGCTTTTGTGTACGCGTGGCCGCTGGGCATTCCCAATTCTTTCCAGATCGCCGGCAGGTCCGCTTTTTTGATCCCCAAAAGATCAATGCGCTGGCCGCCGGTGATCTTGACCATCTTGACCTGGTATTTGACAGCGACCTGGGCGATGCGCATTAATTCATCCGGTGTCGTGACCCCGGCGTAAATGCGGGGAACGACGGAGAACGTCCCGTCGCGCTGAATATTGGCGTGCACGCGGTCGTTGATAAAACGCGCGTCGCGCTCGTCTTCATATTCGCCCGGCCAAAGGGTTTTCAACAACGAAGCCAGGCCGACCTTGCTGTCCGCGTCCTCTTTACCGTCAGCCAGGGCCGCGAACACGGCGCTGACCGATTTCAATTTCTTCGCCAGGATCTGCGCGACCAGCTGGGATTTTTCCAAAGTGATTCCCGGGACATAATAATGCTCAGCGGCGTCATAAGAAACTTTCCCCACGCACGATTCGATGATCTGGGCGATCATGCTGCGGCAGGAACCGCAGCCTTTACCCGCCTTTGTTTTGGCGCCGACCGCGGAAACGCTCTGACAATTCTCGTTGACGATCACATTGACGATCTCTTTTTTGCACACGCCGTTACAATTGCAGATCTGCGCGTTGTCGGGCAGGTCCGCGGCGTTGACCAGAGCACTCCCCGTCACCGCCCCGAACAAAAGTTCCGACGGGTTTTCCGGGACCTTTTGCCCGGCCATGAACATCTGCATCAACGTGTCCGCGTATTCGGTATCGCCCAAAAGGATCGCGCCAAGGATCTTTTCATCGCGGATGACGACTTTTTTGTAGATATTACGCTTGAGTTCGCGGTAAATGACCAACTCATCGGAAGGTTTTTCCGCGTCTTTGACGCCGATAGAAACAAGCTCCACACCCATGACTTTGAGTTTCGTCGCAGTCTTTGAGCCCTCGTAACGCGCATGAGGAATGGTCCCCGTGATGACATCTGCCAGCACCCTGGCCTGCTCCCAGATCGGGTCCACCAGGCCGTAGATCTTCCCGCGGTGCTCCACGCATTCTCCCAGAGCGAAAACTTCCGGGGCATTGGTGCGCATCTGGTCGTCGCAGACAATGCCTTTGTTGACGGTGATGCCGGACACCTGCGCGATCTCGGTGATCGGCCGGATGCCGGCGCTGATGACGACCATATCGGCATCGATCGCGGTACCGTCCTGAAATTCCAGTCCCGTGATCTTGCCGTTCTCTTCACGGATACGCTTGGTCCGGCCATTAAGGACAACGGAGATCCCCATCGCCTCCATCGTTCGTTTGAGCATCTGCCCGGATTCTTCATCAAGCTGGACATGCATCAACTGCCCGCCCGCTTCCACAACGGTCACGTCCACATTGTGCGTCAGTAATCCGCGCGCGGCTTCCAGGCCCAGCAAGCCGCCGCCAATGACCGCGGCCTTGCGGCAGCCATGGGCGAATTCGGCGATACGCCGGCAATCATCGATGGTGCGGAATAAAAATACCCCGGGCAGGCCCTGCCCTTCGATCGGCGGGACAAAGGGGCGCGATCCGGTGGCAATAATAACGTGATCGTAAGGCTCGGTAACGGTGGCGTCTTTGGTAAAAAGGCCATCACTGAAATCATAAGCGTTGACCTGTGCCGGTAGAGGATAACCGATAACACAGCGGCGAGCGGTATCGATCTTCACCGCCTTGACCCCGGCATGAAGATGGATGTTATTTTCCTGATACCAGGTCAAGGGATTGATAAAGATCTCTTCCGGCTTCTGGGATTGATTAAGGACGTTACTTAAAAGGATGCGGTTGTAGTTGCCGTAGGGTTCGGCGCCGAACATGACGATCTCAAAGGCGTCGGCCGCGCGCTTGAGGATCTCTTCGACCACCCGCGCCCCCGCCATGCCGTTTCCGATGACAACTAATCGCTTCCGCATCTTTTTTCTCCTAAATAAAAAAGGCCCGGCACCCGATAACGGGCGCTGGGCTTCTATGCCTATATGCTCACCTCAGCTGATTCATCCCGGAGATTTTGATATTTCAGGATGAATCAAGCGCTGACCGATTAGGTCCCCTTTTGGGGAGGTTATTCGCCGCAGCTGCGGCGAATAAAAAACCCTGAACCATTTTTGGCTCAGGGCTTCTGTGTCCTAGAATTTCTTCACTGAATTCACTGAAAGAGAGCTTCCGCGCTCGCCCTCAGCGTTTGTTACAAAGGAAATATATCACATCCCAAACAAGAGTCAAGACCTATTTTGGGAAACACAACATTCTGGATCATTCTCTCGACGGAAAATCAGGATATCGATGCTCCGCTGACAAACACGCGGCGACAACAACCGCTTACCCGACGCGCTCTTCAATCCCCTTGTAGAGCGCTTCCCTGCGGGCCTTGACGTTCTCATCGACGAGATATTCATCCAGTGTGGTGCCCTGGATATCGATGTGGCCGTGGGGTGTGACCTCAATGATCCGGTTGGCGACCGTCTGGATGAACTGGTGGTCGTGCGACGAAAAAAGCACGGTGCCTTTGAAGCGTTCCAGCCCGTCATTTAACGCCGTGATCGATTCCAGGTCCAGGTGATTGGTCGGCTCATCCAGGACAACGACGTTCGCTCCGACAAGCATCATCCTCGCCAGCATACAGCGCACTTTCTCGCCGCCGGAGAGTACGCTCGCTTTTTTGAGCGATTCTTCGCCGGAGAAAAGCATGCGCCCCAAAAACCCGCGCACAAAATTCTCATCCTGTTCCTTGGAATATTGCCGCAGCCAGTCAATCAGGTTGAGGTCCACGTTGAAAAATTTGTTATTGTCCTTCGGGAAATAGGCCACATTGGAGGATGCCCCCCATTTAAAACTGCCGCCCTCGGGCTGCAATTCGCCCATAAGAATCTGAAAAAGCGCGGTCTTCGCCAGCGCGTTACGCCCCAAAAAAGCGATCTTGTCGCCCTTGTTGACATGCACGGTCAGGTTCTTGAACATCGCCTGGCCATCGACGGATTTGCTTAGATCGCGGATATCCAGAAGGTCATTGCCCGCGTCGCGTTCAAATTGAAAATTCACATACGGATATTTGCGTGACGACGGCTTGATCTGCTCAACGGTCAGTTTTTCGAGGATCTTTTTACGGGACGTGGCCTGTTTGGACTTGGAGGCGTTCGCGCTAAAACGGGCGATAAATTCCTGCAGTTCTTTGCGTTTGTCTTCGACTTTTTTGTTCGCTTCGTTTCTCTGACGTAATGCCAGCTGGCTGGATTGCAGCCAAAAGGTATAATTGCCCGGATAAAGCTGGATCTTTCCGAAATCGATGTCCGCGATGTGCGTGCAGACGTTATCCAGAAAATGCCGGTCGTGGGAAACCACGATCGCGGTATTCTCAAAGTTGCAAAGGAATTCTTCCAGCCACATGCAAGTTTCCATATCAAGCTGGTTCGTAGGCTCGTCCAAAAGCAAAATGTCGGGGTTTCCAAACAAGGCTTGCGCTAACAGCACGCGGACCTTCTGGCTCGACTCCAACTGCTTCATCTGCAGGCTGTGCAAATTTTCCGGAATGCCCAGCTCGTTCAAAAGTTTCGCCGCATCAGATTCGGCGTTCCAGCCGTCCATTTCCGCGAACCTTCCCTCGAGTTCGGAAACCCGCATCCCGTCGGCATCGGAGAAATCCGGCTTGGCGTACAAAGCGTCCTTCTCTTGTATTACTTTGTAAAGTTCCGCGTGGCCCATGATGGCGGTGGTCAAAACCGGATATTCATCGTAAGCGAACTGGTCCTGTTTGAGAATGGAGATCCGCTCGCCAGGGGTGACCGTGACCTTGCCCGCCGTCGGCTCGATCTCACCCGAGAGGATCTTGACGAACGTGGACTTGCCCGAACCGTTGGCGCCGATCAGGCCATAGCAATTACCCTTCGAGAAGACGATATTAGCCTCCTCAAAAAGGCGTCTTTTTCCAAATTGTAATGTTACTCCATTTGCGGCGATCATTTTGAGCGTTCCTTAAAAGAAAGGAGTGATTATAACATACTCGGCGAGAATATCAGCTTTTTTTGTATACCCGGGGCAGGCGGCTCCCAAGGCTGCAGGCGATCTCGTATGGAATCGTGTGGGCGAGTTGGGCGAGTTCATGAGCGCAGATTTTATTTTTTCCTTGTTTCCCTAAAATGACAACCGGCATTCCTAAACGCGGATTCTTCACTTTTGAGACATCAACGACAATTTGGTCCATGGTCACGCGCCCTAAAACCGGGCAGCGACGGCCACCGATCAAGACGTCGGCCTTGCCGGATAAGCCGCGCAGATATCCGTCACTGTAACCGATCGGCAAAGTGGCGACTGTCATGGGCCGCGGAGCAATGAACGTCCGGCCATAACTGACGCTTCTTCCTTTTTCAATGCGTTTTAGAAAGATGATCTTCGAATGGACACTCATAGCCGGACGCAGGGTCACTTTTTTCTCCAATTCTGAACGCGGATAAAGGCCGTAAAGCATCAATCCCGGGCGTGCCAGGTTCAAGATCGGTGCCTTGTATCCGGCCAATCCCATACTGTTGGCCGCGTGAACGCAAGAAATCTTCAAACCGCTTCGTTTGAGCTGGCCTACGAGTGTTGAAAGCTGCTGGATCTGTTTTTGTGTGAACGCGCGGTCCGTATCCGCTGAAGGAAAATGGGTACAGATCCCCTGGATCCGCAAATTCGAGAAACGACTTAGTTTCTCTATAAAATCCAAGGCCTCTTCATGCCAAACACCCAAACGCCCCATCCCGGTATCGATTTTAACGTGAATATCCACCTTACGTTTTCCGGCGTAACGATTCAAGGCCGCGGCTAATTCAAGCGTACACACCGTCGGAGTGAGGCGATGATCGATAATATCTTTGGCTTGTTCAGCAAGGGTGGTTTCAAACAAAAGGACCGGCGTTTTGATGCCGGCCTTGCGCAGAGTTATCCCTTCGCTAAGATTAGATAACCCGATAAAATCCACCTTTTCCCGAACCAGAAGCTTCGCGATCGGCAGCATCCCGTGCCCGTAGGCATCCGCCTTGATAACGGTCAGGACCTTCGCTTTACCGGCAAGCTTGCGCAGCACCCGAAAATTATGCCGGATGGCATTAAGATCAATTTCAGCCCAAGTTAAATTATTCATCTCTTCACCACCTGACAATCTTCCGGATACAAATATAACGGAACAAGTGTCTCCGCCGCATCGTATTCCTTCGATTCAAACCGTTTCAAGGCTAATGTCGCCAAATGCTTCGCCTGCGGGTACATCTGTTTTTCACCGGCAAAGCGCGCTTTTGTCCTAACGGCTTTTTCAATATCTTGTCGAAAAAGCGGCACGCCGTCGCCGATAAAGGTGACTTCACCCGTTATTTGTTTTAACACATTTTGAATATCCGTTAACAAATATTTGCTCTTTCTTTTGAGCTCGTTTCCATTTTTCTGATAAATACAGGCATAGGCCATATTCCGCTTGGCGTCGCACACAACACAAACCTGGCCGTCTTCCTTAACATTAAGCGCCAAAACATCCAGGCTGGGAATGCCCGCAACCGGCTTTTTAAGCACGAAAGCCAAGCCCTTGACGGTCGAAAGCCCAACGCGTAGGCTGGTAAACGACCCCGGCCCCAGCCCAACGGCAAATCCGTCAAGCTTGGCAAGCGTCAGTCCCGCCTTCTTTAATATCCCCTGGATCGCCGGCATGATCGAGTCGGAAAGGACCTTCTTTAAAAAGATGCTGCGGGAATATAGAACCTTCCCGTCCTTCGCGACTGCGAGGCTGAAATGTTTGCTAGAGGTATCAAGCGCCAAGATATTCATGATATTTCTTCCCGACCGCCGAAACTTTGATCGATCGCTCGTTCTCACCTTTATGTTTCAATTCAACGCGCAAATACTCTTTCGGTGTCAGCGTGCCTAAGCGCTCGGCCCATTCGATGACCGACACCCCGTCGCCATACAAAAATTCTTCATAACCGATGGCGCCGATCTCCCCCGTATTTTCAAGACGATATAGATCAAAATGATACAACGGCAGGCCTGCCTGTCCGGCAGGCAGGCGCCCTTGATACGCGTTCATCAAAACGAACGTCGGGCTGTTGACCTTTTCGGAAGCGATCTTTAAGCCTTTGGCAACGCCTTTAATAAAGGTCGTCTTGCCCGCGCCCAGGTCGCCCTGCAGGCACACGATGTCCCCTTTCTTAAAATGCCTGGCCAGCCGTTCGCCTAACGCGATCGTTTGTTCTGCACTTTTCGATAACATATCAACACTTTTCATTAGAAATGAGTGTAACCTTGTTGAGAAATTCTCGTCAGTTTACCGCTTTTATCCCGAAGCACCAATCCTTTAGTCCGATGGACAATTTCGCCAATGGGATAAAATTTACTTCTTTTTAATAAAGCCGCTTTGCGGCGGGAAACCGTGAACAAAAGCTCGAAATCTTCGCCGTCATAAAGCGCCTGGCGCACACTACCACCCGCGCACCGCGGGATCCTTTTCTCTTCCAGAACAGCGCCGACCTTGCTTTCTTCCAAAATATGCCCCAGATCCGCCGCTAACCCATCCGAAATATCAATCATGGACGTAGGCTTCACGCGACGCACCAGATATTGCGATTCTTTAACCCGCGGGATGAATTTCAGGTGCCAACCCGTCGGTAAAGATCTTCCCAGCGGACCGGTTACAAAGATCAGGTCACCCGGCCGGGCGCCGCTTCGATAAACGACGTCCTTCTTATTGATCTCACCCGTCAAAACGACATTGATCACGATCTTGGCACTTTTGATGGTATCCCCACCGACGATGGCAACGCCGAACTTGCGCGCCAAGGTGTCCATTCCTTGATAAAGATCCCGCACAAAATCCCAAGACAAATTTCCCGGAACGCCTAAAGACACGAGCGCGTAACGCGGGCGGCCGCCCATCGCGGCGATATCACTGATACTGCACGCCAACGCCTTATGCCCGATCAAACGCGGCGCGGCGTTATGTTTAAAATGAACCCCTTCCATGAGCATGTCCGTCGTCAAAAGCAAATAATGCTTGGCGTCCAACGGGACAACCGCTGTGTCGTCACCAATTCCCTTAACAACAGACGCGCCGCTTCCCTTATATTTCTTAAGAAGTTCAATAAGACCAAATTCACCAATTTTTGATAATTTTGTAAGCATACAATTGGACTAAAGACGGAAGACTAAAGACCAACGTCTTTTGTCATTAGTCTTTGGTCTTTGGTCTAAAAATTATTTCAATATTCTTCCGGAACGGCGGACGAATGATCCCCCTCTCGGTCACGATGGCGGTGATCAACGAATTGTCCGTAACATCAAAGGCGGGATTATAGACCTTCACTTGCCGCGGCGCCGTCGGGCGGCCGCCGAAACCGAGAACTTCTTCCCTGCTTCTTTCTTCGATGGGGATCTGCTTACCGGTAGCAATGGAAAGATCAAAAGTCGATTCCGGCGCAACGATATAAAACGGAATGCCGTGATGCTTGGCCAAGACAGCGAGCATATAGGTGCCGATCTTGTTGGCCGTGTCGCCATTGCCGGCGATCCTATCCGCCCCGGCAAAAACAGCGTCGATCTTCCCCTGTTTCATCAACGTCGCGGCCATGTTATCACAGATCAAAGTTGTATCAATGCCGGAACGTAAAAGTTCCCACACGGTCAGGCGCGCGCCCTGCAAAAGCGGACGCGTCTCACAGGAATACACCTGGAATTTCTTGCCCTTCGCCTTGGCGCTGTACATGACCCCCAGCGCGGTGCCGTAATCAACGGTTGCAAGTGCCCCCGCGTTACAAACGGTCAAAAGCCGGCCGCCAGAAGGGACCAGCCGCGCGCCAAAATCACCCATCTTCCGGCAAAGTTTGCGGTCTTCCTCGTAAATAACAAAGGCTTCTTTCTTTAAAAGATCTTTAAATTGCGCGACGCTCGCTTTGGGATGATGTTTAATGACCGCTTTCATCCGTGTCAGAGCGTTAAAAAGATTGACCGCCGTCGGGCGCGAGGTGGCGATATAATCGCTGATCTGTTCAACGTGCTTGATAAAACGTTTGCGGTCGTTGCCAGAAAAAGTTTTGATCCCCAGTAAAACCCCAAAAGCGGCCGCCACGCCAAGCGCCGGCGCGCCACGCACACTCAATCTGCGGATCGCCGTCCACAATGTTTTAACATCTCGGCAATGGATATAGACCAATTTCCCGGGAAGTTTGGTCTGGTCGATAAGCTTGACGTGACCGTTGACCCACGTGATTGTTTGAATAGACATATAATTTTCCATTGGTCACCAAGTCACCAGGTCACAACGTCACATGTAAAAGCTTTTGCGGGTGACCTTAAGACTTTGTGACATTGTGACCTAAGTCTTAGTTATAACCTTGCCTTCAGCGTCTAATCGGGGAAAAAGCGCCGCGTGGGCTTGCAGTTTTGTTCCCGCTTTAAGCTCTCCCCAGCGGGGCTCTGTACCCATCGCGCCCAAGATCTCTAACACCGCATTCGCCTTCGCCGGCATGACCGGCAAAAGGAGGACCGCGGCGATCCGCAAGGCTTCGGTCGCCGTGTAAAGAATTGTCCCCGCGCGCTCAAGATTCTCTTTCGCTTCTTTCCAGGGGGCCTGGTGCTCCATATAAACGTTCGTATTGCGGACCAGCACTAAAACCTGCTCCAAAGCGTCATGAACACGCATGCTGCTGATCAATTCTTCAATTGTTTGGGCCAGCCCGTCGGCGACCTTCCGGATTTCCTTATCCGGTGCCCACGCCTGACCTTCTTTAGGAACACAACCGTCAAAATATTTTCCGATCAAACCGCTCACGCGGTTTAAAAGATTCCCGAAATCATTCGCCAGATCGCTGTTGTAACGCTTGATGAACGATTCCATCGTAAAATTGGCGTCCTGACCCAGCACCATCTCGCGCATCAGATAATAGCGCACCGGATCAACGCCGTATTGGTCGACAAGACTCAATGGATCAATGACGTTACCCAACGACTTGCTCATTTTCGTCTCGCCGATGAGCCACCAGCCGTGAGCGAAGATGGTTTTGGGGAGCGGCAGCCCCAAAGAAAAGAGCATCGTCGGCCAGTACACCGCGTGGGTCGTCAAAATGTCTTTGCCGATCAAATGGACCGAGGCCGGCCACCATTTCTGGAACTTTTTTTCATCCGCAAGGTACCCCGCGGCCGTGATGTAATTGATCAGCGCGTCGAACCAGACATAGGTGACGTACTCTTTATCAAAAGGAATTTCGATACCCCAGGCCATGCGTAACTTGGGACGCGAGATGCACAAATCCCCCAGCGGCTGGCGCAAAAACCCCAGGATCTCGTTCTTGCGATGTTCAGGCTGGATAAATTCCGGATGAGCGTTGATATGATCAATGAGCTTCTGCTGGTATTTGCTCATCTTGAAAAAATAATTGCGCTCTTTTAACCTTTTGACGTCGCGGAAGTGTCCGGAATCCTTCTCGGTGTCGGTGATAAACCTCTCTTCGGAAACTGAATACCAGCCTTCGTATTCATCCGTATAAACGTCGCCCGCGTCATACACTTTCTGGAGCGCGGCCTGCACAGCCTTGACGTGGCGTTTTTCCGTGGTGCGGATAAAATCGTCGTTCTGGATCTCAAGCTTCTTCCAAAGACTTGAAAAACGCGGCGCCAATTCGTCGCAATGCTGCTGCTCGGGAACTCCGCGTTTCTGCGCGGCCTGCAAGACCTTTTGACCGTGCTCATCCAAACCGGTCAAAAAGAACACCTCTTCGCCCCGCGCGCGGTGATACCGCGCCAGCACGTCGGCTAAAATCGTCGTGTACGCGTGCCCGATATGCGGGTTATCGTTGACGTAATAAATGGGGGTTGTGACGTAAAAGGACGGACGCATAGGCGGGATCAGACCCCGACTTCTTTCGGGAAGGAAGTCTTGACGATCTTGCCTTCGCCGACGTCAATGGTGACCAGGCGCTTGAGGATGTTGACATCGATCACTTTGCCCTTGCCCTCATCGATGGTGACCTTATCGCCGACCGATGGCAGGTCTTTGGAAAATTCCTTGTACACCTGGAATTCGTAGGCCATGCAGCACTTGATGCGGCCGCACACCCCCGAGATGCGCGAAGGATTAAGCGGCAACCCCTGCTCTTTGGCCATCTTGATGGAAAGCGTGTGGAAACCTTTCATGTAAGACGAGCAACACAGCTCGCGCCCGCAAATCCCATAACCGCCGACGATCTTCGCCTTATCACGCACGCCGATCTGCTTGAGCTCAATACGCACGCGAAACACCTTTGCCAGGTCTTTGACGAGATTACGGAAATCCACGCGCCCATCGGCCAAAAAGAAAAAGATGATCTTGCTGGCGTCAAAGGTGTATTCCGCCTTGACGATGTTCATGTGGAGTTTGCGCTCATTGATCTTGCTGACACAGTTATCGATGGCGTCCTGCACCTTAGTGCGGTTGTTGGCGA
>ORJL010108421.1_pt1 | contig 23715 bp, 20 predicted proteins | sample 1779941 | NCBI WGS metagenome assembly ORJL01 (sample SAMEA104232317, study PRJEB22302) | groundwater metagenome | biome: forest; feature: aquifer; material: groundwater | place: USA | collected 2011-08-07 | depth 5.8 m
CTTGGGGCCTGCATAATCCACTTGGTCTTTTTGAATTTGACATTCATTGGGAAGTTGAACCTAAAAGTACGCCATTTACCGGAGAGCAACTTAAAGAGATAGATAAAATACTTAACAAAATTGGCAAGTTCGAGAAATTACAAAAACAATAAAGTGTCAATGAGCCCCAACACCAAAATAAAAAGAGAAGCACATTAGTTACCAAATGAAGATTGAGTACATCTATATTCAAAACGACAAACGCATGGCTTTGTTAGGGTGTGTATTGTGGCTATGAAGGATATTGTTTCTATGTCGTGTTTACTGACGCGGGAGCGTCCCACATACATTCCAACGGTGATAACTGATGCGACCGTTGGAACGAGAAGAAAAAATAAATAACAAGGTAGTAAAACCTTATGAAGAAGTACAGAAGCTAGGGAGTAATTAACTTGAGGTTAAGTGATCTGAAAAATTTCTTTGAAGAAAAGATTAGTGCAACTGACTTGAGTGAAATAATTCAAGCTGAAATGAATGAATATCGACGAGGCAGTTTAGAAAATGGTCGGAGTATGCCTGTATTGTTAGTTGATGATATTGAATTATTTGTCCACGAGATATCTTTAACAAAATTAATAATGGGTTGGTACAAAGAAGAGCTATCCTCATTAGAGATCAATTATATTGTAGATAGTCTCCTACTTTCACAAAATGTATCTTTTATTAATGAAGACATGCGTAATTTGATCGAGACACTAACCGATCCAGCGGTTAATGGCCCATTAACAAAAGAAAAAATGCTTGAAATTCTATCACATCTTAAAGAATAATTCATCTCGTTCACACAATCGTATCATCAACATTTCAAACAGTAAACGTATGTTTTTTACTGGAATATGTATATTGTCGAAGAAGGGTTTCGTTACATATATCGGGTTTACGGATGCCCCAAAGGGGTTGTAAACGGGAGCGTCCAATATACAATTCCACGTAGGAGAGTGGGATCAAAAAGAAGAAGAATTAATCAATAATTAACCAAAATATGTCAAACTTTTGGAGTGAAAATCATCTCGTTCCCACTTTGACATTTTTGTATTTTTTTGTGAGACACATGTCAATGTCAAAGTGGTGTTAATTTTCGGCTATATTTTGCATATTCAAAAAACTTCATATCCTGATTGTTTTCGGCACTTTGTCCGCGCTGGGATGCCCTTGGCGGCAGAATTGAACGAAATTAGCTCATTCCACCAAAAACAATAAAAAAGCCAACCCTGTTTGCACAAGATTGGCTCTGTAGTTATACCGACAAAAACTTAGAGAATATATTTACTCAAATCCCTGTCTTTAACAATGAAGGAAAGTTTACCGCGTACCATATCATCGGTAATAGTAAGATTTTTCGAGGCAATATTATCGGGAGCATCGAAGAGGTATTCTTCAAGTAATGTCGTTAAAATCGTATGCAAACGTCGTGCTCCGATATTTTCTACCTTCTCATTCACTTCAGCGGCAATCTTCGCAATCTCATGTATAGCTTCGGTCGTGAAATCTAAGGTTATCCCTTCAGTCTCAAGAAGTGCTATATATTGTTTAATTAACGCATTTTGAGGAAGTGTAAGTATCTTTACAAAATCCTCTTCCGTCAAACTGTTAAGCTCAACACGGATAGGAAACCTGCCCTGAAGTTCCGGTATCAAATCGGATGGTTTGGAAACGTGAAATGCTCCCGATGCCACAAAGAGTACATGGTCTGTCTTTACCATACCGTATTTTGTCATCACATTGGAGCCTTCAACAATCGGGAGCAGGTCGCGTTGCACTCCCTCGCGCGATACATCAGGTCCACTTCCTTCACCGCGAGCGCGGGCAATTTTATCAATTTCATCAACGAAAATGATGCCGGAATCTTGCACACGTTGGAGCGCTTCTTTAATGGTTGCATCCATATCAATGAGTTTATCCGCCTCTTCCTGTGTGAGAATCAGGCGCGCTTCCGCGATTGATAAACGTCGCTTTTTGTGCTTCTTCGGCATCATATTACCGAACATTTCCTGAATGTTGATACCCATTTCTTCGATGTTAATCGGTCCAAATACCTGCATTGAGGGGGCTTGCGTAGCGGTTACTTCCATCTCAATTGTTCTGTCATCAAGACTGCCGGCTTGCAATTTTTCCTTAAACCGTTCCCTTGTTGAATTGTGGAGTTCAGCATCGGATGTCGCTTCGGGGGTTTCTCCATCTCCTGAGGGCTTTTTCTTCACGGGCCCGATAAGAATATCAAGAATGCGTTCTTCGGCGAGAGCACGCGCCTTATCCTGCACCTCTGCGGCTTTCTCTGTTTTCACCATGGTAATACCGTACTCGGTTAAATCGCGCACCATTGATTCAACATCTCTTCCTACATACCCAACTTCCGTGAATTTGGATGCTTCCACTTTGATGAACGGGGCATGAACAAGCTTTGCCAAACGCCGTGCAATCTCGGTCTTCCCTACTCCCGTAGGACCGATCATGATGATGTTATTCGGCATGATCTCTTCTCTTAGATGTTCCGGTGTCTGCATCCTTCGCCACCTGTTTCGGATGGCAATAGCTACCGCTTTTTTGGCGGCATTCTGACCAATAATGAATCGGTCAAGTTCGGTAACGACTTCTCTTGGGGTAAGTTCTTGTGCTTCGGATTTTGTTTTTTTCTTGCTCATGGAGTTGATGTATGTAAGTTGTGTTGCTATACGTGATTCGCACCTTAACACTGTTTCGGCATTTAAAGAAAATTGCCGTGTCTGTAAAAGTACGAAAGGGTTATAAGAAGAAACCGATAAATCGGTTTCCATTTCATTTATTTTGGTACCCCCACGACTGAAGTCGTGGGCTTTAATCTTTTGTAGATCAACAAAGTGAACTCCTCCCCTTCTGTTCATAGATACGGGAGGGAATTACTGTTTATTTTATAGGACCTAATTCGTCGAGTGAGATGTTGGTGTTGGTGTAGATGCAGATTTCACCTGCTGTTGTGAGGGCTTCCTTCACAATGTCGCGTGCAGGGAGTTCCGTATGTTTCATCAACATTCTTGCGGCGGCGAGGGCGTAGTTTCCGCCGGAACCGATTGCAATAATACCATCATCAGGCTCAATCACATCGCCGTTACCTGAAATAATAAGGGCTTGTTCTTTATCTATAACAGCAAGTAGGGCTTCAAGATTCCTTAGGTATTTATCGGTACGCCATGTTTTAGCTAGTTCAACAGCTGAGCGGAGTAAATTGCCCCTGTACTGTTGAAGTTTGTCTTCAAATCGTTCGAATAAGGTAAATGCATCTGCGGCGGCACCTGCAAATCCTGCAAGCACTGTATCATTATAGAGTTTTCGGATTTTGCGCGCGTTATGTTTCATAACAGCATTACCGACAGTTACCTGTCCGTCACTGCCAATAACGGCAATGCCGTTTCGTCGGAGTCCGAGAACGGTAGTAGAATGAATGGGGAGCATGCTCATGGGAGATTATATTTTTCTTCGAAGTCGGGCAACTGAGATTTTCATTGCTTCACGATACTTAGCAACCGTTCTGCGAGCAATGTTGACACCTTGTTCTTTTAACATGGCGGCGATGGTATCATCGCTTAATGGATCGTGCGGGGCTTCCGCTTCAATAATTTCTTTAATTTGTTTCTTTACTTCTTTATTCGATACTTCCTCGCCGGAGGAAGTTGTGAGTTTATCGCTGAAGAAATAACGGAGTTCGAACACACCGAATTCCGTTTGAACATATTTACTGTTCACGACACGGCTGATCGTGGAAATATCCATGCCGATAATATCAGCAATATCTTTATAAATCATCGGTTTTAATCCGCCACCGGTTTCAAAAAAGTCTCGCTGGAGATCAACGATGGAATGCATGACCTTCAACATGGTTTCCCGGCGCTGGTAAATACAATTGATAAACCATTTTGCACGCTCAAACTGATCACGGATGAAGGTTTTTACTTCGTTGGGAGTGCCGTTGGTTTTCTTACGGGACATCATCTCACGATAGCGTTTGTTCACCTTTAAGGGGGGAACGCTACGGTCGTTAAGCTGGATAATGAATTCGCCTTCATCATTTTCAACAATAAAATCGGGAATGATATAATTTTGTTGCGAAGTAAGTGTGCCTTCACCCGGTTTGGGGTTTAATTTTTGAATTAACTCAATGACTGTTTTCAGTTCATCAATGGTAATTCCTAAATTTTTGGCAAGTTCGGGATAGTGTTTAAGTGTAAATTCGCTCCAATGCTTTTTAAGTAACTTTAGTGCCCATTCTTTTTGAGGTTCGTGATAATCACCCAGTTCGAGTTGGGCTATCAGGCATTCCTGAAGATTACGTGCGGCGATTCCCGGAGGATCGAGGCGTTGAATTTTATGGAGAACAAATTCAGCCCGTTCCATAGAAATATTGGTACTGTGTACTAAATTAACATCTTGAAGAATAAGCGAAAGTTCACGGCGTAAATAACCATCTTCATCAATATTACCAACGATTTCTTCACCGAGCCGTTCTTCGTCGGTGGTAATATCAAGATATTGAAGTTGGTTAATTAATTTTTCTGTAAGAGGAACCTCAGCAGGAAGAGGATACTCATCCCGTTCATCGTCATCATCTGTTGATTGAGAATTTGTTTTAAATCCGGAAAGATCATCGTTCATAAAATCTTCAAACGAGTATCCATCTTCGGAGGTTGCGGCTTTTTCAACTGCTACTTTTGGTTGTTCTTCCTCATCGACAGTAATTGGTTCTGAAGGCTCAACGGGTTGTTCGGTAGATAATTCAGTTTCATCACCTTCCTCAAGGAGAGGATTGGTTTCAAGTTCTTCCTTAATGCGTTGTTCCAGCATTAACACCGGCAACTGTAACAGTTTAAGGTATAATACCTGCTGGGGAGTAAGACGTAAATCTAAACGTTGTGATTGTGAAAGATGTTGTTGCATAATTTCTTTATTTTTGACACATGAATTTCACTACGGGGGTCATTCCTCTGAGCGAATTTCTTTACAAACATAATCAAGTTCATTATACCATGCTTCGCCAAATCTTCTTATAAGAGGTTCTTTCAAAAAATCGGAAAGCGGGATGTTTTCTTGTTCGCCGCGTTCTCTGGCAACTGCGCATGGTTCAATTTTTTCGTATCGTACAATGGGTCGTGGATCAGGCGAAATACGAATCGGGAAGAGATGACATGAGATTGGCTTTCGCCATGTCGTTTCTCCGTTCAAGTACCCTTTTTCCAGAGCACACCGGGCAATATCATCATCGTAATAGACAAACACACAATCCCGGTCATCCACACAGACAGTCGAGCGATTTCCCGGAGAACCTTCGTACATCCCGAACTCATCGATGATCTTTAGATGGAGATCGGGGATATACTTTTTGACGATTGGAAATGCACATTCAATTTCCGGAATTTCATCTTCTGTCAGGGGTGCGCCGCGTCCACCGGGCATGGTACAACATGCACCTTTACATTTCACCAGATCACAAGCGAATTTCGCTTTTGTGACCGATTCTTCAACACGAGCTTCACCGATGATAATCATTTACCATGTTCAAAATACAAAAGTTTTGCCAAAGACAAAACTTGACTTTTACAAGAATAGTTTATTGAAAATTGGCACGAAAATGGCTATGGGTATTTAAAAAACCTCAATAATCGAAGAAGAAACGGCACTTTCGCGAGAGTAGAACAAGGTAAGATTAATATTGGTCTTGGTAAGTGTTTTAGGTCACTGCTAATTACGCGGATAAATGGTATGGAAATTGTAGTGGTGATGTTGACAAGTAAACCGGTTTTTGATGTGCTTTTATGATGCAATTGGGGCAGATATGGTAACTTTGGTAGATTGTTTAGAAAATGTAGCCTCGTTTCGGATGATAGGGTTATTTTTTAAGTGTTGTTGTAGGAGAATATAGTTAACTGGCATTTTCTTTCTGCGGGGAAGACAAGGCGAGAAAAATGGGTGGTGATGAAATATTGTCGTGTTAAGACGAAGCATTGAAAGCGATTTTTTTGTTATTTATTTAGTCCACAATGCAAACAATAATATTGATACATTATGACGAAACCTCCCCTTAAGGGGCTGTCTCAAAAGTCGTTTTATTTAAAGTGTGATGACTAAAATAACGCGATTACGAGTCAAATTCATCCTTCGTCTCCGCTCAGGATGACGAAATTTTGACTTTTGAGACAGCCCCAATTTCGGATACTTTTTTCAATTTTAAATCTATTTCTGATAACGTTAATCTGCTGGCATAGAGATTTTGATGTATCTTATATTTTGAGAAACATTTTTCCGGGGAGTTGTTTTACCAGACCTTTGAACTCTAAGGATAGAAGTTGGACTAATGCATCAGCGGTTGTGGATTTGGCTTTTTCGGTGATGGAGTCAATGTGGATGGGTTCATCACCAAACACATTATAGATTGTTTGCTCGAAAAGATTTAATTCGACAGCAGGTTTGGCAGGGATTTTTTCCGAGTTTTTAAGCACAGGGCGAAGTTTGACAGATAACTCGGTGAGAATGTCATCAACAGATTCAATGAGTTTCGCTTGTCCATTTTTAATGAGAACGTTGCACCCTTTGCTTCGTTTTGAATCGATGTTACCGGGAACGGCGAACACTTCGCGGTTTTGATTAAGCGCCATTGCCGAGGTTATCATTGCGCCTCCACTAAGATCGGTTTCAATGACGATTGTACCGAGTGTAAGTCCGCTGATAATACGGTTCCGACGGGGGAAATTAACAGCATCGGGTTTTGCTCCCATTGCAAATTCAGAAATTAATGCTCCTTGCTGGGTAATTTGGTCAGCCAATTTTTTATTTTCTGGAGGATAAATTACATCAATTCCGGAACCGATAATTGCTAATGTGCGTCCCCCTTTTTTTATTGCTGTTGAGTGTGCAGTTGTATCAATGCCCCGTGCAAGTCCGCTTACAATTGTTATCCCAATCTTTGATAACTCTTCACTGAATTTTTCAGCCATCATGGTGCCATAGGTAGAAGGATTACGTGTTCCTACAATGGCTAAACTATACGCATCAAGTTCTTCAAGGTTTCCTTTCATGTATAAAAGCACAGGAGGATCATCAATACGTTTGAGTAAATCCGGAAATTGTTTATCCCAATAGGTTAGGATTGTACTTTCGGATTTATTGGCTTTGGAGAGTTGTTTTTCTGCATATAGTTTTGCCTCGTCAAGTTTAACACCATTGAAAAAAGCTGTTACTTCAGAGGCTAATTTTTTACTGAACCCTTCAGTTTGGGAAATTTCTTTGGCAGTGGCAGAGGCTACTGCAGTAGGATCACCGAATTGCGTAATCAAGGCACGCAGGCGGTTTACACCAACTCCGGGAATTTGTGTTAGAACAAGTAAATCATAGACAGGGAACATGATGCCTCGCACTTATAGATGAATAGTTTTCCGGAAAACAATTGAACAGAAAATAAATCAAAGTGTATCGTATCATGAACTACTTTTAGAAAACGACTTGTTCTTACTCTTTGATATCCATGCCATCAACGACGGCTACTACGACTGTGTTGATGGGGATTTTCTTGTCTTTTAGAATAGAAGCGGCTCCCTGCCCCTCGGTAATACATAGCACTGTGTCTCCTACGCCTGCATCGGCAGAATCAAGGGCAACAACATCGCGACCAATATGTTTTCCTTCGAGATCGATTGGTTGAACAATGAGCATTTTATGTGTTTTAAGGTGTTCGTTCTTTTGGGTTGCAACGAGTGTCCCAATTACTTTTCCAAGTGTCATAGTTGTGCCAAGATTTCTTTTTTTAATTGTTGAACAAGCTGTTGTGCCTGTTCTGTTGTCGGCGCTTCTGCGATGATGCGCGCTATCGGTTCTGTGTTAGATGTTCTCAGATGCACCCACGAATCCGGTAAATCAATTTTTAATCCATCAACAGTAGAGATAATGCCGATTTTTGAATATTTATCTTGTAAGTACGCAAATGCTTTTTTAGCTTTTGCAGGTTCAATCGTAATTTTATCTTTCGTGATGAAGTATTGTGGCAGTGTTGCTTTATATTCAGAGAGGGTACAGCCCTGATTCGTTAGGTGTTGCAAGAGTAACACAATTCCGACCATTGCATCTCTTCCAAGGTGTGCTTCCCTGAGAATAACGCCTCCACTCCCTTCTCCGCCGACAATGGAATTTACTTCTTTCATGGTTTTGGCAACATTAATTTCACCGACGGGAGACCGGAGAACATGAGCATTATATTTTTTGGCAATATCATCAACTGCCCGTGTTGTTGAGAGATTGACAACTACTTTTTGTTCTTGGTGCGGAGAGAGTTTGTATTCCTCGCTAAGAACAAAATCAACGACGCCTGCGATTGTATATTCTTCGTTGAAAGGTTCGCCCCGTTCATTGACAAGAACCAAACGATCTACATCGGGATCGACAGCGATACCGAGATCGGCATGTTCTGTTTTTACTTTTGCGCAGAGGCCTGTAAGATTTTCAGGAATCGGTTCAGGTGTATGTGAAAAGATTCCGCTTACATCACAATTCAATTCAATTACTTCGCATCCAAGTTGACGAAGCAATTGCGGCACTATCAACCCACCCGCCGCATTAACTGAATCGACCACAACTCTGAATTTACGTTGACGAATTTTCTCAGGCGAAACGTAAGATAAATTGAGAACTAATTCTATGTGCTTCTCAATAAAGGTTGTGTCTGCATGGTGTTTGCCAATTGAATCCCACGGTTGATAGACTCGCGTTAATTGATTTGCGAGTGACCAAAATGTTTTGTTTTGTTCAGCATCCAGGAACATGCCTTCATGGTTCATGAACTTTAAGCCGTTCCATTCCATCGGATTATGACTTGCGGTAATGGAGATTCCACCTGATGCCTGAAGCTTTTCTACTGCAAGCTGAACGGTTGGAGTAGGGACTACACCAAGTGCAATCACATCACAGCCGGCTGAAAGCAACGTTGAAGCAACGATGTTGGCTACAATTTTACCCGTTATTCTGCCATCCCGACCGATGATGATAGGTCTGTAATTATTGTATTCTGCAAAGGCAGAGGCATATTTGACGATGACCTCGGGGGTGAGTGTTTTCCCGATGATACCGCGAATGCCCGATATGCTGACGATTAAACTCATAATTGTTTTTCAGATATGAATGTAGTAAAGCAAAGGGAGAGATGCAAAGAATGATGATACAAATTAGGGGAGAAGTAACCACAGTAAATGGTTGAGATGCCCAATACTGTCAAGTTAAGTAAAAAGGGCAAAGGAATTATTGGTTTATTAATATTTATTGAAAACGAACACTATGATTCTATTCTAAAACAATGATAACACACCCCTCCCCCTCTCAAGAGGGGATTTTGAAATTTTCTATTTTACGAGTGCATTTTCTTAACGTGACTGCATTGCCCATTCCCCTCTCCCGACAGCGGCGAATCTTCGAGCGGAGGCAAATTTGTTTTTTTAAACTGATAGCCTTGGGGGTGAACACAACCCGTACGTGTTCGATTCTTTTTTACTAATAGCCGATATCACTGCCGGATTTGGTAACTTTGAGGTCTTGCAGTTCAGAGGCTTTGACGCGGATTTCAAATTGGTAGCTTCGGTATTGCCCAATTGGAGACCATGTAAAATTCATCACCCAGCAATGAAGATCGCGGGAAATTCCTACACGGGGGAAAACTAACTCTTTATCGATAAAATCGTAGCCGGTTTGGAAATTAAATTTCCATTTCGGTGTTAAGTTAAAATCAAGTGTTGCGTTTATACTTGACGAACGTGAAAATGAAGGGGCTTTGCTTTCACTGTAATCCCAATGTAATTGAAGTTGCCAGGGGATGCTGAAATCAGGTTCGGGCATTCCTCCGTAAGCTCGTCGAAGATCATAGGGTCGGGATTGTGTATCATTTGTACTATCCTTCGGCGTTATTGCCGGCGTGTTCTCTGTTTTCTTGCGCTCACCGGCTAACGATGTACCAAAGCTAATTCTGAAATTTGTTAAACGAGCTATTCCTTCCCCCGCGTTAATCATTAATTGATTAACTCTATTGAAAACACCGGGGGCAGTTTCTACCAATCTATAAAAATCATAATTTGCTCCGCCACTGATATCCAATGCACTGCCGATACCCGTTCTGAATGACATATCAAGATTTCCAAGATTCATGCTGTCTGCGGTAAAATCGTAGTGTGTGCCCAGACCAAGATTCAGGAGCGTAATTTTGGTTGGCTCTTTTCCTTCTGATTCGGGAATGGTTTTCATCTCGAATAAATTATCGATACGTAATGATCCAAAAAGATGTTTATCAGCTGAACCGGGATTATCTCCATACAACTGATTAGAGTACGAGAAGGCAATAGAGGGTGATAGTGTATGACGAATTGCAGAAATACCAAGTGCATTGGGTTGTATCATTCCGAATAAACGAGTGCTAAATGAAATATCGGAATTAACGACACCTGCACGTTGAGCGTCACTTTTATCAACGTAGGTTAAAGAGCTATCGTTCGCACTGGAAACGGGTGTGTTTGTTGAAGAAAAATTTCTTGAATCGGAAAAACTTAATCCCGGATTGATGTTAATATAACCTATCTTTGGCGCAATGTTAAAACTAAGTCCCTGACTGATGCGCTGTGATTTACTACGCTGGTATTCTTCGATAGATTGTAGTGTATCAACTCCGTTGATGTTTCTCTTGATATTATTGACTACTGTCTGGGTTCTGGAAATGCCGCTGGAAGCATTGAGGCTATACCCGACACCAATCATTTCGTACCATGCTAAATTGGAAGAACCTTCAATCGATTTCTTTTTTCTAAAGGGATAGCTATTTGAATGAGAAAAATTGAATGACGGTAATGTCCAATTTAGATTCCCTGATTGTAAATTTTGGTCGCGACTGACACTTAAAGAGATACTGTTGGGAGAATCCCATCGTTTCGAGATAGAAGCGTTGGAAGAAATTGATTGCTCTAATGCTTGATTATAATCAATGGTGTTACGATAGGCATTATCACTAGCAAATTTGAAATTTGCATTAAAAGATGTTGAAGGGTCAATTTCCTGATTATGGGTAATCGCGACATAATACGAAGATTCTTTTGTACTCCCGGGGTCGCTTTCTTCACCCGTAAATAAATCTTTGTACTCACCGGAAACACTGCCACGTAACGAATATCTCAGATTATATTGAAACATTGATGCGAGAGCGTAACTGCCCCGGGTATATAAATCGGTTTGGACTTTCCAATCAAGATAATCGTTGATAGCCCAATAATAACCGAGATGACGAAGAAGCCTGCCACGCTGTGAATCTTCTGCATACGCAGGAGCGATAATACCGGAACGCCGCCCACCTTTATTCGGAAAAACAGCAAAGGGTAAAACAAAAATCGGGACATCAGCAATGTATAAATACACAGGTTCAGCAACCACTTGATCGTGCATGGTTACTTTCATCTTGGGACTACTAAAGTAGAAGTGAGGATCGGGTAAATCGCAGGTTGTAAATCTGCCATTTGAAACAAACATTACGTCTTTATCAACTTTTTTGATGTCCTGACCGTGATAGAAGCCTTCTCCTGATTTTGTATCTGCGACTTCTATAATCCCTTTTTTAGTTTGGAAATTATATGAGAGCTTTGTTCCGTTATATTGCTCCCCACCATCTTTCATAACCGGTGTACCACTAAATCCCCCGTGAAGTGTATCGGTTGAATCGGGAATACCTGCCGCACTGACAACGTTTGTATTCCAATCAATGCCTATGCGTTCCGATTTCAATTCCATTGTTTGGTAATTGATTGCGGAATTTTTATACAGTGACATTGTGCGTTTTGGGAAATTGTAGATAATTGAATCGGTACAGGTGTAGGTAATGACTGTATCAACTCCGCCTGTAGTTTTTAAAGAATCTGTTTTTGACTGAAGTGTATCTGTAGAGGCGACAAGAGTATCAGCTTTAAGAGTATCCGGGCTGACTTTTGCACTATCGAAAGGAAGTTGTTGGCTGAGAGACTGGGTAACGAATAATGTAATGAGACATAATATTATGTACACCCGACTTAAAAGGCAGGGCAATAAAATATTACCCGGAGACTTCAATTGAAATCGAGATGAGGAATTATGATATGGAATTTGAGGATACATCAATACTTACATAACAAGACTTGCGGCACCAATAATTCCCGCTGAGTTGCCCATTTTTGCTCTTAAAACTTCAATATTGGGTTTATGGGGTTTCAAACAACGGGTTTGGAGCGTGTTTTTGACTGCATCAAAGACAAATTGAGGAGCTGCAGAGATTCCGCCTCCGATAATCACTGTCTCAAGATCAAGAATATTTGTTATTGATGCGAGGCTGTACCCTAACAATGTTCCTGCTTCAGTTAAAATATCTATTGCAATTCTATCACCCTGTTCAGCGGCTTGAGAAATAACACGTGGCTCAATTTTATCGAAGTCACCTTCGACAAGTAATTCAATAACAGAACGTTTTGTTGAGTTTTTTAGTAATTCACGAGTTCGTTGTGATAAATACCGTTGACCAATGTATGCTTCTATACAACCTTTACTGCCACAATTACATTGAACACCATTGTAATCAATTGTTGTATGACCGATTTCGCCAGCACCACCGTTGGGTCCATCATATATTTTACCATCGAGAATAATTCCACCTCCAACACCGGTACCCCAAATGACAAAAAGGAAATTTTCCTTTCCAACACCTGCACCAAACTTTGCTTCTGCCAAGGCTGCAGCATTCGCATCATTTTCGACGACGACTTTTAATCCAGTTAACTGAGCTATACCACCTTGTAAATCAACTTCATCCCATTCCGAAATATTCGGCGGCGCCTTTACAACACCGTTTGCTACAATTCCGGGTGCGCCAATTCCGATACCTGAAAAGGATGATTTGCCGTACTTTAAAAATTTTTCTTCAACGGTTTTCATAATCTGTTGGATAACAAGTTGAGGTCCGCCATGTGCCTCTGTTGAAACTTTCAATTCGGAGAGAATTTTTCCTTCAGGAGAGACACAACCGGTTTTTACAGTTGTTGCTCCGAGATCAATACCTAAAAATAAATTATTCATTGGATAGTTCGTTGGACGAATTTTGTTTTATTGCTACGTGGTTATCGGGATATCGAAATATTTATCAGGAAAATGAGAATGCTATTATTTTACTCTCTTTAATACATATGCCCTTTCCTCAAGGCACAAGTTTAAAGTAAAAAAGAAATAATATTGGTTACAATACCGCATGTAGAATTGTTTTACAAGGTAAACCTATCTTCGCTTGGAGCAATGGAAATGATGATGTGGATTTCACAAATTTATATAAAGTGATACTTCCCTGATTCAAAATGCTCAATATTGGCTTTTTTCTTTAGTTTTACTATGATTTTTCCCAATTTCTCATTTAATATAAAAAGTAGTAGTGGAAGAATCAAACAATTAGCTCACAAAGAGTAAGGTTATTTTAAGTCGGTGTAACAGTAACAGTATAATGGGTTTTCGATATCTTTGGGCTTGCGATGGTATAAAACCCACCGCTGCAAGTAAATATTTCGGGTGGTGCTTTGTCAGTTTTATCTCGTTTTCTTCCAAATTTTTTCTAAGCGTTCTTTGATATGTTTTTCCGCTCCTTCTTCCGTGGGATGGTAAAACACTGTATCTTTTATGTTATCCGGTAAGTATTGCTGTTCAACAAAATGCCCTTCGAAACTATGACTGTATTTATATTCCTTGCCGTAATTTAGGTCTTTCATCAAGTTTGTTGGGGCGTTTCGAAGATGCAAGGGGACTTCCCCACTTGGTTGATTTCTGACTGTTTCAAGGGCTGTTTCAATTGCGGCATACGCGGCATTACTTTTTGGGGCTGAGGCTAAATAGGTAGCAGTCTGTCCTAAGATAATTCGCGCTTCCGGCATCCCTACATAATCAACGGCGGTGAAACAACTTGTTGCCATCGTAACAGCATAAGGGTCGGCGTTGCCGACATCTTCGGAAGCAAGAACAAGCATTCTGCGTGCGATAAATTTCGGGTCTTCTCCTCCCTCCAACATTCGAGCAAGCCAATAGACTGCGGCATCAGGATCGCTTCCGCGCATACTTTTAATAAAAGCTGAGATAATGTTGTAATGCTCTTCTCCCCCTTTATCATACTTCGCTGTCTTCTTCTGGAAAACTTTTTCAAGAATATCTTTGGTGATTATTCGTTCATTGTTTCCAATGGGGCGAGTAATACGAAGCGCAGTTTCAAGGGAATTTAAAATGACTCTTGCATCTCCTCCCGCATAGAGCATGAGAATCTGCCGTTCTTCTTCGTTTATTGTTACTTTCATTTTTTGAAGAGTAGAATCCTGCGCAATGGCTTGATCAAGGATACGGTTAAGATCTTTCATTCCAAGCGGTTCAAGGATATATACCCTGCATCGAGAAAGTAACGGGGAGATGACTTCAAATGAAGGGTTTTCTGTTGTTGCTCCTATAAGAGTAATATCGCCATCTTCAACACTATGAAGCAAAGCATCCTGTTGTGATTTGTTAAAACGATGAATTTCATCTATAAACAGGAGTGTTCTCTTGTTAAGTTTTTTTCTATTGATTTCCGCCCGTTCCAACACCTTACGGACATCTGCTACACCTGACGTGACAGCGCTCATCTGGAAAAACTCCGCTTTTGTTTTTTCTGCAATTATTCGAGCAAGTGTCGTTTTCCCGCATCCCGGCGGACCCCAGAATACCATAGAGGGTAACTCGTCCGCTTCGATGAGAATTCTCAGAGGTTTTTCTTCCCCGAGAAGATGCTCCTGACCTACAAATTCATCTAAATGTTTAGGGCGAACTCGTTCTGCTAGAGGAGCGAAGGAGGATTGTGCAACTGAATGTTGTTTTTGTTCTTCTGGAAAGAGTTCCATGGTGGAATGCGTTTTGTGACGTATGGTGTTGGATAATTAAATCATTCTGAAAGGTAAAATATCGTTTTACTCGTTCAAGAAACTAAAATTACTTTTTAAGAGATGGGTATAAAACCCATCGCTCATGAATACTTAAAATAAAATATGCGAAAGAACATTTCGCATATCGTTTGTTTACCTACAATGAGTACTATCTTTTTTGTTTATAGACTGTTTCACCTTCGCGTATCATACCGTATTTTTCGCGGGCAATTTTCTCTTTAGCATAATTTGAAGTATCGAGATCGGCAGATTGTTTTTGCAGAGCTATTGAATCCTGTCTTGCCTGAGCAATGAGCGCCTTCATTTCAGAATTTTGTTTCTGAAGATGATATCGGTCTAATAATCCTTTATCACTGAACGTTACAAATCCTGCCAATACACAAAATACAACCAGAGACCAAAAGGTTCTTTTATTTCTCCAAAGGGATTTAATCCAGTTTGGGAAGCTATGTTTGGGAGTAGATTTTCTGTAATATTGGTCGTTCATGGTGATGCAATGTAATAATTCCCTGTTCGGAAATCAACTTTTTTTATACCAATCGGTTTTTGGCGTATATGTGGTACAAAACGCCTGTTTTTGGTTATAACGGTCAATTGCTAAGGTAATCAGTCGATCCAGCAGTTCAGTATATGAGATACCGCTATGTTGCCATAATTTTGGATACATACTGATTGAAGTAAAACCGGGGATAGTATTTATTTCATTGAGATAGATTTTATTTGTTTTTTTTGTTACCAGAAAATCTACACGACCCATGCCAGCACATTCAATTGCCATGAATCCGCGAACAGCATACGACTGAATCTTTTGCATAACTGGTTTAGATAGTTTTGCGGGAATTTCTTCACGCGACTTACCATCAACATATTTAGCATCGTAGTCATAAAATTCATTAGAGGAAATAATCTCACCCGGGATAGAGGCGATTGGTGAATCATTCCCCAATACTGCCACCTCAATTTCGCGAGCGTTTTCAATTCCCTGTTCTATGAGAATTTTCCTATCATATTGACTTGCAAGATCGATTGCTTCAATCAATTCTTTACGATTATGCGCTTTAGAAATCCCTACACTCGAACCTGAGTTCGCTGGTTTTACAAAACACGGGTAACCAAGAGTTTTTTCTACTTCAAGAATTTTCTTTTTACTTTGCGCTGTGTATTCACCTGTTAAGAAATAGAGATAGGGAGAAACCGGAATTCCATTTTGCTGAAACAATTGTTTGGCTATCACTTTATCCATACCCGCTGATGAACCTAACACACCTGCGCCGACATAAGGAATACCTGCAAGTTCAAATAATCCCTGAATCGTTCCATCTTCTCCATACGAGCCGTGGAGGACAGGAATTATGACATCGAGAGATTTTGGATTTGGGATTTTGGATTGCTGATTGACACTAACCAGACTTTTCACAGTTGGATCAGGAAGAAGGATTTTTTCAAATGACTGCTCTGATTCTCCACCCAATGTTAGGAGTTGGATTGCATCAGGAGCGCTTAACCATTTACCTGCTTTTGTGATACCGATAGGTATGGCATTATATTTAGTTTTATCGAGTGCATTAATTACCGAAGTTGCAGAAACAAGAGAGACTTCATGTTCGGCTGAACGGCCGCCGAAGATAACACCAACATTTATCTTTTTTGCCGGTGTTTTTGATGTTTTTTTGGATTTATGGGTTTTCAAGGTTGATAAGTGTTAAGTGTATATAAAATCTAGGTAATATTAAGCGTAATATACGGAATGGATAACTTCATCAAAAATACAACTGCGGAAAATTCATCATTTCAACTTCTCATCATCTCCCGAATAGAAGAAAGAACTTGGTCGTGGGAAGAATGATTAGTATCGTTTTCAGTAGTACACGCTATCTTTTGAGAAAAGTCTTTACCATAGGACTGCATACTTATCGACCGAAGTTTTTCGATATCTTCGGTAGAGAGCAACGATTCTCCTCCTAGCATTCGAGCAATAAATGTAATATGTGCGGAATGCTCTACTTTCTCCATTTTGTAATATGCATCCACGACATCTCTTCCATATGTTACAACTCCGTGGTTAGCAAGAAGAATCGCATCTGTTTGTGATACATAGGGTGCTAATGATTCTGCTACTTCGTGTGTAGATGGGGTAGCATAATCGGCAAGAGGTATTGCTCCCAACCCTACAATTACTTCGGGAAACACACATGAAATTAAAGGTTGTCTTGCGGTCGCAAATGCTGTAGAATAAACAGGATGTGCATGAACCACAGCATTGATATCAGGACGCTGATGATAGATATATAAATGCATGCCAATTTCTGTTGAGGGTTTGAGATCGGAATTTACAGATCTGCCTTCATGGCACACTTCAACGAGATCGCTTGGCATCACCATTCCTTTATTAACACCACTCCGTGTGGTTAAGAAATTTCCATTCCCGATACGAATACTGACATTACCATCAGTTGCTGCAACAAATCCTTTTGCGTACATAAGATGGCAAATAGAAATTAACTGTTCAATTTGTGTGGCGAGGTCGTTCATTGTTTTATTGTACGCTAAGAATACGAAAGAAGAAACACATCCTAACTTTCGTTACAGAATCACACTCAATAGTTCATCAACAACATGGTATTTTTGGAACGGTGGCATCATATAGATACCTGCAACAGATGATTTTGCTTCTTTGATAAACTCTTGAGCCATTTTTATTCCCAATTTAGATGCTTCTTTTCCTGCACCGTGCATTTTTTCGCGGAATTTATCAGGGATTCTCATGCCCGGCACTTCATGATGTAAAAATTCTGAATGTTTATGACTGCGTAATGGGATAATACCTAGCATAATCGGCAATTTGAGATGCTCGATGCGTTTCAGAAATCGTTCTAATGTTTCCATTTCAAAAAGAGGTTGAGTAAACGCTATATGCACTCCGGCTTCCACTTTCCGTTCTAATTTTTCTACTTCAACATCCATATCATCAGCACACGGATTGGCGGCACAGGTTATGGTAAACCATGTTGGTTGACCAATGGAATTTCCCATGATATCCGTTCCTTTGTTCATCGAACTTAATGAACGGATTAAGCCAACCGAATCAACATCAAATACCGATTTTGCGTGGGGATAATCACCTATTCCTGCGGGGTCTCCTGTGACACATAATATATTTCGTATGCCGAGTGCATGTGCACCAAGAAGTTCAGCCTGCAGACCAATAAGATTGTGATCGCGTGTTGTACGATGGCAAATTGTTTCGATGCCTACACGTTGTTGAATCATTGAAGAGATAGCGATGGAACTCATTCGCAGTCGTGCACGCGCTCCTTCTGTTATATTCACCGCATCAATTTTTCGCTCGGAACAATACTGTGCGCCTTCCAGGACACTTGTCATATCTAAGCCACGTGGGATATCAAGTTCAACTGTGGTTAATATTTTTTTGCCGATGTTTCTGCCGTATTTCGACCAACGGGATGTTTCGACATAGTATCTCGGTTCGGGTGTCGTCTGCTGGTCAGACTTGATTTCAATTTTAGGCGTATGCTTCCCTACGCTCATTCCTCTTACACTATCTGAAATAGCCCGAATATGTGCAGGGGTTGAACCACAGCACGCGCCAATGACTGTTACGCCGGATTCTACAAGTTCTTTTGCATACGTTCCGAGGTATTCGGGGGTTGTATGGTAAATGGAGCGACCATTTAACAAAGTGGGTATTCCTGCCGCAGGTTGTGCTATTAAAATAACACCTGTACTATTGAGACTGCGGATAATACTGAACATACGCTGTGGTCCAACCGTACAATTTGCACCAACTATATCCGCCCCCTGTTCGATGAGATGCTGAATGACATCAATGGGATACGAACCATTCAGTATAGCGCCATCTTCTGCAAATGCTTTTTGGGCTATAATAGGTAAATCGGTTAGCTCTTTAGCAGCGGCAAGGGCTTCATCAAGTTCCTGAACGCTGACAAACGTTTCCAGCATGATGAGATCAACGCCGGCATTGACTAATATTTCAATTTGTTCTTTGAAGGCATCTCGTGCCTCTTGTTTTTTAATTTTGCCAATCGGTTCAAGTAACATCCCGCTTGGGCCAACTGCGCCTGCTACATATGCATTATCTTCTGCGGCACGTTTTGCAATTTCGACACCGGCAATGTTAATCTCTTTGAGTTTATCTTGAAGATGAAACTGTGCAAGACGTAAACGGTTAGCTGAGAATGTGTTGGTCTCAATTATTTCTGAACCGGCCTCAATATACTCACGATGGATTCGTTCAACGATATCAGGATTTCTGATATTTTGAAGTTCGTGTGGAAGTTCCGGGTATTCATACAAATCAAGGACAGTTCCCATAGCTCCATCACAAATGATGAGTCCTTGTTTGATTCGATCTTTAAAAGGTATTTTCACTTTATTTTCTTTTGCTTGCGTGAAGGATAGTAATACCTACAACTTCGCCCTGTTCGTAACGAATAATGATGTCATCATCAGTTAATTCACTATCATCAGCATGGCTCGGTTTCTTGAACGTTAAATATAAAACATCTGCAGCTTCATCATAACTCGACCATACATGAGGTACAGAAAGATTCAATAATCGTGGAGTTAATGATAAAACATCTTTTAGATTGATCGTTTCCATACAATTTCTCTTTTTTCTAATTGTTGAGTTCTCTTGGTAAAAAATGCTGTCACAATAAAGCCATCATTACTGTTGGTTTCTTTATATACAACAAGTAAATATTTACCCGGATCAGTTTCGATACAAGCGATAAGTTCACCGTACTTACCTGCATAAATTATTTGAGGGTTGGCTACAGCTTCCAGGACATCAAAATAATATCCAGCCATTTCCGAATGTTCTTCAGTGATATGAAGCCAACGTTCATCTGTTAGCCTAATAGGAATATTATTTTTTGACCGCGTTGTCTGCATTTAATACAATAGTTGAAATTCGTAACTTCATAACAATAATAATCATTCAGGCGACGTTTTGCAAAAGGATGAATTTATTTGACAATATACTTTTTGATAGCCGACTCAAATTTTTCGTACGATTGACCACCCGTCAGCATTTCCAATTGTTGACCTTGTGCATCGTAAATAAATGTCCCGGGAAGTGCGCCGCTCCACTCCCGATTGATGGTATTAATAAATTCCTCATCATTACCCTCTTGTTTAATGTATGTTACAAAATCGACTCCCGATTGGGTTAAAATAGGGCGAATTGCACTCTCGATGCTATCTTTTTCATCAATTGCGACTAAGATGAGGTTGAGTTTATCTGTAAACTGCGTTCGCAGTTTGATGAGTGCAGGCATTTCTTCTTTGCAAGGAATACACCACGAAGCCCAGAAATTAACAATTGTATGTTTCCCTCCATTATTCAATATGATTTCGCGGAGTTGGGAAGCATCAATTTCTTGAACTTGAATTTTTTCGGGTTGCTTTGCCGGAGTTTCTACTTTAGCTTTGCATCCAAAAAGAAGAAAACTCACTCCCAGCGCTATGCTGAGAGTGAGTTTAACAAAAATGAATTGTTTCATTAACGTATTACTTTTCAGCACGCTTAACACTGCAACCAAAAGCTTTGGTATCTGCATTCTCGATTTTCTTACCTGCAAGTAAGGCATCTAATGCTGATGCAAGATCACGGCTTTCTACTTTATCAGCGTTTTTGCTATCATCAATTCTGCCGTGGTAGATGATTGTACCTTTGGTGTCCAACACGAAGGTTTCGGGCGTGACCATTGCACCGTATAAATCTGCAACTTTATTCCCTTCATCTTTTAGGACAGCAAATTTGAATTTTTGTTCTTTAGAATGACTTGCAATATCTGATACCGATTCTGCTACATTTGAATTAATGCCAACGAACGTAATTCCTTTGCTTGAATACGTTTCATTCAATTTTTCCATTCGTTCGTTATACGCATTAGAAACGGGACACTTCGTTGAAACCCACATTACGACGACGAATTTATTTTCTTTGAGAAGTTTTTCGAGTTTGACTTCTTTACCGTCATAATTTTTTAGAGAAAATGCAGGCGCTTTTTCTCCGGATTTTAAAGTCTTCATTTCTCCCGCGAACAGTGGGAGCGTTAATAAAAGGAAAAGAACTAATAGATGTTTCATGATATCTCCTGTTGATAGTTTTGTTAAATACAAATGAATGATTAAGTACGAAAATTTAATATTGTTACTTTCAGCGATGGGTATAAAACCCATCGCTGAATGAGAAAAAATAAACCAATAGCGGTTTACAACCAGAATGTTTCAGATTAAATGTGCTTTTTATCTACAATAATGATAACACACCCCTGCCCCACGCCAAGTCGTGGTCTACGACTCTCAAGAGGGGACTTTGGATTTTCGTTATTAGTTAGTATGGAATTCCATTAGCCTAACAGCATTGACCATATCTAATAAGAGCTTTAATTAATGTCTCTTAATCCATTCCTCTGCAATTTGGACAGCGTTTGTAGCGGCACCTTTTCGGAGGTTATCGGAAACGACCCACATATTTAAGCCGTTTTTGGTGGTTTCATCACGACGAATACGACCTACAAAGACCTCATCTTTATCGTGAGCCCAGATTGGCATGGGATAAATATTTTGATTTACATCATCCTGCACTACTACACCGCGTGCATGACGTAATGCTTCTACCACTTCAGTAAGTTCATAATGTTTTTCAAATTCAACGTTGATAGATTCGCTATGTCCACCGATAGTTGGTACGCGAACACAGGTTGGAGAAACTAAGATGGTTTCATCGCCGAAAATCTTTTGTGTTTCGTACACCATTTTGTGTTCTTCTCGGGTATAACCGTCGTCGGAAAAGACATCGATATGCGGTAACACATTAAAAGCAATTGGGTGGGGAAATTTTTTCTCGTATGAATCTTCTTCATCAAGTTCTGCATGAAGTTGGTTAACCCCTTTTTGTCCCGCACCGGTAACAGATTGGTATGTTGAAACGACAACTCTGCGAACAATCCATTTATCATGCAACGGCTTTAAAGCAACACACATTTGAATGGTGGAGCAATTCGGGTTAGCAATAATTCCCTTGTTGTGAAAAATGTCTTTCGTGTTCACTTCCGGTACGACAAGAGGAATGCCATCAACCATACGAAACGCACTGCTATTATCAATAACAAGCGCGCCTGCTTTTACTGCATGAGCAGCAAATTCTTTACTTACTGATGCACCTGCCGAGAACAGTGCAATTTCTATTCCGTTAAAACTGTTGGGTGTGAGTTCTTCAACTGCAATTTGTTTGCCATTATATTCCACGGTTTTTCCAATGGAACGTGCAGTAGCCAGAGGTCGTAATTTCCCGACCGGAAAATTGTGTTCCTCTAAAACTTGAATCATTTTTCTGCCAACTAATCCTGTTGCACCAACCACGGCAACATCATATACTTTCATTTACCTTATCCTTATAATTGATGAATTGTTTCACGATTTCTAATAATTACACACTCTTCGCCTTCGACCATGACCTCAGCCGGACGCTGTCGTCCGTTATAATTTGATGAAAGAACATATCCATAAGCACCTGTACATAACAGCGCTAAATAATCTCCGCGTTTAACAGCAGGGAGTTTTCGCTCATGTGCGAAAAAATCTCCTGTTTCACAAAGTGGTCCAACGACATCTACTGTTTCATGTTCCGATTTTTTTAATGTAAGCGGAACAATTTGATGATATGATTGATATAAACTCGGGCGGATTAAATCATTCATCCCTGCATCAACAATGATGAATTTCTTATCTCCACTTTGCTTTGTATATAACACTTTTGTCAATAAAATCCCAGAATGTGCAACGATTGACCGCCCCGGCTGAAGGAGGATTTTTGCATTTGCCTCCTTCAAAATTGGAACGATTGATTTCAACAAATTGACTGTAGTTACGCCATTATCTGCATGGGTACCGTCATCGGGGAGCAGAGGATGGGTCACAAAATCATGGTATTGAACACCAAAACCACCGCCGAAATTTATATCAGTAATTGGGATACCATGTTCACGTAATTCATTCACAAGCCGGACAACCTCTTTCGCCGCATTCTGAAATGTTTCAGGGTCAGTAATCTGTGAGCCAATATGACTATGAATCCCAATCAAAGAAATACCATGAGATTTTACTGCTTTTTTCGCGATTTCTAATGCACGTTCACGTTCTATACCGAACTTACTATGTTTATGACCGGTTGATGTATATTTATGTGTTTTGGTTTGAATATCAAAATTTACTCTAAGGAGAATCTTTGCTTTCGTCCATGTTCGTTCAGCTATTGAGCTAATGATTTTTATTTCTTCTTCAGATTCAACATTAAACGAGTGAATATTATGCCGGAGCGCAAATTCAATTTCTTCATCACTTTTTCCAACGCCTGTAAATGTTATTTTTTCTGCAGGAAAACCCTCGGCAAGAGCCAGAGCAATTTCTCCCATCGAACCGGCATCGGCTCCAATTCCTTCACGCGCTAATAATCGGAGTATTTCGCGGTTGCCGTTTGCTTTAATGGCATAACACGAAAGGTGATCAATTTCTTTTAAAGCATCTTCAATATGGCGACAATGATCGATGACAGAGTTTTTGCTGTACACATAAAGCGGAGTACCAAATTGCCGCGCGACATCCTCAAGCGAAGTATTCTCGCAGAATAATTTTTTGTTTCGGTATTGGAACTCTTCCATGTGCGGGATCA